>Ga0326727_10016656_pt1 | contig 15452 bp, 10 predicted proteins | sample MB2enrmetagenome_FD_207643 | JGI IMG/M metagenome (GOLD analysis project Ga0326727, IMG submission 207643) | Lab enriched peat soil microbial communities from McLean, Ithaca, NY, United States - MB29MY | ecosystem: Environmental > Terrestrial > Soil > Wetlands > Peat | place: USA: New York... | reverse complement strand
GAAATTGCTATTGATCCGGGTCGTGATAGCATGTATGCCATGATACACGCAACAAAAGGAAAAAGCCAGCAGAATTTATTTGCTCTGTAAATTCAGTAGGGTTGGAACTGACTTTGACGTGGCCCTGCCCCGAAGCACTGTTTCAGTTTGAAAGGCATCCTTTATTGAAGACTAAACTGACATTAGCCAAACAATTTTTTTATTAGGCAATTAGCAGCGCAACAAGTCAAACAACTTGCTAATAGAGGTGTGCTTTCTGTGGCTGGCTTGACAAAAGGAACAAAGAATATGTAGTTGAAATCAAACAGTTGATCTTACACCAGGAAAACCAGGTGATCTCCCATGGCGGACATTTGTGCGCCCTCTGCTAGGGGACCTACCGGGAAATATTATTTCAATTTGCCTATATGGATTCACCTAGATGTTCTGTAACGCTATTGATCATTCAAAGGGCAGCAGCGCGTGCGTAAGTGTAGAAAGGTCAGCATACAATCTAGAGATAATGGTGAGGAATGACGGCATTTGTATCTTTAATAAAACAGCAGAAGACTTCAATCTCGATGATGAACGTCATGCCATCCTTGAACTTTCAAAAGGAAAATTAACTTCAGACCCTTCTCGGCATAACGGCGAAGGTATCTTTTTTACCAGCAGAATGTTTGATGATTTTGCCTTCTGGGAACCTATATTTATTCACTTACGCTAGGACATGAGCCAAATCTGTTCCACTGTTACATATGAAGGGAAGCCAGCAGAGTCCACCGAGGCATTTACAAATGCCCCAGGTGTGGATCAACCATTCATGCTGATGTTAAAAGAGCAATCAAAATCCTTAAAAGGGACTCTCGGAGCTTGATATCTCTTGGAATAGTGACTGCTTGGCACAGCACGTGGTCAACCGGTTTGCCTGGAGTAAAACCAGGCCGAAAGTCCGTGAACCGGGGACGTGGATCAAAAATGATCCATCTCCACAAACCCAGCTTAATCTGCCTTTGGCGACCTAAGCTGGAATCTCTACCCCTTCAGGAGTAGGAGGATGTCCATTCTTATTTGTTGCCTTGAGGCATTGCCTTTGATAAATTAGCATATGAACGTAAGATTTATTCATAAAAGGTGGAGCATGGATCATGGTGTAATCGGCCTGATCGCCGCCATGCCCGAAGAGATCAATCCTCTCCTCAAGCGCGTCGGCAAATATACCCGCGAGACGATCGAAGGATTCGCCGCCTGGCGGTTTGAATCCGGCTTTCGTGAAATCCACCTGGTCAGGTCGGGGATGGGGCCGGAAAATGCAGCTTGCGCCACCCGGGCGCTGATAGCTATAATCAGGCCGGAACTGATCATCAACTTCGGCTTCGCCGGCGCAGTGACCAAGGGAGTCAATGTCGGAGATATCGCAATTGCCGAGCGTATCCTCGTGAATAGAAAACGGCAATTCCAGGAACAGCTTGGAGTGTTGACGGATAAAGCGGAAGATTTGGTAGGGATTCTCGAAATGCACTTTCGTTGCAGAGAGTTCAATATCCGCCTGGGAACCTTCATCACTGCGGCAGAGATTAAAAGTAAACGAGAAATAGCGGAGTTGCTGCCAGCAGGGGTCGTCAATCCCATCCTGGAGATGGAAACCGCGGCTGTTGCCCAAGCCGCCCGCGAAGGGGATGTGCCGCTGATTGCCATCCGGGCAATCAGTGACAGCGCCGATGAAGAGCTTGAGTTCTCAATAGAAGATTTAACCGACCGGTACATGAACATCAAGCTGGGAATGGTGCTTCTGACCGTTGCAAAAAGGCCCTGGATCGTGCCGCAGCTGCTCAGGCTAGCAAGAAACTCGCGGTTTGCGGGGATGAGCCTGGCGACGGTACTTCCGGTCCTCTTGAAAACCCTTTAGGAGCGGAGCCAACAGGGCTTCTCCTTATAATCGGTATGAGGTTAATGGCGGTCCTGGTCGCCAGGCAATACCGATACCAACATAGTCAGGTATTTTGCGGAGTTTTTGCATATGGCTATAATTAAGCCTGCATATCGTTTGACCTGATCTAAAGGAATCAAAACTCAGGGTACTAGGGGGAGGCACAGCTATTGAAACCTGTTGAGATCCCTCTGGCGGTGGAAAGCATTTTGCGTGGTTTACAAGTCATTCACATTTGAAGCAGGAATTCCCGGTTTTAGCCATGGGGAATTGTATACTCATTAACGGAACAACCTTCCTTGCCGGTATCCAGGCTTTCGCCTCTGATTATTTGCATGGCATAAGCTTTATCGATTATGTCATTATAATAGGCATAAGCGGCATATATTCTCTTTATTGACTCATTCTCCGCAGCCTTCAGTAATTCTGTTAAACTGACCTGTTTTTCCTGACCGTTTAACATATCGCGATAGTGTATGATTTCACCTATCTCTATTTTATCCCTAAGCAAATGGCCGTAAAAAAGTGGCAATATTTTCTTATAGTTCACTAGATTAACTTTATGTAATAGATATATTAATCTATATGTGAAACTATTTCTAAAGCATCGGTTGCTTCTTATCTGTTTTTTTAAAGTCCTTATCAGATCACCATTACTGATATTATATTTGATGGCAATAATATCCAGTATATCATGCATTGATTTATCATTCACATCCAAGATCTTATCCAAGCAATAAGTTCCGTTGATATGATGATCAAGTTTTGTCTCTATTAATCTGTGTCTATATACAGCCTGTTCACTTCTTGCTCTATCATTATCATAATAATTGCCGGTAAGAGAATATATAACTGGATGAAATATCATGTCAAATACACAATGGGATATATACCCCATTGTAAGGCAGAGTAATTTTTCCGGCTTGTATTGCCTGGCATGATCCAACAAATCAAATATAATTTCGTTAGTCTTTTCTCCCTCTTTGCCATGGAGCTCTTCGGAGATTCTAACTACGTCCGTGTTAGAAGAATAGAAAAATGTGTCCGCCACAATGGAGCCAAAGCATACTGACTCATAATTTGCTTGCATCAAGTTTTTTAACTCTCCACTATCAAGCGCATTAATAATATGGTTAACAAGTAAAATGTGAGAGTTTTCTTTAGGCAAAACATTCTCCTTCGCATGGGAAAGCCCGCTGAATATAAGTTACCGACATTGTGATTCCGTCCCTATGGAGTAAAAGCTGTTTTTTGAAATGATACTAACTTTACCGAATAAATTAAATTGTTAAGTTTACAGGCCCCACCTTCTATATTCATCAGGTGACGCAGAGAAAATCCTTGCCTTCCTGGAACCCACTCCGGATCGCCCAATCCCGCACACCTTCGCGTGCGCCGCGGGTGCCTATGGTGATGAGCATCTTCCCGATTCCAGGCGCAACCTTGGCAGCTCCCACCACCTGCGAGCCGTGAAGGGTACGCCCTATTTTGTGGGGGTCCACATCCACCCATAGAGAAACCGTGATACCTGCCCGACCGAGCTCCCGGCGCCATGCCCTTCCTTCCCGGCCAGCTCCGGCCAAGACCAGTTCTGTTGTCCCTTTGAGGAAACCGTTGCGCAAATGATGGACCTTACAGGCGCGGAAGGCGTCGGCCGTATACTCAGGAAGGGTACGCGTCGCGCGCAGCGGCCGCTCTCGCCAGAAGAAGAGTGTTTGCGGCAATCGTGCAAAGCGGGAGCCTGCTGCGGCCAACCGCAGCCAGAGATCGTAATCCTCTGCCCACCCCATGTCGCGGTAGCCGCCGATTGCCTGAACAGCATCTCTTCTGAACATAACGCTCGGATGGACAAAAGGGGATTCGACGAATATGTCACGGAGTATCGCCTCATGGGAGGTTAGGTTATTCTGCCACGCCTCGTAGGAGAGCATTCCCGTTCCGAGATGCTGGCGCGGGAAATGGCGGAAAGCGCAGGCGACCACGGTAGTTACTGGATCGGCATCAAGCATGGCCGCTTGCAACTCCAGGCGACGGGGATGGGCTATGTCGTCGCCATCCATGCGGGCCACCAATTGCGACCGACACGATGCAAGCCCGGCATTCAGGGCCGCGACCAGGCCCCTGCCGGGCACAGGGATGACCCTGACCCGACAGTCGCAGCGCGCGGCTTCCGCCAGAATGTCCGGAGTGGCGTCGGTAGAGCCGTCATCCACCGCGACCAGTTCCCATGAAGTCATGGTTTGGCACAACATGGAGTTGAGCGCAGCGGAGAGAAACTCCTCCTCGTTGCGGACGGGGAGGAGTATGGAAACACGGGGAGAGGTCATGCGATTAATCTGAGAGCGCCTGTAGAAGCTCTTCCGGCAATCGTCTAGCCTTCATTCGCTGGTTTACGCAGACCAGGGTAACTTTGGCGTCAACCAGCAGTTTCCCGTCAATGACCCGCACCGCCTGCTGTCCGACGGTGAATGAAGTTTTCCCCACTTCCAGCACCTCGGTTTCGATCCGCAAAAGATCATCGTGGCGCGCCGCTGCGCGATAGTCGGCTTCCAGCCGGACCACCGGGAATATACACCCATCCGCAGCCAAATCGGCCACCGACACCCCCCGCTCGCGCAGATACTCGGTCCTCCCCCGTTCAAAGTAGCGCAGGTAATTGGCATAGTAGACCACGCCGCCTGCATCCGTGTCTTCATAATAAATGCGGATTTCCATACACACTATCCTTTCTTTACCCGCTCCATACTCCCCCGGGATGTAAAGTGCACCAACCAGTCCACCTGTAATGCGCATCTCTCCAGGGTTGCGGTATCTTCCTTAACGTCATAACGTGCGACAAAATCGAGAACTCACGTATGAAAAAACCTCTTCCCCTTTGAGCAGTATCGTCAGCAGGTCAAAAGCGACTTTACGGCGAAGTTCAATTCATCCCCATGCATCTCCACCCTGAATAGAAGCCTCCACTTTCCTTTTTCCGGGTCAAGGGAGAGTTTAAACCTCCAGCACGCTTTGAACTAGAGTGATGGCGTGCTTAGGAAGTGGTCTAAAGAGGGGTTGAAGCCAAGAGGGGCATTCCCCGCAAGGCGGTAAGATGCGCCATATTAACATATCCCCCGGCAAAGCCCTAACACTTATCCTTTATTTTCGCTGAACACCGGAGATATAGGACAAGGGGGGGGATGCCCGAGAAGGGAGATCATGACCTTCCGCATTTCGGTTATGTCGTCCAACCTCTGCAAGCCAAGCCAGACGGTTTGGGTGCCTGGTTCGCCATCACCCTTTCGGGCCAGAAAGCCTCCGAGAATGGCGACCATCTGGATCGCTTCTCGCAGCTTCGGTGGCTTATTGGCAGGGATCGGATTTTTGGTAACAAAAGTGGTCAGGGCTTTCCACTCTGATTCTTCAAAGTATACCGAGCAGGGGACATCAGGTGTTTCCCTGCCCAGTTTGGTGAGGTGATGGATCCGCCATGCTACGACCAGATCGATAGCCAGGCATGCTTCCAGGCGATCGGCGTTCCCCAGCTGTCGGTTTTCTATCTGGAAACCGCTTTTCAGTGTGCGGTGAAATACTTCTATGGTCCACCGTTGGGAATACCAGGATAGGTGCTTACAGGCATCTTCAAAGCTGTTGGTCGGCGCTGTAGTTAAAAGCATCCATCTGAGTGGTTCAATCCCCTCCGGTGGTTCTTTCTCTTCGGCAAGAATTGCCCAGATGGAGATGGGCGCGTTGTCCTCCTTTCCAGTTGGAGGAGCAAGCACCACCTTGCTGTAGCGAATACTGAGCTGAGCGGTGCGGGCCGGGCGCTTACCTTTTCTGGGGATGATGATCTCCTGAATGCCTGCTTCAGGACACCCGTTTAAATGTTCCGATAAACGACTTTGCTCTTCTGCCAGCTTACGGTCGTGCTGGGCACGCACCAGCAGTAAGGGAGCATTCGGGGTTTGATCGGCAAGGGCGAAGAGCTCATAGATATCAGCCTCGCGATCTCCCACGCTGACAACTGTGGTATCGGGACATGATGCGGCAGTAGCAGTTGCCGCTTTAAAACTGGTCAACCATTTGTAGCTTTCCTTCTCTTCTATGGGAAGTTTATGGCGCTTGGCTTTTTTGCCGAATTCTTTGGGATCACGCGCCCAGCACTGGGCAGCGAGAAGTCCTAAGGGTGTGCCTTCAGTATTAACTGCCAGGGTGCCATGCAGCATCAGACCGACAATGCCGGTCGGAGTGTTCATAATAGGGCCGAGGTTCTCCGTGGCTGGGTGGGTGCAGTAGTTCAGACTGGTGGCGTCCTGTATGGCTAGCACAATTTTTTCCTTGGCTACACGCTTGGTGGTGGCCTCAATATGTGGTGCAAGAAGATTCTGCGAGGTTGCCCTTTCATGATCTAAAAACCGATAGGCGGCCTTGGTCTTGGACCGACTGCCGCAGGTTTGGGGAATGCTCGCATGGGGACGAGCATAGCGATCACGCCCCAAGGTTAAAAGGCGCTGAACAAGGCGGGCATCTCCCAAAGAGGCATTGCCCCATTCCTCGTAAGCCCAATCGCTGGGATGAGGGGGCTTCTCCTTGATGCAACCGCCCAGAAGTTCCTGCCACCTGCGATGGAGAGGATAGACGTACATCTCCTTGGGTGGCAATGTCGATTGATGCTGGCTGTCCTGTCTGCCTCGACCGGCAGTCGTGCCGACATGAATCCAGTTGGCAGCGCGATAGCTGGTCCCGGTAAAACGGTTTTGTTCAACAAAAGTCTCTACCAGTAACGGCTCTTTCCCATAACGGCTCTGCCAGTCATGCTGTACTCGGCGCAACGCTTTCCCCAAAATATGGGAGGCAAGATGAGGGACCCGAACCTCAGGATGAATGAAAAATCGACTGTTACCGATTACCCTGTCAAGGTTGCCAAGGCGCGTCTGTTCATCCCAGCCGATGAACTGGTCGCGAACTGACACGCGAAAAGCTGCCGGACTGAATGCGAGGGCACCCAGCCAGCCATGAGATGAACTATGAACCAGATAGCGCAATGCTGAACAAAAGAGGTGATCACCCAGATAATGCAGCTTCATAAGAGACTTCCAGGTACGGGCCTCTTTGCTCAAGCGATTGTCAACCAGGACCAGAGTCACGTTCTCCAGTTCCTGCAGAGAACAGGAAACTGGAGAACGAATAAACTGTTCCTGAACAGTACGGCGGGTAAATGCAAAATTCTGAACAATGTCCGGCAAGCGCAGGGTGCCGCTCTTATGCAGCCGGGATAGAGCCTTACGACAACTCATATCCTTCAAGCGCCCATCGGGGTGATGCCAGGAAAGCAATTCGCATACACGCCTGGACAATGCGCGACGACTGATATCTGGTGTTTCGTCTACCAGTCGCTGGATATTCTCTATCGTCCCCGGAGAAAATGTCTGGCCGCATATGATCATGACGAAACTGAACTACAAACCCTCAGCGGTGTCCAGCAAAAATTATGGGACACGATGTGGGCAGAGCCGGGAGTTTACCCAGAAGATATCATAATTGAGAAGGATTCCGGCGCCAGTCAATCCTTTGTGGAGAAGTCGTTAAGTGACATGGTAATTCCCGTGATCACCCTGGCGTTCACAGAAACAGCTGGCCTTTCAAGGAGCAGCAATTTGATGAAGATTTCGCTGGCGCTCTTCTTCCCGGCAAACTGTGTCAAACCGGAAATGTTCCAGGCGTCAGCGCTGTTTTTATGGAGGCTGAGCTTGAGCCCCGGGAGCTGCTGGCCGTTAAACTTTCCCGCCGGCCAGAAGCGCACTCCTAACCGGGGTAACCGGTATCTTCCGGACATAGAGGAGATTTCCCCCGTCAAACCCGGACAGATTGGTGATGGTCAAGCCGTGGGTGACTTTTGTCCAGCCGGCAAAGTTTATCCCCCTCTGCAGTGGCAGGCTGACAGAACGCATCGCTAAAAACCATGAAATGCGGCCGTTCGCCAGATGGATGTTCAGAAAGATATTCAGGAGGAGATAGAGGGCTGCTATGGCTAGGAGCGCCAAGGGCATAACACTGAGCGCGCGATCTTCCTCACCCTGGCGCTCTTTTTTCCCCTTTCTTTTGATCGGTCATATTCCTTGCGTTCCGTGAGACGTGTGACGGCCTCTCAAACCAGTCCCATTACGAAATTGAATTCAGTGGTGCCCGGAAGTTCCCGACCCCTGTTGAAGGCGTCCAGTACCTGCGGCCACTCCTCCCGCGGCGTAAAGGTAAGATCCATCACGAACGACCCGCATCCCATCTCCTGGAGCTTCCCCCGGTAAGAGGTCAGGGAGAAGCGACGTTGTGGCGTGACCACGGTTAGCCCATCCTTCACCGCCACCGTATAGCCGTCGCCCCTGTCGGAGAGCACCGGCGCATCGTTTTTCACCCCCTTGATGACGATTTTCGAGGTAATCGCCGGAACGCTGCAGTAAACCATGACCAGCCTGGCAATTGGTACATCGGCTCGCAAAAGCTCCGCAAGATTCTCTGAGTCGTCCTCGATATAGAGGATCGCCGCGCGGGCCCCCAGCTCCTGCCAGGAGAGAAGGGCCTGGGTGTTCAAGGAAAAAAGCCGGTAATCGGTAATTACTTCCGGCGAAATCCGCGCAGGGGCACTGCCTACTTTACCCTCTTCGACTTTTGGTGTCGAGATTTCCTTAAGAAGGGGGAAATGGGCAAGGTTGGCCGCCTCGAAACGCCGGAAACCATACCCGGTAATGAAGTTCAGCGCATCACGATAGAAAGGAATATCCGCCTCGAAGATGATGAACGGCAGTCGCCAAAGGACCTGCATTTCCTTCCCCTTAAGCTTTTTGGCGAAGAGCGGCAACTGGTGCATGTTCGCCCTCGACACCGGGAGACTTATGCTGTCCACCCCCTCCTGGTGGAGAAGATGGAAATCCCTGATCTGCTCAATCCGCACAGTCAGCTCGCGCCTAGTAATCGGCCGCGCCGGGAACTTAGAGCCAAGAGACGCCAAGGCCAGTCTCACGGTTTTGCGACGGCGCTCCCTGAGATCACCGACAACCTTCTCCGCAAGCATCCGGTAGGACTCCCGCCGGACCTCCTTGAGCAGAGCCCCGGGGATAAGGAGCGCCGGGAAACCGGGGGCAGAGAGTGACCGGAGCTCGAACGGAGTATCGCCGGTCCGGCTGAACTGTCCACGGAGGACCTTCTCCATGTCGCAGGTAGAGGCCGGCGCAAGGGGGCCCATGGGAAATTCCACGCCGACCGTTATGCCTGACGCTGAGGCTGTGATCCGGAGTATTTCTCCTACCAGCTCCAGGGTCAAATCGCACGGAATTTTATCCTGTTTCACCCCCTCCAGTCGTTTCACGCAGGCGTTTTCGCTCATAGTGAAGGCAGTCTCCGAGGAGACCTTGAAGACCGCGTCCCCCACCTTGAACCGAAACGGCGCAGGGATTGAAACCATGGACTTTTCGCGGGCGCTCTTCACCTGCTCATTACCAACGAACAGCTCTCTGATGGTGAAGGCCCGCCCCGCCATGTCGCTTTTCGGCTGCACCCTGAGCCGGTCACCCAGATGGAGCCGGTCCCTTGTCTCGAATGAAATCCGCTCCCCCCTGACCGCGCGTATTTCGCCGAGGTAACGGCCAGTTGCCCCCCTTAGCGCAGGAGTGGCTATGTCGGTGGGGTTGTGGGAGGCGAGGAAACCCTTGGTAGGCGCACGGCCAAGCGAGAGTCTCAACAGTTCCTTGGCCGCAGCCAGCGTTTCTTCCCTCCGCGCAGCAGGGGCATCGAGGGCCATTCGGTAGGCACTGACCACGTTCGCCACGTATTCAGCGGATTTCATCCGTCCCTCAATCTTGAATGCGGCCACCCCAGCGTCGACCAGTTGCGGAAGCATATCGATACTGGAGAAGTCGTTTGTGGAGAAGTAGTACCCCTCCTTCCCCCGATATTTGTATTGCCTGCGGCAGGGCTGGGCACAGCGCCCACGATTGCCGCTGTAACCGCCAAGGAAAGAGGAAAAATAGCACTGACCGGAGAAGGAGAAGCAGAGAGCGCCATGTACGAAACATTCGATCCCGACCCTTGACGCTCGGACAACCGACTGTATCTCGTCGATATGGAGCTCGCGCGCCAGCACCACCCGCTCGAAGCCGAGTTCCTCGAGCTGCCGGACACCAAGAGAGTTGTGGATGGTCATCTGAGTAGAGGCATGGAGCGGGATTTCCGGAAAGTGCTGGCGGACCAGCCTGGCTACCGCCAGGTCCTGGATGATAACGCCGTCCACCCGCATCGCTTCCAAGGCGGAAAGTGTTTCAACGAGGACGGGGAGCTCGTTTTCCTTGACGAGGGTGTTGACGGTTACGTAGAGCCGACGTCCGAGAGAGTGAGCATATGCGGTCAGGCGCTCCATCTGGGCAAGGGTGAAGTTCTTAGCCTTGGCCCGCGCGGAAAACTCCTTGAGGCCGGCATAAACGGCATCCGCCCCCTTCTCCATGGCCGCGAAAAAAGTCTCCAGCGAACCGGCAGGGGCAAGAAGTTCCGGTTTTCGTGATATGTTCTTTTGAATCATTCTTTTTAAACTCGTTGAATAGATGAAAACAGACGGCACTTTAAAACGCTCCAGATGCAAGGCGCGTGAAGACAGGAGCGCGAGGCGTACTGGAGATACGTTGAGCGCCACGGTACGGAACTTATAGCCGCACATGGAATTTTTACGAAGCCGTCATTCTTGCAGACTACCTGAAGGGGAATATTGCGTCAAGCAGGATCGTCTCTATCGCCACTCGATCAGGTAGTCGGCATCGGCTTCCGCCATCGTGTCGCTGCTGAACGCATCATTTACCGGAAGGATGACCTTAGCCTCTATCCCGGCGTCACTTAGCGCCTCGTGGGGGATTCCCGATTTCATCGAGTGTCCCGTTCCAGCCAGGACAACCACGGAGTCACCTGGGTGCAGCTGGATGTATTCCGTTAGGTGCCTCGCCATGCTCTTGTTCCAAAGCATCTGTGCTTCGCAGAAACGGATAAACGATTTGCCGTTCTCCGCATGCTCGGCAAACGCCCTTCTGATCAGCTCCATGTATGCGGTATCTACGTTGCAGGTAATGCCAGATGGCAGCTTTTTCCTCTCTTCAGGGGCCAGGGCCCCAAATCCTTCCTGGGCGACTTTGTGGATGATTTCCCGCGGCACGTTGAGTCCGAGCAGAGGAATACTATGTCGGCGGGCGTAAAGAAAGATGTCGCGATACAATGACCACGGCATGTCCCAGTTGCGCCTGTAAAAGATGATGAAGTCCTCCTCTTTAATCTTTCCCGCAACCCACCGGTCAAGGACGTTCTGGTTTTCGGCGGTGAACATCTCCAGGCCGATGGCAAAGGGTGTCCCGGTGTCATCAAGCGCCTTGATAATCCTGATCTGGCGCCAGTGATCAATCATCCGGTCGTGCTCTTCGCCTATGAATATCAGGCGCGCCCCCCGGATCTCCGCGATCATCTGGCTGAAACCGATGAACTGCCGGTCGCTCAACCGCATGATACGATCGGCATTGCACAAGCATATAACCAGAAAGAGGATTAAGATTGTTGTCAGAAAGACCAATAATCCCCTCTTCATCGTTTTCCTCCGCTGCCGAAAATGATCTCGTTTGCCTCGGAAGAGGCCGCAGCTATCCCCTTCCTCCGGTTCTCGCCAGCCGTGAACGCCAGGAAACTGTATTTGCCGTAATGGGTGATCTTGAGCGCGCATTCGGCCGCAGCGTCACCGGAGAGTGGGTTAAAGAGGGCAACTACCCGGTCCTGGTCAATGGGATTGCGCGTGACGAAAAATAGGGCATCCTCGGGCCGGCCGAAGGTCTGCCGGTCAATGGTGAAATTCTCTCTGGAGACGTATATCCGCGTGGAGTCCACGGAAATATGCGGTTGGTCGGGAACTCCGCAAAAGAGGATATCATGCCCGGCAAGGCGGTCGGCATTCGCCTCGTTCTGCGCAATTACCGTAGCCCCCTGCTGCCCCAGCGATTCCAGGAGTAGACCGACCGTTTCCCGTTTGGCCCAGCAGCGAGGGGTCATGACAACTATGAGGGATTTAGCCCCCTTGATCCGGTTGACGGTCGGGGGGATTTCGCCGGGAGAAAGGATGCGGAAGGTCTCCACATCCGGATCGAGGAGGAGCCGCTGGGGCTCGTCCGAAACAGAAAAAACAAAAGGGGTGCGCTCCTGCACACAGCGCACGGTCTGCTGGATATCACCGCCGGCCGTTTCCAGGTTCAGTTGCAAAGGGAGGTTATAAGCCGGAATAGACTGCACCACCTCTCCGGATACTATCCATTCTTTTCCGTTCCGGCGTCTGGTGACGCCGGCGAGAGAGAGGCGAGGCCCGCCGCTTAGGTTCAGCCACTCTTCCCGGAAAATAGTGAAATCCTTCCCCGAGAGCCGGGAAAAGGCGCTCATGAAATCGCCCCAGGAAGCCCTGGTAAAGAGCTTGTCGCGGCAGATCTCGCGGAGAGCCCCAAAAAACGCCTCGTCGCCGATCATTTGCCGCGCCATATGAAAAACCATCGCCCCCTTGCCGTAGCCAATGCACCGCGATGCGGGATCGACCCTGCCGGTAAATTCGCGCAGCGAGAAATCCTGCTCCGGCGTAACCAGGGATGCGTAGTCGGCGAGTATCTGCATGCGGTAGTCGCGCCCCGCTGCCAGAGACTTCCGCTCTTCCAGGAAATAATCGGCCAGATAGGTGACGAGACCCTCCGACCAGTTACCCTGCCGGTAGTCGATGAGCACCCCGTTTCCCCACCACGAGTGGGCGATCTCATGGGGGAGGCTTGTATCGGGGATGAATGGAAGGCGGATAATGCTGCTGCCGAGCAAGGCATATGAGGGGAAGCCGTATCCGGTGGGGTAGAAGTTCTCGACTACGGCAAATTTTTCGAACGGGTATGAGCCGAAGATTCCCTCGTAAAACCGGATATATCTGGCCGATGCTTGCAGGTAACGTCCGGCCAGTTTGATGTTGTCCGGGGTAAAATAGGTGTAGATGGGTATCTTGTCCAGCCTCAGTTCATCGATAAGGAAGGGGCCCGCGGAGAGGGAGAGATCACCTGCCGGCCGCGCCTCTTCCCAGAGCGATGAAGTCACGCCATTGGCTGTAGCATGGGCGATGCGTCTCCCCGAGGTGACTGCCTCGGTACCGGCCGGCGCGGTCACCCGGACAGTCCGCTTGGCCGGCATGGCTGCCGAAGCCGGGTACCAACCGGCGCCGGGGCCGAGGAACACGCCCTGCCGGGAGACCACGGCGTTCACCCCATAGGTCGGGTCTTCACCGCTTATGGCCTCCGCCGGCGGCTGGTCGTTGAATCTGCAACGATAGGCAATCGTCAGGCTTACCGTCCCTTCTTCCGGAGGTGCAGGAAGATCAATCACCAGTACGCCGCCTTTAAATGTGAAGGGTACGGTTTTCCCTCCCGTTGCACAGCTCACGACAGTTGCGTCTGTAGCCAGGGTGAACTGGACCCTGGCGCTGCCGTGAGGCCTGATAATGACCGTGCTCTCCCCCGTTACTTCATGGCTCTCGGGGAGAAGGGCCACGGCGATATCCTGCTTGAGCACCGCGGGGGGTTCACCTGCAGCGCAGGCGGAGATGAAAAGGGGGGAAACGGTTAGGGCAATGATAACTGCGAGAATTTTCATGATCATGGAATAACTATACCACAAACCTGAAACTTCGTTTATTCACACGACATTTAATTCCGAACTCCGATATCGCACTCTTGAGTTCTCACACTGCACATAGAGCCCGGTATGAGAAAATCGTCTCGACCGCAGATGGTGTTTCTGTTTCTTCGACGCACCGGAGAAATTGAAGAGGTCCACCTGGGATATACTCCATACCTCTCCCGCGCAAGAAATTTTGCAAAACTTTATTCAAAGTTCGAGGTTCAAGATTAATTTCAAGGTTCGAAGCTTGAGTTTAAACATAGGATCTCGAACTAGGAACACCTTCACATAGTCCGATCCACCGCCTCGGCGATCAGTTTCAGTTTCACCATCATCACGGCAAACTTGTCGGGCTTGAGTGACTGCGGGCCGTCCGAAGAGGCGTGTTCCGGGTCCGGATGCACCTCAATCATCAGGCCGTCGGCCCCGCAAGCTATGGCGGCGAACGCCATGGGGGCCACATAATGATAATGGCCGGTGCCATGGGAGGGGTCAGCGATGATCGGCAGATGGGTCTGTTCCCTGAGGACCGGAATTGCAGAAAGGTCAAGTGTATTGCGGGTAGCGGTCTCGAAGGTGCGGATACCACGCTCGCAGAGTATAACCGCCTGATTCCCCTCGCTCATGACATATTCCGCGCTCATGAGGAACTCCTGGATGGTCATCGACATTCCCCGCTTGAGGAGCACCGGCCTGTTCAACTGGCCGACCTTTTTCAGGAGGGCAAAGTTCTGGGCATTGCGCGCCCCTATTTGCAGGATATCCGCATACTCCGCCACCAATTCGGCGGTTTCTGGGTTCACCACCTCGGTAACTACGGGGAGTCCACTTTCCGCCCGCGCCTTGGCAAGTAGTTTCAGTCCCTCTTCTTCCATCCCCTGGAACGAATAGGGGGAGGTGCGCGGCTTGAATGCGCCGCCGCGCAGGATGCGTGCGCCCGCCTTCTTCACAGTAATCGCCGTGTCAATGATCTGCCGTTCGTTCTCAACCGAACAAGGACCGGCCATGACCACAATCTCCCGGCCTCCGACAGCAACTGTGTCGCTGATGCGGATAACGCTCGGCTCCCTTTTCACCTCTTTAGAAGCCAGCTTGTACGGCTTCAAAATCGGCACGACGCTCTCCACCCCGTGCATCGACTCGATACTCTGCAACACAAGCTTCCCCCGCTCGTCCCCTATCGCCCCGATCACGTCCCGCGTGGTCCCGTGGATCACGTGGGGCTTGTAACCCAACTCCCTAATCCGCTTCAATACCTCGTCCTTCTCTTTCTTCGCAGCTCCCGACTTCATGACGATGATCATCTCCCCTCTCCTTTCCTATTAAACAACACCATAATTCAGCGCTAACTTTGTTGGCTTGTCAAATGCTCCTAAGCATTGTAAAACTATGCCTCAGTCGCTATCTCCAGACCTCCCAGTTATCATATGAATTCTGACGTTGTGTTTCACTCCGTAAGCAAAAAGGCCGGAGGGTCGCTTCCCCCGGCCTTGAAAATCTGCTGCTGCAATGAAAAAGCCGGGGGTAGGTTCCAGTCCACCCTCGGCTTTCGGTCGTGTAATTTAGTCCAGCTTTCCCTAAATCAAACCTCTACCCCGGGCAGACGGCCGAAAATTAAAGCCGTACCAAAAGTAAAAATCAAAATAGGCGGAAAAGCTGTTTGTATTCATGTTGGTTATTTTTGCTAATTACTCAGTATATGTCAAGATAATTTTTGCCGCCTGTCGCGAGTTCATGATATGTCCGGTATTGTAGCACGTAACTTGTCCGGTTTATATTGTCGTTGGGAGACGACAAATGAAACGGACAACATGGCTACAGGAGACCAGACTGATGAGATTCAAAGAAG
>Ga0326727_10016655_pt1 | contig 15453 bp, 15 predicted proteins | sample MB2enrmetagenome_FD_207643 | JGI IMG/M metagenome (GOLD analysis project Ga0326727, IMG submission 207643) | Lab enriched peat soil microbial communities from McLean, Ithaca, NY, United States - MB29MY | ecosystem: Environmental > Terrestrial > Soil > Wetlands > Peat | place: USA: New York... | reverse complement strand
GCCGCCACCGGCACGCCCGTCCAGCGCGAAACCACCTCTTCGATGTCCTCGCGCTGCACGATTCCGGTCGAGCTGTCGTCCAGGTGGAACTTTTCGCGCAGAGCGCGCAGGTTCTCGCGCTCCTTGCGCTCTTCGTCCGAATAGAAACGCGCCTTCTCGAACTCGTGGTTCGCAATCGCGTTCTCCATCCGGTGAACGATGAACTTGATCCGCTTCTGCACCTCGGTGATCTCTTCCGGCAGCGCCGACTGGCGCAGCTTCACCCTCGCGCCCGCCTCGTCGATCAGGTCGATCGCCTTATCCGGCAGGAAGCGGTCCGGAATGTACCGGTTCGAATGCGAGACCGCGAAATTGATCGACTCGTCGGTGTAGCTCACCGCGTGGAACTTCTCGTAACGGTCTTTGATCCCCATCAGGATCTTGATCGAATCGGCCTCGTTCGGGGGCGGCACTTTCACCGCCTGGAAGCGCCGCTCCAGCGAGCGGTCCTTCTCGATCGATTTCCGATACTCGCCCGGCGTGGTTGCGCCGATGCACTGAATCTCGCCGCGCGAGAGCGCCGGCTTCAAAATGTTGGCCGCATCCAGCGAGCCCTCGGCCGAGCCCGCGCCCACCAGCGTGTGCAGCTCATCGATGAAGATGATCGAGTTCTGGCTCTCGATCAGTTCCTTCATGATCGTCTTAAGCCGCTCTTCGAACTGTCCGCGATACTTCGTTCCCGCGACGATCAGCGAGAGGTCCAGCGCCAGCACGCGCTTGTCCGCCAGGAACGACGGCACCTCGCCATCGGCGATGCGCTGTGCCAATCCTTCGACGATCGCTGTCTTGCCCACGCCCGGCTCGCCGATCAGCACCGGGTTGTTCTTGGTCCGGCGGCACAAAATTTGAATGGTCCGGTCCACCTCGCCGTCGCGGCCCACCAGCGGATCAAGCTGGTTCTCCATCGCCGCCTGCGTCAGGTCGCGCGAAAATTCGCTCAGCAGCGATGACTCGCGATTGGCGGCGCGCTGCGGCTGCTGCTGCACCTTCTCCTGCGTAGTGCGCTGCAACTCCTCGCGGATCGCCGCCAGCTTCAGCCCGCGCTCGGCCAGTATCTCGGCCGCAAAGCACTTCTCTTCGCGCAGCAGTCCCAGTAGCAGATGTTCAGTGCCGATGTGCTTGTGGCTCAGCCGCTCGGCCTCTTCGGAGGCGTACGCCAAAACCCGCTTGCACTCATTGCTCAGCGGCAGGTCAACGCTGGTCGAAACCTTCTCCCGAACCGTGGTATGGGCTTCAATCTGCTTCCGAATCGAGTCCACCGACGAATGCTGGCGAAGGAAGCGATTGGTCAGCGCCTTGTCCTCGCGCAGCAGACCAAGCAGCAGGTGCTCCGTCTCAATGTACGGAGAGCCAAACTGGCTGGCTTCATATCGTGCAAAGAAAATCACGCGCCTTGCTTTTTCGGTGTACCGTTCAAACATCGCTCTCTCTCCTGGCAGTTCTGCCAGCAGCTGCAACCGCCGGCAAACCACCTCTCCCCACTAAAGCCCTACACCTGTCTTCCCCGCGCTACCGACCGCGGATCGATTGCCTCCGGTGCGTGTTTTGCTGATATGCCCACTATGCCACCAAAAACCCCGCGAAGGTAAGAGAATTAACCCTAAGGTCGCGATAAAGATTCTGGAGTTACCTCAACAACTGCTCCGGCCTCCAACTGCATCACCCGACTGCACCTCCTTGCAAATGCAAGATTATGCGTCACTATGATCGAGGTCAGACCGCAGCTTTCATGCAACCTTGCAATCAATTCAAAGATCGATTCCGCAGTCCGGCCATCCAGATCTCCGGTCGGCTCATCGGCCAGCAGCATACGCGGGCCGGTCACCAGCGCTCGCGCCAGTGATACTCGCTGCTGCTCGCCTCCGGAAAGTTCTCCCGCACGATGATGACCTCTTTCAGACAATCCGACCTCATTCAACCATCGCGCAGCCTCTTTATCAGCCGTTTGGCGCTTTTCGCCACGCAAGTAGAGCGGCATGGCCACATTTTCCAGCGCCGTGAACTCCGGTAGAAGGTAGTGGAATTGCCACACATAGCCAATCTGCCGGTTGCGGAACTCTGCTGCTCCCTGCTCATTCAGCGAACCCAGCCTGAGCCCGCCAAAATAAACTTCGCCCCCACTTGCGGAATCCAGAGCTCCCAGGATGTGCAGCAGCGTGCTCTTTCCTGCGCCGCTTTGCCCCACAATTGCCAGCATCTCACCTTTACGAACCCGGAAGGACAGGTTGTCAAAGAGCACAAGGTCTGCATTGCCTGAGCGATAGACCTTGCGAAGAGCCTCCACGCGGAGCACCTCTTCGTCATGCATAGTTGGATGCACTCCACGTAGCCCCTGGTGCAAATTCGCACGTCCTTCCGCTTCGGCGCTATTCATATCGGAGCGCCTCGGCTGGCAACACCCGTGCAGCCGCCTGCGACGGATACACCGTCGCGATAAAGCTGATGGCCAGGGAGACCGCAGCCACCAGCGCCGCGTCGATCACCCGCGGGACAAACGGTACGTAATCAATGGCGTAGACCTCGGCCGAGAGCGAAATCCAGTGATAGCGCCCGGCCAGTACCGCCAGGGTGCAGCCGCAAAGCAATCCCAGCGCCGTGCCCACAATGCCGATCAGCAATCCCTGCCAGATGAAGATTCTCCGCACCTGGTCGCGCCGCGCTCCCATCGACACCAGCACCGCGATGTCCCTCGTCTTCTCCATCACCATCATGATCAGCGAGATCAGAATATTCAGCGCAGCCACGAATACAATCAGCCCGATGGTGATGAACGTAACCACTCGCTCCAGCCGCAGCGCGCGGAAGAGAGCTCGATTCTGCTCCATCCAGTTGGTTGTCTGGAAGCCTTTGCCTGCCGCCGCCTCGATCTCATCTCCAATCGCCGCCGCGCGGTAAATGTCGTCCACCTTGAACTCCATTACGCTGGCGATGTCGCCCAGGCTGAAGAGCCGCTGCGAATCTGCCAGCGAACACATCGCCCAGGTCGAGTCGTAATCGTAAAATCCGGATTGAAAAATCCCGACAACCTTAAATCGCATATAGCGCGGAACCATGCCGAAAGGCGTCAGCTCACCCTGCGGACTGGTCACCAGCACCACCGAACCCACGGCCGCTCCCAGCGTCTGCGCCAGGTCCTTGCCCAGCACAATGGGAGGCATCGCCGCCACGCGCTCGGCTGCGCCCTGCATCGAGGATGGGTCATCTGCCTCGGGGCCGGGCGCCAGGCTCTCGGGCTGTGCCTGGGCCTCGCTCAGCAGCCCAGCGCTGCCCTCGCGCACTGAATCCAGCAGGGAAGTGACTCTGCGCTCGTCGGCGGGAACAATGCCTTTCAGGATCGCTCCCCCGGCGCGCGCCCCGCGTGAGATCAGCACCTGCTCGTAGATCGCCGGAGCTACGGCCTGCACGTGCGGCAGCCTGCTCATCCGCTGCTGCAACTGGGGCCAGTCGTGGATGCCGTCGTTTTCCACCCGCATCAGGTTCACGTGCGAAGTCGAACCCAGCAGCCGCTCCTGCAACTCCTGCCGGAAGCCATTGTTGATTGCCAGAGCGATAATCAGCGAAGCCACCCCGGCCGCCACGCCCAGAATCGAGATCGCAGTAATCACCCCGATCACCGCTTGGCGGCGTTTGGCGCGAAGATACCGGGCTGCCACAAAGAGCTCAAAGCGCATGTCTTCAATTATAGAAGCAGCGTGCGGAAGCCGCAGATCTCCAGGCTGGTGCCCCAGGGCCTGCCTGCGCTTGTCGATGGGTTCGCCAGCGCCTGCGGCCGGAGCGGCATTTCATCGCCGCCTACCCGCCACCGCAGAGCCGGAGTGGCGTTCACGCGAGCCCGAGCGCAACGGAGCTGACTCGGGTTGCAGCACTGCTGCATACTTTGGATTGCGAAGGCTTTATCTGTTCCGGCCTGCAGAGGCTCACTCAGGCGCATAATATACATCTACATTAACGAGGACTCTGTCCGAGTCCGTGGGATGGAACTATGGCGGCATCCAAAAGCCCTTTTCTTCCGCGCCTCTTCGCAATTGCCTGTACGGTCCTGCTTCTTGTTTTCTCGCTCCCAGCCCAGGCGCAATCCTCTGACGCTCAGGAGAGCTCCGGGCCCGGGAGCCAGAAGCAGGCAGCTCCGCCCGAGGCCGGCGGCCCGCAGAGTGATACCGGACCCTACGCCATCCCCAAGCTGAATCCGGATAAGCAGAATGCCAAGCCCGCGCCGCCGCCGGCGCCCAAGCCTACCGAGGGCATGCCCAGCTACTCGATCAATGTTGATGTCCCGCTGGTCTCGGTCGACGCGCTGGTTCTCACCAAGGACGGCCAGTTCATCCCCGGTTTGAAGAAAGAGCACTTCCGCATATTGGAAGACAACGTCCCGCAGGCGATTCAAAGCTTCGGTCTTACAAAGGGCGGATACACCGCCGTCCTGCTGGTCGAATTCGCCTCGACGCCCGCCTTTCAGGTGAGCCGCCGCCAGTTCCTCTATGACGCTCTCCGCGCATCCTACGCCTTCACCGATCAGATGGAGAAGAACGACTACGTCTCGGTGATCAGCTACGATATGAAGCCGACTATCCTCGTCGATTTCACCAATGACAAGCAGGCCGTCTACGGCGCGCTCAACACTCTGCGTATTCCCGGCTTCAGCGAAACCGATCTCTTCGACGCCCTGTACGACACGCTCGACCGCCTCGATCGCATCGAGGGTCGCAAGGAGATCATCCTCATCGCCAGCGGCATCGATACTTTCAGCCGCGTCACCTATGACAAGGTGCTCAAGAAGATCAAGGACACGCCCAACGTCACCATCTACACCATCAGCACCGGCTTTCTCTGGCGCAATTACATGGAGTCGCGGCCCGGCATGGGCGCAGCCATGCGTAATATGGACTATCTGCAGGCCGACAACGAGATGCAGACCTTCGCCAAAATGACCGGAGGCCGCTGGTTCAATCCGCGCTTCCAGGGCGAGTTGCCCGAGGATTTCCGCGAGATCAGCGCCGCTGTCCGCAACCAGTACACGCTTACCTACCGTCCCACCAACTCCAAGCAGGACGGGAGCTATCGCAAGCTCAAGGTCGAGGTGGTGCAGCCCGGCACCGACAAACCCCTGATCGTCAAGGATCAGAAAGGCAAAGACCTCAAGTACCAGGTCATCGCCCGCGATGGCTACACCGCCAAGCACGAAGTGGAGTAGGACTCGTAAGACGCTAACTGCGCTCGAATCGTAAGAGCGCAAGTCCGGTTACCTTCGTGTCCGCAGCCGCAAGCCTGGCGCGTGGGGTTTCATACCCTGCGTGTCATACTCGTCCGCAGAGTTCATGAAGCGCATTCTCATCGCTGTCATTCCGGTCCTCTTGCTCTGCACGCTTCCGTCTCTGCAGAGCTTCGCCGGCTCCGAGCCTCGCACCGATCTCGCCAGCATCGAGACCAGCATCCGTACCGAGCTGGAAACTCACGGAGACCGCGTGATCGGCAAGAACACCATGCAGTGGAGTACGCGGCTCCAGCGGATCGCCGATTGCCGCGCCTCGTTCACCGTGCGGACTTCCACCAACTACCGAGAGCCTTCAGTCCGTCTCGATCAGCTCAGCTTCTCGCTCGCCACCGTCAATCCCTACCGCATCGATGTACAGAAAAATTGGCTTGACCTTGCCTGTCTAAACGGTGAGAAATGTTTTTTCTCGACTTCCACTTGTGTCGAGAACCGCCGTGATGGCCTGAACATCGATTGCACTTCCGCCAGCCATAAGCGCAGCGAAACCATGCGCATCAACTTCGATGGCGACTCTGCTTCGGCATCCCGATTGCAACGCGCGTTCCAAAAAGCCATCGAACTCTGTCGAGAGTCTCAGTCAATTTCGTTCTGATCTTCGGAAGATCGATAATCGATCACCATCGCTCCACGGGAAACGTTATAGTATGGAATTGCAGGGGCTGAGGAGCCTGTGCGCAGTGCTTATCCGAACAGAGGAGATCCTGTAGAAGCATGCCCAAGGAAAAGAAGCCTTCCGACAGTACCGCTCCCAAGAAGACCGCCGCGAAGAAAGCTCCGGCGAAGAGCGCCGCGAAGAAAGCCGGTGCCGCGAAAGCGGACGCGGCTTCTGTGTCCTCATCATTTGCCGTAGGGCATCACGGCAAGCCATCGGCCGCCGAGCTCTACGACGAGATTCGGCGACGTGCTTACGAGCTCTATGTGGAGCGAGGCGGCAAGCACGGTTCGCATGAAGACGATTGGCATCGCGCTGAAGTCGAGGTGCGCGCAAAATACAAATAGAGGTGTGTACTTCGTTTCGGCATGTTTACCGTCCTGTTGGTAGATGACGATCCGCCCCAGTTGCGCACGCGCGAACTCGTTCTGCGGAGCCAGGGATGGTCGGTCCGGGTAGCAACTAACGCGTCCAGCGCGCTCGCCCTCGTGCGCTCAACCAACCATCTCGCGCTGGTCATCACAGACCATAATCTCGCCGGTGACTTCGGCTCTGACCTTGTTCGCGAGCTCCGCCAAATCCGCCCTGACATGCCCGTGCTGGTGCTCAGCGGAATGCCCGGCATCGAGCAGGATTACGCCGGACTTAACGTCGAGATTCGAATCAAGCCTCTTCCTCCCGACGAGCTGATCAGTTTGGTAAAAAGCTGCATCTCCGCCGGATAAGGCGCATCTACCCAAGGAGTGAGAGAGCTCAGCGCGAGCTTCGCGGATGAGTTCGTTTAACCGTGTCATGCGGGGACTAAGGTTGAGGGCCTCGCGGAAATTGTGCACAATAGCTCCAGTTTTTTGACATTCCACAGCCAAATGCCAACAATCGGAAGCTTTTCTCTGCTGCTCGGCCTCGCTTTGAGCGTATATGCGTTCGCCGCCGGCTTCTATGCGCTCGCGCGCCGCGATGAGAACCTCAGCGAGACCGCGCGCCGCGCCGGAATCGCCGTCTTCATCGCTGTAACCGCAGCCTCGGCGGCGCTGGTTTACGCCGCCTTCACCAACGACTTCTCGTTGGCTTACATTCGGCAGCACTCCAATCGCGCGCTTCCCGCTCCCTACAAGTTCGCCGCGCTCTGGTCGGGCCAGGAAGGTTCGCTGCTCTTCTGGTGCTGGCTGCTGGCGACCTATGGACTCGTCCTGCGCCTGCGCCACAAGGTGGATACCCGCCTGGTCGCCTACGCATCGGTCGTCATCAGCGCCGTGCAGGTCTTCTTCCTCATCCTGGTGAACTTCGCCGCGCATCCCTTCGCGCTCGCCACCGGAGCCATTCCTGCCGACGGCAATGGCCTCAATCCGCTGCTGCAGTATCCCGAGATGGTCATCCATCCCCCCATGCTCTATCTCGGATACGTCGGCATGACCGTCCCGTTCTCCTTCGCGCTGGCAGCGCTCATCATGAAGTATCCCGGCGAAAAGTGGATTCACATCACCCGCCGCTGGACCATGGTTGGCTGGCTCTTTCTCACCTGCGGAATCTTCCTCGGCTCCTTCTGGGCCTACAAGGTTCTAGGTTGGGGCGGCTGGTGGGGGTGGGACCCGGTCGAGAACGCATCGCTGCTGCCCTGGCTCACCGGAACTGCATTCCTACACTCCGTCATGATGCAGGAGAAGCGCGGCATGATGAAGGTGTGGAACATGTGGCTGATCTTCTCCACCTTCCTCCTCGCCATCTTCGGAACCTTCCTTACCCGCTCCGGCGTTGTCAGCAGCGTCCACGCCTTCGCCGAATCCGATATCGGAACCTACTTCGTCGTCTTCCTCGCGCTTACGTTTGCCGTCTGCGCGTATTTTTACTGGCGCAACCGCTCGCATCTGCAGGCCGAGCACAAGCTCGAATCGCTCGTCTCGCGCGAATCGAGCTTTCTCTTCAACAACGTTCTGCTGCTCGTTTCGGCCTTCGCCGTTCTCTGGGGAACGCTTTTTCCCGTCCTCAGCGAGTGGGTCACCGGACACAAAGTCACCGTCGGTCCGCCGTTTTTCAACAAGGTCAACATCCCCATCGCGATGTTCCTTTTGCTCCTCACCGCCGTCGGCCCGCTGCTAGCCTGGCGAAAAACTTCGGCGGAGAGCATTCGCAAGAACTTTCTCATCCCCGGCATCATCTCCCTCGCCACCGGCGTTGTGCTCGTCTCCGCCGGCATCCACCCGTGGACGGAGATCAGCTACTTCTACTCGCTCGTGACCATCATGCTCAGCGTCCTTGTCGCTGCAACCATCTTCAGCGAATTCATCCGCGGCGGCCTGGTTATCGCGCGCCACAATGACAGCAACATCTTTCACGGAATGTGGCTGCTCACCCGCCGCAATACCCGCCGCTACGGCGGATACATCGTTCACCTCGGCGTCATCGTCACCATGATCGGTTTTGCCGGAGCTGCTTTCTATCAGAACAACGAGCAGGAGATGGGCTTCGGCGACAAGATGCAGATCGGCCATTACACCCTCGTCTGCCGCTCCTACACGCAGGACGATAAGCCCAACTACTCCAGCGAGTGGGCCATCCTCGACATTTTCCGCGACGGACGCAAGATCGACACCATGTTTCCCGAGCAGCGCTTTTACAAAGCCAGCGGCCAGCCCGCCACCATCGTTGCCAACCGCAGCACCGTGATGGAAGACCTCTACCTCGTTTACACCGGCAAGAATCCCGAGAACGGACGCCCCATTATCAAGGCGCATCTCAATCCGCTCGTCTGGTGGATATGGTCCGGCGCGCACTTCATCCTGATCGGAACGCTCATCGCCCTCGTTCCCAACATGCAGGCGCGCAAGCGCCAGGCCCAGCCCGGAAGCTCCGACGCGCAATACTCAGCGCCCGCGTCCCGGCCGGTGGAGGCGGCCAGCAGACGATGACCACACTCTTCCAACTCCGCCATCGCTGGCCCGCGCTGCTGATGCTCTCGGTCGCGCTGCTGCTCATGGGCGCCGTCAACGGCAATCCCCGCTTCGAGCGCCTCGGCCACAACCTGATGTGCGAGTGCGGCTGCGGACAGGTGCTTCTCGAATGCAATCACGTCGGCTGCACCACCAGTGAGCAGATGCGCAGCGAACTCAAGCTCGCCATCGATCGCGGCGACAGCGACGACACCATCCTCGCCGGATTCGTCGCCAAGTACGGCCCCGCCGTCCTCTCGGCGCCGACCAAATCCGGATTCAACCTCGTCGCCTGGATCATGCCTTTCGCGATCTTCATCCTGGCGCTCGCCGTCGTCGTCTTTGTGGTACGCGCCTGGAAGCGCCGCTCCACGCCCGCGCAAGTCCTGCAGATGCCCGCGCCCAACGCCGATCTCGACGAATATCGCCGCCGCGCCCGTGAGGAGACCTCACTGTGATCGCCCTGCTTCAGATGCAAGCCAGCCAGCCCGATGCAACCAGCACTGGCCTGCTGTACTTCGCCATCGCATTGTTTACGGTCCTGATCTTCGTCTACATCTTTCGTCCGGCCCACGCCGAGCACGCCGCTGAAAAGACTCGCCTCGCCTTTCTCTACGAGCGTAAGGAGCAGACCTTCGAGAACCTGCGGGATCTCAACTTCGAATACAAGGCCGGCAAGCTCAGCGAGGCCGACTTCGCCTCCATGCGCGACAGCATGGAGCAGGATGCCGCCAACATCCTCGCCGAAATCGAGCAGATCGAGCAGGAAACCGGAATCCGCCCCCAGGAGGGCAACGCCTGATGCGCCTCGCACGCCTGCTCACCATCGTGTTTGTCGCGTTCGCCGCTTCCATCGTAGCGGCTGAAACTATCAGCGGCACCGTCACCAACGCCACCACCGGCAAGCCCGCCGCCGGAGCCAGTGTTACCCTGGTCGATCCCATGGGCGGCATGGCCGAGCTCGCCAGCACCAGAACCGACGCGCAGGGACATTTCCACTTCGACGCTCCCGCCGCCCAGGGTCCCCGCCTCGTTCGCGCCGAGCGCGCCGGTGTCACCTACTTCAAGATGATCACCCCCGGGGCAACATCGGTCGATCTCAGCGTCTATGACGCGGCGTCCTCGGTGGAAGGTATCACTGGTGCCGCCGACGTCGTTCGCATGCAGACGCAGGATGGCCAGCTTCAGGGTGTCGAGCTCTTCGCTCTGCGCAACTCGAGCAATCCTCCGCGCACCCTCGCCGCGCCCTCGACCTTCGAATTCGTTCTCCCCGACGGCGCGCAGCTTGAAAACGCCGATGCGCAGTCGCCCAACGGACAGCCCATCACCGTCAAGCCCGAGGCCGCCAAGCAGAAGAATCATTACAGCTTCAGCTTCCCGCTCAAGCCCGGCGAGACCCGCTTCCAGATCGCCTATCACATGCCTTACTCCGGCAAGGCGCTGATTTCGCCGCAGCTCACACGCAACTTCGATCACTACGTGCTCGTGCTGCCCTCCACCATCGGCTTTGCGCCACGCGATGCCAAGGCCTTCCAGCAGATGACCGATCAGCCCGGAGTCAACGTGCAGGTCAGCATGAAGGCCGTCGCCGGCCAGCAGCTCGCGTACGAGATCTCCGGCAACGGCACCATCCGCGAGCAATCGGAGACCGCAACCGCGGGAGACGGCGGAATGGGCGGCAACACTGGCTCGGACGAGAGCCGTCCCGGAGGCGGACTCGGCAAGCCCATCGAAGCTCCCGACGCGCTCTCGAGATACCGCTGGCCCATCCTCATCGCTCTCATGACGCTGCTCGCCGGAGGCGCCGTCTGGACTCGCGAGCGCACCCTGCAGACGCAAGCTTCACCAGCCCCTGCCGGAGCCGCGCCCGCGCTCAGCCCCGTCGCCGCTCCGCCGCCGTCCGCAAGCTACTCAGCACCGTCGGCCGCGCCATCACCCTCCGCAGCCGATCCGCTGCTCACGGCCCTGAAAGAAGAGCTTTTCGCGCTAGAGATAGAACGCCAGCAGGGCAAGATTTCGGCGGAAGAGTACGAAAAGTCCCGCGCCGCCCTGGAGCAGACCCTCCACCGCGCCCTCAGCCGCCGCAGAAGCTAGAGCTGGTTCGAAATCTTCGTGAGTGGCCTATTGGGGTTGAATGCCAGTTTGGTTCCGCATTTTCACATCGGATTGCCGGAGCTAATCGAAGTGCCGTTATCGACCGTAATCTCGACGGGGGCTGCTGCAATGCATTAGAACAGGTGCGAACCGGGATTCATGCCGATCCAGGAATCCGACGATATGCCCGAAGGCATACAGGTTTGCAGGGGTGATTCATGAAAGATCGCTTCGCGGGGCAACGGGTGCTGCTGGAGAAGCTCAAAGAGCAGAGGCTGATCGCCGGAAATGCTGACTTGGCAAAACAGGTAGCCTCGTTCGGTGAGCTGGTTCAGGTTCCGGCTGGAACCGCGATCATTCGGCAGGGAAACGCTGACAACGATTTCTACCTGATCCTGGAAGGCGCATTCGACATCGTGGTGAACGACCGGGTGGTTGCTAGCAAGCTTCCCAATGATTACGTCGGAGAAATGGCAGCCATTCAGTCCATCCCCAGGCGATCTGCAAGCGTTGTTGCCCGCGGGCCTGCACTGGTTATGAAGCTTTCAGAGCCTCAGTTCAGGGAGTTGAGCGCCAAATACCCGCAGATGCTGCTCTACATCGCAAGGGAGCTTGCACGCAGGCAGGAGCAGCGCAACGCTCGATTTCAAGAACTATACGGAGCCGTCTAGTCGAGAAGCACAAGCGAAGGTGGGGCGGAATGAAGACCGCGCGAAACGCGCTCCAGGTTTCTGACTCTTGGGGTCATTCCGAGCAAAGCGAGGAATCCCCGTAAGGCTCAAGTCTCAAGTGCCGCACAAAGGCTTTCCGGCCAGCCCAGTCTGTCAAGAGCATCTTCCGCAACATTCCTCACAATCGACTGATTCTACATAAGATAAGCATCGCTCCGGGTGAGGATTCCCGCCCCTGCTTCTACTACTCTGAAAATAGGAGGGTGCATCGCATCGCTCTCCAGGGAAGATCCGGCAATATCTTCAATGAACTCAAATATTTACCCGGGTTTATTGCGGGTCGTGGTATTAAGCTCTTTGTATTCGAATATTTGCGGGGGAATTTAGGGGAGGGGTACCCGGCACTTTCCCGCTGGTATCCTTCAAAACATTGCGCGCATCTCCCCTCCAGCGGAGGTCAGCTATGCCTTGGATGCAGAAGGGAACCGCAATCTTTTCCAAGCGTCTGCCGAAGGTACTCGGACCGGCGACGCACACCGTGATCGACTACTCAGTCGCCGGACTCTTCTTCACCGCCGGCATCCTCTTCTGGAAGCGCCACAAGAGCGCCTCGCTCTCGGCGCTGCTCTGCGGCTCGGGAGTGCTGCTCAACAGCCTCTTTACCGACTATCCCGGAGGCGTCGTTCCCGCCATCAGCTTTGAGACCCACGGCCGCATCGACATCGGCCTCGCCGCCCTCGCCACTGCTATTCCCGGCCTGATGGACTTCTCCTCCGACGCGCAAGCGCGCTTCTTCGAGGCCACCGCCATCGCCGAAACCCTCGCCACCGGCTTCACCGACTACCGCGCCCGCAGTGAAGAGGAAGTACCCGTCCACGAGGAAACGGCAGCTTAGCGGCCGTGGCCAGATCAGTGAAGAGGGAGCCCACATCCGCCCTTCCCTTGGGCGAATGTGGGGAGCAGAACAGGTGGGGTGAGCACCAGGCTCACCCTCCCCCGTCTGGCGCGTCCAACCATGGTGCGATAGCATCTACATAGCCATGGGAAACAACTTTAAAACCGCATTTCTGCTGACGTTGATGACCGTCTTTGTCGTGCTGATCGGGCAGGCGCTCGGAGGCCGCAACGGCGCCGTTATGGCCCTTTGCCTGGCCGGAGCGATGAACTTCTTCTCCTATTTCTTCAGCGATAAGCTGGCCATCATGTCCAGCGGAGCCCAGCCGGTCTCGCGCGATGAGCTGCCTCGTGTCTATCAGATCGTCGAGCGCCTCTGCGCCAAGGCCGGGCTGCCGATGCCGAAGATATACGTGATCCCGACGGCCTCGCCCAACGCCTTCGCCACCGGACGCAATCCCAGCCACGCCTCCGTCGCCGTCACTGCCGGCATCCTCGACCTGCTCAGCGATGACGAGTTGGAAGGCGTGCTGGCCCACGAGCTCGGACACGTCCGCAACCGCGACATCCTCATCAGCTCCATCGCGGCTACCTTCGCCGGAGCTGTGACCATCCTCGCCCGCATGGCCGGATGGGCGGCGATGTTCGGAGGCGGCGGACGCGACCGCGATCGCGACGGCGGCGGACCGCTGGCCGCAATCGCCATGATGATCCTCGCGCCGCTGGCAGCCCTGCTCATCCAGATGGCGGTATCGCGCTCGCGTGAGTATCAGGCCGACGCCACCGGCGCGCACTTCACCGGCAATCCCGGCGCGCTGGCCAGCGCCCTGCGCAAGATCGAGAGCTACTCCCAGCGGGTGCCGCTGGTGGCCTCTCCCGCAACGGCGCACATGTACATCATTCAGCCGCTGCTGGGAGGCGGAATGAGCTTCGGGAGTCTGTTCTCCACCCATCCTCCGACGGCCGAGCGCATCGCCCGCCTGATCGGCATGCATCCGCAGAGCTACTAGTAGACTGCGTCCCCACATTCGGCCAGAAGAAAGCCGGATGTGGGCCAGTCAGGCGTGGGAAGAGCGGAGTGGTGGCCCATATTCGCCCCATTGTTGGGCGAATATGGGAACTCCGGGCAATCCCAGCTTCCGGAAGCGCAGCTCCGGTTACCTTTGGCGACTCGCAGCTGGCAGGCCTTCGGATACAATCGAGAGGCGATGCAAGCACCGGAAACCTCGAGCCTACAACGCGCGGCGGAGCTGGAGCGCTCCCTGCGTTCCATCATCCGCGGGAAGGACGATGTAGTGCGGCTGGCGCTGGTCGCCATTCTCGCCCGCGGACACCTGCTGATCGAGGGCGTTCCGGGGGTGGGGAAGACCACCCTGGCCCATGCCCTTGCCCGCGCCATCGACTGCAACTTCCGCCGGGTTCAGTTCACCAGCGACATGCTGCCCAGCGACGTTCTCGGCATCTCGGTTTATTCCACCGCCGAGGAGCGCTTCGAGTTCAAGCGCGGACCGATCTTCACCAACATCTTGCTGGCTGACGAGATCAATCGCACCACCCCCAAGACGCAGTCGGCGCTGCTGGAGGCGATGAACGAGCGCCAGGTCACCGTGGATGGCCATCCTCATCCGCTGCCGCAGCCTTTCCTGGTGATTGCTACGCAGAACCCGGTGGAACACCACGGCACCTATCCGCTGCCGGAGTCGCAGCTCGACCGCTTCCTCATCCGCGCCCGCATGGGATATCCGGAGGCCGGCAGCGAGCGCGAGATTCTGCGCGGGCAGGCCGGTGCCGCCCGTCTGGAAGAACTCCGCCCAGTGCTGACCGCCGAGGACGTGGCCGCGCTGCAGCAGGAGGCGGCAGGGGTGAAGGTGGAGGAGTCGCTGATCGACTACTCGCTGGCCATCGTTGAGCGCACCCGCCAGCACGAACAGCTTTCGCTCGGGGTTTCTCCGCGTGGCGCGCTGATGCTCTATCACGCGGCGCAGGCAATGGCGCTGCTGGAAGGCCGCAACTTCTGCATCCCCGACGATTTCAAGAAGCTTGTCATCCCGACATTTGCGCACCGGCTGGTGATCAGCGCGCGTTACACGTCGACGCTCAAGCGCGCCGAGCAGGCCGAGCAGATTCTGCGCGAGGTTGTCGACAGCGTCGCCGTTCCGGTATAGATTTCTCATCGGTTCCCCGAAGCGATTTGGTTGTGGGTGCCCCAGGTTCGCGGAGCGAAGCGTAGCTAACCTGGGGAATGATAGCGCCCCCACCTTAGCCGCAAAAACAGCGTCGAAGGTGGGGCACCCGCGCTTCTGTAGTGCGGCTTTTCTGGAGGTTTGCTTGAGCATTCTGCGTTTTATTCGTCTCTTTGCGCTCTCGATGTGGCTGGGCTCGTTCTTCTTCTTTGCTGCCGTGGTTGCGCCGGCGGCCTTTCATGTGCTGCCTTCTCGGACGATGGCGGGACAGATCGTCAGCCACTCGCTCTACGGATTGCACTGGATCGGCATCACCTGCGGCCTGCTTTTTCTGCTTGCTAGCGTGCTGATGGCGCTCTTCGGCGGCGGCCAATCGCCCTTTCAGCTCCGCGACCTGCTGATCGTGCTGATGATGGCCATCACGCTGACGGCGCACTTCGGCATCGAGCACAAGATGGAGCGGCTGCGCGACCAGATGGGATTGGTCGAGAACGTCCCGCACGACGATCCGCGTAGAGTGGAGTTTAACCGCATGCACGTCTGGTCGACACGCATGGAGGGCTCGGTGTTCGTGCTGGGCGCGTTGCTGATGTTTCTGATGGCGAGAGAACAGGGAAGAGGCGAGCGAAGGTACTGACGCAACTGGAGAACCCCGGAGGCCGAGCGCTGCGTTGAAGGTGCGAGTCCCTTTCTCGTTTATCATGGAAGATGGCGCGCCTGC
>Ga0326727_10016653_pt1 | contig 15454 bp, 15 predicted proteins | sample MB2enrmetagenome_FD_207643 | JGI IMG/M metagenome (GOLD analysis project Ga0326727, IMG submission 207643) | Lab enriched peat soil microbial communities from McLean, Ithaca, NY, United States - MB29MY | ecosystem: Environmental > Terrestrial > Soil > Wetlands > Peat | place: USA: New York... | reverse complement strand
TTGGATTCCTCGCGTCGAGGTAGAAGATGGTAGGTTTTTTCGACGATCCTTTATTGGTAATCATGCAAACTTGTGAACTGATGCTGACTTTAAAGAACTTCGAAAGTGCGTGGAACTAATGGTTCGAGCAACTGATCTTTAGCCTCATTTTCTAGACTACTGTTAAACGCTAGCTAGACTAGGTTACCGTAGCTGTATCTTAGCTCCGCATGCAACCGATAGTTTCTGGTCAGAGAAGGTAAGTGGCTAACCATAATTCAAAATGCCCCCAAGGGAGCGTAATCCATAATGGTTCTGAATGGATCGCGCCCGAAACTATGTCCTATGTGACTGAATAGGCTCCAGCTTGGCTTTCCGTTTTCGCTCCCTTTCGGACACGCGCGTGCGCTTTCCTCTTCGTGCATGTCTTCTTCGTGTGCACTTTTTTCTCTGCCGACCACTACGTCTGGGCAATTGCTCTCCTCTGACATTTTCTCATAGGCCCGGAGGTTTAAGCTCAATGGTCAGCATAGTGACCTTCGAAATATGGTAAAGGCTCACTATTTGGGCAACGCCAGGTAGAGGGTGTCCCTTGTACATGGGTGAGTTCAGCGCATTCGATGCAGGAGACAACGGAGCGAAGGCAACAGTCGATCCCAACTGGCAGACCGATACAGGGAACCTGCTTGCATATTGTCAGATTAATGGGACGCGTTGGTCTCTCTGGTCTCATGCGTCTCTTGGAACGAGTAATTCTACTTCAGAACCAAAGACGGAGATATTGGCGATCTTGCGAGAAGGTATTTGATTGTTCGTCCTAAGCGTTGTTAGAGTTCGGTGGTCATTCTCACCAGGTCGATGTAGTTTCCGTCCCTGTAAATTCCCTTCGGGATTCGGCCCACCTCCTTGAAACCTATCTTCTCGTAGAGGTTGATGGCGACGTTGTTCGTGGCGAAGACGTCGAGGATCAGAATTTCTAAATCTGCTTTATTGGAGAGTTCTTTGAGTGCTTGCATGAGGACAGTGCCAAGTCCTCGACCGCGGTGACCCTTAGATATGCCAATTCCTAGGTATGCTGTGTGGCTTCTTTCCTCGGGCAGTAGGCTCACTTCCCCTGCCCCAACTACCTTTCCCGCCACCTCTGCAACTAGATGTATCACGTGACCGTTCTCTATCTCTGCGAGCCTTTGTCCCAACCATTCCGCCTCCGACTCACGTGTTACCTTCTCGGTCTTCGTTATGTGTGCGTGTTCTTCAACAAGGCCGTTGATGTACTCGATTAAGTCGTCTAGGTCGTCCCAATTCGGGCCGCGAAGAATTGCAGTTTCTCCATTTTTTAGTGAGACTCGACAATATTCTTGGCCGGGTTTGATCGTCGGCTTGGTCATTACTGCTACCTGATTCCCGATTCAATAAGCGCGACCGGTCATATCTACCGTTTTCCTATTAGTCGCTCGCTGATGGTAGGACAGGGCTGACGAAAATCTGGGACTAGCCAGAACGGTTGAGATCGGGAAGTGAACCGTCAATTCGCTTGAGAACTCTCAGTGCCTTGAGAGTAATCATTTTGCTCGGTTCGCCGACTTTTTCCAGCGAGAAAGGCGTTGGCGGGCGGGTGTAGCGTGTGCCGTCTGGATGTACTGCATCTAAGTTCCATTTACCATCGGGCCTCCTCTTTTGCTTCAACAATTCAACCGCATAGCTGAGCCTCCTGTCCGAACCATAGCCGAGGGCGGTAAGAAAGTCCAATCCGACCAATAGGTCGTAATAGTAGTGTTCAGGAAAATGGAAACGATACCAAGGTTCGTAGTGTTGCCCCTGCTTGTGTAACTCCCGCCTTAGATAGAATTCTGCGCCTCTCTCGACTGCATGTTCGATGCTCCGAGTCCGCTTTTGTTTAGGATATGCGGCGAATGCGCTCATCCCTTCCCACGAATCAATTGTCCCATTAATCGGGTTGAGACTCCAACAGTGCCATCCACCGTTCTGCTTCTGTTCCCTAACCAGCCAACGAAATGCGCTTCTGACCTTGGGGTGATCCTCATAGCCGAACTTGACGAGTGCGCGGGCTGTATTTCCTACCAGGCATAATTCGCTCTTTTTGGATTTGTCAACTCCAAAGCCTCCGTCGGATTTCGCGAACCGCCTGATCCATAATTCACAGGCCGTGTTGATCCGTGAGTCTGCCCGAGTCAAGCCTAGATCTGAGAGAGTGAGAAGCATCCAGTTGGTGGACAGGTACTTGGGACGATAGAGGCTACGCTCCGCCACCCACCACCCGCCAGCGTCCTGTTTGTTCAGAATCTCCGCCGCCCATCCCACTTCCCCTACCCTGGCCGCCGCCGACCGAACGTCTGGATCGTTTTGCGGCTTCTCAAGTAACTCTGTAAGTGCCAGGTATCGTATGGATGGTTGATCATCTTGAAGCAACCAATCAAGAACGTTTTCCATCAGGCTTCATCCAGCGTAGCGACAACCTGGCTAATCAATTCTATCGCCTTCCATAACCCAGCGCGGTCCGAGCGTGAGTTAGCCTTCTGTTGACTTGTGAGCCTTCCTGAAGTACTCTTTCAGCGGGATCCAGTATGCGGAGACCCAGCCCTCACGATAGCGAGCGGTCTGTGATGCGGGCACTTGGGAATGGATCATAACAATTTGCGTGCCGCCTTTCTTGGCCTTGAAACTCAAATCGAGTGTTGAATCCGGATATTTATCGGAGAACTCAGTTGTCCTCCATTCCTGAACTATACGCTTGCCCCTCTTCAGCTTGAGGATTTTTCCTGAGATATAGCCGTCCCATGCAGTGAGTTTGGCTCCCACACGGGGTTTGCCGGTGGCTTTTGAACCTGTAAAATCACTATGGGTTCTTGCATCCAGAAATGCGTGATACACTTGGATAGGTTTGGCGTACGGAATGAATTGCGACTGTTTGATTCTGCCAAACTTAAGAGCCGTTTGGATCACTTCGAATCAGGATTTGACCGAAAAAAGATGGTTGATGGATTGCTACGGTTCTAAGTTAGTTAGGCGTTTTGCCACAGTCCGACTACGTTACCTTCCGTGTCCTTGAAGTAAGCTGCGAAGCCCATGTCGCCAACAGGCATCTTGGGTCGAATGATCTTGCCTCCGTTCTTCTCGATGGTTGCGGCCGCTTGATCCATGTTTTCGACGCTAATAGTTATGACTGGTGTTTTAACGGGGTCTTGGCGTTGCGACATTCCTCCGTTGATCGCGCCTGGTTCTTCTGGCATCCCGTTCTGGTCAGATTCTACGGTATTGGCGATCGTGTATTCCATTTCCGGAAACTCGTTCAAGGTCCATCCGAAGACCGTGCTGTAGAATTTCTTGGCCCGCGCTAGGTTGTCCGCTGGTATTTCGAAGTGAACAACTTTACCCATGTTCATCGAGTTCCAATCAAGATATTCCGGAATTAAAACGTTGAAGGGAGGTCACGAAGGAGACTTGAAAAGCACCCGCTGCTTCTGGTTATCTGTGAACCCTTCTTGTTCACTCACATAGATTACGTGATGGTAATGGTCTCCGACATGTCCCGGTCAGTCCAATTCTACCGGGATAAACTGGGTCTACGACTCCGTTTCGAATCGCCTGAATGGACGGAGTTCGAAACTGGAACGACGGTGCTCGCTCTTCATGGAGGAGGGAAACCAGCTGCGGTCTCACATGAACACCAAGCGGGTACTGCTTCGATCGGCTTCTATGTCGATGACCTTGACCAGAAATTCAACGAACTGAAGGGGCAAGGGGTCAGGTTCACTATGCCGCCCACCGAACGTGCAGAGGAGAAGATCAAGTTAGCCGTATGCCTCGACCCCGACGGGTTACCTATCTCCATAGCTGAACACAAGCAATAGCCTTTGAGGTGAAGTATTTGGGCTCAGAGAAACATTGTATCATCTGTGGGTGCAAGGATCATAGGTTGATTGGTTGTTCTACGCACAGGGCGAAGAAATGCAGCTGCTTCAAGAGCAGCGTATAATCGCCGACCTATGTTTTCTGCTAGGACCTACCCTCACAAATTCGTTAACTCGCCACGTCCGTACCTGCCCCAGAAAACCACGCCGCCACCCACCACTGATGGCATCAGGGTTTAGTTTCTACCGAGTGGAAATGCGTTTAATCTCTGTCCTCTCTAGCAGACCCGGGACTTTCCTATTCTTCGTCGTCTTCGTCCTCATCGTCGTCCTCAGCCTCTGCGGCTTTGCCCTCGCCCGGTGATTCTTGGGCAGTGGTTTCGGCAGTTTCGAAGGTTTGCATAGCCTCTTTGAGTTCGTCCTCAGTGATTTTGCCTGCGAGGAAGAGAAGGTCGTTAATCCACTCCGAGACGAGGACATCGATATTCGCTGCTGGGACTAACGGGTGTTTCTGGAGAACCGTCTTCAGGTCTGTGAAGAGGTTGTCCAATTCCACGTCGTCTACGGTCTGTTTCTTTCCGTATGTGAACTTCAATTGTGGTCACGAGCCTGCTACTGTGAATACCTGATGGCTTCTTGAAGCTTGACGTGACAATCTTTAAGAGCTTACCCTATGCCACACGCGGACTCGCCGCGAACCCTTACGGGTTAACTAGGAGGGACCTGGACGCGGGGGTAAGATCGGTCGAAATCTCCCTAAAGCCAAGCCAGGTCAAAGAGGGCGAGAGTCGCCCGTGGGAGCGCAGGACTGAACACCCAACCGAGTGTGTCCACAGGCTCCTGTCCCGCAGGGGTTCAGGGGTTCGAATCCCCTCCCCCGCACCATTTTGAAGCTCCCAGAACCCTAACTCCCACCATCGCAGCGAAGATATCTGAACATGCTTACTTACTGGATGAAGCGTGCCTGCCTGAAGGTTACCGAGACTATCTATCTTCGATTGTCTCTATGAAAGAGCGAGGCGAGTGTGGAGGGTGTGGCCCACCCTTTTGGAGAGGGTGGGTGGGGTCCACCCTCTCGTACATTCACGCACCCAAGACTTCGACCACAAATCAACTGAGTCATAGCCTCGTGCCATCTCAGGCACCGCTCAAAAGAGTTGTCAGATTCTGATTATCACAAGCGACGAAGAGGCACAAGGGAGAAATGCAATCCGGAGATGTCCAATCCTCGTTAAGGTTTGCAACAAGCCCAGGCCGTTAGCTATTCTATACTGCGTTTCATAGGCAATACTCCGCTCATGAAACTACGAATAGAGCTGAATGGTCAGGACTATCAATTCTACACAAAACTCGAGTTCATGAACCCAAGCGGGAGCGTGAAAGACAGAATTGCAAAATACATGATCGAATCTGCCGAAAGGCGGGGTATTTTGAAACCCGATTCAATAATCGTGGAAGCAACCAGCGGCAATACAGGAATCGCGCTTGCGATGGTTGCTGCGGTCAAGGGATACAAAATGGTTGTCTTCATGCCGGAACACATGAGTACGGAAAGAGTTCGTTTGATCGAGAGTTTTGGTGCCGCTGTCTGCCTCACCCCGAAAGAAGAGGCGTTTGAGGGCGCGGTCAGAAGGACGGAGGAGATTGCAAAACGATCGCCTCACGTGTATCTGACGAAACAGTTCAGTAACGAGGAGAATGTTTCAGCTCATTATGAAACAACTGGCCGGGAGATCGTCAGAGAGGTCGGCGAGAGAATAGATGTTGTTGTGGCTGGAGTAGGAACAGGCGGAACTTTGTTCGGTATCGCTAAAGCTCTTCGCGAAAGAAATCCAGACATTAAACTCGTTGCCGTTGAACCGGCTGAGTCGGCTATTTTGTCTGGCGAAACCGTTCTTCGGGATCACAAAATTGCTGGTATCGGAGATGGCTTCGTACCTAAGATCGTGAAAATGAATGAGCTCGACTTTATTGCAAAGGTGAAGAGCGATGACGCTGTAGACATGGCGAAGAGGTTGTGTAAACAGTTCGGATTGATGGTCGGTGTATCGTCAGGAGCAAACGTTCTTGGAGTTGGTCAGGCTCTCGAGAGGTTCGGTCAAAACAAGGTTGCAGTCACGGTGCTCCCAGACAGAGCGGAAAGATACTTCAGCACTGACCTCTATTTCATACATGAGCACCTAACGAGAACATGTACGCCTAGTTGTCAGTGCATCTTCTCCTGAAATCCGCATCTGTATTACGAGACCATTTTTCGGGTAGGTATGTGACCAGGAGCGCGTAGATTGTGTCCGTCGGCACTTTGATCGAATGAGGAAATTTCGATCCGCCGCGTTTCCTGATTCTATTCATTTCCCTTCCAAGAAGCGAAATCTCTGCCGAGGAGCTGCATCGCTATCACGATTTTCTGTGCGTTCTTTGTTCCCTCAGCGATCACGGCTTGTCTGACCGTTCTGTATACCTGTTGGATATCGTATTCGGTCGTTGTTCCAAGTCCTCCGTACCATTCTAGAACGTCGCTGACGACTTTCACACAGAGTTCTGAGGCGACCAGTTTCGCTATTGAGGCAGCGTTCATTGTTTCTTGGAATGTGGCCTTTCCTTTGTGGTATTGGTCTACGAGCCAAGCAGCGCGGTAACACAGCAACTTCGATGCCTGAACATTCGAGTAGTTCTCCGCAAGTTCAAATTGAATCCCTTCATGTGCGCCGAGGGGTCGGCCGAATGATTTCCTCTGTTTAAGGTATTCAATGCCTCTTTCGATTGAGGCCTCTGCGGCGGCTACTATGCTCATTGTCGTCGGGACGCGTGCGTGAACGAATGATTCGTACGTCATTTGATATCCGGCCCCTTCCGATCCTACTAGACAACGTTCAGGCACGTGCGTGTTCTCGTATCGAACCCCGCCGATGTCTATTCCCATACCAGTGTAGTTTGACGTGCTGATACCCGTTGAGTCTGATGGAATGTAGAGGAGGCTCATTCCTTTGCTGCCCAACTCTGGTTTAGTTTTCACTGATGTTATGAAGCCTCCTCCATACCTCATGACCTCCGGTACGCAGCTGAGGCACATCTTTTCTCCATTGACCACAAACTCGCGGCCGATCTTCTTGGCGGTCGAGGTTATGGATGTGAAATCGGTCCCGCAGGTGGGTTCGGTGGAATGAAGGGGGGTCATCCAGCCTTCCTTCGTGATTTTAGGCAGAACCTCGTCTTTCAACTCCGCATTACCGTACACCGCGAGGATGCGTGAGCATGAGGCCCCGTACCAGATTGGGAGTCCTGCAAAACCTGTAGGGTCACCCTTCGTCATCTCTTCTACCGCTATGAGAAAAGTTACAAAATCTGAGGCTGAACCACCATACTCCTGGGGAACGAGTAATCCGAATACGCCGAGATCTGTGAATCCCTTATGAATCTCAGGTGTGACCAATCTAGCCTTGAGAAGTTCCTTCGACTTCGGAGCAACATTTCTGGCCATGAATTCGCGGATAGCCTTTCGGAAGAGATTCTGCTCTTCTGTAAACGTAAAATCTAATGCCATTACATAATTACCTCATGCACTTTGAACACGTTTTGTACGCACGCCGAGACGCCTTCCATAATGTCCCCAGAGGAAGTTGTAAAATGTTGTGCCTGAGGCATCGCTTTATCTGGGCAGATGAATCTGCCTACTCCTCAAGCGTTCCCAAACGCCGCCGTAAAGGTTCGAACATTTTCAAGAACTTGCGAACTTGTTGCTAATCTCCGATGAGCAAAGATACGGGTTGGCCAGCCAGTTGTGCTTCAGTAGCCCTTCATTGAGACTGCATTACGCGCTGTAGTATGATCTGAGCGTCCGCGTTCAAAGTCACAGTGTATGCACGGTGTGTTCTTGGATGCTCCGCATCGAGAACAGCGTTGGCAACTATTAGTCATGTTAACTCTGCAGGTGGAGCACTCGTTAGTTCGTCGCATACCTGCCACTTGAAGCAGAATCCCGGTGTTGAACGCCTCAGATACGTTCGGTATGGGTATCGTGATTTCGCTTTGGCTCATGCGGTTACCTCCTTTTCTCGTTCACGGTTGGGTATTTCGTGTCATTGCGCCCTTCCTCGGCGCTCTGACTCGGATTAGCGAATACAGCCGACAAGTGAAACCCGGAATAGCAATGAATCGCAGGAAGCCAACAACCTAGTCGTATCTTTCAGCTTTTTCACATTTTCGGTCGATGCTGCTGGCTAGGAGACAATCGAAATGACAATAGGAATACGAGGAGCGATACGACGTGGAAGTCGCGTTGGAGAGACTTTGGGGACGACGCGGCAAATCGTATGGTTTTCTTCAAACAAAAACTTAGATTATCTTACATTCGTCATTGGATACCTCGAACGAGGTCTTACGTCGGTTAATTGGCTAGCCGCCTGCGGATAACGGTATGAATTGGACTACGTCCCCGTCCATCAATGGTGCGTTCGGGGTCGCTGGGTTTCCGTTTAGGAGGGTAAGCATCATTTGCATCATTTGCGTCATGGAAGGATGCCTCACTAAGACAGTATTCGTTAGATCTTGGAGGACGGCTGGACTCTGAATGACAAAGTACTCCTCGGTTAAGTCGGTGTATTGCGTCATCATAGAATAGTAGACTTTCACGGTGATGAGTGAGGCTCTGGTGTTTGTAGGGTCGTTTGTCCATATCGAACTTCCAGCGTGTTGCGCCTTCTGCACGATAGAAGTTGTCTCCGCCAAATCTCCTCCGATTAAGAGGATCGCTGTCCCGATTGCAAGAGAGGTGGCTCGTCGAAGGAAACTGCGTCTTGATTCCATGGCAGATGGCCGAGCTGAGCGTTTATTCTGGAGCTTCATGCACGATTTCCTTTTCCAAGATTGCTGCGAAGAGCCGCATCAAGTGGTTTTCTTTCTCCCTGGCCGCGCAAATATGAGCGTCAGGGCTACGAGCACAATTATTCCTACTGCGCTTAATCCTACGAGGTCTCTGCCAGTGAATGTTATCGTGAAGTTGGTTAGGTCACCGTAGCCTGAACCTTGCGAGCTATTTGACCCGGAGACTGGGCCTACCGTAATGTGGCCTATCATGTATGGGTGAACGATGCAGTAGTATTCGTATGTGCCTGGAGTTGTGAATGTGTAGCTCCAACTCTGGCCTGCTCCGATTAGAGCCACTTTGCCAGTTACTGCTTCGCCTGAGGAATCAAATACCCGCAGGGAGGGTTGCTTAGGTGAATTCGGATCCCCTTCAGTGACCGTATGCCCAACCGAATCCTGGTTCACCCATGTTACAGTTGTTCCTACAGGTACTGTTAGGTCCGCTGGAGAGTATGCGTAGTTCACGATCAGTACCGTATTATTTGCTGCACTCGCGCTCGTAGTGTTTGATGCGCCTTCCGTTGAGGGCACAATCGTATTCACAGTCTGGGCGGTGGGGATTGGGCCGGTACCGTTCTTTATTGAGGCGATTATGGCAGGGTTGTTTGGGCCTGTCACCGTGAAGGTCGCCACTGCGCCTTGATGCAATCGAAATATTGAATGGTCAAGTAAAGTAAGAACGCCGGGAGTTCGTGCCGTGAATTCCACCATGGCTGCTCCACCTGCAGGAACCAACGTAGTTTGAGCATCTAGGAGTGGGGGAGATTCGAGAGATCCATCAACGTATACTCGATCCATTATACCGCCTATTATGTGGAGAGACGCGACAAGGTTCGGCCCTGGGTTTCCAAAGAAGATACGGACTGTGTCTCCGACTTTGACCTTCATCGTTCCGCTCCCCGTCAGGGCTCCGACTCTGCCATTGTACACGACGTAGTCGGGAGTTTCATCTTGCGCCTTTTGGAAGCTGAAGGGTTGGTAACCCTGTTGGCCATAAGCACCTTGAGTGTAGAATTCGCTCTGCGTAATATAGAATTCATGATCAACCTTGGGCAGTCCGTCCTTGGGTTCCACGAGCATTAAGCCGAACATCCCGTTGGCGATATGAGTTGGAATATCCGGCGTGGCGCAGTGGTATAGGAACAAACCGGGATTCATCGCTGTGAATTGAAATATCGATTCGTTGCCAGGCGCAGTCTGTGAGTACGCGCCACCTCCGCCTTGTCCTAGGATTCCATGTGAGTCGATCGAATGTGTCATGGTGCTGTTAGGGGGGTTAATGATGTGCATCTCAACCGTTTGGTTCACGCGCAATCGAATGAGCGGTCCTGGGACCGTTCCGTTGAATGTCCAGAAGTTGTACGTGACGCCATCGGCCAGTTGTCCCAGTTTCTCCTCAGTGACAAGCGTTACCACAACCCTGTCTGCTGGTGAGGGAGCTGAGGGTATATCGGTGGGTGATTTACTACGGTTCGGCGCATATGCCGGTGCATTTGCGTCGCCAGAAGCGTTGAGAGTGAAAAATGAAATCGAGAGAAGAGAAACGGTAAGCAATAACATGATCAAAGCGGCTTTGGGAATATGACGTTTGGTTGTCGTTCGCAATCCTCTAGCTTTACCGACTCTCATCCTTCTCACGTGGAAGGAATGCTGTTGCAGGTTTCGAATAGCGGTATGCCCTAACCTGTTAGGTCATTTCCCTGAATGATAATCAGTACAGATGTGAGGAGGTTCTTTTTCCCAGCACGGAAGGGTGACCTTTGAAGTGTTCCTGCAACACCCGTTTCTGCCCGCGTCTGAGTATTTCGGTTAACGTTGCGGGGGCGATGTCAAGGGCCTTAGCTAGTTGGCGAAGTGTGATTTTCTTTGGAAACTCGAAGTAACCCTTCTCGAGCGCAATCTGTAAGATGTTCTCCTGCCTCGCCGTTAACTCCTTCTCGTCTTCTAACTTCGAAATTTTGATGACCTCACCGATCACATTTTCTTCATCTAATTTATGCATGAGCGACTGTACCACCGTGTCGTTTCCTAGCAATGTCCATTCGAGCTTTCCATCGGGTTTACTGGCGGCAGAGATTAAGAAGCAGTCCGCGCCGGCGAAAGTTCGACATGCCGTACACTTATGGGTCTTGAGAGATCCAACGACCCTTCCCCGCTCACCCTTGACAATATCTACGTCGTACACGTAGCCGTCTCCTCGAAGATGTTCTACAATCTTCCCCGAGTATTCAGGAGCGCTCGTTATCTCGAAGAGCTCCTGCACCCCTTTCCCGTGCGGAAGGCTTCGGCAATCTAAGACGCGTATGACCGCTGGAAAATCACTAGCAATCCGTCTGATCCAACTGTGCGGTGGAGTAATGCTAACAACTGCTTCCAACATTACAGCTTCAACGCGCAGAACCGTATCCGAGCGTATAGGATTTCTCAGTTGTTCTCGAACCTGTTAGGAACGACTCCAAAGTGCTCAGCCCTACTACAAACCTGAGCGTCTAGAGTATCAGAGCGAATGACTTGAGGTCAGTTCCTTCCTAAAGGAAAGCGGCTGTCAGTGCGATGACACCAGACGCCACGACGAGCGTTAAGCTCAGCCAATATGCGATGCTCCAGCTAAGAGTGGAGGTCATTTCTCCCATGACCTGCTTTTTCCTTGCTATCAACCCAACCACTACGCCTGGGCCGAGCAATACAAACACGAACAAGACCATCATGTCAATTGCTAGCTTGAACAAGTCCGGGAAGAACATGGGAATAAAAAGAGCTGGAAGGGATTCGACCATGTAAATCCAAAAGAATCCACGCCGACCCCACCCAATCGTCTCAGCCACGCCCCACGCGCTACCGAGAGAAATTACGACAAGGGCAAGGAACGAGGCCGCTATCAGACCCATCGCAAAAATATATGGCCCGTACGGTCCGGCGATGAAAGATAGAGCCCGCGAGAGTTCTCTAGCAGAATTCGTTCCAAGTAGAGTCCCGTTCAAACCAATCGTGGCCAACAATATCACCACCATTCCAATCTCGCTTGCTATTGCACCGATCAAAGTTTCTATGCGTGAACTCCATAGGCTCTTCACATCCTTCATGGCCGTAGCCGAGGCTTGGTAAAAGAGCATGAAAGGCATCACCACGGCTCCCGCAGTGGCCGCCAACATGTAGAGAAAACGTCGGTCCCAACTCCAGAAGAAGAACGCGTATTCATGTACGGGGGGAAGCCCTCTGAGAAGTAGCGACCCAGCGTACGAAGCAATCAGAACCACAGAAATTGCTAACAAGACTCTTTCAAGTGTCACGTATCCTCTTTTCCACACGATAAGTAGGTAAGCAACGTAAATCGCGGGCAGGGAGATAGTTGGGGGGAGCCCAAGAAGTTGAAAGCCTATGGCTATCCCAGTAAATTCAGCAACGTAACTCAGAATGTCCGTAAACGCCATTGGGACACTCGTGAGGAACGCGGTTCTCCTCGAATAATTCTCTCTGATGATCACGCCGAGGCCCTTGCCGGTAGCAACGCCAATTCTTCCGGCAGCTTCTTGGACCACGAATAATGGTATGATCAAGAGGAGCAGGAACCATACGAGTGAGTAACCGTAGATTGCTCCATCTGCTGCGGCAGTCAAAATGCTTGCAGCATCAACATCCGCGATCATAACAATCCAAGCAGGACCGAAGGAATGCGCGAACGTCCGCAACCTATCAAGCCCGGAGATTTCTCGTGACCCCATGAACATCTGATCTCAGAACGATTTGAAATTCCTCAATGAATCACTGACCATCTGAAATTTCATAGAACTGCACTCTCAAGTCAATTGGGAAATCAGGGCATTCACTCGTCTTTGGCGACATACAGCAGTATTTCTCTATATACCGTTCCTTAAAATTCAGCAGGCTGGCCTGATGGTCAATGTTTCTGTACTCGAGGTTTGACGATCGTGGTTGCAACTTCAATGTTGCTCCCAATCAGCGCTTTGGGAATTTTCATTCACTCCTTCTTCCTAACCATTTCCCTAGGCTTTCCATGGGTGATTGGAGGATTACTGTTCCAGTGGTGGAGAACCGAAGATCAGGATTACTATGATGCTGCACGGAACGTTACTGCTGTCCTCGGCCTCAACTTCGCGCTTGGTGCGATAACGGGAACTCTGGTTGAGTTTGGGCTTGTTCAGGCTTGGCCTGGCTCAATCTTTGTAATCGCAACTTTTGGTCTTATGCCTCTAACATTCGAGCTCGTCGCGTTCATTGGGGAAATCGTGCTTCTCGTGATGTTCATTGTTACCTTGGGCAAGGTTCGGCCCCTTGCTAGCTTAGGTATCATGGTGTTCTATGGTGCTATGGCTATTCTATCCGGCGCACTGATCATGACTGTGAACAGTTGGCTGAACGTCCCTTGGGGAACTGGTAGTCTGGCGTCAAACCTGTACCCGTTTCTGCCACAATACGGTCGGAGTGTAGTTAACCCGTCCGCCCTCGTCACGCTGAAGTTGGAGCTAATTAAGGCTCTATTGGCTACTGGAACCGCCTCGCAGGTTTTGCAAAGCCCTGACCTTGCAAAGACTGTCGGTTTAGCGCTAAGCGACCCATATGTTGCGTTATCCTCTCCTTACGCGTTTGCAAGTGCACTCCACGCTGTGAACGCTGGGATAATCGTTGGGATGTCCTTCGCCCTAGTTGGGTACGCGTACAGGTTCTTGAAGACTGGGCAGGTCAAGTACGTGAAGTTTGTGAGAGCTTTCCTGCCCATCCTTCTCGTCCTACTAATTCTTCAGCCAATAGTGTTCGGCGATTTTATGGGAAAAGCTGTGGCGATTCAGCAGCCTACTAAATTCGCTCTGATGGAAGGCGCTACTAACACCACTCAAAATCCCATAATTGCTTTCCTAGCCTACGGTTATCCTCAGCACGCGATAATTGGTTTCGATTCGCTGAGGAGCCAATGTGATTCGCTAGGGCAGACGACTCTCGGAAACCTCGCGGCTTCGACTGCCCCGAACGTAACGTTGGGTTCTGCTTCCTCGGTGAGCCTAAAGTCTGTTTGCCTATCGGACTTGGCCAAGTCCGAGTCACGCCTTGTCGTGATCTATTCACTCTACTATGCGAAAATAGCCTTCGGGGTTTTGGATTTGGTGGCCATTGTGGGGCTGGTTGCCCTGAATTTCGACCTCGGTGCATTGTCAAGGTTGACGAGGCGTATTCTCCATCGTTTCGGTGAACAGAAGTCTGTTTTCTTGCTTTCACTGCTTGTTGTCTTGGCGTCAGTTTTCGCGAGTGGTCTGGGTTGGTTCGTGCGTGAGGATGGGCGGAAGCCTTGGACTGTGTACGGGTTGATTTACCCAGAGGAAGTCATAACATCCGTTTCCATAAGTCCATATGTCTTCGTAGTCTTTGCCCTAATCTTTGTGGCCGTGGCCGTAGTGGGAATCTATGGCATTTACATTGTCTCAACAAGGCGATTGAAATTCGTCGAACTCTTGAAGAAAGGAGCAGGAGTGGACTAGGTTGGCGAGTATCGAGATACTCGGCTTCACGATCCTCGGTGTCGCTGTCATAGTTCACATAATACTGGTCAACATCACCCTTGGAACAGGCTGGATTTCCGCAATGGCAAGATTCCTTGCCTGGTCCCAGCACAAGCCAGACCTAGAGGTCATGTCAAGAAAAGTCTTCAAGATTCTGATAATTCACGAGCTTTTCAGCGGAGTCTGGGGCACAATCATAACGGTGGTATTGGCTGGGTTCTTTCCCACACTAATGGCTACAGCGACGGACATAATCTTCTTGCCCATTCTCATCGCGCTCTCCGCCATACTCATTCGAATTCCAACAATTGCCCTATTCTGGTACACCTGGGGAAAGATTCGGCCCGGGCTACATACTCTAGTCGGTTTAGTGATGGCGGTTTCGGGGTTTGCTGTGCCTTTCGGTTTCAGGTACATTTTCGCCGAACTAACTTATCCATACGCACTAGCGATGGCTATGCAAGGAATGAAAGATGTCGCAAGGATAGCCGTGTTCTTCAACCCGCTGTATCCTTGGTTGATACTGCATACGTGGTTTGGCGCCCTGTCGATAGGCGGTTTTCTTGTCGCATCCTTCTTCACGATTAAGGGTAACGTGAACGTGAGGTTCGCTTGGATAGGCCTCTGGCACGGTGTACTGTTCCTTGCGGTGCAGGGAGTTTTGGGACCGTCCTACCTGATCAACCTAAACTTCAGAGCTCCACTGCTATATTCCAATATCCTCGGCCAAGCAGGGGCAACATTTGATTTAGCCCCACTTTTCGCGTTGAAATTATCACTTGTTGCAATTCTTGTCCTCGCATCCGTCAAAGTCTGGAGAGAGGTCAAGCGAGGTTACGGGATTGTGCCAAGGTATGCGCTCGTTCTCGGCCCAGTAGCGATCGTTGTGGCGATGGTCGGGGAATTCATGAATGATGGCGGCAGGTACCCGTACTTGGTTCTATTGGGAAACTCAGGGCTCAGGCCTTCAGCGTTTATGAACGTCTATATGCAGATTCCATGGTTGACCGTGTTCGCTGTCGTGGGCGTGCTGCTGGCTTTTGCTGGGGTCTTCATGGTCACGGCATACTATGCGCTGAATAAGCGCTTTCTCTCAGACATGCCCGACCAGTTCCGGTCCGACTCATTTGCTCCTCAGAAGAGACGACACGATAGTTGACCAAAGCCTAGATAGGAACTGGAAGCTTCGCTGGAAACGAAAAGTGGTCGTGACCATTGACTGAG
>Ga0326727_10016652_pt1 | contig 15455 bp, 10 predicted proteins | sample MB2enrmetagenome_FD_207643 | JGI IMG/M metagenome (GOLD analysis project Ga0326727, IMG submission 207643) | Lab enriched peat soil microbial communities from McLean, Ithaca, NY, United States - MB29MY | ecosystem: Environmental > Terrestrial > Soil > Wetlands > Peat | place: USA: New York... | reverse complement strand
CCGCGATCCAATGCCCATAACACCCGATCCCGCAAATCTTGTGAATAGGATTGCATCCTCTGCCTCTCCTCAACCGGCAGAGGCATTATCGCACATAAATGTATACACTTAAATTAAAAAGGCTCTAAGAACTGGGCGGGGGAACAGTCAGGTTGATCACAACTTTCCAGCGCGTGTCGAAGGAGGTGACCTGCCGGGTCTCGGAAGCGACGCCCTTGTACTTCGCCTGAATTTCGAAATCGTGGTGGGGATCGAGGCCGGTGAATTGGTATTGGCCATTAGCTTCCGCGTAGATGGCCAATGTCTTGCCCGTCTGAAGATCCTTGAGCGTCACCTCCGCGCCCCCAAGAGTATTCTCAGCCGGGTCCTGCACCTGGCCGGTCACCGTTTTGGTGGTGGGGGGTTTATTTTTCTTATCGGCGAGACCGGAGGCAGGCAAAAGACAAACTACGGCGAGCAAGGCGCACAAAGCGCGACGGCACGACGGCTGCGGGGACGTGCGGCCCAACCGAACCGGCACGGTACTCGAGGCAAGGCTCAAAGGAGTGGGAGCGCTCAAATCACCACGCCTCCTCTTCTTCTTCCTCACTGGAGAGCGCTTCCAACTCCACTGGATCCGTGTTCACCACTTGCAGTTCAACTCCACACTCGGGACAATCTATCGTCTGCCCTTCTTCCACTTCATCATCGAGGTCAAGTGCGGTTCGACATTCGGGACAATAGGCCATGGCTCACCCCCGGCGTCATCATCTTACCAGCAAAGAAAAGTCTAGATCATTTCACAAAACGATGTCCAGCGGTTCGAGAATGGCCTTGTGGAAGGTCACGCAATTGGCTCTTCCCATTGCAGGGAGCGAGTATTACGCTAACAGTGTTCGGATGGCAGATAATGCCGGCCTGTAGGCCGGCGCCACGACTGCCATTGAGAGGTGGCGAATGAAAAACGATTATCGGTTTGCGACCTTGGCGGTTCACGCCGGGCAGTCGCCCTGCCCCGTGACCGGCGCTGTGGATACGCCCATCTATCAAGCCACGACTTTTGCGGCGGCCGACTCCGACGAGATGGCCGCCGTTTACGGAGGGGAAAAGCCCGGCTATATGTACACGCGTTACGGCAATCCGACTCTCCACGCGCTGGAAGAAAAACTGGCGGCGCTGGAGTGCGGCGAAGCCGCCCAGGTCTTTTCCTCCGGGATGGCGGCTGTTTCTTCGGCCATCCTGGGATACATCCGGGCGGGCGACCACGTGGTTGCAGCGCGGTCGCTTTACGGGGCTGCCTACGACTTTCTCAACAAGATGCTTCCGAGCCTGGGCGCCACCGCCACTTTCGTTCAGTCCACGCGGGCTGAGGAGTTCGAAAAGGCGATTCGCCCCAACACCAAGTTGATCTATTTCGAAACACCCAGCAATCCCGTGCTGGAGATTCTTGATATTGAGGCCCTCGCTCGACTAGCTGGCGCGCACCGCATCCCCTCCATGATGGACAACACTTTTGCTTCGCCAGTTCTCCAGCAGCCTCTGAAGTTGGGCGTCACGGTGGTGGTGCACGCCGCCACCAAGTATTTGTGCGGCCACGGCGACGCCATGGCGGGGGCCGTGGTCGGCCCCAAAGATTACATTCGCCGTCTCAATCAGGAAGTTCTTCGAGACTTCGGGGGATGCCTCAGCCCCTTCAATGCCTGGCTGATTCTGCGCGGTACCCACACGCTCCACCTCCGCTTGCCCGCTCAATCCTCGAATGCGCAGAAGATTGCAGAGTTTCTCGCGCAGCACCCGCAGGTAAAGCACGTGAACTATCCTGGCCTGCCAAGCCATCCTGGTCATGACATCGCCAAGAAGCAGATGACGACATTCGGCGCCATGCTCAGCTTTGAAGCCAAAGGAGGGTACGAGGGCGGGAAGAAGGTGATGGATGGAGTTAAGATTTTCACTCGCGCGGCAAGCCTCGGCGACACACGCTCGCTGATCGTACATGCTGCTTCCACGAGCCATCGGGCGGTTCCACGCGAGCAGCGGTTGGCTATCGGCATCACCGACGGCCTGGTGCGGGTTTCGGTAGGCGTAGAAGCAGTCGAAGATTTGATCGACGATCTCGACCAGGCGCTGGCTTCGATACCGTGATTACCGCACCGCCTCCTGCGGCCAGCGGCTCTGCCGCACACGCCAAGCTGGCAGAATGTGGAAACTCCAGTGCCCAAACGCCAGGGTTGCCCCTACAACGGCTAATCACGCGGTGCGACGAGGTTGGCGATCACAGCCCCGGCAAATTCTTCCGTGTTGCTGCTGCCGCCGAGGTCGGGAGTGCGGACGCGCCGCTCGCCGGTCACTTTCTTGAGCGCCTCGAGAATGCTCGCCCCCGCTTGCGACTCTCCAAGGTGCTCCATCATCAAGGCTGCCGTCCAGATGGCGGAAATGGGGTTGGCGACGCCGCGTCCTGCGATGTCGGGGGCGCTGCCGTGCACAGGCTCGAACATAGGAGGGCCGAGGCGCTGGACCGGATTCAGGTTGGCGCTGGCGGCGAGACCGAGACTGCCCTGCAAGGCGCCGCCGAGGTCGGTGAGGATGTCCGCAAACAGGTTTGAAGCCACCACCACGTCCAGACTCTCCGGATGAGTGATCATGCGGGCAGCGAGCGCATCGACGTGGTAGTTTGCGACGTGGACTTCGGGATAATCCCTGGCCAGCTCGCCGAGCACTTCGTCCCACAAAACCATGGTGTAGGCCATGGCGTTTGACTTTGTGGCGCTGGCCAGTTGCTTGCGGGGGCGGCGCCGCGCCTGCTCGAAAGCATAACGGATCACACGCTCCACGCCTTTGCGCGTGAAAATGGACTGCTGCACGGCGACTTCATCGGGTGTGCCCTGTTTAAACCGGCCTCCCACTCCGCAATATTCACCTTCCGTGTTTTCGCGAACGAAGAGCATTCGAATGTGCTCGGCGCCCTTCCCACGCAACGGCGGCTCAAGGCCGGGGAGGATCTCAATGGGACGCAAATTGACGTACAGGTCAAACCCGAAGCGGATGCGCAGCAGGAGTTGGCGGAGTGAGATGTGATCGGGAACGGTCGGATGCCCGATAGCACCCAGAAGAATGGCGTCGAAGGGACGAAGTCGCTCCAGCCCATCCTTCGGCATCATGCGGCCCGTGCGGAGATAGTATTCGCAGCCCCACTCGAACTCATCGAAGGAAAGGCTGAACCGATCGGCGAGTGAGCGCGCCGCCGCCTGTAACACTTTCACAGCGGCTGGGATCACTTCCTTACCGATCCCGTCGCCGGGAATCAGGGCGATGCGGTAGTTCTTGTTGGACATGACAGGCTCCTTCGTCGCGCGATTGAGTCATTGAGCGATTGAGTCATTGGGTCATTGAGCCATCGAATCATTGAGTCATTGGGCCATTGAAACCCCGAGTCGTCGTGCCTCATGGCGTAGCGTGACAACGATACATTCAGTTAATGACTCAATGGCTCAATGACCCGATGGCTCAATGACCCAATGACTCAATTCACAGGCTAGTGTACAATCTTATACTTTTGGGGCAGTAGATTATTTGTCGAGGCAGGGCGCCGTGAGTTCAGGTCTATTCAAAGTCATTCTGAGCGATAGTCATTTCTGGGTGCCGGCGGTTGTGCTGATTCTTGGCCTTCTGCTTCTCTTTTACCTTCACTAAGAGGGTACCAGCCTGCTCACAAAAACTGACACTTCAACTTCCGCGGGCGCTCGCTCGATGCACGGGGTGGGGGTGATTTCCGGTCTCGCTGCCGGCGCGTGGTTGGGCGGGGCGGAGGCCCCGACAAAGCTGGTGACCGTGGGACTGTCACCCTTTGTGATTTCGCTCGCCATGGTCGTGGGCGTATTCGTGGCGCGCTGGACACTGCCCACCGTTCTGAAAGGCACTGGCTACGTCTTCGACGACCTCAGGGCAAGAGCTCACCTGGTGATCTGGGCGATCCTGGCCGGCGCCCTTTGGGCGGTGGCAAATACGCTTACGGTTTTCGCCATCCGCGACGTGGGACTGTCGGTGGCCTTCCCGTTGTGGAACGTCAATAGCCTCGTGGGCTTGTTCTGGGGATGGTTCTTGTTCAAAGAACTGCGCGGGGCCGGCGTCCGCCAAGGGTCGAAGGTCCTGGGCGGCGCGGCGGCGATCGTGGTTGGAGCCTGCTTGCTGGCTTATGCCACGGCGCAGCACGGAGTGGGAACGCCGCATCGAGCCGCCGCCGGAGTCTTGGCGGCGCTGGGCGCAGGACTCCTCTGGGGGACGATGTACATCCCTTATCGCAAGGCTTACATCAGCGGCATGAACCCGCTTTCCTTTGTGACCGTTTTCACAGTCGGCGAACTGTTCACTATGACGGCGCTGGCGCTGGTTTTTCGCGGTGGCCTCACTCCCCTTCTCAAGGAGCTTGCCCAGGCGCGCCCAGCGCTGTTCTGGCTTTTCCTGGGAGGATTCTGCTGGGTGCTGGGAGACCTGTTTCAGCAATACGCGGCGAAATATATCGGCATTGGGCGCGGAATCCCGCTGTCGAACACCAACCAGCTCTGGGGACTGGCGTGGGGCGCCCTGGTTTTCGGAGAACTGGGCGGCAAAAGCGGAGCGGTGCAGGGGCTGATCCTCGCCGGTTCGGCCACGATGATCGCCGGGGCGGTGGCCATCAGCCTGGCCGAGGCGCCGGCTTCCGAGCAGGAATCATGGCGCGCCAGCCAAAGGCGTGAGGCGGAGCGCTATCAACTCAACTCCGAACCCACAACAGCTTCGGCGCTCGGAGAGGCAGCCGGTCGAAGGGCGGGCCGGCGTTGGTGGGACCTTCTGATTGTCGCAGTAGCAGTGGGTATTTTCTTCTTCCTGGCTCGAGAAGCGCATCGTCCCCCCATGATGATAAATCTTCTCTGGACGTCGCTGCTCGCCTTCGCTATGCTGTGTTTCCTTTTCACCTGCGGCTGGGTGCTTTGGAAGCGTACCCGGTTCCTGTGACGTGGGGGCGGCCCTTGCGGCCGCCCAAGGGCAACCATCCGCCGGTTGGCGGATTGCCCCGACGATGATCTGCAAGAAGGAGTGAAAATGACTAAGCAATATTGGCTTCTGGCGATTCTGCCATTGGCGTTGGCCTGCGCTTCGGCGAGCGCGCAAACTGTTGCTCCGAAACTCATTGATTGCCACGTCCACTACAATGGTGATCCCGAGTTCATTCACAGACTGCTCGCTAAGCTGGAATCTGTAGACGGGCTGGCATTTCTTCTGGTTCGTCACGACAATCTGGCCACCGCGAAGCCCTTGATCGACAAAGCTCCCAACCGGCTGATCGGATTTGGCGATATCGATCTTGACGATCCGCGCGCCCTGGAACTCGTGGACGAGTTCCAGGCGGCGGGATTTCGCGGACTTGGCGAGATGGAAACTCCCCTCAAGCAGTTCTACGATCCGAGTTACTGGCCAATTTACGAGCGAGCTGAAAAGTACGGAATGATTATTCTGTTCCACACGGGAATCGTAATGCGTGTAAACCCCAAGATCCCGGTCGACGTGAGCATCGAACGGATGCGCGTCACGACTCTGGATGGCGTGGCGCGGCACTTCCCGGGAATCACCCTCATCGGCGCGCATCTCGGCAACCCGGACTACGCTTGGGCCGGGGAACTGGCCCGCTGGCACCCCAATCTCTATTTTGACCTTTCGGGCTCAACCCTGATCAAAACCCAGAACAATTATGCTTTCTTCAATTCGATCTTCTGGTGGTCCGGAGTGGAGAGCCCGCACACTCCCAAGTCCGCGGCCAGTGCCTTCGAAAAGATCGTGTTCGGATCCGATGTGTTCGGCGGGGATTTGGAGGAGTTTGACCTGGCGCTGGCCCGCTACCACAAGATGCTCGACACCTGCGCGGTTCCAAAGTCGGCACAGGACAACATCTTCGCGGGAACCATGTGGCGAATACTTGAAAAGCAGTGACGAGTGGCAAGTGACGAGTGACGAGCCGGGAGAGCAGTAGCAAATAACAAACGTGTCATTCTGAGCGAAGCGAAGAATCTCCGCAGTTTGATTGTAGCCTGCGAATCAGAAAACAACTACCGAGATCCTTCGCTGCGCTCAGGATGACAACGGCGGAACTCCGGTAGACAGCCGCTGCGCTCAGGGTGACGGCCCAAGAAACGCACCACTCGTCACTGCTTTTCCGGCTCGTCACTCGTCACTTGCCACTCGTCGCTGCTTTTAGAATATTTCGAACCTCTCCTGTTCCACGGCGGCATCGCTCTTGACGATGACGTCTTTTTGAGTGAGGGATTCAAGCTCCGCAATCAGCATTCCATCACGAGATTTGAGAACTTTGGCCACTTCCGGATTCACCCGCACGGTCATGACCTTGCCTTCGATCTGGCCGGCCATCTTTCGAGCTTCCGCCAGAATCTCATAAGAAACCGTCGTCGGGGACTTGACCCAGCCTGAACCGGAACAATAGGTGCACCGCTCGCACAGCGTTCTCTCTAAGGACTGCTTGACGCGTTTCCTGGTGATGGCCACCAGACCAAAATCATGGAAGGCGATGACCTTGGTGGGCGCCCGGTCTTTGCGCAGGGCCTCCTCGAGCACCTGCGTCACCTTGGCGCGGTTTTTGCGCTCGTCCATGTCGATGAAATCGACGACGATGATCCCGCCCAGATCGCGCAGGCGAACCTGACGGACGATCTCGTTAACGGCTTCGAAGTTGGTTTTCAGAATGGTGTCTTCCAGCCGGTTGGTCTTGCCCACGTATTTGCCCGTGTTCACATCGACGGCCACCAGGGCTTCGGTCTGGTTAATGACGATGTAGCCTCCAGATCTAAGCCATACCTTGGGCTTGAGCGCCTTTTCGATTTCCGCCTGGACTCCGAACTCCTCGAAGACGGGTGTCTCGCGGCTATAAAGCTTGACCTTGCCCACCAAGGAAGGCTGGCTGCGATTCACAAAGTCCAACACACGCTCGTACTGAACTTCGTTGTCCACGCGCACGCTCTTGAAGTCCGGAGTGAGCGTATCGCGCAGCATGCGCTGAACCAGGTCGAGATCACGATGGATCAGCGCGGGAGCCTTGGCGCGCTCGGTTCGGCTTTTGATCTCATTCCAAAGAGTGGAGAGGAACTTGAGATCCGCTTTCAGCTCTTCCTCGTCGCGGCCCTGCCCTGCGGTGCGCACAATGAACCCGCCCGGCAAGGAGCCTTTGTTCTCAAGGACGATGTTCCTCAACCGGAGACGCTCTTCTTCCGATGAGATCTTCCGCGACACGCCGATGTGCTCGACCGTGGGCATGTAGACGAGGTAACGGCCGGGTAGGGCGATATGAGAGGTAATGCGCGCGCCCTTCGTGCCGAGCGGTTCTTTGGAGATTTGTACAAGGATTTCCTGGCCTTCTTTCAGCAGCTTCGAAATCTGAACCGGCTGATTGTTGCCGGGCCGTGATTCCCACTGGGGCTCGCCACGACCCTGATAACCCGATCCTCGACGCCCTCTCCGGCCACGCCGGGGCGCAAACCGAGGACGCTGGTGAGGCTCCCGCAAGGTATATGTTCCCTCCTTGGGCGCCCCGGGGTTCTCGGCTCCTGCGGACTGAACGGCCGGATCCTGCGTAACTTGGGTTTCCTGGCCGGACGTCGCGGGGGTTTCAGTGACACCCTCGGCGGCTTCAGAGGTCGGCGAAACGGATTCGGCCTGGATCTCCTCCTCGGGCTCTAAGACAGTGGCGAGTGAGGCGTCCATTGAGGCACTTCTCTCATCCGCCGTGCCACCCGGCTCAGTTTCGACTTCCGCTTCGACACGCTGGACTTCTAAGTCAATTGAGGGCTCGGAAGGCCCGCGTCCGACTCTCGCTGCGACAATCCCCACCGTTCCCGCTTCTGTTCTTGGCCCGGCGTCCACGTTTGCAGCCGTGGAGGGGATCACCTCGGCCGTTGCAGAGCCGACTGCTGAGGCGCCTGCCGCTTCAAGGGCGGGCACTACGTCCTCCACGTGCTCCAATGGCGCGGGAGATGGAGCGACCGCGGAACTAGAATCCGTCGGGACAACCTCCTCTGATCCTTCAGGTGATGGAGGAGGACCAGCCAATATGGGGCTGAGGTCTGAAGTTGCGGGTGTTTGGGGAGAAACCTCGGCCTCCGGCCGGTCACCTGAAGCCACGCCTGCCTCCGTCGGCGCCAGTTCTGTAGTCGCAGACTCTTCGGCGGCTATCTCCTCGACATTTCCGCTTTCAGCCTGTTCCAGGACCTCGACGTCTTCCGCCTCAGCCGAGACAGCATCTTGGGGCGCCGGCATAGCATGGCTGTATTTCGCCAGGGATTCGCCCGGCAGAATCTCAAACGCCGGAGGCGCGGGGCCGTCCTGGCGCGGGACGAATCTGTGTTCCGCGTGGCGATGCTCGCCGAACTTCCGCCCCCGATGCCGCCAGCGGCGGCCGCGTGGCTCAGAGTTGGTGGGCTCATGAGCTCCGCCCGAGGGTGCAGGTGAAGCAGGGGTCACTCCCACCCCGGGAACAGCGGGAGTACCAGTTGCGGCTGATTCGGCGGGCTGAGCTGCAGTGATCTGGGTTGTCGCGGTCGAGGCGGCCGGGACTTGGGGCGGTGCCTCCTGGGTCTCCGACTCGGCGGAGGGCGTAGCGGCCGGCGCTGCCTGTGCCGACTCCGCGTCAAAGCTGATTGCCTTCGCTTCCGCCTCTTCAAGAACCTTGTCGTAATCTTCCTGGTCCTCAAAGAAATCCGAAACGTAGAGAAAAGCATCCCGGTCCAGCCCGATGTCCACGAACGCAGATTGCATCCCGGGAAGCACCCGGCTGACACGCCCTTTATAGATTCCCCCCACCAGCCCCACATCCGTATCTCGCTCAAAATACACTTCCACCAACTGGTCGTCTTCCACGACGGCCAGCTTCGTCTCGTGTAGAGACGAAGCGATATACATCTCCTTTGACATGAAAACTCCTTTTCAGGGCCGGCGGGGGATCCATCCGTGGATTATCGCGCTGCTGTAGCGCCGACCTTCAGGTCGGCATTCGCTGTGCTGACCTAAAGGTCAGCGCTACTCCGACAGCGTTATGCGGAGATCAACCCTCGGCTTCCCTGACCCGGCCTTCTTATTGAGCTTTGAAGCTCCTCAGCGGCAAGACCGGGCTCAATCAATCTCAAGTGGCTCTGGTGGCGCGCCTCGGAGCGCGCAACACTGCGGACCCGCCTTCTCCGCAACCTGCTGGCCCGAATGCGGCCAGCTTCAGAATCAAACTTCAGCCCCCAACATTCGTCATCCCCGCCGCAGCGGGGATCCGGATTCTTAACCCCTTCCAGCGACCCCTGTTTTTGCAGGGGCGACGATCACGCAAGCCTTTTGTGTGCTCGGCTGGGGCACTACCGGCCTCACACGGATTACACCTAATTCACAAATCGCCTTGCCCGGATGTTCATAGCCACACCCAAGCCAAGGAATGTAAACAGCAGGGAAGATCCTCCTTGGCTCATAAGCGGCAACGGAATGCCCGTCACCGGGAAGAGCCCGATCATCATTCCCGTGTTGATGGCTACCTGGAAAAACAGCACCGCCGCCAGCCCGGCCAGCAGAAACGCTCCGGCACGGTCTGGCGCCATTTGCGCTCCATCCAACAGGCGGAGCAACATCGCGAAATAGAGCAACAGAACAATCAGAGTGCCGACGAATCCCTGCTCCTCTGCAAAGGCGGCGAAAATAGCGTCCGCCTGTGAGACAGGGATGAATCCCAGATGACTTTGGGTGCCATTTCCAATGCCTTTCCCCCGCAGACCACCTGAGCCGATCGCAATCTTGGTTTGGGTCACTTGGTAGCTTGTGCCTTGCATGTCTTGTGAAGGGTGAAAGAAGGTCATAAACCTATCGCGCTGATAGGGCCGGAGGAAATGCCATCCCACCGGCAGGCACAGAACCCCCAACAACAACAGCACCGCGACCTGCCGCCATTGAATGCCCGCAAGCAGGATACCCGCGCCGAGAATCGCGAAAAATGTTAACGCGGTGCCGAGGTCCGGTTCCAAGGCCACCAGGATTGCCGGCACTGCCGCCACCAACCCCAGTTTGACCAAGTCGGCCCATGTAGCGGATTTGCCTCTCCGTTGGGCAAAATAAGCCGCTACACAGAGTATTATAATCAATTTGACTATCTCTGACACTTGGAAAGTGAGTCCGGCGAACCGCAGCCATCGCTTGGTCTTGGCGATGGCATGGCCGGCCACCAGCAACTCTCCCAGGACAAGCACGGATAAGATGTAGAGCCAGGGAGTTTGTTCCAAAAGGAAGTGATAGTCGAGATGGCTGATCGCTAAGGCCAGGACGATGCTTAGGAGCAACCAGTAGATCTGCTTCTTGTATTGCCCCTGGAGGACAGTGTGCTCTGTGGTGCTGTAAATCTCGATAACTCCGATGATGGCAATCGCAATAGCCAGGCCCAGAAGCAGCCAGTCGACATCGCGAAACCGAAACTTCTTGGTCATAACTTATGCCAATGCAAGCAAGCAGATGAACGTAGCGCCGAAAAACCCTATCGGCTGTCATCCTGAGGAAACGTAGGCGACGAAGGATCTCCGCAGTTCGTTGGAACGGCAACTGCCGAGATTCTTAGCTTCGCTCAGAGTCTGTGATTTTTTTGGATTTTTGGCCATTTTCGAGCACTTAACTCATTTGTTATCAATGGCACTTTTCGGCAACATTCAAAAAAATCACGCTCTCTCAGAATGACAGTGGTCAAGGCTACTTCCTCAGCCGGCGTTAGTGAACGGCTGTGCCGACCGCCGGGGTTGGGAGTTGCACCTCACCGGCTTTGCTCAGCATTCGCTCCTGAGTCTGTGCCGGCGCTACCAGGGGCTTCTGCCCGTTTTTCTTGTCGAAGTACGCTTTAATCACCTCACGTGCCACGGGCACCGCCACGGTTGAGTGTCCGCCGTGCATCACCAGGGCCGCCACCGCGATCTCAGGCTGGCTGGCCGGGGCAAAACCGACGAACCAAGCGTTGGTTTTGAAGTCTGCGCTGAGCGCCGACTTCATGAGGTCCACGCTAGCCACCTGGGCGGTTCCCGTTTTACCGCCAATGTCAATTCCAGGGCAGCGCGCCTCGATGCCTGTCCCTCCATCCTCATTGACCACGCCCCACATGCCGCGATTGACGACCTCGAGCGTACTGTCAGCGAGTGGGAAATTCTGCGCCGATTCGTCCGGCGGATCAACGCCCAGCGCCAGCAGTTGGTCTTTAAAGGCGAGATGCGGCCGGCAAAAGACTCCGCCCGCGGCGACAGCGCCAATCATGCGCGCGAGTTGCAAAGGAGTCACCACCACCGCGCCCTGCCCGATGGCGACAGACATGGTTTCGCCCGCATACCATTTATGCTTGAAGACCTTCTCGACCCATTCGGGGCTGGGAATCAGTCCCGGCGCTTCCGCCGGCAAATCGATGCCGGTGCGCGCGCCCAGACCCAAGCGCTTGGCGAAATAGGCGATCTTCTCGATGCCCAGGAGTTTCCCGAGGGTGTAGAAGTAGACGTCGCAGGAAACAGTAATGGCACGTTGCAAGTCGACTCTCCCATGTGACTTGTACTTCTCAATCCCGTCGTGGTAGACGTGGCCATAGATTTCGACCTGACCCGTGCAATTCAAACTAAAGTCCGGCTGGATCGTCCCGGTCTCAAGGGCCGCCGTGGCGGTGACGATTTTGAATACCGAACCCGGCGCCAGTTGCGCCTGGATGGCCTTATTCATCATGGGCTTCATGGGATCGTCGGCGAGTTTCTCCCATTCCTCGCGGTCGATCCGCTTAGCGAATTCATTGGGGTCAAAGGAGGGGTGGCTGACCATGGCCAGCACCTCGCCGGTCCGCGGATCGAGCGCCACGACGGCGCCGGGCCTCTCACCCAAGGCGGCTTCCGCCACCATCTGCAAATCCAGGTCGATGGTCAGCCGCAGGTCGTTTCCCGGCGTGGCATTTATGGTGTTGAGCGAACCCATTTCCTCGCCACGGCTATTCACGATGACCCGCCTCAAACCATCCTGCCCCGAGAGAATCTGGTCGTATTCACGCTCGATTCCGAACTTACCGGCCACGTCGCCCGGGCGATAAGGAGAGCCCGCCTTGGCGATCATCTCCTCGGAGACTTCTCCCACGTAACCGAGAGTTGCCGCGGCTACTTCTCTCCGCGGGTAAAGCCGCTGCTGAACTTGGATGAGATCCAACTCGGGATACTCGAGGCGATGCGACTCCACGAAGGTGATGTCATCCAGAGTCGCCGATTGCTTGAGCACGATGGGTTGAAAGCGAGGCAGACGAACGGTGTGCCCAATCAGGCGGTGCAGTTCGTCAGGGTCAAGTTCCAGACCTCGCCTTATCCCTTCCAGGCGTTCAGGAGTGAGGGTAGACGCGTTCTCGCGCATCAGCAGCACACTGAAGGCAGGAAAGTTGTCCGCCAAAACGCGTCCATCGCGGTCCAGAATCCTCCCGCGCGGCGCGATCACCGGCAGGTTGCGCACCCGATTGCGTTCAGCTTGTTCAAGGAAGAAGCGGTGCTGGCCGATCTGTATCCGCCAGTATCCGGCCAGCAACCCCAGGAAGGTCAGTGCTATGGCGTATTGGAAGAAAGCGATCTTCCAGGCGGGAAGCCGCTCGTGCTCCGGAAATCGAACTTCCATTTACTTGAAACCGCCGGGGTTAACACACAGAGGCCGGCCGAACCTGCCTCGGAAATCCATCCTGGTGGCGCAACCCGCTGGCGCTGCCTCGTGCGCCCCGGCTAAGTCTTTCCCTAACAAACCAGCAAAGTAGCACATTGGGGGGGGGTAATTCAAGGCAATTACTTGGGCAGGGAACAGGGAACAGGTGACAGGGAACAGGCCAGTTGGCCTCAAGCCTTTAGCCTTTAGCCTCTGGCCTTTAACCTCTAACCTTTACCCTTGATCCCCGTTCTCTGCTCCCCGTTGCCTACCCTGTTCCCTATTCCCTGTTCCCTAACTCATGCAAGTGCTCCGCCTTCCACCGCATGGCAGCGTAGATGCGCACCCGGCCGCTCGGGTGGTCGTAGAAGATAATCTCTTCGAGGGCACCGGGATCAAGCTTGCGGTAGTCTGCGAGCTTCAAATCGACTTCTGCTTCCGCATCAGGCTCGCGGGCGGCATTTAGCCCGAAAATGTCGGCTTCGTATTCCTCCGTTCGGGAGTAGCTGTTGTCGATGGGCGTGAGCACGAACAGGAAGGCCAAGATGAGAAAAGCGAAAAGCGGCAGCGCGGCCAAGTCGCCGGCCGAGTGCGTTCGCCACTTGTCACCCCAGCGCTTTAGGGCCCACTCGGAACTTCTGCTCAGAAAAGCAAAAGCCAGAACGAGGATGATGCCGAAGAACATCAACCCCTTGTAAGCGTGGTGCATGACGTAGTGACCCATTTCGTGGCCCATCACTGCCTCGATTTCGGCCAGGGAACACCGCGTCAACAGGTTGTCGTTCAAAACGATACGCTCCGTGCCCAGAAATCCGGTGACAAAGGCGCTGACGCGCGTGGACTGCCGCGAAGCATCCTGCACAAACACATCTTTGGCGGAGATGCCGTTGGCCCGCGCCATGCTGAGAATAGGATCGCGAATCGCCGGGTCCTCAAGCCGCGTGTACTTGTTGAAGAGCGGAGCGACGTACACCGGTGCAATGAGGGCGAAGAAGGTCAGAAAGACGAGGCTGGTCGCCGCACCCCAAATCCACCAAGTCCGCGGCAGGCGGCGCACGATGCCGTAAAGCGCCATCAGCAGCAGCCCGCCGAAAACCACACCGACAGCCAGTCCCTTTAACTGATCGCCCAGCCAAGGACCAAAGGTCTGAGTCGCCAAGCCGTATTTATGCTCGCGAACGAATCCCTCGTAAACATCGAGAGGGAAGGTGATCACCGAGGTGAATATCAGGAACTCGACCCAGTAGGTGAAAGTGTGGATCGGCTTAAAGCGCGTGACGCGCTCCGCCCAGTCGCGCATGCGCGCCGACAAACCGGTCGCCAGCAGGAGGATGAATATGCACGAGGAAGCCAGAAAGTCCCATAGAATAAGCCAGTAGCCGCCCTCGAAGTAGGCGTCGGATTTGGCTTTCTTATCCGGCGGCACTTTGGCCAGGTAAGCGTTGGTTGCGGCAACGGGATCGAAGTGCTCGGTGGTCGATACAGCGGAGGTTGTGCCAGTTTGCGCTGGCGGTGCGGACTCCTGTCCGTCGAGAAGAGCCGCAGAGGCCAGCACAGTAGTAACAGAGAACAGCGCGAGAAACACGATTCTGCGATGCACGGATTCCCCCTTGGTTTACTCGTCATTCCCGCGAAAGCGGGAATCCATCCGGTAGGGGCGGTTCGCGAACCGCCCCTACTCTCCACGAGTGGATTCCCGCACTCGCTTGAATGACGCAAGTTTGGAAGGTTGCGGAGTTGGCGCCGCCGCAGGAATCACTGGTTTGCCTCGCCCGCCGCGCACTTTGGCGATTGCGCGCCTGACATCCCGACGCGTCAGGCCGACCTCTCGCGCTTGGCGCCGGGCTTCACGAATCAAGGTGTCGAAACGATCCCACGACGGATTGGGCACCCGCTGAAGCACCAGCACGTCATTCTTGGCCATCACAACGAATTCTGCGCCGGGCTCAAGGCGAAGCTGCGTTCGAATGGGCTGGGGAATTACAACTTGTCCCCGCGACGACATCTTTGTAGTCAGAGGAAGCATAATCTTACCAGTAAGATCATACCACGTGGCTCCGAACACTGCAACTTGCGACCATGACGGTCCGCAGAGACGTGTCATCCTGAGAGAGCGTGATTTTTTTGAATGTTGCCGAAAAGTGCCATTGATAACAAATGAGTTAAGTGCTCGAAAATGGCCAAAAACCCAAAAAAATCACAGACTCTGAGCGAAGCGAAGGATCTCTGCAGTTGGTGGACATTAAGTGGCTCACGGTCAACTGCGGAGATCCTTCGCTTCGCTCAGGATGACAGCGAACAGGCGCAAGGGAGACAAGCTCTAATTCTCTCAAACCTTCGTCAGCAGCCCTCGGCCTGGTGGTGGTACGTGTCCCAGCCTTTGTAATTGCTCAGGGCTTCGGCGACGGCGGCGCCGTAGTGGCTGCGGTTGACGGCCACGTGGTGCTCGTAGCCGTGCCGGCAGATGTGTTTCAACAGCTTTTGCATCTGCGGAATCCTCACCACGCCGTAGCCGCCGAAACTCTGCGGACGGTCGCCGGTGATTTCGCCCTCACCCACGTAGGCGCGCAGCTTGCCCCGCAGGTCGTCCGTCGAGACGCGGCAATAGGTGAGCGGGCCGCTCTTCAATTTCCCCACCACCGTCCCGTAGGTGTTGTTCTTGCCCACCGAGCCGGCGATGATTTCCTGGAAATCCATCTTCACGTCTTCAAAGAAGTGTTTGGGCAGGTTCGAGCAGTGGAAGATCACGGCCTTGTCGGGGTCTTCGCCGTAGTTGTTGT
>Ga0326727_10016650_pt1 | contig 15457 bp, 14 predicted proteins | sample MB2enrmetagenome_FD_207643 | JGI IMG/M metagenome (GOLD analysis project Ga0326727, IMG submission 207643) | Lab enriched peat soil microbial communities from McLean, Ithaca, NY, United States - MB29MY | ecosystem: Environmental > Terrestrial > Soil > Wetlands > Peat | place: USA: New York... | reverse complement strand
ATGAAGCCGGAATTCCCGTCATTGCTGATCTGGATGAACTATACCCCGGCGTCGAACATCTGATCGAGAACGTGGACTACCTGATCGTGAGCCGCGACTTCCCTTCCCGCCTCATGAAAGAAAAAGATATCGAGAAGGCCTTGCGGGGGATGCATCTGCGCTACGGTTGCACGCTGACTGCGGCAACTCTGGGAGAGGATGGCGTGTTGGCCTGGGATGGCAAACGGCTTCTTCATCGTTCCGCATACCGTGTGCCCGTTGTCGATACCACCGGCGCGGGAGATGTTTTCCACGCAGGATTCATTTATGGACTGCTCCAGGGCTGGGCGCTCGAGCGGCAACTAGACTTTGCCTGTGCGGCCGCGGCGCTCAACTGCACCGCAAGCGGTGCCAGAGGCGGTATTCGCTCCGTAGCCGACATAGAGGAACTAATGGCGACAGCTTCCCGATACGACGTTGACTCTTCCTTGCTGCTCCAGGTTGACTAGGGCGTCTCCCGGCAGAAAGTTTCCCTTCTTTCAGGCTTCGAGTTGCCGCAGCCAGGCCGCCATCAGCCCCGCAACTTTCCGTGGCTGTTCATAGGCGGCGAAGTGTCCCGCGTCCGGCAGCAGGTGAAACTCGCATCCACCGGGCGCGGCATAGAAAGCTTCCATTTCGCTCGCCGTCACGCCTCCATCTTCACCACCGGCAATGGCCAACACAGGAACCGAGATGCTGACGACTGCAGGTATGGAGTCAGGCCGCGTGGCAAGGCCGGCCTGCACAGCCACCAGAGCTTCCGGCGTGAGCGTCATCCGCGCCCTCATCTTGGTCACTAACTCAGGATGGCGCTTGCGAGCCGTAGCTCCGATCAGGGTCTGCGCCATGCCGTTAAAGATTTCCGTGCTGCCGCCAGCACGCGCCTTGGCAATCATGCCGGCGCGACGCGCATGGTCGGCAGGCGCGTCCGGCTGCGGCTTCGAGCAGACGAAGGCCAACGCACGCACCCGCTCCGGCGCCTGGCGCCACAACTCCAGAAGCACATAGCCGCCGATGGAGCAGCCGGCAAAAACTGCCTCGCTCACTCCTAAGTGATCCAGAACATCGAGGACATCTGCCGCTAACCGCGCCATGCTCAGCACCGGGGCATCTGGGACCTTTGCAAATGCGCCCACCGGCAAGACCCCAAGCTCCGATGCTCCATGTCCGCGAAGGTCAGGAACGATTGCGCGTACGCCCGCCAACTCGTCTACGAGCGGGCGCCAGTATTCTCCATCGGGCGGCGTCGGATGAAGAAACACCACGGGCACTCCCGCCCCGGTATCGCGGAAAAACAGCGTAGCCCCGCCGGATTCGCACTTACCAGTCATGGCAACAGAATACCCCTACGGCAGCGCGATTGGTTCCTGGGGGATACCGATCCAGCAAGCCAGATAGGCCACAGCCACCAACCCGCCGGAGAAAAGCAACCCAATCACAGTGAAGATGCGCACCAGGGCTACATCCCACCCGTATGCCTGTGACAGCCCAATGCATACCCCGGCAATCTGACGGCCCACAATGGGGCGAACCAGCGGCCTGCCCGGAATGAACGTTGTGGCGGGAACGACCGCACCGCAGTTGGAACAGAACCTCGCGCCCAGGGGCAGCCCGGTACCACAGCGTTGACAAAAAATGGCCATTGCAGAAACCTCCGGCAAATCACTGATGAGACATAGATACGGCGGCCGATTGACGGCAGTTCCATCTTCAAAATGCCTGGGTAGCTGTCAAGTGCCTCGGTACGGGTTGTGCAGATGCTTTCTTGCGGTATCGGCACGCGAGGTGTTCGGTCCGGCATCGATGGCCATCTTATAGTCATTTACCGCTTGTTGGCGTTCGCCGTTCATGTCGCGGCACTCGCCGGCGGCAAGCAGTGACCTGATCTTCAGTTCCGGGCCAACAGTCTTGCTCCATGCTGCCTGTTCGTAAGCACCCGCTGCCTCGCCGTAGTGACGCTGGCCGCGCAGCGCGTCGCCCAGGCCAAAATAAGCCAGTTCCAGCTGCGCTTCCGCAAAATAACCCGGCCTGGCGCTGTGTGCAATCAGCTCCCGATAAGCCGTTACGGCAACCATGCCTTCGCCTGCGTCCTTGCGAAGATTGGCCTCTTCAAGACAGAAAAGATAATTGTGCGGATACTGGCTCTTCAGACTGCGTATCACCTGAATGGCTTCCTTGTAACGCGCTTCCCGCCGCAAAAACAGTGCGATTACGGTGCGCGCCTCCACGTTGGTCATTGCCCCGCGGTTGCCATCGTCGTTGAGCATCTCCAACCCCCTGCTCTTTGACCCGGTAATGCCGGCAAAGCCGATAAGCACCTTGAAAGGCCAGGGCAACGCGCCCACCACGTACTCGTAGACTCCCACCACCAGCTTCGCGTCCACATAATTCGGGTCCAGTTGGAGCACGCGCACATCGTCGTCCTTGGCCTTCATGGCCAGTCGGAACCCGGCGCCAAAACCCCTCTCCACCATGGCGATATAAGTGCACTTGAGGCTGCGCGCCCAGGCGCGGGCATAAAGCGCGTCCACGTCGCTGGAATTGCGGCTGATGCGCCAGTCGGCCTCGTGTACAGCCTCGTCGGCCAGCGCAAAGATGCGGTCGCGCGTCTTGGGATCCTCCTCCGTCGCATGGCGGCCGGTGAGAAAACCGTCGTTGGCGTAGAAGGTAGTATCGAGCAAATCCTGCCGGTAGAGTTCCTGGAAAACCACCGCATCCAGCAGGAATGCTGTAGCGAGCGGATCGCCCGGATGCGCCGCGTGGAAGCGCTCCAGGCGTTCCACCGCGCCCGGATAATCCAGGTTATAGAAGCGCTCATAAGCCTCGCGCACCAACGGGTCGCGACCGAGCGGGCTCGAATGTACTTCCGGCGAAGCCCATGCCAGGCCTGCCGCCGCCAACAGCACAAAGCCCCATCCACAGTTGCGTATCCATCTAGAAATGCGCTTCAAACTCAATTCCCCGATCAATCCTCTCGCCCTTTTGACTAGCTAGCCCCGCAAAGCGGAACCTGGGAGCTTGTTGAAATACTCTTGCTTTGTGTCAGGGCACGACTTTAGTCGTGCCGAAATGCCGCAAAATTAAATGGGATTTAGCCCCTGAAGGTAAACCCCTCCGCTGCGAATTACCTTTCTCAACAGGTTCCTTGCCCGCCTCCGCGGGCGGTTTTCCCTGCGTTCATGGTAGCGGATTCCAGTTCCCTCCGCCCCGTTTGTGTTTCCCGCGCCACGCAATTCCCTTAAACTGAACGTATGCCCATCCCCGAACGGCTCAATCCGACCTTTGCCTCCGCCCGCCTGCCCGCGGTTGATTTCGCCGAAGAGGCCCGCAAACGCCTGATAGTGGCCCTGGACGCGCCCGATCCTGTCTCGGCGCTCGCCCTTGTCGGCCAATTGGAGAAGACCTGCCACTGGTTCAAGGTCGGGCTGGAATTGTTTGTCGCTGCGGGCCCTGCGGTGATTGAGCCGCTGGTGGCGCGTGGCCACTCTGTGTTTCTTGACCTCAAGCTGCACGACATTCCCAACACGGTGGCTGGAGCCGTGCGCTCGGCTGCCGCAATGGGGGTAAAGATGATGACCCTCCACGCCGCTGGAGGCCCGGCCATGCTTTCCGCCGCGCGCGCCGCGCTCAACGGAGCCTCTCAACCCCCTGAACTGTTGGCTGTCACCGTGCTGACCAGCATGGACCAGGCGCAGGTCAACTCGACTGGCCTCGATCGCTCACCCGCCGAACAGGTCCAGTTGCTGGCCCGGATAGGCATCGAGGCAGGAATTCGCGGCTTTGTCTGCTCGCCGCACGAAGTGGCCAGCCTGCGCGCGCTCACCGGTCCAGAGGGCATACTGGTTACCCCCGGCATTCGTCCCGCAGGCGCCTCAACCGACGATCAGAAGCGCGTCGCCACTGCTGCCGAGGCCCTCCGCCAGGGCGCAAATTACCTCGTCGTAGGCCGCCCCATAACCCAGGCTCCTGATCCGGCTGAGGCCGCTGATGCCATCCTTAAAGAAATGGCCGAAGCGCTCCAGTCCTAGCCCCTGAAACCAAAAAGAGCCCGGCAATCAGCCAGGCTCCTTCTTGTATCGCTTTTCAACCAGCGCTTACAGCTTCTCGTAGAAATCGCAGACAGAACACGAGATGTACACGCCGCCCGGAATGCCGCGCTCGCGGTCCTTTACGCGCTTGACGATGCGCGTCGGCTTGCTGCATTTGGGACAGTCAGTAGACTTCGTCGTGTCCATTACCTTCTTGCGGTCACCTGTTTTCGCAATCTTGGCCATCTGTGGGGTGTTTCTCCTTCTTTGGGTGTCTCTGCACACACGCGCGAAATACCTGCACGCGGCTTCAACGTCGCGGTCTTGTGCCAGCCCTTGTCGCAAAAAACTTGCCTGCGGGCAGCCTGACTCGCTCCATTCAGTTTACATCAGGGCTCCGCAAGCCGCTCCATCCTCGGCAAGTAAACTGGAAGCTGTCGAGGAGGCTTCATTACGATGCCCGTTCGCTGGATGAGTGAGAAAGACGCAACTGAGTTTCTTGTCGCACAGACCGTAGGCCGCTTGGCTAGTTGCAGTGCTGCCGGAGAGCCTTATATAACCCCGCTGAATTACCTCTATCGCGATGGGAAGCTCTACTTCCACTCCAAACTGAGCGGGAGAAAGCTTGATAATATAGCCGAAAACAACCGGGTTTGCTTTGAAACCAGCGCGGTTGAAAAGATTACTGTTTCATATGGTCGTCCCTGCGCCTGCTCCACCAGATACACCTCTGTATTGGCCTTTGGCGCCGCTCGCCTTATCTCCGATGACGCTGAGAAGACGATTTTGCTTAATTTGCTGGTGGAAAAATACGCCGGCGGCAAAACCTTTGAACCTGTCGAACAGATCCATGCCGCGGATTGCGCGGTGGTCGAGATTCGTGTCGACAAAATCAGCGGCAAGATGAACGTTGATCCTGAGTAGATTGAGTCCACCAGTCCATTGCCGGAAAGAACGCCAAAAACCTTCCAGGAAATCTCTGGTTGTGCCGATGCTTTGAAAAGGACGCGGCTAAACAGGCTGCGGAAATACTCTCTCGAAGAGGCAAGAAGTATCAGGGCACGACTTTAGTCGTGCTATAAACGCAACAAAACAATGGTGGCTTTAGCTCCTGAGGGAATGCCGGTCGCAAGGATGACTTGTCAGGAGATTCTCTAAACTGCGGTCGGCGGTTGGCCCACCGGCGTCTTCTCTGAAACAGTCGATACCGGCGCAGCAGCCGGAAGGATCTGGACCAGCCCCGGAGCCGAAGGCTCGGTCGCGCCCATGGCGGCCTCGTGCTGCCGGCGGGCTGCGGCGTCCAAGTCCACCGGAATGCCGCCCGGCACAATCACCGGCGCGTTGTAGCGAAAGTCCAGATCGCGCGTGAGGTGGTAAACCACGGGTAGCGCCGCAAGCAGGACCGCGAGCGCAACCCAACTGCCATCCAGGCCATACCCCCCGCCGGTCAGCCAGAACGGTCCCATGGGATTGCCCTGCACCACGGGCGAATGGCTGTTGGCTCCGCTCACCGCCAGTCCAAAGAGCAGCGAGCGGCTGGCCTTCCAGCCGAAGTTGATTCCCCAACTCACCCATAATGCGCGTGTCCGCAGGTAAGCGGTGGAGAGAACAATGCTGAGCGCGATGGAGACGGCGATGCTCGCGCGGTTCGATCCGGGTAGAAGTCCCTGCACGATGGCGTAAAAGGCCGCAAAGCCCAACACCGCTCCCGCTGAACCCACCGACTCCGCGAAGCGCTGAAATCCGTAACCACGAAAGGCAACCTCTTCGGCCAGCGCGAGCAACGCAAAGAATGCGGCATCGACCACGAGCCATACCCAGGACGCAGGCCCAAGCATAAGCACAATTGCGATGCCTCCGCCCACGAGCATCGGAAGAACACACACCACGGCCAGCGCCCAGCCCACGGCCAGTCCAAGCCCGGCCTCGCCTTTCCAGCCGCTGCGCCTCGGTAACCCCTGCTCTCTCACCGGGTGCTGCTGGCGGTCAAACGTCAATCCCATGCTTGCATAGCCAACCAGCAGCAAAATCAGCAACATCGCCTGCTCTGCCACGGGCCGCCATTGCTCATTAACCAGTTGATGCGACTCCTGCCGGGCCAGTGACCGCGCCAGAAAGAACCAGACCACTGCAACAACAAATCGCAAATAAGCTCGGAAGCGGCTAACGGCAGGCTGCGTTGTGCTCATCGGCATTTAACCTTCCGTGTAGAACTGCGCGATGTTGCGAAACTTGGCCTGGCGCTCGGCTACCAATGCATCGATCGGCAGCGCTTTGAGTTCGGCCAGATGCTTGATGAGGACGGTGCTCAGAAGTCCCGTGCCTGCCTCGGGGTCGGTATGAATGCCCTCAGGCGGTTCTTCGACAATCTCGTCCACGCATCCCAGCGCGGCAACCTCCGGCGCGGAGATTCGCATGGCCTCGGCAGCCAACTGCTTGTGGGATGCGTCGCGCCACATGATGGCCGCGCAGGACTCCGGGGTAATCACGAAGTAAACGGCATTCTCCAGGATAAGAACACGGTCGCTCACCGCCAGCGCCAGCGCGCCCCCGGATCCACCCTCGCCGCTGATCACAGAAATGGTAGGCACCCTCAGCCGCGACATTTCAAGAAGATTGCGCGCAATAGCCTCCGCCTGGCCCCGCTCTTCCGCGCCCAGGCCTGGGAACGCTCCGGGCAGATCGATGAAGTTGATCACCGGCCGTCCAAATTTTTCCGCGATCTTCATGGCTCGGAGCGCCTTGCGGTACCCCTCGGGATGGGGCATGCCGAAGTTGCGCCGTACCCGCTCTTTGGTTGAGCCGCCCTTGCGGTTCCCAATCACCAGAACCTCTTCGCCTGCGAGCCGAGCCATGCCGCACGCCACCGCTTCGTCGTCGCCGAAGTAGCGATCGCCGTGGATCTCACTGAAATCGGTGAATATCTGTTCGATGAAGTCCATGGGGTAGGGACGCTGGGGATGACGCGCCCGTTCAATTCTGATCCATGCAGGCGACACTGCCTGTGCTTCAATAGACGTCCCTGTTGCCTGTTCGCTCATCTGTTCCTTGTCGTTCAATCCGGTGCGGCTCAAGACTGGCGCGACGACCACCAATGCTGATTCTACGGGGTGGGAGGCGTTGGCACAAATGGAGAAAACGAAAAGGGGGCAACTTGCCGGTCTGCTACCCTTAATCCAGGTATTCTACGCCCGCCACTCATCTGTTTCTTTTTCTTTACCAAGAGGACTTGCTTGGGCTGGATAACACTTTTCGCTATTGCATTTTCTCTCTCGCTGGACGCCTTTGCTGTGGCCACTGTTGCAGGCATCACTCTGGGAGAGCCTTCACGACGCCAGCGCTTCCGTCTGAGCTTTCACTTTGGCATCTTTCAGGCCATAATGCTCACCGGCGGATGGTGCCTGGGCAGTGCCGTTGTGCGCCTGTTGCACGGTCTCGACGCCTGGGTGGCGTTTGCGCTGCTGGCTCTGGTTGGCGGAAACATTGTGCGCAACTCTCTGCGCGGCGAAGAGGCCGAACGCCGCAATTACGATCCGACACGCGGCTGGGAGTTGGTCTTTCTTTCTGTAGCCTCCAGTCTCGATGCGCTTGCAGTTGGCATCTCTCTGGCAATGGTCAACTTTCTCATCTTTCGCTCGGCGCTCGTCGTCGGCATTGTCTCCTATGCGATGACGCTGCTGGGCATGATGGTTGGCAAGAAAATCGGCGCGGCCTGGGGACGTCGCTGTGAGTTGGCCGGCGGCATTGCTCTGATTTTCATCGGCGTCTGCATCCTGTGGCCGGCGCTGCGTGCGCTCCGTTTCTAGACTCTCTTCGCATAACAAGACGAAGCTCAGGCCCGCAGCAACCCAAAGAAGCCCGAGTCTCTATGCACAATGCTCCTGCGCTTCGACGTAGGCTCTCAGAACGGCGTTCATGCGCGTCAGGTGACCTTTGCCGCGAGCCTTGAACCACGCGACGACATCACTGTCGAGGCGAAGGTGAACGGAGGTCTTAGCAGATGGCATCACCACCCGCGCGGAACTCCAAAACTCCGGGCCCAGCGACTTGGCTTCCGGGGCATCCGTTCGGGTCCGGTCCTTGCCCTGCTCGCGCATGGCTCGAATCTCGCTAAGCGAATGTCTCACGATAGTAGATCTCCCGCTCATTCTTGCTCGCTTTCTGCGCGCTGATTAGACGAATCAGATTCTCACCGCTCCAGGTAAATACGACGCGATAAACCTTGCCCTCAACGCGCCCCAGGGCAATCCAGCGAAGTTCGCCATACTCTTTGCGGTCGTCGATGCGCTCCAATCTATCATTCAAAAAGATCGCCGCGGCGGTCAGAAACGAAACCCCGTGCTTCTTCAAATTGATTCGGGCCTTGGCTTCGTCCCACTCGAATTCGAACTCATTGCCCGCCATCAATTACTTTCCATTATGTACACAAATATGTACACAAATCAAGCCAATAATGCCAATTTCCCGCATTCCGTCCAGGTCAAGGGAATCTCTACCGTGCGCCGTTCCCGAGGCTTGCCCTTTGCGTTGCAAGACGGCTCACAGCGTCGCTCTGCTTGACCATCTCCATCACCGAAAGGCCTTTTTCCGCCAGCGCTCCGGTAGGACAGGCCTGCACGCACTTGCCGCAGCCGGTGCAATTGCTCGCCTTGCCCCAGTCGTCCCTGAGATCGCTCACAATGCGCGAGTAAACTCCGCGCGAGGCCACCTCCCACACATGCGCTCCTTCCACCTCCGCGCAGACGCGCACGCAGCGCGTACACAGAATGCAGCGATTCTGATCGAGAACGAAGCGGGGGTGCGTCATATCGACCGGCATCCGCGGGTTGTTGTAGGAATAGCGCACGTGCGTGATGCCCAGTTCGCGAGCCAGCGCCTGCAGCTCGCAATGGCCGTTGGAAACGCAGGCCGAGCAGATGTGGTTGCGCTCCACCAGCAACAGCTCGACGGCCATCTTCCTATATTGCGTTAGCTTGGCCGAGGCGGTCTTGATCGACATGCCTTCCTGAATAGGCGTGGTGCAGGCCGGCAGCAGACGATCAGTGCCCGCAAGTTCCACCATGCACACGCGGCAGGCGCCCACTGCGCTCAACCCCTTCAGGTAGCAGAGCGTTGGAATCTTTTTCCCGTTGGCGTGGGCCGCTTCCAGAATGCTTTGACCTTCGCTGGCGGTCACCAGTTCGCCATCAATCCGGACGGAAATTGTTTTAGTCGGCACAGAGGCGCTCCTTTTCTCTACAAATCAGTTGGCGGTCACAGTGGCTCGCAAATCGCAGCGCAGGCAGCGGCGGCACTCTTCCAGAGCCTCCTTCGGTTCCAGGCCCGCAACCACCTCCTGCTGCGAATGAACTCTGAGCGCGGCGGGAATATCGTGCGCCGCATGGCGACGGCTGAGACTCGGTTCTCCCGGCGCAGTACGGCTGTATTCGAAGTCCGGGAAGATCCGCTCCCAGCGTTGTTCGCCCATCAGTCGCTCGTCCATCTTTTGTGCCGCCTGTTTGCCGCAACTCATGGCGTTGGACACATTCGATGCGCCGGTAATCACATCGCCGCCCGCGTAAAAATTGGGCCGGCTGGTTTCGTACGTAAAGCGATCCACAATGATCGTTCCTTCTTCCTTCAACTCCAGGCCGGAAGCCCGGCAGAAGTCCTGGTCAAAGGTCTCGCCTACAGCAAGAATTACGCTGTCGCACTCCAAGCGCTGCACCTCATCGGTGGGCATCGGCCGTCTGCGGCCGCTCTTGTCGTACTCGCCCAGCCGCGTCTTCACAATCTCGATGGCCTTCACGCTGCCGTCCGTTCCGCCCAGAATGCGGTGCGGCGCGGCCAGAAAGACAAACCGCACTCCTTCGTCCTCGGCAGCCTGAATCTCTTCGTCGATAGCCGGCATATCCTGGCGCTCGCGCCGATAGAGAATGGTAGCCTGCGCGCCCATGCGCATCACCGTGCGTGCCGAATCGATGGCCGCATTACCGCCGCCGATAATCGCAACCCTGGCGCCCATGGCCATCTTCTCCTTGCGAGCGACAGATTCCAGGAAAGGCAGCGCCGGATGAACATTTTTCAGTTCCGTGCCCGGCAGATAAAGCCACGACTCCTTCCATGTCCCGATGGACAAGAAGACCGCATCGAACTGGCTCGCCAGCTCATTGAGCGGAACGTCGAACCCGATGCGTGTGTTGAAGACCATTTTCACGCCGACGCCTTCAATCAGATCCAGTTCCCTGCGCAGCACGGATTTGGGCAGCCGGTACTCCGGAATTGCAAAACGCAACATGCCACCAGCTTCATTGCGCTCCTCAAAAATTGTCACGTCATGGCCCAGCATTGCCAGGTAATACGCAGCCGTCAGGCCAGTCGGACCAGAGCCGGCCACGGCCACCTTGCGTCCCGTGGGCGCCAGTTTTCGCGCACGAATGCGCTCCAGCATCGGTTCAAAGAGATCAGACTGATAAATCGAGTCGGCCAGGAAGCGATGCACCTCGCGCATATTCACCACTTCGTCGAACGACTGGCGGCGGCACCGGTTATCGCATGGATGCTGGCAGACTCTTCCCGTCGAGGCGGGCAAGGGATTGTCCAGAATCACTGACTCGAACGCATCCTCCAGCCGGCCCTCCTGGTATAGCTCCAAAAAGCGCGGAATGTTCATCCTCAGCGGGCAACTGTTTTCGCACGGCGAAAGAGCCAGTTCCTGGCAAACGCCGGCGCGGCAGCGATGCGCCACAATGTGGTCTTCGTATTCGTCGCGGAAGTGGCGAATGGTGGTCAGCACGGGATTGGGCGCCGACTGGCCCAGCGCGCACAGCGAGCACTCGCGAATCATCCGTCCCAGTTCATCCAGCAGGGTCATCTGCTCTCGTGTTCCGCTGCCCTTGGTGATTGCATTCAGAATGCGCAACGCCTTGTTCAGCCCCACTCTGCACGGAACGCACTTGCCGCATGATTCCGAATGTGTGAACTCGATAAAATAACGGGCCACATCCACCATGCAGTTGTCTTCGTCCATCACTACCATGCCGCCCGAGCCCATGATGGAGCCTATCTGCGCCAGGCTCTCGTAATCGACAGGCGTATCCAGCATCTCGACGGGAATGCAGCCGCCCGACGGCCCGCCGGTCTGCACGGCCTTTACGCGTCGGCCGGGCGCCGCGCCTTCGCCTATGTCGTAGATAAAGCTCTTCAGCGGCGTGCCCAGCGGCATCTCCACCAGGCCCGTATTCTGGATTTTTCCTACCAGCGAAAAGACCTTGGTCCCGGGGCTCTTCACGCTGCCTGTTTCGGCAAACCATGCCGGGCCGCGAGTCACGATGGGAGCCACGTTGTACCACGTTTCTACGTTGTTGATGTTGGTCGGCCTGCCCCACAACCCTCTCTGCGCGGGGTACGGCGGCCGGGGACGCGGCCGTCCCGCCTGGCCCTCGAGCGATGCAATCAGCGCTGTCTCTTCGCCGCAAACAAACGCTCCAGCGCCCTGCACAAGCTGAATATTGAAGTTGAAGCCGCGGTCGAGTATGTTAGCGCCCAGCAGTCCGTATTCGCGCGCCTGCTCAATGGCCTTGGTCAAGCGGCGCACCGCCAGCGGATACTCGGCGCGCACATAGACAATGCCTTCCGTCGCGCCCATCACGTACGCGCCAATGATCATGCCTTCCAGCAACGCATGGGGGTCGCCCTCAATCTCGTTGCGGTTCATATATGCGCCGGGGTCGCCCTCATCGGCATTGCAAATAATGTATTTGTTCTCGGCCTTGGCCTTGGCCATGAAATCCCACTTATTGCCGGTGAGGAATCCGGCGCCGCCGCGTCCCCGAAGCCGGGCGGCCTTGATCTGCTCGATGACGCTGTCCGTGCGCCCGTCGATCAGCACCTTATAAAGAGCTTGATAGCCGCCCACCCCGATGTATTCCTCGATATCGGATGGATTGATCAGGCCGCAGTTGCGCAGAACAATCTTCTTTTGCCCTTTGAAGAAAGGAATAGTGTTCCATGCTGGAATTTCCGGGTAGCCCTGGCCATATTTCAGGTTCGCCGTGATGTGATCCCACTCCTCGATCTTGCAATATACGAGGTCGGCCGGCACCGTTCGCGTTGAAACGCCTTCCAGAATGCGCGCGGCATCGTTAACCTGTACGCGGCGCAGCACCACGAGGGGATTTCCTGGCAGGCGTACGCTCACCAGCGGCTCTTGAAAGCAGGAGCCGAAACAGCCCACGCCGGCCAGCATCACATCCAGGCCGCTGCGCTGAATGGCCTCATTGAGCGCGTGAAAAACCTCTTCGGCGCCATTACCGCGGCCACAGGTTCCCATTCCCACCGTCAGGCGCGGAATTGCCGGGATCAGCTTGGCAAGTCCCGATTCACGAACCGCGTTGAACGCACCGATATCCTGAATTCGCGGCATTATTTCCCCCCCTGTCTCATCGTTCCGGTCTGGCTCAACGCCTTCACTTCCCTCTGCAGCGTGCGCTCATTTACATGGCTGAGAATATGGTGGTTTACCTCGACCACCGGAGCCAGCGCGCACTGGCCGAAGCAGGCCACGGTACGCACCGTGAAGCGCCGGTCGGCGGTGGTCAGAGCCAGTTTGTCTGCTTCGTTCGTGTCGCTCGCTTCCTGTCCGCTGACTCCGAGATCGAGGCACAATTTCTCCAGCAGATCCCGCGAGCCGCGCGTATGGCAGGCCGTCCCGCGGCAGACGCACACCACGTTATCGCCCTGCGGATCGAGGTTGAAAAGCGCATAAAATGTCGCCGCGCTGTAGATCGTCGCCGGGGGAATGCCGGTCTCCTCGGCGATGTAGCGCAGCGACTCCATCGACAGGTACTTATGCGCATTGGCTGCCTGTACCGTTTCCAGGATTCCCAGCAGCGCTCCCGGACGGCCGGCGTGTTCTGCCACCGCCTGGTCAATCAGCAGTTTCTCTTGAGCATTCAGCGCTTCATTCGCGACACTCTGCATGATTCCTCCGCTTTTCTGGCAAACTTTATAGGCGCCCTGACTGCCTCCATTGCTTTTCGGTAACCGTGAATGCTGTATCCGCTGGCTGCAATTCGGCCTGTGCCGCTCGTTCAAAAACGGCGCACACCTGTGGCATATATTCTGTGGAATGACGGAATGGGGAGCGCGACATGGGCTGAACCATGCACACCTCTGGACCATATCCGGGGGCAAAAGGTGATGAGAAACGCTCGACTGTGAAGCTGCGCTTGCCCAACTGAAAAGCGGCAGTTCCAATGTGCCTTGCGATTCCGAGTGATTTCACCCCGAAGATCGTTTGCAAGGCACATTGACACCGAGGCGTCACTTCGGGATGTGCCTTGGGTCACATCAGATTGTGATGCTTATACATACAGGCTGAACGTGAGGCCGGAATCAGACCAAACGCACTACATCTCTTCCGCGAATCAGCGCTTCAGCGCTCTTGACGCTCAACTCCCGCGCCAGCACCGAACCCTCAGCGGCAGGTTCTACTTGCGGTTTGATCTCCGCTTTGCCGGATTTCGCTTTTTGGCAGGCGGACGCGGAGCCTTGGCTGTCGCTCTCAGTTCGGCAGCGGGCTCAACCTCGCGCGCATCCTCTTCGACTGCGCCCCCATCGGCGGCTAGACCCAGCAGCAAGTCCACGCGATATCCGGCAGCTTCAGCGGTCTCGAGCGCATCCTCGATCGTGCGGCTCATCGTTTCCGCAGCGGCTCGCCACGGTGCAGGCTCGCCCGCCAAACGCAGCAGCGACGGCATAATCAGCCACCAGAGCAACTCCTCGTAGGCCTCGCGCACCACATAGGTGTGCTCTTCCGCCTCATGCACCCCGGTCAGCCAGCGCACGTCCGGATCGCGCCATAAGGCAGGCAAAAGCGCAACTCGACCGCCCATGACCATTGCAGTTTCCGTTGGCGCCTCTTGTTGCATTCCGACGCCCACCCCCGTAAGCAACCCGACCTTGACGCGGGCGGCGACACGCCACGCTTCTTCGCCCTCGAACCCGAGCGCGGCAAAAGCCTGAGCAAACGGCTCGCGAAGGCGCAGGCGGTCAAACAGATCCAGCGCCACGCGCGCCGAGTTGGTAGCGTCAATCGATTCAGCCAGCAAACCCAGCACGCACCAGCCGAGCACCGGACCCCACATTGCTGTCGCGGTCAATTGCGGGCTCGAGCTGGGCAACATGCGCCGGGCAGCCACGGTCCAAGGCGCCGGAAAGAGCGCTTCGATGGCCGGCATGCGCATGGCGGCGCGCAGGCGTTCGCGGAAGGCTGCGCGCAGCAATCCCGGGTTGGCCGGCCTCGCGCCACTGGCCTCATTGCCGCCTCGCGCCAGATAAGCCGTCTGCCCCACTCTCAGGAAGTTTTCGCAGCGTACCCACGCCGCCTCGAAGAATTCCGCGCGCTTTCTCTCGATTTCCGGGTTGCTTCCGGCTGCTTGAGCGCGCGCGTCTTCGGCCAGATCGGCGAACATACGCACCAGGCCTGGCTCCAACTCCGCCCGCAGTGCATCGTGTACCGGTTGCAGTTCCATATTTACCAGCGCGTCTTCCAGGCTGGCCACGCCCCGGCCGTTAAGCTGGTCTGAGAGCCGGTCCCAGGGTTGCTCGGCGGTCGATGAAAGCTCACGCCAATCCAAAAAAACATGACACTGGTAGGCGTGCAGGTCAAGCGTCAATCCGCGCTCTCTAAGATCGTTCGCCCGGCGCAGGTAGCTCAGACCGGTGAGCGAGTCGCGCCACGCCAGCGTTACACTTGCGCTGCCGCTCAGCCCCAGCCCCTCGCTGATTCTCTGCTGGCGCAGTTGGTTGGCGCTTTTGTCGGCGTAGGCCGCGGAAAAATCAATCGTCCCGCGCGTCTCGCCGTAGCGGTTGTTATAGACCACCAGGGCGCGTTCGCCGGCGCTGCGATTCGAGTAAGCAAAGACGTTCTCGTCCACCTTGCCCGCATCCAGAAAGAAATCATAGAGCCGGAAGTTGCCGCTTTCGGCAAAGAGCCTGCGCCGCTCCAACAATGGCGCAATCTCGCGTTCATGGCGCTCCACCATCCACGGATCGGGGTTCTCGTCGTAGCGCGGCCGCTGATACTCCATGCCGTACTTCTCAGTGAATCCCTCTATCTGGCCGTGGCCGAACATGGGCAGCCCCGGCAGCGTGGCCATCATCACGGTCACGCCAAAGCATTTGTCCCCCTTGCCGAATTGATCAATAGCCGTGCGCTCATCCGGGTTGCTCATAAAGTTCACATAGCGCTTCATGATGTCCGGATCAAACTCCAGCGTGTTCTTGATTACCGACCGGTATTTCGCGTTGTCCTCGTCGCGCAGCATGATCATGAAGGCGCTGTTATAAACGCGGTGCATCCCCAGTGTGCGCACGAAGTAGCCTTCCATCAGCCAGAACGCCTCGGCCAGCAGCAGTGTGCCGGGAAC
>Ga0326727_10016647_pt1 | contig 15459 bp, 13 predicted proteins | sample MB2enrmetagenome_FD_207643 | JGI IMG/M metagenome (GOLD analysis project Ga0326727, IMG submission 207643) | Lab enriched peat soil microbial communities from McLean, Ithaca, NY, United States - MB29MY | ecosystem: Environmental > Terrestrial > Soil > Wetlands > Peat | place: USA: New York... | reverse complement strand
TCCGTGAGAATGTCGCCGAAGGTGTTCTCCGTAACGATCACGTCGAAGTCGCGCGGACGTTTCATCAGGTGCATCGACATCGCGTCGACGAACTGATGCTCGAGCTCGACATCGGGAAATTCCTTGGCCACATCGATCACCGTGTCGCGCCAGAGCTGCGAGACCTCGAGCACGTTGGCCTTGTCCACGCTGCACAGCTTCTTGCGGCGCTTCTGGGCCAGTTGGAAGGCGACGCGGGCCACGCGGACCACTTCATCTCGCTTGTAGATCATCGTATTCACGCCTACGCCCTTTTCCTTGTCCCAGCCGCGGGGCTGGCCATAGTACAGGCCGCCCAGCAGCTCGCGGACGAACATAATGTCGGTGCCGTCGATGATCTCCGGGCGCAATGGACTATTGATCGTCAACTCCTTAAAGGCGAACACGGGCCGCAGATTGGCGAAGCCGCCCAGCGCGGCGCGCAGTCCCAGCAAGCCCGCCTCGGGGCGCTTGCTCGCAGGCAGTCCATTGAACTTGTCGTCGCCCACCGCGCCCAGGAAAACAGCCTCGGAATTCAGTGCGGCCGCCAAAGTGTCAGAGGGCAGAGGCGTGCCATCCTGCTCAATCGCCACGCCGCCAATACGCTTGTAGTCGAGCTCCAACGTGTGGCCGCTCGCAGCCGCCACTTCCTGCAATACCGCGATGGCCTGCTCGGTGATTTCAGGGCCGATGCCGTCGCCCGGTGTAACCAGAACTTTCAACTTCATTCCTGCTCTCCTTGTTCTTCAGGTATAGATTTCCTCTTGCCGCTGGCCTTTCCGGTAGGACCGCGCCGGAACCGGCTCAATCCAATTCCGACACCGGCTCGCTGCGCCGCTCGCGAATGTTGTCAGGCAGCAATCCGATCAAATCCTGATCGTAGATGTTCTTCTTGCGGTCGGCCAACGCCACGAACCGGTAGTACACGTGCTGCAGTTCGTCGCGGCTGACGGTGAAGCCGAGTTGCTCCAGGCGATGCCGCAGCGCCGCGCGGCCGGAGTGCTTGCCCAGCACCAGGTGCGTCTTGGCCACGCCCACCAGTTGCGGCGTCATGATCTCGTAGCACAGCGGATTGGCCAGCATGCCGTGCTGGTGAATCCCCGACTCGTGCGCAAACGCATTGGCGCCGACGACCGCCTTGTTCGGCGAAGGCTTGAACGTGATGAGCTGGCCCAGCACCTCGCTGGTGGGATAAAGCTGGTCAAGCTTTATGGATGTGGACACGCCGAAGCGGTCGCCGCGCACATAAAGCGCCGCCGCAATCTCCTCGAGCGCCGCGTTGCCGGCCCGCTCGCCGATGCCGTTGATGGTGCACTCCACCTGGCGCGCGCCGGCCTGGATGGCGGCGAGCGAATTGGCCACCGCCAGGCCCAGATCATCGTGGCAGTGCGCCGAAAGCACCACGCCCTTCTCGTCGATCGCGGGTACCCGTTCCCGCACCTCGCGGAACATCTGCCCATACTCCTCGGGCATGACGTAGCCCACGGTGTCGGGCATATTGATCGTGGTCGCGCCCGCTTCCACGGCGATGCGCACCATCTCCACCATGAAGTCGCGGTCAGAGCGCGTGGCGTCCTCGGGCGAAAACTCCACATCGTCGGCGAGCGACCGCGCCAGCCGCACACACTCGCCGCACAGGTCCAGCGCCTCCGCGCGGCTGATCTTCAGCTTGTACTCAAGGTGCAGATCGCTCGACGCCAGAAAGACATGGATGCGCGCCCGCTCGGCAAACTGCAGCGCCCGCGCCGCCATCTCGATGTCCTCGGTCTTGGCGCGAGCCAATGACGCGATGCGCGGCTTGCGGATGGCCTGCGTAATGGTGGCGATGGCCGCGAAGTCGCCCTCCGAGGCCATGGCAAAACCGGCCTCGATGACGTCCACGCCCAAATCCTCCAGGGCGTGAGCCATGGTGAGCTTTTCCTGCGTGGTCATGCTGCAACCCGGCGATTGCTCGCCGTCGCGCAGGGTGGTGTCGAAGAAAACTACGTGGTCTGAGCTCATGAGTGCGCCTGCCGGGGAAACCGACATCTAACAACGATCTTATTTTCGCTGATTTCTCTCCATAACGCAAAGTTATTATTCTTTGGCAATTGATTAGAATTGCTTATAATGACCCCGCTAGCTCCAAAGGAGCGCACATGGAACTCAATCAGCTCGAAACCTTTCTCGCTGTCGCCGAAGAACGCGGCTTTTCCCGTGCCGCGCAGCGCCTGCACCGCACCCAGCCCGCCGTCAGCCAGGTCATCCGCAAGCTGGAAGCAGCCGTGGGCGAAACGCTCTTCGACCGCGCCGCGCGCGACGGCTCGCTCACCGCCGCCGGCGCCCTGCTGCGCGACTACGCCCTGCGCCTGCTGGCCCTGCGCCGCGAAGCCTCGAGCGCGCTCGATGAGCTGAAGAGCCTGGAGCGCGGCCAACTGCAACTGGGCGCCAACGAGTACACCTGCATGGTCCTGCTGCCGGCCATCGACGCCTTCCGCCGCGAGTTCCCCCACATCGGGGTCACCGTGCAGCGCATGCTGGCTTCGCGCATTCCCGAGGAGCTCAGCCTGCGCACCTTCGAGTTGGGCGTCATCTCCTTCCGCCCCGATCCCGCGCAGATCCGCACTATTGCCGTCTACGGCGACAGCCTCGCCTTCATCGTCGGCCGGCGCCATCCGCTGGCCCGCGCGGCACGCGTCTCCATCCGCGACCTGGGCAACGAAACCTTCATCGCCCACAACGTGGCCTCGCCGCTGCGCCGCAGGGTCATTGAGGCCTTCCAGCGCTACCGCACCCCGCTCAATATGGGCATCGAGCTGCCCACCATCGAGGCCATCAAGCGTTTTGTGGCCATGGGCAACGGCGTGGCGCTGGTTCCTCACCTCACCGTGGCGCGCGAGCTCGAAACCGGCGATCTGGTGTGCGTGCCGGTCGACGAGCTGGAGGTACGCCGCGTGCTGCGCCTCGCGCACCGCCGGCAAGGTTCGCTCTCCTACGCCGCCAAGGCTTTTCTGCACACGCTCAGAACCCTGGCCAAAGAGCAGGGACCGCCGTTTTTTTACCATGTGGAGCGGGCGGGGTGAAAAGACAGGGAGTAGGAAGTAGCCGATAGGGAATAGAAAACCTTGTCGCAGCGGTGCGAATTGAGTTCACTCCGGCGCAAGATAGAAAGCGCAGAAGGTGCAGTGCGCCCTCCTCGCTGATCGACTCTGTCGCCCCTATTCCCTACTCCCTACTGGCTACTCCCTTTTCCCTGCCTTTCGTCCCTTTCCTCTTTCCCCTTCACGCGTCTATAGCCTCAGAAGCTTCCATGTGCGCCACGGGCCCGTTGACCCGCCCCGGCCAGTTACAATGCTGAGAGTGGGGCCCGGAGCCATCCGGCGCGCCGAAATCGACAAGCTCTTTGCCAGCCCGACGGTTGTGCAGTCGCGAGGATCAGGATCGAATGAAGAAGATCGCCTTTTTAGCCCTTCTGCTGGCCGTTTGCCTGGCCGCAGGCCGCGCTCAGGAAAGCCGCCAGGACATCAGCCTGAGCGGAACCGCGCTGATCGAGCCATTTATAGCTTCTTCCACCGATGTGCAAGTCGACTCGACCACCGCCTACGGCGGATTGGCCAGCTACCGCTACATGCTCACGCCCTCGAGCGCACTCGAAGCCAACTACGGCATCACCTACGAGAACTCCATTACTTACCGCGCCCCTTCGTACCAGAACGGCATCGGCGTGCTGACTCGCACCCAGGAGGCCTCGGGCGCTTACGTGCGCTCCTTCGTCTTCAAGAACTTCAATCCCTTTGTCGAGGCCGGCGCCGCGGGATTGATCTTCCTGCCCATCCGCACCTCTGGCACCAAGACCCTCGACGCCAAGCAGCAGACGCAGATAGGCGCGTTGTACGGCGCTGGCTTCGCCTACGAGGTCAGCCCCAGTTTCGATATCCGCGTGGAATACCGCGGCCTCGTGACAAAAGTGCCCACCTTCGGCGTTGGAGAGAGCGACTACAACTTCACCACGAATCGCTGGTTCAACATCTCCGTCCCCGTCATCGGCGTGGCTTATCACTTCTAATGAACCTCTGATTAGGTTCTGGTTTTGAAAGGGCACGACTTCAAAGCCTGCCCTGAGCGCAGTCGAAGGGTGCCGAAAAAGGCCAATAAAATTGCGGGCTTTAGTTTCTGAAGGATGGGTTTCTCCCCATCCCTTTTTCTTTTTGCACTGGGCAGCGAAAGCCGTCTTCTCAGCCGCCGCCGCAATTGCGACAGCCGGATCACCGGGATTGAGGGCGCGCACAACGGCCTGCTGACTTGCTGACTCGCTAGTTGGCCTCTACGCCGCGCGCCTCGCGGTAGCGGCCCAACTCCTTCACCATGCCGCAATGCGCGCCCAGCGCCTCAAGGGCGCGCATCCCCTCCTCGCTTGAGCCGATCTGGCAGTCGACATAGAAGATGTACTCCCACGGCTTGCCATGCACTGGCCGCGACTCGATCTTGGTCAGGTTGGTACCCATCGCGCTCAGCGCGCTCAGCGCCGCCACCAGCGAGCCCGGCCGATGCTCCAGAGTAAAGGCCACGCTCATCTTGTTCGATGCGGGATCGGTCTCCGCCTCGCCCGCGCGCCGCACCAGGAAAAACCGCGTGTAATTCTCGGGATCGTCTTCAATTCCCCGTGCGAGGACCTCCGCACCGTAGGTTGCGGCCGCCGCCTCGCTGGCAATCGCCGCCGCATGTTGGTCGTGCGTTTCCACCAGTTGCTTCACGCCTCCCGCCGTGTCGTAGAAGGCGATGGCCTTCATCTTCGGGTGGCCGGCCAAAAAGCGCCGGCACTGCGCCAGCGCCACGGGATGCGAGAACACCCGGTCGATCTCGCCCAGCGGCGCGCCCGCCAGGGCAATCAGGTTGTGCCGGATGCGCAGCAGCGTCTCCCGCACCACTCGCACGTCGTGCTTGAGCAGCAGATCAAAATGTTCGAGGACTGAGCCAGCCAGGCTGTTCTCAATGGGAATCGCCGCGGCATCGGCCGCGCCTGAATCCAGCGCCGCAAATACCTCTGCCGAGAGCGCGCACGGAACAATCTCCGCGTCCGGTACGAGCTTCAGCGCCGCCTCATGGCTGAACGAGCCCGGTTCTCCCTGAATGGCGATTTTCATGCTGTTTCGTTCTTCTTCAACATCTAAAGACTTCCTGCACCCGACAGACTAAATCTTATCTTGGATGTCAACCTGAGCGAATCCGCTCGGCGCGGCGGGTGGATGAGTCGAAGGATCTGCGGCTGCTTTTTTCCTCTCGCACCATACCACACGCGATCGGCCGCGATCCCGGCGCGCCAGGCCCTATTGGGACGTGTCGGCGGCGGTTTCACTCTCGACCTGCGCAACCATGGCCGGGACGAGGTCGCTGTCGCTTGCCGGGACTCGAGCAGACAGTTGCACCAGGTTGGTATCCGCTCCAGCGATGATCGCAACTCCATCAATCGGGCTGGCATTTATCTGCAGGCGCGAATCCGTTCCCAGCCCTTCGGTATTAGCAGGCGTTTCGAACTCCACAACGCTCTTGCTGCGATAGGTCAGCTTGTCATTCGGGTAAGGGCCGAAGGGAAAGTCGCTCGCCGGTTCGAGTCCCTCCGCGATCACACCCTGAGCGAACGCTTTGTACTCCGGGAACACGCGCGCGATGATCTTGGCCACTTGAAACCTTCCCGACGTGCCGCCACTCGAGAAAGAAACTTGAATGGCGGGTCCTGAAAATCCCTTCCAGGCAACAGACATCAACGTTTGGTAGTCGATCGGGTCGGGGGTCACAAAGAGATTGCTGCCATCGGACCCGTAGTTCGAGAAGCACTTCCACCCGCGCGGCGCGAGAACGCCCGGCCCGTACTCTGCCTTGTAGTAGGCGAGCCTTTGCGCCACCGCTGCAGGAATGGCCACGGCCAGGCTCGTGCCGGTGGGCGCCGCCTGCGGACCGACCTGGCCGTCGGACGCGCAACCAACGAAGGGGACGGTCACAACGTTCTTTTGAGTCGGGGCCGCAGATGGTTTCGACTGGGCGCATGCCGGCTGCGCTCCTGCCATCCATGCCCAGAAGGCAACACTCGCAAGCAGTAAAGGACATGCTTTCATGGGTGCAATGATAGCAATCGCCGTCCTCGAAGTCGCAGTTTCTCCGAATTGGCCGGCAATTCGGAAGCCTCGCCTGATGTTGGGGCAATCTGTGCGCCGTGAATTGTGAACCGTGGTCGGAGATCGGCGTTCACCGGCATTTTCTGCTCCCTGTTCCCTACTCCCTGTTCCCTGCCTTTTCACCGGCGCAGCCACAAATCCGCCGTCACAAATCCCGGAAACTCCATGGCGATCACTCGTTTCAGGCCCTCGCCCGAAGCAAACAGAGAGCGCCGCGCGAACTGAGCGCCTTGTCAAACGTCACGAGCACGCCCTCCGATGCCTGAGCAAATGCCAGCAGCCAGGCGTCAGCCCAAACCTTGGGTGATACAGCACGTCCCGCCGCCTTTTCACGGAACTTCTTCTCGACATCGGGCGGCTCGGAGAGGAAGGTCACGCGATCATCGCCATAGAAGCGATCGTGGACGCGCCAGGCCTCGGCAATGGTGAGAGGCTTCCCATCCATTACTGCCGCGGTGGTCATCAAACGCAGAAAACCAAGCTGCGAGAGACGGCAGAACGCAATGGTTCCGGCTTCCTGCTGCCACCAGCGTTTGGCAATGGCTGCATGGACATGCTCCGGTGCAGCCAGTGCCAACCAGACATTCATGTCAGGGAAGCTCAATGAGCTCATAGGCCTCTTCGTTGCTCACGTTGATACGTCGCCCCGCAGGCCGGATTAAGGGTTGATCGAGGCTGAGACGCTGGCCGGGCCGGGACGGCTTGGCTCCCTCTACGGCGCACTCAATGCCCGCAAGGATGAGCTTGCGGGCAGAACAACCCCTGCGCGCGGCCGCCTCGTGCAGGCGGCGATGCAGGTCGCGGGGCATATCGATCGACGTGCGAATGGCAACAGGCTTCATCTTGAGCATTATGGGCGGACGACTTAAATAAGTCAAGAATCCGCCAGCCCGGTTTTGGCGCCGGACAGACCACCCGTTCGATTCACCGGCGCAGCCACAAATCCGCCGTCACAAATCCCAGAAACACCATGGCGATCACGCCGTTCATGGTGAAGAACGCGGCATTCAGGCGGCGCAGGTCGCGCGGCGAGACCAGCGAGTGTTCATAAGCCAGCAGCAGCCCAACGGCGGCGACGCCCAGCCAGCCCGCCTCGCCAAAATCGAACAGCCGCCCGAACCAAACCAGCAGCGCCAGCATGGCCAGGTGCATCCCGCGCGCCGCCCAGAAAGCCGCCGCGAGCCCCGACGCCTGCGGCAGGCTGTGCAGACCGGCGGCACGGTCGTGCTCGTAATCCTGGCAGGCGTAGAGCACGTCGAAGCCCCCGGCCCACAGTGTCACCGCGGCGGTCAGCACCAGAATGCGCGGGTCAAGGCTGCCGCGCACGGCAATCCAAGCCGCCGTGGGCGCCAAGCCCAGCGCCAGGCCCAGGCCCAGGTGCGACCACTGTGTGACCCGCTTCAGATAGCTATAGCCCAGCAACACCACCAGCACCACCGGTGAAAGCTCCAGCGCCAGCCGGTTCAGCTCCGCCGCAGCCGCAAGGAACACCACCACCGCCACGCAGGTGAACCCCAGCACAAACTGCCGCGACAGCAGTCCCGCCGGAATCGCCCGGTTGCGCGTGCGCGGATTCTCAGCGTCAAGGTCCGCGTCGGCCCAGCGGTTAAACGCCATGGCCGCCGACCGCGCCGCCACCATCGCTACCACGATCCATGCCATCGTCCGCCAGCCCGGCAGCCCGCCCGCCGCCAGCAGCATCGCCGTCAGCGCAAACGGCAGGGCAAAGACCGAGTGCTCCCACTTGATCATTTCCAGCGTGGTGTGGATTCTGTTCAGAATGCCAGCCATGGCGCGCAATCACTGATCCCAGTGTAGCGAAGCGTCGCGGCTGCGTGGCTCGCGCCGCGAAACTCGGTTCACGGCGTCGCCCCATCCCCCTCCGATTGCCGCTCAGCATCGGTTGGCCCATGCAGAGCGCGGCTAACTTGACCATCCGAACGTGATAAGGATCACAAAATCTCGCCCCGAATCAATGACATGATAGCTTCGACATTCCTAAGGGGAACACACTCATGAAAGCCACTGCCCCCCACGGAGAGCCATTGGTTCAACTTGACCCATCTGCGTTTGTCGCCGATCCGGAGCTGATTCAAGCGCTCGACGCTCGTGCTGCTCCCGTTCCGTGCGAGTCAGACCATGTTCTTTTCCGCCAGGGCGACCCCTCCGTGGGCCTCTACATCCTCCACGAGGGCGCGGCCACGGTGAGCATGATTTCGCCTGATGGCCAATCACTCTTCGCCGTGCAGGCGCTGTCCGGTTCCCTGCTCGGCCTTCCTGGCCTTGTCAGCGGCCAACCTTATTCGCTCAGCGCGACCGCCGGCCGTGGCTCGCGGGTGAGCTTCGTCAGCCGCGACGAATTCATTGCGCTGATGCAGGCTGACCCACACCTGTCTCTCAAGATCCTGCAAGTGCTCGCTGCCGAGGTGCGCAGCGCCCGCAAAGCGCTCTATTAATCTGGTAGCGTGTTCGCTCTGGCTGTTGCGCCCTACATAACGGGAATGCCCGGAACGCGCGTGACTCATCCTCGCCGCGTGTCGCCGCCGCGGCCCATTCCGGCCGAAGCGCGTGTTGAAACCCCGGCTCATTTACGCACCTACATCACGAACCCCCACCTGCTACACTCTCTCGTTGTGCCCCTCACCTGCGTGACCATTGCGGCTGTCGCGTACCTGCTGGGATCGATTCCCTTCGGATACTTGCTGGTGCGCATCTTTCGCCGCCAGGACATCCGTTCCGTAGGTAGCGGCAACATCGGCGCAACCAACGTGCTTCGAACTGGGGCCTATGGCCTGGGCGCGGCTACATTTATTCTCGATGTGCTCAAGGGCTGCACCGCGGTTTGGCTGGGCGCGTTGATCGCCTCGGTCCTGGCGCCCGATATGGCTTTCCGCAATGCTGAAGCTGTCGCCGCGCTCTCGGCTGTTCTCGGCCACATGTTCCCTGTCTGGCTGCGTTTTCGCGGCGGCAAGGGCGTGTCCACCGGCTTTGGCGTCTTCCTCGTAGCCTCGCCGTGGGCCGCGCTGGCCGCCATTGGCGTCTTCGTCGTGGTTCTGGCCATCAGCCGTTACGTATCGATCTCGTCCATCCTCGCTGCGGCAAGCTTTCCCGTCTTTGCCTGGTTTTTCGTTACCGGCCCGCGCCCGCCCTTCTTCTTCGCCGTTCAATGCATCGTCGCCCTGCTCATCATCGTCAGGCACCACGCCAACGTCCGCCGCCTTTTCGCCGGCACTGAGACCCGCATCGGAGCCCACAAGCCAGCATGAGCCGCATCGCCATCTTAGGTTCCGGCGCATGGGGAACGGCCATCGCGCTCTCCCTTCACCGCCGCGGTGGCCACCAGATCACTCTCTGGGCCCACACACCCGAGCTTGCCCAACAGATCGTCGATGCCGGCCAAAATACGCAATTCCTTCCCGGCTTTCCCATCCCCTCCGCGATCACCATTACTGCCGAATGCGACGTCATCACCACCGCCGACATTGTGGTTTCCGTCATCCCCTCGGAATTCCTGCGAACCACCATCCACCGCATCCGCATGCATCTGCACAACGGCCAGTTCGTCGTGAGCGCAACCAAAGGCCTTGAGGATCGCACCCTCTACCGCATGACCAAGGTTCTCTCCGAAACCCTCGAGCCGGCCGGGCTTCTGCTTCCCATCGGCGCGCTCTCAGGGCCCAGCTTCGCGCTTGAAGTTGCCCAGGGCCAGCCCACCGCCATCACTGTGGCCTTCAGCGACCCTGAAGTCGCTTCCCTCATCCAGCAGGAGTTCTCCTCCGAATCTCTCCGCCTCTACACCTCCACCGATGTCATCGGCGTGGAACTCGGCGGCGCGCTCAAGAACGTCATCGCCATCGCTGCCGGTGTCGGCGTGGGCGTGGGCCTGGGCCACAACTCCATCGCCGCGCTCATCACCCGCGGCATCGTCGAAATCACGCGCCTCGCCGTGGCCTGCGGCGCGCGCGGCGAAACTCTTGCCGGCCTCTCCGGCATCGGCGACCTGGTGCTCACCTGCACGGGATCGCTGAGCCGCAACCGGACGGTCGGCGAAGCGCTTGGCCGGGGCCGCAAACTGCCTGAAATCCTCGACTCGCTGGGCGGCAAAGTAGCTGAAGGCGTGCTGACCACTCGCGCCGCTCTCGGCCTCGCCCGCAAGCACAATATCGAGATGCCCATCACGGAGCAGATGGAACTCATTCTGAATGAGGGGAAGGACCCCCGCGAAGCCATCCGCGCGCTCATGCTCCGCCCCGGCAAGGACGAGCACTAGACCTGCGGACACCGGGGCGACCAAACCCGAGGTCAGCAAATCGGAGTTCCGGCATTTCTGACCGCGGGACCCTGACCGCATTCAGCGGCTCGCCGGGGCGGGCGGAAAACTGATTTCGGTGATCAGTTTTTTGCGAGGGGCCGCAAAACGCGGTAAATCAAGGCAAATGTTCGCATTTACGGTACCGGAACCCCCTCAAATGGTCGCTTGAGAGGTGTCATTTGGTGCCCAAATGGTCGCTTGAGAGGTTACGAATTTAGGCAAAAGAGACCAAACAAAGTTGCGTTCTAGAGGGTTTTGTAACCTGGAAAGGTTCCATTTTGAGGGTGACACGCACCAAACAAAGTTACGAATTGCATGGGAAGCGTGCGTTTCGGCCTGACGGGTACTCCGCCTTTCTGAACCCTGATCTCTTTTCTGGTCCCTGGTCTCTACTCCCTGCTCCCTGTCTTCTATTCTCTGCCGCCGTCGCCGCAGTGCGCGCCTCCGCATAGACATAGCTTCACTTCAATGTATGTGATGGCCTTCACAGTAGTGGGGGGTGGAGGAGCATAGACTCCCCACCATCTCTCCAAAGGGGTTGAGAATTTCATCAAAATGAGATCTGGAAAATAGCGGAGCAGCCGTGGATTGATGCGGGGGTTCCCAGTTCAGGCTGCTTCGATTTATGAGGCTTAAGCCATGTTTTCATTCTCACCGGTTTTGCGTCCGCGGGCTCTGCCCGTGGCAGGACTCGTCGCCTTAACCGTGCCCTGCCTGCTGGCGCTGCAACTGCACGGGCAGGTTCCTCAGCCAACGGCCTCGGTCCAGAAGAAAGTTGCGGCCAAAACCGTCGCCCTGATGGGGACAGCGCTGAACTTTGGCGCCGTAACCGCAGGCACAACCAGCAGCCGGCAGGTTGTCGTGCTGACGAACACGGGGACGGATCCCGTGACCCTGTCTTCGGCCACAACCTCCACGAACACCCCGGGCACGGGAACAAACGATTTCTCGATATCCAGCACCAGTTGCAGCGTTCCGTTGCAGTTGAGTCCGAAGCAGTCCTGCAATGTCTACTTGCAGTTCACGCCCTCGCTTGACGGCGCTGAAATTGGTTTGCTGACGTTCACCCACGACGCCGCCGGCAGCCCAACGACGGTCAACCTGGGCGGACTGGGAGTTGCCTCTACGCAGACGCTCGAAATAGAACCGGGCCATCACGTCTTCCTGCCGCAGCCGGTCGGCGTACCCAGCGCCGCGCAGTACTTTTATGTGTACACGCCGGGCGATTCGCCAGTAACGGTCGCCCATACAGAGATCACCGGGCCGTTCCAGATTTCGAAAGATACGTGTTCGGGCCAGACAATCAGACCTCACGCCGGCCCAGGGGTCAAAGGCGGCTACTGTCATATCGGCGTCGTGTTTCTGCCCACCGCGACCGGGACCGCGACCGGCACCCTGACCATGATTGACGCGGCCACCGGCAATCCCCAGGTGCACAACCTGATGGGTACCGCACTCACGGCCACTGGGGATATCGAGGTCACGCCGACGACGATTACCTACGGCGAGCAGGTTCGAGGAACGACCAGCGGCTCAAATGCGATCAACATCCACAACGACAGCAGCGTGGATGTTACGCTCAACAGCTACACCACCACGGGCGACTACTCCATCTCTTCCAATGGTTGCGGAGCGCCGCCGTACGTGCTGGGCGCTGGGTCCAGTTGCTCTTTGAATGTGACGTTTACCCCGACCGCAGCGGGTACGCGCGCCGGAACCCTGACGGTGGGCAGCACCGCCGGCGATCAAACCGTCACACTCACCGGAGATGACGAGGCCGCAACCTACGCGCTTGCGGTGTCGCCCCCGTCGATAGACCTCGCTGACGCTGGGGACGATGTGTTCGCCTGGGTTTATAACTCGGGGACCGGAGCGGTGACCTTCCAATCGGAAATTACTGGCGCGGACGCGGACGCTTTCAGTATCAGGCCTAGCCAGTGCTCCACGCTCGTGCCAGGAGAGTTTTGCAACCAAGATATTGCGGCCGTACAAAGCGACGAGGAGCCAGCGTCCGCGACGTTCACTATAACTTCTTCTGCTCCTACCGTATCGGTGCCGCTTTCTGTTACGCCCGGGGAACATAACGCGCCGGTTTATGTTGCCGGAACTGTTAGCTTCCCGCCGACCGTCGTGGGCGCAATTTCCTACGCAGGGTACGGCGCCTGCGGAAGTGACGGAAGTGAACCGATAGTGTGTTTCAGTTTTGACCCAGATCAGGGGACTGTGGGGCAGCCGACGATTTCGCCCGGCAGCGCCAACTTCTCGTTTGTCCCCGGCCAGGATTCCTGCGGAGTTGACTACTGCGACGTCGCGGTGCAGTTCAATCCCACAGGGTCAGGCCAGCTTACCGGCACGCTGAACTTCAACACTTCCTTCGGCACATTCGGTGAGCCGTTGGCAGGGTATGCATACGCAGTGGGGATCCCGACGACAACCAGTGTGGTGTCCGATATCAACCCATCTGTCTATCCGCAGTCGTTGATTTTTACGGCAACCGTAGATTCAAGCGGCTCTACGACGCCGACCGGCTCCGTCACGTTCACCGCGAATGGCCAGACGATTCCCGGCTGCTCGGCTGTGCCGGTGATCCTTTTCGACACTTCTATCTGGTGCAACGTCTCGGCCCCGCAGGCGGGGACTTACTCAATTGTCGCCACCTACTCGGGCGACGACAATTACGCCGGGAGCGCCAGTTCGCCGCTGACCCAGGTGGTCAATCAGGCGGTACTGACTGTAACTGCTAACAACCAAAGCAGAATCTACGGTGCGGCGAATCCGACGCTGACCTACACCATCAGCGGCTTCGTCAACGGCGATACACAGGCCGTGGTCAGCGGCGCACCCAGCTTGACGACGACCGCGACGACCACTTCGCCGGCCGGCAGCTATCCGATCACCATTACGCAAGGTTCGCTCTCGGCCAGCAATTACACGTTCACCTTCGTCAATGGAACGTTGAGCATCACCAATCCCGTACCGGTCGTCAGCGGCCTGTCGCCGGCGTTTACCGGCGCGGGCGGCGCGGCCTTCACGCTCACCGTTACCGGATTGGGATTCGTCTCCGGCTCGACGGTCTACTGGGGCACATCCGCTCTCACTACAACCTACGGCAGTGCAACCCAACTCACAGCGCAAGTTCCTGCGACCGACATCGCCACTGCGGGAACCACCACCGCAATTACAGTGCAAACGCCAACGCCCGGCGGCGGCACTTCCAACGCATTCCAGTTTGAGGTGAATTCCGCATCGGGATCAACAACGGGGCCAACATTTACGTCAACCGCAGAGACAGTAACTGCCGGTTCCACTGCCAGCTATCCGGTCACTCTGCCTTCAAGCGTGGAGAGCGCCACCGTAACCTGCCTGAACCTTCCCACGGGGGCAGCCTGCAGCTACTCCTCAACAACCAACACGTTGACGATCACAACCTCCTCGACAACGCCCAAAGGAACCTATCAGATCACAGTCGTCTTTACTGAGACCATCGCCGGCACGGCTGCGTTTATTCTGCTTCCGATTCTTCTGCTTCCGCTTGTGAGACTGCGGAAAAAACTGGCACGGCGGGGCATCTGGATTACCACATGTATTGGGCTGATTCTGCTGGCTTCTGCGGCCTTCAACATTGGCTGCGGGGGGGGCGGCAGTGGAGGTGGCGGAGGAGGGGGCGGCGGTGGTACTCAGACCCAACAGGTAACAGCTTCAGGCGTAGTTAGCCTCACGGTCGAGTAACTCCAACAAGCGGATGCAGTCCGAAGCCGCAAACGCAACTGGTCCGGACGTCCGCTTGCATTCTTCAGGAGCCAGTTAGGGATTCTCGCCGAAATCGATCCTCGAAAGTCGGCAAGGGTCGTGCGATCTCGTGAGTGGGTTGGTACGTGGGTTTGAGCGCGGCTTCGCCGCGTACTTTGCTTTCTCGAATTTAGTTGGGAGGGTTTGCGGCGGTCGGGGATGAATCCCCGACCTACCGGCCAAGGCCTGATAAGAGGTTCGACAGAATGGGTCTGTGCAATCCCACCCTAGCCACAGAAACAGATGCGTGGCGAGGGCGGGGCACCCGCTATTCAGGCGCCAGAAAGACGCCGCTCCCTCCGCGAAGGCTAGAGGTGGCGAGGGTGGGGCACCCGAACTGGAGCAGGAATCATCGCCGACTTTGTCACTGATTTGATCGGTCCCAGAGTTCGGCTTGTGGGAAGCTTTCCCCCTCAACCGCTGCCGTCAGGCCAACACACCGACTGGCTCGCTGCCCCGCTGAATCGCACACGAGCGAACCAATCAGCCCTATAAACGCTCAACCGGTTTGGCTCACTTAGTTTTCGGGCGGCAGATCACCACTTACAGGTGGTTTCTCAAGATATGGAGTGATATTGACCGTCCCGCAAATCTGCACGCCATCCGCCATAGATGGGGCGGCCATCCCGGCGAGCGTGATGTTCAGTGCGCCTTTCTGATCAGAGATGTGAACGCTGAGTACGTCCGCATTTCTGCATTCACTGAGGTAGCCCACCAGGACGTAAGCCGATTGGTTCGGTTGCAGAAGAATTCTTTTAACGGGTTGCACTTGAAACAGGTAGTCGCCGCAATTTGCGCAAACCCGCGTCGAATATGGGTGGTTCGATGCGTCCGTCAAGGTCATCCCCGGAACGCCCTGCAATACGCAGGCCGAGGGAGAGTGATTTTGAATCGAGATCGTTGCCGCCTGATTGCCGGCGCCGGCGTACATTTCATCCGATTCATTGCGGTCCTCTGCCACCGAAAGCTGAGAAGCTTTGCAGGATGAGACCTGAGGGGCGTTGCTTTGCGCGGTTGCCGGTCTGGACACGACTGCCATGGCGCACCAGATGGGCAGGAACGTCACAAACACGCGCCATCGCCGCTGACACGAGTTGATTTCCGGATTGAGATAGCTCACGCCCCCAGTCTATGCCCGGTCAACCGGGATTTCCATTTTGCGCGGGCGCCCCGTCTTTCTGATCCCTG
>Ga0326727_10016645_pt1 | contig 15460 bp, 16 predicted proteins | sample MB2enrmetagenome_FD_207643 | JGI IMG/M metagenome (GOLD analysis project Ga0326727, IMG submission 207643) | Lab enriched peat soil microbial communities from McLean, Ithaca, NY, United States - MB29MY | ecosystem: Environmental > Terrestrial > Soil > Wetlands > Peat | place: USA: New York... | reverse complement strand
AAAAAGTGCCCTCTGGCTCCCCTTCCGGCCGGTAGGAACCGACTTTCGGCTATTCTTCCGAACTAAGCAAAGCCTTATGCACACCCTCGGTCTTCGAGCAAAAGGCACTTTTTCCGCAGCCTGCTAGAGGTTCTGGCCTTCATTCCTGCCGACGTCTCTGCCACATCCACAAAATGGTAAGGTGGCCAGGGACCTCCAAGGAGCACCTTCACTGAGCGGTTCGCGGCAAGGTTATTCGCGGTTTGGCAGAAAAACCGTACGGAATCACGAGGGACCAGGAAATGGAGATTCAGGTGGCGACCTCTGCTCAAAGAAGGGAATTCCACGTTGTGGCGAACAAGCGAGCCACGAGGCGCGTCACAGAGATTCTCAACCAACGCCTTTTGAAACGAGAGTGCTGGTTCAGCCCAGCGATAGCGCGAATCTGTCGGCTCAAGATTGGCAGTTCCTGACGAGTTCGACTGAGAAGGTGACCAGTCTGATTGGACAAAGAGACGGTGAGTTCGTGCCTCGAGTTCTGGGCGGTCCAGTAGAACTTGTATGCGCATTTCTGCCAGGCCGTCGAAGTGGTCGAGCAGTCTCAAATAGGCATCGCGATTCTCCTTCAGTAATGTAGCTGCGCGGTGGGGATCCGAGAGACAATGTCCGTAGCGCATGGGAATCACAGTGATGTGGCGATGGAAGTAATCTACGACCGCTTCGTAGGCGATAGGCACGGAGTTCTTCGGAGATACCCCCAGTCTGCCAAGCTCCGAAAGAGCGGCCACGAGGCCCCCGCAACTTATTGTGAAGACTCGCTGACCCCCGACACCGTCTGGGAAGTCGTAGCCAATCTGAAAAGGTTCGCGAAAGACGCAATACATTAGATAAATCAAAGTAGGTGGACCCTCCACTGAGTGATCGGGGTCTCCATCCGTTGGATTCTCTGCGCGACTGGCTCGCCCCGCGATTTCTAAGCGTCCGGATGTACACGCGGAGGTACCTTGTACTTCCGCCAGCATACCGCGACGTTGGAAATTCCCATGCCGCTCAGGTCCCGCAGGATATCGCTTGCTCGCGAGTAGCGCCTACGCGGGTCCTTCTGCAAACAACGGCCGATGATATGGGCGAGTTGCGGTCGAATTCGGTTCGCAGGCAAGGTCAGCTTAGAGGTCATAATTGCGATGGCTATATCAAAGACGGTATGTCCCTGGAAGGGAAATCTTCCAGTGGCCATCTCGTAAAGCAAAACACCGAGGGACCAGATGTCGGACCACACACTGGCACGCTCTCCGCGCAGTACCTCGGGTGCCAAATAAGGGACGGTACCTGCGACCACTCCGAGACCCGCGGAGGATTGGAGGGCTTTCAAGGCCGCGCCCGTGCGTAATCGCCTAGCTAGGCCAAAATCGAGGATTTTCAATTCACCGCGGGCATTCACCATGACATTGGCGGCCTTGATATCGCCATGCAGAATGCCACGCTGGTGTGCGTGCTCTAACCCGCCGGCTATGAGTCTGCCGCAATCGACCACCAGAGAGTGAGGCAAACCCGAGGGCGTCAAAAAAAGGGACAAAGGATAGCCGTCGACGAGTTCCATTGCGATGTACGCGAAACCATCTTCTTCTCCGACATCATAAACCGTGCAGATGCAGGGATGGTTCAAGGCGCCCGCCAACTGAGCTTCCCGGAGCAGCCAGCCCCAGGCGACAGAGCCCAAGGGGCCTTCTTGGTTGACAACCTTGATTGCGATCACACGTTTCAGCTTTAGATCCAGTGCTTTGTAGACAACTCCTGTGGCGCCGCGCCCCAGTTCTTCCTCTACTGCGTAACGTCCGATTTGCTCAGCGACACGGGATCGGTTCTGGCGGGAGGAAGTCGACGAAAGGAAAGAGACGGCCTGACAAGATCGATTAGGTGAAGAAACAACGACAGGGGTACCCGCCATTGGCAATTCCTCCTCATAAGTGGCGATTGTCCAGGCTTTTGGTGAACTAAAATCAACTCGTACGGCCTTTCAGCAGATAATTGTTCCGAGATCGGACTTCTTTGCTCGGGCGGCTCAGTGGCAGAACTACTCAGCGTTCTCTTGTGCATGCCTCAAATGGAGGCTACAGTAGATCCGTAACGTCGGCGTGGGATAATAGCAAGAACCTTGATGTCAAACCCTCAAGACGCATCGCGCTCATCAGGTAGGCGCGTCTTCCCGTCGGACTGTCGCATCGATACTTCACCTTCAAGTCGGGGCGCTGGTCTGCCAGAACTTCGCCAAGACCAGCGGCCAGCCGTGAAGCGGTCGCCGCATCCACGCGCAGGGCCGAACTACAAATGTCGATGTACTTGCTTCCAATCCCGAAGTTGGGTGTCCAGCAGCCCTTAGACCTGCTAAATGCGCGCCAGGCCTTATTCACCGCGATGATGGTTCCGGTCGCATCGAGAACCGCGATATGCGCCGGCCATGCGTCCAGGACGCTACGAATGAGGAGGGGAAGTCTTCTATCGACTTTTGGGGCCGTCTGCGGATTGACGGTTCCTTCCTTGATCCAAGCCGAAATTTCACCTTCCAAAACATAGGGAAAAGCGCGGCGTCCGGTTTTGAATCGGTGGACGGGAAGTCTTGCCTTGTCCTCCCAAAGCTGCACGGTGCTGACGCTCAAATTCAATCGACGGGCAATCGCCTTCCAACCCCAGACGTAGCTGTCATCTTTCATGGCGCCAGTTGGGGCTTTCTGGGTGAATCCAGGACCGAGGGCCGTACACCACGCTAAGCGGTATCGCTCCCTCCAAGTGCCCACCTCAGATTTGCGAGCGCACACGCGGAGCGGTTTTGTCCCCGGGACCTTGTAGACAGAAAACTTACCTGCTTTCGCCCAACGTTGTGCGGTCCGCACGCTACAGCCGAGCAAGCCAGCAATTTCCTGCCAACCGGTGGCAGCATCGTCAATACCATTTTCCGAGACATCAGAGCTGCTGTTCACGGCGGTTCCACTGGGTGTTCATCGTGGATATGCTCGTCGAATGCTGATCTCAACTCTTCCATGGCCTCTTTCGTACTCAATCTTCCCAGGGTAGAAATAGTAGTATGATACGAAGCACGAGTAGCTCGACGGTTCACCCGTGATCCACGGACTGAAGACGAGTTTGGGTCCTTCGGATTCGTGATGACGCCTCTCAGAGCAGAGGATAGGATTCTTAATGACAAGCCTGAAAGGGACATCAGAGGGCTGTGTGGTATTGTCCTTATTTGCCCGCAGTGACGGCATGTAAACTGTTTACTCAAGAGTAAGATGCTTGTAATATTTCATAAGTGGCTTAAAAAGTGGGTGTACGGAGGTTTAGGAATGAGTGTAGAGAACGGCGATACCGAACCGCCGACGGAACCTGAGGTAGCCAGCGCACGCCTGGATTCCTGGAAGGAAATTGCGGCCTACCTGAAACGGGACCCCAGAACGGTCCGGCGATGGGAGCATTTAGAGGGATTGCCTGTCCGTCGCCACCTGCACGGCAAGAGAGCGTCAATTTACGGCTTTGCTAGTGAGATAGAAGCTTGGCTCAAAACCCGCAGTGTCGCGAGCAGAGAGCAACTGCCTAAAAATGGTGCACCTCAAGGTGCCGCAGCTCCCGGGCTGAGAACCGAGCAACTAGCCCGCCGCACTCGGCCCGTGTTTCTTGCTATTCTTCCCCTTCGTAATCTCAGCGGCGAGCCAGCTCAGGAACGATTCGCAGATGGCCTGACGGAGGAGATCATTACGGAGGTTGGGCAATTCTGTCCAAAGCGGCTGCGAGTTATTGGCTTGACTTCTGTCCTCCAGTACAAGCAATCTCCTAAGACTATCGGCGAGATCGGGAGGGATTTGGGGCCGGATTACGTCTTGGAAGGGGGCATCCGCCGTTACGGGAACCGCGTGCGGCTTACGGCGCGCCTGATCGCGGCACGGGATGAAGCCAACATTTGGGCGGACAGTTATGAAATTCGCCTCCCCGCAGTGTTCAGTTTACAGCAGGGCTTGGCCCGACAAGTTGCTAAAACGTTGGCTGCTGAGCTGAAGGTCCCGGCGGCTAGGACCCAGCACCAACTGGTTTTCCCGAAGACTGCGGCTTTCAACGCCTATATCGAAGCCCGAGCGTATTTCCTCCCAACAGAGAATGAAATCAAGAAAAACTTCGAACACTTATACATGGCGATTGAGCATGACCCTAAATTTGCTCCGAGTTACGCCGAGCTTGCGCACATGTATCTTATCCGCCTTTTCTGGAGCTTTCCGCCGGTCGTGGCGCATGCACGCGTCAGAGGACTTGCGTCGAGGTGTTTGGAACTCGATTCCGGGTTGGCCCGCGCCCACACCGTCATGGCCGGCTTTTATTTGCTTGGAGACAGGAATTGGCCCAGAGCGCAGACAAGTAGCAGGCGGGCGATTAAATTGAATCCCAGCGATCCCTGGGCGCGAATCATTAGGGCAGCATATCATATAGTGGTGGAGGAGGCTGAGAACGCGATGGAAGAACTCGAGCAGGCGCGGCAACTGGGGCCACAATCGGCTGAACTCGGGCAGTGGTTGGTACTCCTTGCTTATTGCGCGCGGCGTTACGACTGGGCAATCGAGCGGGGTCAGGAGATGCTTCGATTGGATCCTTTTCCAAGCGCAACTCACGGTGTTCTCGGCGCCTGCCACGCCCAAAAGGGTAATAACGCGCTTGCCGTCCAGCATTGCGAGGCGGCCACACAACCCGGAGCCGCTCCCTTCATGGTGCTTGCCAGAACGGCCTCCACCTATGCCTTAGTGGGCGATCGCGACGCCGCAGAACGCCTGGTTCAGGAGCTCGTTGCTCGGGTAGAGAAAGAGTACGTGCGGTACATATTTCTAGCCGAGGCCTCAGTCGCGCTGGAGAATGCGGAGCAGACGCTGGATTGGCTGGAAAAGGCTTACGAGCAGCGCGACTCGCTCCTCGTTTTCCTCAAAGCTGACCCCAGATTCGATCGGCTTTCAGGCCATCCTCGGTTCCGCAAGCTGCTTCGTCGCATCGGGCTTCAGAGGTGACATACCCCGAAATCGCGGAAGACTGAAGACTCGGGGGTGAAGCGCGCTCAGAAGGAGCGCGAAAAGCAATGGCCACCCGGTTGCGCCCAGCCCTCTTGGCCTGGTAGAGCACCTCGTCTGCCCGGGCAATAAGCTCCGGGGCGGTCATGCCCATCCGGAAGTCGGCAATGCCAAAGCTGGCGGTGATGGAGAAGGTGGTTTCGGCCGCCTCAACCGCGAATTCGCCTCGAATGCGGTCAATGTGAGCTTTCGGCAGGGCTGTGTAGAGCGGGGTGAGTTGAACGGCGACTCAGAAACAGTAGCCTTGCGCCAGCCAGTAATGCCGGTCGGCAATAGCTTTACCGCTTGATTCGTCGGCGTTGAGGCGAGTCAGTTGGGACAATGGAATTGCCACTTTCGGCCATGCCATCGGATCAACACGCGCCCGCCGACAAGAACCCAACTTCGCCCGACTAAGAGCTGCAGGCCTACGCTACCAGATTCCCTGCGCGCGCAAGGCGTCACGCAGTTCCTCATAGGTCCCGCTTTCAACCTTGAACAGCGCAATCTTCCCTTGCTTGTCGATGAGGATCATGGTGGGAATACCACCCACTTCGTACCTGTTATAGACCTCCCTATCCGGATCGTGGAGCGTCGGCAGGGTGTATCGTGAGCTTTCGGTAAGCGTGCGTAATCAGTGGCGAGAGCGCAGCATCCCTCGGCGGTCATGGGCGTTTTGAGGTTTTTGCCCACCAGCTTTGGAGAGGTGCGAGTTTCTGGTTGACCTCATCGACTGAGAAGGCGTCGGGGTTAAACTCGCCGCCCACCCAATCCAACAGGTCCTCATGTTCTTCGTGGTCTGGATCACGGAGGGCTTCCAGGAGATTGTAGTAGCCCGGAACGCCTCCGCAGTCATCGGGCGGACCTTGAAGTTTGCCGCCCACGCAGATCGGATAGTGGCCCGCCGGATCGGGTGGCAGCACTTTCTCCACCACGATCACGTGCTCCCACCCGTCTCCAAAGTCGTAGGTGTACGTGGCCTTGGCTCCGACTTTGCCGAGAACCTTGTAGAGGTGCGTGGCGCGTTCGTTGCCGACGGGGTCAAGCCCCATCAGCCGGTCGTTAGGATCGGGTTTCCCGAACCGTCTCTGGCCGATACGGAACTCATGCATATGGGAATCGTCCCAGCCCATCGCCACTTGCAGCACGTCGTGCAACGCGTCCAACGTCAGACCGGCCGGCACCAGCAGCCGGCGCCAGATCGGCGGTCTGGTATCGCGAAGGGTCACCTTGATTTGGTAGATGTCTTGCGGAAGCCAGATTTTCTTGGTGGCCATTTCATCTCCTGTTTGCCGCCAGGATGCGACGCACCGAAGTGCGTCCAATGTTCAAGCGGCGGGCGATGGCGGCTTTGCTCGTGCCCGCGCGGTAGAGCTTCCGGACTTGGTCGGCGTGGAGGGCCGCTGTTATCGGCCGGCCCAGGCGCTGGCCGTTTTGGCGGGCGTGCGCCAAGCCGGCACGGACTCGTTCCCGGAGAATTTCCCTTTCGAATTCGGCAAATACAGCCAGCAAGCCCGCCATGGCTCGACCAGTCGGCGTGGTCAGATCCAGCGCCTCGGTCAGCGACACGAAGCCGACGCCCAGATGCTCTAACTCCTGGAGGGTCGCAAGCAGGTCCGTGACCGACCGGCCCCAGCGATCCAGCCGCCAGACTAACACCACGTCGATCTCACGGCGACGTGCGGCCTCCAGTAGTTTCTCCCGCCGCTCCCGCTGAGAAGCGCCCGAGCCGATTTCTTTGACCTGCAGGGTGATCGTCCAACCTCGGCGAGTGGCGTATTCCCGCAGGGCACGGGTCTGCATCGGGATGGTCTGCTGATCCTGGGTCGAAACGCGAGCGTAGAGGCCTGCCCGGAACGGTGTTTTGGCCCGGTGAAGGGGGTGGCCAAAAACCTTTCGCAATTTCGCCGGGCGGGACACCCGTTTTTCGCCCATTTTCGACGGCTGCTCCAGCATGGCCGCAGAGGATCGTTTCCAGCCAGGGAAACATCCACACACACCAAGGCAGCCGGCTTGTTTACTGGATCCAGCCCTTGAGCGATCGCGGCTTATCTGCCAGCCCAATCCCCACAGGCTCTCCCTTTGCATATTTCTCGAACTTCCGCATGGCCTCTCGCTTGTGGTTTTCCCAATCGCGTATGTAGTCCCACCTTTCCTTGAGGGGCGCCCATGTCCAGAAGCTTTTGAGCGCAGTGAGTTCCGCGTCGGAGAGCATGTCTGACGCGATCAAGAGGAGCGTGCCGCAGCCAGGACAGCATCTCTTCTTTCGATACGCAAAATCCCACCTGCAGTGAGGACATTTGTAACGCAACGGCCTAACTCTCAAAAGTTCACCCCCCGACACGCTGCAACGCGGCAGGATATTCTGCCAGGATTTATTCCTCTAATGTAGCTTGAAATCGGAGTTGGTGCCTAATATCCAAGTAACTCGCAATCCTTAGTCGGATACTTGGGCTGTTCCCAACAGTTATTTCCGGATTCGATATACTACCTTCTGGGAGGTGATCTTTACTGTGCCAATCCGACGTTGCCTGTTTCCATACTGCCCGGTCCTCGTTCGCCGCCAGATCTCCATCGGAACCAAACCGCACCGATGGTCACAGTTGGCGACGTAAGAACTGCTACTGCGAATGTAAAGGAGCGTCAAAGGAGAGTAGTCCACAGAGTTGATGATCGTGGAGTCATAGGCGGCCGATTCTGGGTGCTTTGCGATTCGTGAATCGGATTTGATTCGCTGGTCGTTTGAGTTCCGTCTTTGGACCAAGTCCTGTCATTGGCATCCAGCCGGTCAGGTGCCGGATTATCCAATGAGAAGGCCTTGCGCAGGCAATAATGAACCGGGTCCCATCGGTGTGAAAGGACTCAACGGACGTGTAGGCATGGCCGTTCCACATTGAAGGCGAGCCTTGCCTCTCCCTCCGCGCCTCTGCGGTATGTGCTTCTTCACTAACCTCGATAGGGTTGCATGGGGGGGGCTAACCAGTACCGACTCCGGTCGAACGCCGGCTCCCATATCGAGGGGCTTTATGGACACGCGAAGGTCGTTGGCAGCGATGGAAATGTGACCGGTCTGCTTACCCTCGAGGCAAAGGTACACTCGGTTTCCTTGTGGCGCGCGATTGGCTTCCAGCCAGGAATCACGCGAGTCACGGAGGATCATCACAGGATTGGTGTTGGGGGCGGAAAAATCCGTGGTACGCACAGAGTTTTTCAAGACAGTTTGGTCGCGGCCCCCCGACAGTTTAGTCGCTCACAGCCACGTTAACCTCCGAAGTTTCATGCGCTTAGGCGGTCTCCCTGTAGTTGCCTGTATTTAAGATCCTGTAGGAAGAGGCACCCTGTAGTAGTCGTTCAAATCCTGTGAAAAAATCGCGTGCGAGATATCACAATGCGCGCTCCTTGTGCACTAGCTTCGAGATGAGGCTATCGAGCAAGGAGATTGGCAGATGCCTAGATCGTCATCGGCGAAATCATCCGCTGCTGCGGATCGCTCCCGTTATGTGTGCCAGTGAAATCGGTCCCGCGGATTTCGTGTCCGCGGACTGGGTTGCATATTGTTTCGATCACGGTGTGATGATCCCCAGGATTGGCCTCAAAATAAGGCCTCATCGTCACTTGACCCTTGCCTGGTTGATTGACCTCTCCAAAGCGGCGAGCCCTTCCATGATCTCGTCGAAAGTGGGTATAGATCCAAAAAGCATTCCCCTCATGGCTCGGTAATCCCGTTGAAGTTCGTCAAGATGATGCGCGGGGGGCAATAATCGGAGACTTCCCGGCTCAGCTTCTTCGTACCGAGCCCATGGGCTACGGTAGAATCGCATTTTGAAGCGCACCACTTCCTGCAACAACTCTATTTTCGCGAGAGCTTCATTTCGAATCGGCAGGCTATTCAGTCGGTACAGGTCGTAATAGTGCCGGGAGTATCGAGCCGGCAAAGGTCTTTCGGGACCGCGGTGGGCTTCTTGATGAAGGATGGTTGCTTTCTCCCAGAATGTTCGTTCTGCCGCTATAGTTCGGACTCTCGTGTCAGGCTGAGAGAACAGATGAGGGAAGCGCTCGGCTGCGTAAGGGCGAATGGACTTTTCTTCATTGGGCACCCAAGCTGCCAGCGGCCCGATCTCAAGTCGGACTTGCGGGTGAATGGCCTCCAACGAAAACGCCCTCGGGTATTGAATGAGTACGTCCTGACCGGCGGCCACAACTTCAGCGCCGGCCTCAACGCGCCTTTTCAAATCGTGGCCCAAGGCGGGTGCGAAATCTCTTGCCAGGAACTCCTCAGCCCTGCGGTCGGCTTCCTTGCCGAAGGCGTCTTGTTTGGTCGGACTGCGATCCTCCCACGGCTCGTCCTCGGCGTATCCGAGTAGCCGCCAGTCCAAGATCAGATCAATGTCCTCGGAAAACCTTTCAATGGCCCCATAGGCTTTGGAGAGACTTGTCCCACCCTTAAACGCCATGCGGTCTTTCCACGGGCTCTCCTGGAATAGGTAATCAAGAATCCAACAGACCCAGAAGTCCTTTTCGGCAATGGCCTCATGTACGCGCATGGCCTGGGCTGTGGCCCTGAACAGTTCAACTCTGTCCTTTTCCGCGCGCCGTGCAATGTCACGCATGGCGTGGCTCCCGTTCTTCGGCCATCCGTTTGATAAACTGGTATACCCACGACGTGGCGTATCGAGCCTCCCGGATAGCGCGAGCACGTTCCTTTTCCTCGAACTTCGCGCGGAGTGTTGCCATTACTGAGTCGTCGATGCGGCTTTCCCCGAGCGTTTTTAGGGCCTGAACAAGCAAGGCCGTTTTGGGTGACAGAACAGTCGTTTCCTTGTTCGTCCGGTGTTTGAACACTAGTGTCCCGCCTTGCCATTCGAACGTCTTGGATGGGCCGTCGCTAAAATACTGCCATTGGGCGGGCACCTGCGTTGACAAGCCGAGGAGATTCAATGCCGTCTCGCCGGCGGGAAGGATCGTCCATCCATGAGCGCGCGCAATGGCTCTGGCGATGGCGTCCGGGTCCGGACTGGCCGGGGCGTTGAGCAGGGAGCTAAAAGCCGGGTAGTCATAAACCCCGCGCATGACACGCCGGATCGTACCCTCGTTCGTGAAGCGGCCGAGCGCCTTTCTCACGGCCTCATGGCTGGCGAAGTCAAGGAAGTCCTTTGGGGTAAAGACGCTACCCCTACCGCTTCCATAGATTCTCGCAAGTACTTTACCTGCTATATCTTGGGTCATAGTATATGCCTTTTCTTTGTCACGAATACTAGGTGTTTTTCGTGACATCAACCACCCAAGTTTACCATCCTTTTCCCCACGCGGACAATCCGCATCCAGTGTGATGCGTGGCAAGATCCCTCTGACAATCAGTGCTTGCTCTTGTGGAAGGTCGAACGGAACGAGCGAGTGGAGTCATCTCCTTCGTTCCGCCCTATAGGCCGGGGCCGAAAACATCCGCGTGGGCATTGATCTGTTCTGCCAGCGGTTTGTCATAGCGGATAACAATAACCCGATGGCCGAGGTCTTCCAGTTTCTTGCGTTCGCGCTGATCTTGTTCCTTTTGGGCAGGCTCGTCGTGGGGGGTACCGTCAATGAACACGGCTATGCCCTTCAGGCCGTCCTGCTCGTAGAAAAAGTCTGCCTCGGCATAAACGCCAGTCTCCGGGCGGTACTGTGCCCTGTCGGGGAGACGCCGGCGGCGGTCGAATAGTTCCTTCAGAAACTCGGCTTCAAGATTGGAATTCGGATCGCGTCTTTCCAGCAACCACTGGTACTGGTCTTCGTAAGATCGACCGCCGACAGTCCGCTTCGTAGATGCCCGATGCAGTAAAAGCAAGTAGTCGCGGATCAGGAACCGGTCAAGCTGCCGGTGGTCAGGCTGGTTCGAGTAGCTCAGCAGGCAGCGATAACAAGCTTTCGCACAGGTTTCTTTCTCGGCGCGATCCGCCCCAGTCTCGGGATCGAAGTGGCGGATTGTTAGTGCCTCGGTCGCCACACGGGCAAGAGCTTCTGGATCTTCCATAAGGCGCAGCCAAATTCCGCTGCCGCCCTCGGATGCTTCCCAAAACAGAATGCTGCGCGTCTCTTTCTCACCGATGCGATTGACGGCAGTTTCCTGCTCTTCCACCTGGAAGTAAATCTGCATTCCGCGCTGGAAGGCAAAACTCAGGCTGGCCAGGAACGCTTCTGGGTTTTCCTTCGCTGCCCCCACGTATGCATCTGGCCTGATCAGCAATAGGTTCCGCGTATCACGTACAAACGGCAGCACTCCGGAAAGCATTCGCGACTCATCAATATCGCCAGCGCGGCCATCGTCCCCACTCCGCTTGGCCCAACAGCCAGTTTTGGTGTCCAACCTGAAGCCGCGCTGGTCAGATCGTCGCCACTTGCGATTCACCCGCCAGAGATTCGCCTGCGGTCCATGGACTAACTGGAGAAGTTCCTGGCTCCCTTCGGTAGCCGTCGCCTTCTCGCAGATTGCTTTCCCGTCAGGCCCCTCGGCAAAACGATAGTGCAAATCCATCTCGTAGCCCTCACGCCTACGTTCCTCCTCATCGCAAGTGATCCGCTCGACGCGCATTCCTTTTACCGTCGGCATCTCAAAAAGATATGGCGTGTATTCATTCGTTTCGCCTGTCATTGGGGTTTTGCAGTGGTCGCAAACGTCGGCCCCGGTGTGCTGGTCATCGTGGAAGTAGCCGCACGCATTACAGAACTTGGCTTTTTTCAGCCGACCTTCGACGCCGCCTGTGGGCAAAACGCAGCGTGCCATGCGGTACTTTCTGCCTTCGTGGTAGAGGATATTTCGAGGACCGAATTCGTTCAGCCCCAGGAATCGGGGACGGTCGACGCTGTGCGTTTCCTCTCCCGCAGGCAGGAGAGCGCGTAGCGGTAGCCGCGGGAAGTTATAGCCTGGCAGGAATCCTTCCGCCGCGAGGTAGCGATACGGGTAGAAATCCGATTCCGTTGATTTATTGGTCTGGTTGAGCAAAAGCGCGATCTCCCGCTTGGCCTCACGCTCTTTTTGCTCGGCTTCCTGGCGATCCTTCCCGCTGGCCCCCGGCCGATCTACGATCTTGCGTGCCTCGTCCCGCTGCTGGGTTGCACTCACATACAATTCGCGCCAGCGGTCGAATGCTCCGTTGAATCGTGTTGGCGCTTCCTTCAAAACCGCGTCGAGCCATCCGGGGGTATTCCAGAACGCACCCTTCACCTCCAAGCCGCAGGCATCCAGGATGCTTTGGCACTCACGGCGCAAGAGTGCGATTTTCGCCTCCGAGAGCTGTATCCGATGCTCATTGTCTGGCCGCAGAGGAAACGTGGCAGGCAGGTCGAGGTTCAACACTTCCTCCATTCCCGTACCCAATGTGACACCCGTCGCCGACAGCCAAACCGAATGAATGTGGGCGCGAACAAGCTCCTGGTTTCCGAGGTCGAGGCGGGGCGGGGCGACAGCTCCCGCAACCATCAGCTCCGGCTTGCGGAAGAAGTACTGATCGTGCGGGCTGCCCTCGCTGCAAAAGGCCGCGACCAACGCCGGCTGGCCGCTGCGCCCGGCGCGGCCGCTGCGCTGGGCATAATTCGCCGGCGTGGGCGGCACGTTTCGCATGTGGACGACGTTCAAGTCACGGATGTCGATGCCTAATTCCATGGTCGGCGAGCAGAACAAAGCAGCCAGTTTGCCCTCGCGGAAATCCCCTCCGCGTTTGATGCGCAGCTCGGAAGGGATTTGTCCCGTGTGGGCCTGTCCCTCAATACCCGTCATCAGCCGGGCGGTTTCCTGGTGTAACTCAGCGAAAAACTTGTTCGCGATGCGCTCGACTTCCTCAAACTCTTCCGACTCCGCGCGTCGCGTGCGGATGGGGTCAAGCTCGGGCACCTTGCCGTCACCCAGTGTCCAACGGAACGCTCCCGCCAAGAGCTGAATGGCGGGCTGCTGTGTGTGCGTCCGGGTCTCGCGGAGGAAGTTGCCCTTCAGAATCTGTATGAGAGCCTTGATGAGTGCTTCCCATTGGTCGGCGGGAATTTCAGTGCCAAATCCCCAATTGTCCTCGCGTCGCAGGAATCGGGAGACCTTGGTTCGGAAGTCGAGGCTGCGATCACGGTCTGTCCGACGTCCATTGCCGCCCGGTAGGACAAACATGGTGCTCTGCTGGATCAAATCATCGCTGTCGAAAGCCCAGGGTTCACGCAGGTTTTGCGTGACCCTCTGGCGCAGTTCCCATTCCTCCTGTGGGTCGAGCACTTTCGCGTCAACCGCCATCTCCTTACGCAGGTGATCTAGAAAGGCTCGAATCGCCCGTTCACGTTTCTCCGGCGTGGCCTGCTGCAGAACCGGATGCGCGGTCCAGAGCTTCTCGTTCTGGCACATATCCTGCAGGCCGGGGTATTCGATCCGGAGCAATCCGCACTGTTCGAGATTCGGCTGAACAATCCGCCACCCGCGTCGCAGGTCCTCGTAAAGGCGGTACTCGAACAGCCGCTTCATCGCAGTCTCGTTCCGCTCCTTGCCAGGGTCGTATTCGGACGGGGCGATGGCATATACCTCTTGCGGCAGATTGAGCGAACGGAAAACCGCCGGCGTTACTTCCGCGTGGTCCAAGGAGCCCTTTTCCCTCAGCGCCCTGTACAAAGCGGCCCGCGCCAATGCCACCTGGATAAAATCGTTGAAGTGCCCAGCCTGCAGTGACGCATCCTGCCGGTTATCCGTAAAGCTCAGCAGCTTTCGCGCTTCCGCGGTGACACTGGCGTCTTTCCGCAACTGCGCGATCGCCGACCCGCTCAGCAACGTTGTGGCCGTGCTGCGGCCGGTGTGACTCAGCCGGGTCAGCTTGCGAAAGTCATTCTTCTCCGAGCGGTCGTAGGCAATCCCACACCGCAAGCAAAGCAAAAACGGGCTCGGCTGGAACCAGACTCGTGTTCCCTTGGCTTCATCCGTCTCCTGCGTCTTGCCGCCCGACTCGACGGTCAGCTTCTTCGGGACGTGGGGCTTGTAATCCCGCTTGATCTTCACCGTCTTGCCGCTATCGTCCCACCAGTGGTCGGGCAGGTCGTCCAGGCGGTCTTCACCCCAGATCTTCCCGTCATCGAGGACCAGATAGCCGGGGAAGACTTTTTCGTCCTCATCATCAGCAAAGAAAAGGGGCGGGCGCGGAGTTATCTCGGCATTGGCGGCCTTGCGCCAGCTCACCATGTAGTATTCCTGCCCGCACTCGCGGCAGAAAACCAGTGGGAAGAGCAGGCGGTCGCCATCATCGCCGCCAGCGTAGTATTGGCCTTCGAGCGAAAGCGTTCTCCGCTCCGGCGCTTCCAGCGTGGAATAAACCGTTCCGCCCGCTGCCAAGAATTGCTGGAAGCGGAAGGCAAAAAGCGGCTCTTCGCTCTCATTCCGGAGTAAGTTGCCGACCGTCAGCACTCCCTTGAGATGGCTGGTGCAGGACTCTTCCGGCAGCGGATTCTACGGCCCGCTTTCTGAGAGCGCACTGCTCCGGGAAAGGGTCGCCAACAACGTCGGGGTCGCAGGCGACGAAGAGTTAAATGAGCTGGCGTTCAATCAGAACATTGTGGTGACCGTCCCTGGCAATACCAGGTTCTACATTGTATTGGGGACCGGCTCCACGGGCCGCGACGCGGGAAACAGACAAGCGGTCGCACCCGTTCCCGCAGGGTCGAGAGTCGCCACAACGCCGAGCCTTGAAGAGCTCCGGTAGTTGATGCAGCTCAGGCAGGAGCTCAGCGCGATGTATCAGCAGACCGCTACACCTCCGGCCACAACTGAGACGCCACAGTAGATCGGGAGAGAAAGGAACCGCGATCCAGAATGGAGCCAAATTGGAAGCCGCTCGAGATGAAACTCGGACCCGCCAGGTGTGTAGGCTTTATGTTCATGGGGAGAGTGAACGGCATCAATCTCTACAAGCACGGAATTACACACCTGTCTGAACTTGGGCGACCAAGGTAACTGCTTCCGCCTTGGGCTAATACACGCGTGCTCCGCGCGTGTATTCTCGCAGAGCAACTGTTTGGGAATTATCAGGCGGGGAATTCAACCGCGGAAAGTGGGTTCGCCGGCTTTCAATTACCCACAAGTTTGGCAGCATTAAACCCAAGCTCGATGTCAGTGAGTCGGGAGAGCCCACGCCACATGACCTTATTACCTGGCGGAGAGTCACCGCTGCGGGCGAGATAGCCGCCCAGTTTGGCCAGTTTGGTGATGTAGAAAGACAACGACCTCTTTAGAGCGCGATCGACAGCGCGATCCGGAACAAGATGATCAAGCAGTTGCCGTTCTGTGTCTGAAAACACATGGCCGGCGGACATTCCTGAATCCGAGCGGTTGAGCATGGTCATCCAGAAGAGCCTCCAACTCAGAATGCAGAAGACAGCGATCAGGTTCACCAGTCGTTCCGCTGTCC
>Ga0326727_10016643_pt1 | contig 15462 bp, 14 predicted proteins | sample MB2enrmetagenome_FD_207643 | JGI IMG/M metagenome (GOLD analysis project Ga0326727, IMG submission 207643) | Lab enriched peat soil microbial communities from McLean, Ithaca, NY, United States - MB29MY | ecosystem: Environmental > Terrestrial > Soil > Wetlands > Peat | place: USA: New York... | reverse complement strand
AACGCCGTCTCTTCGCCGCAGACGAACGCCCCGGCGCCCTCGACAACGCTCAGACGCAATGGAAAGCCGGCGCCCAGCAAGGTCGCTCCCAGCCAGCCGCGCTTTTCCAACTCCGCAATCGCCGCCAGCACGCGACTGACCGCCAACGGATATTCGTGGCGGATATAGAAAACACCCTCGTGCGCGCCGACGGCCACCGCGGCCAGCGCCAACCCCTCGATGACACGAAACGGAAACGATTCCAAAATCATGCGGTCCATGAACGCACCCGGATCGCCTTCGTCGCCGTTGCAGATCACATACTTGACATCCCCCGGCTGCTGGCGGACGACGCGCCATTTTTGTCCGCTGGGAAATCCCGCCCCGCCGCGTCCGCGCAAGCCGGACTTTTCAATGGTGGAGATGACTTGTTCCGGCGAAAGGGCGGGGTTTGTTTTCTCCCGTGGCGTTTCCAGGCATCGCCGGAGCGCGGCGAAGCCTTCATGGGCCAGGTATTCATCCAGGTCCAGCGGGTCGAGGGTGCCGAAATGTTCGGTGGCGATATGCACCTGGTTTTCGAGGAAGGCGCGGACGGCCGGATCGCGTTTGCTCATGGAGAAGCGCGCCACCTGCTGGCGCGGCGCGGCCTCCTCCAGCAGCAGGCTGTCCAGCATTCGTGTCCAGAGCTGGCCGGCGCGGCGCAGAAAACCGCGTTGGGGAAAATGCCGCTGCATGAGGGCGCCAGCCTGGTCCGGTGTCAGGTCTGAATAGTACATGGCCGCCCGGCCCGGCAACGCGACTTCAATCATCGGCGTGCGATGGCACATGCCCATGCAACCCACGCGCTTGATGACAACATCGCCGCCGCATTGGCCCGCACTCTCGCGCAATGCGTGAAATAACTGATCGCTGCCCTTGGCCATGCAGCAGGAACCGAGGCCGACGTGGATGCGGGCGAAGCCGTTGGCGGCCGGATAACTCACTTCCTCGGTGGATTTCACGCCTGCCGCGGCTGTCTGCCAGGCCAGATAGTCGCGGACTTGGTCCGGAATTTTTTCCGCGGACGTGTATCCCATTGTCGAGCCGTCCATTTTCACCACGGGCGCAAGCGTGCAACAACCGAGGCAGGCGACCTGCTCAATGGTGAATTCCTGCGCCGCATCCGTGTCGGCGCCCGGTGGAATGCGCAGATGCCGCCGCAACGCCTCCTCCACCTTCTCCACTCCCGCGACATGACAGGCCGTGCCGCGGCAGACCCGGAGAATATGCCGACCCGCCGGCTTGTGGCGAAACATGTCGTAAAAGGTCGAAACCCCTGAAATGGCAGAGGGTCGAATCTCGGTCAGCTCGCTCAGGCGCACCAACGCCTCCTTGGGCAGGTAACCATGATGTTCCTGGAGCGCCTGTAGAATCGGGATCAGCGCCTTGGGTTCGCGCCCGATCCGCCCCACCGTTTCCTCGACAAATTTGAGGTCCATGTCTGGCATACGTCACGGTTGTTTCGCCAGCTTGACGACCGCTGGACCGAGGCAGTACAGGTTCGTCACTCCGCGCAGGAACACATGCCCGTTGGCAAAGGCGGGGCTGGCGTCAAATTTGTCCGGCAGTTGGGTTCGCCCCATTTCGTGAAGTTCGCGTCCGGCTTGCAGCGTGACCAGCGCTCCATATTCACCGAGTATGAACAGCCGGCCGCCCAACAGGCCCGGCGACGCCTGCACCTCCGTGTCCAGATTCGTTTCCCAAATCTTTTTCCCATCGTTCGCCCCAAAACAGGTCGCCATTCCCCCGCTGGTCACGGTGAAAACCAGTTCGCCGTTGCCAACCGGGCTGGCGATATCGGGGACATTCTCCTCGGTGGCCCAGGCAACGCCCGTCTTGGTCACATCGCCCGTGCCGTCGGGCCGCAGGGCCATCAACTTGGACCCCGGACTGAGCACGAGGACAAAACCGCCGGCGAACACGGGCGACGGCACCACTTCGTTTTCCAGCAATTGCGCGCGCCAAAGCTCGTTGCCGTCAGCCAGTGTGTAGGCGATAACCCAGGGATCGGCGAGGGTGATGATCTGCGTTTGGCCCGCGGCTTCAATGACGATCGGCGTGGCCCACGACGCGGGCACGGGCCGGCTGCGTTCCCACAAGACCCGTCCACTGGCGCCCTGCAACGAAATCAGTTTCGACCCCTCCGCGCGCGTCTCGCCCTGATCCAGTTGGATGAGCAAGTGGTTGCCCCACACCGCGAGCGAAGCAGCGTAGCCGTAGGGATTCTTTATCGGGCCGAGGTATTTGGTCCAGACAACGGAACCGTCGAAGTTGAGCGCGCCAAGGTCGCCATTGGCGAAGATGGCATACACACGCCGCCCGTCCGTCGCCATCGTCGGGGCCGCGCAGCCGGCGTCCTCGGGCGCCTCTGACATTTTGAGCGGGCTGCCGGGCACATTCTCAATCGCCCGTTGCCAGAGAAGCGCGCCGTTGGCAGCGTTGTAACAGAAAACTTCGCGCCGGTCCGCCGTGCCGCCGGAAATGAAAACCCGATCTCCCCAGACAATCGGCGAACTGTGCCCGGGCGCGGGGATGGCGGAACGCCACAGGATGCCGGGCATGGTTTTTGAGTCCCAAGCAGCCGCCCCGCTGCCGTCCCAGCCTCGGAAACGGGGCCAATTGGCCTGGAATTCAGACAGGACGGGCGCATCCCCGACCGGCGCTTCCTGCGCGCCGGATCGGCCGAGGAGCTTTTGCCAGACGGCCTGGTTGGCGGGCAAAACGGAAGTGTTGCCAAGTCGAATGATCAGCAGCGATCCCGCAACCACCAAGCCCACGCCGGCCAGTGACCAACGCGCGCGCGAGGCCAGTTTTATGGACTGTTCGCCGGCATCGGGTTTGGGTTGCGGCAGTGGAAGTGTTTTTTTGAGAGCCGCCGCTTTCCCGGCTGCCAGCACCAGCGCCAGCGTTCCGCCCAGCAGCAGCCAGGCTCCGGTTTTATCCATCGCGAGCCGATGGCGAAAATTCCGGCGAAATTCCAGGTCGAGTTGGCGAATCTCCTTTTGCAGCGGCTGGTTTTTCGGCTCGGCGGCCAGCTTTTCCCTGAGCGCGAGCAGTTGCGGAGATTTCCACGGATCGTTGGTGGCAGCCTCAAAATGCCCATAAACCATGACCCCGCAAACCAGCAGACAGAACGCGCCCGCAATCCACGCAGTGAGGATAAGTGCGCGATGAAGAGGAGAAGTGTTCATGACAGCGCGGGGTCTCCAGCCGCCGGCATCAAGCCGAGGCGAACCCGTTCGTTGGGGCACGCGGTGAAGCACCGGGCACAGGCGAGGCACGCGCCGCGGTCCGGCTCAAAATCAGTCCGGCTCGGACGCACTGATAACGCCACCAGTTTGAAGCCGATAACCAGTCCGATCCAGCCGCCGAACAACCCGCAGGCCAGATCAAAGCGGTGGCGCAAATCCGCCGCCGCTGTCAACACTGCTTTCGGATCCTCGGCGGCGCGCTCCAGCGAGAGCGCCTCCGGGGTCATCAGACCGTACTGTATCGGATGGCTTTGCTGGCGCGTGTAGCGCTCGGCCAGAGCCACGGCGGGATGAAGTTGCGCAGCCGCCGGGCTGAGTTTGGAGCCGGCCCACACACCGGCGGCAACCAGCGCCGGCAACAGCGCCAGCAGCCAGCCCAGGCGTTTGCGCTCCGCGCCCAGCCATTTTGGATGGGTTCCGGACGGGGCGGGCTCGCGCATCGCGCCGAACGGACAGGACTGTTCACAGAGGCGGCATTGCGTGCAGGAATCGGGCGTGACGCGGACGCGCCATTTGGAAACCAGCGAGGCCAGTCTCAGCAACCCGCCGTAAGGACAAAGAAACCGGCAATAGGGCCGGCCCACAACCATCCCGGCCAGCAGAAAGGCCGCCCCCGCAGTCAAGATGAACAGGCCGCCCGACAACCGAAAGAAGGGAACAAACGGATCATAACGGCAGATCACAAATCCCGTGCCGGTGCCGGCGTAGATCAGTCCCGCGCCCAGAAACAGGTAAGGGACAACGCTGAGGGCCTGTTCCAGCCACAGCGGCACGGCGACGGGCTTGATCAGCACGAAATCCTGAAGCGCCCCCTGCGGGCACACCCCGGCGCAAAAGGCCCGGCCCGCAAACAACGCCACGACGATGGGCGCGAAGCAGAAAATCAGCACCGTCACCGGCACCGTGTAGTCCGGGTTGCACAGCCCATAAACAATATTTTGCGGCGAGCCGATGGGGCAGACGCAGCCTTTGCGGTAAAACCCAAAATACGCCAGCGAAAAGAGCGACAGCCAGAAAAGCCCGCGCCGCGACCGCTTTCTGTAAATCAGCCAGACCGCAATGCCCAGAGCGGCGAGCAACACGCCCGCATCCGCGTATTGCAGCCAAAGCTGGCGCGCGGCGGGAGTGGAGGCGGAGGGGAGGCGATAACCGCTTTCAAAATCCGGCGGCGGGAAACGTTGCCCGGCGCAAACCATCAACGCCAGGAGCAACATCACCCCCAGCGCACCGATGAATTTCAGACGGCGAAGCATATCCTTAGCGGCTGGTGGTTTTGAGCAGGTACGGATGCTCCACCGGCGCGCGGCGGAACGCTTCGCCGGGACAGGTGCGGGCGATGGCGCACTCGTTGCAATTCAGACAGCGGTCATGCCGGATTTGAAGGAAGAGCGAGCCGTTGCCGAACCGGCTGCAGCCCTCCACACATTTGGCGCAGCCGATGCAAAGTTGTTCGTCAATGCTATATTGATAATAGGGGTCTTCGACGTAGGTGCGCTGGAGGGCGGCGGTCGGGCAAAGCTGGTTCTCCGCCGCCGTGGTCAGTGCGTTGGGTTCCGGCCAGAAAAACCCGGTGCAAAGCTGGCAGTAGCCGCAAACCGCGTAGGCATGGACGCATTTGACGGCAGACTGCTCCAACACGCACTGGGTGGCGCAGTTGCCGCAGTGCAGGCATTTGGCGGGGTCAATTTGCCACACCCACGCCGCGCCGGTGCTCCGGGTGGCCAGCGCGCCTGCCGCCACGCCCAGGCCGGTCATGGCCATCAACCGCGCGCCGTTGCGGAGAAACTGCCGTCGTGTCACCGGTCCGTTCACTGGAGGTTTGGCGTCCATCGGTTTCCAGGTTTCTTCAGCCTTTCCGCTGCATCACCCGCACGTCACTGGTGACGATGTCCAGGATGTAGATTCGTCCGTCGGAATCCACCGCGGCGTCAATTCCGCCGTGGATGCAATCATTCAAGTCGGTGCAGGCATGTGCGTTTTCCGGAAACGATTCCGATCCCGCCACCACCGACTCAAACTCGCCGGCGGCGCTGTAAATTTTCACGCGCGGAATGCCCTTCTCACAGGTGACGATCCGCCCGTCGGCCAATGCGGCCAGGCCGATGGGATTGCAGCAGCCGCAGAAGCCCTCAATGGCGGCGGTGGATTTGCCCCAGGCGCCCTCCAGATCCCCGTCAAAGGTGTAGGCTTCAACCTTGTGCCGGCCCGGATTGTTGACACGCAACAAGCCATCCCGATGAATGATCACGTCCAGGAACGGACTGGGCACGATGAATCCCGGCACATTTCGGGCCGCGTCCTTCCGGCCGATGCGGCCGGCGATTTTTCCGGTCCGGTCGTACCGCAGCACAACCAGTTTCCTGGCATCCGCCGCAAAGACATCCTTCCCGCCCGCCGCCAGGCCGGTAAACCATGTCTTCGGGTCTGGCGATTCCCAGCGGGCCATGCGCCCGCCCTTGGAGTCGAATACCTCGATGTGGTCGCGCAGGCCGGCGAAAATCGCGCCATCCCCGGCCACGGCGACGCAGCAGGCCGGCCCCGCCAGCGCCAACTCCAATCCGCGCTGCCCGGTGCGGCTCAGGCAATTGATATAGTTGCCCGCGCACACATAGAGTTGGTCCTCCGGCCCGATGGCCAGTCGCCGGGCGTCCTTGTGCGGAATCGGCCAGCGTGTCACCTCCTCGTAGGCGATGAGTTTGGGATCGGTCTTCTGGAATCGGGAAATGTCGTAGGCGAAAGGGTTGGCCGTCCCCTGCCCTTCCGCACTCCCCTCCGCGCCGCCAGCCAGACCGATGATGGCGGCGGTTTTCGTCACGACACCGAAAAACTCCCGCCGGTCGAAAAGTTCAAATTCAGGTTTCATGGTTGCCTCGATGAAGAATGGCCGAGCACTTCCTTGGCGGACAAAGCCTGGGGAAGTCCGCAGTCTTCAAAAGCCCCGCAACCCCGGCAAAGCCCGGCGCTGATGCAGACCTGGCCGGCGGGTCGGACGGCTTGGCGCGCGGCCAGCTTGCCGCCAACCGCAGCCAGCCCGCCAAGAGCGATATAACGCAGTCCGTCGCGCAAAAATTGGCGGCGGCCGGCGCTGGAATTTGGAGAACGTCTGTTCATGGCTCAGCCATTTCCATGAGCTTCCGCCATTCTGTGGAGACAGGCTAATCATCTTTTGTCCAAGCCTTGACATTCCTTGGCCTGTTTTATCGTGGCTGCAAGGCCGCCAAACGTCCAGACAGACCCGGCGCGTGAAGTCCCGCGCCAGCAAACGTCCCCCGGACCCCGGTTTTGACTGGATGCTGGGCTGCCCGGATCATCATTTGGTGAACAGAATGAGGACATCGCCATGCATTTGGGGGAAAATAAAACAACAAAGCAAAATTTAGCATACCCGCATTGAAAGCCGCAATGCGGGTATGCTAAATTTAGTCATCCCCCCTTGTCGAGAAAAATATCGGGTTCGGACGCACTTGATATTCCGTGGCCTGATTTATTTGGGTTGCGAGGGTGCCGAAACGTCCAAATAGACCCGCTGCTTTAACCAATTGCCATTCTGGCCAGACCTCCAGATGGCCCAACCTTTCGCTAAAACCAACAGGAAAAGTTAAAAAACGGAATCAATACCATCGTCTGACCCCTACTACGTGGCCGGCTTTGTGAAGCCAAAGTAATTCAAGGTTGCGGAATTATCTCAATGGCGTTGATCTCAGGATTATCCACATTGGCCGTGAACGTAATATGCACGTTCCCGTCCGTGACTTCCACCGGGACGCTTTCAACATAGGCGCGCAACGCACCGCCCGCTTTGACCCAGAGGTCCACGTCTTTAAACTCATGCCCCTGGACGTTGAATGAAAAAACCCGCTGGCCCGGCCCCGTGATCCCTTCGTAGGTTTCGGCAAAATGAAGCTTGTCCAGGTATTTGCCGTTGAGGACAGGGTAAGTGAAGGAGGTCATGCCGTATCGTTCTGTCAGATAAAGGGAGGGGGTTTTCGTGTTTTCGATTTTAAGCTCGGGACGAACTGCCGTTTCCCCGTCTTGAAATCCCTGCTCGGGGAGCCAGACGTTTCCCTCGGAATCCTTGAACGGTTCCGAAACGCCGGCTTTGATACGGACGATGGGCTGCGGTTTGGTTGGGTCGGCCGGCGCGGGCACCGGTGTGGCGGGAGCGGCGACGACCGGCGTTATCGCTTCCGTCTGGGGAGCGGGAGCAGGTTGGTTGGCTGATTGACAGCCGGCCAGCAGCAAACCCGCCAGCGCTGCAATGGAAAGCCCGCCGAACCACGGCGCCGCTTGTTTTAGTTTTAGCTTGGGCATAAATTCCTTGTTCTGTTTTGTCAAATAGAGTTCTCGTTTCATAGATGGCGGAAGACTGGGGGCTTTCCAGGGCAACCGCAAGCAAAAAAATCATTTTCGTTGCGGGGCCGCCGCAACGTCCAGGCAGACCAGGCGCGTGAAGTCGCGCGCCAGCAATCGCCCCCCGGCCAGCGCCATCGGCCCCCACGACTCGCGGCCCTGGAGCACTTGCGCCTGGGCCAGGAGGTTGAAGCGCGCCGGGGAATCCTCCACCAGGCTGAGTTTGCCGGAATCGTTCATCACAAAGAACAGGCCGTCCGCAAACAGGAAGGGACCCAGCCCGAAGGGATCCCCCACCGGGCTGGCCCAGAGCACTTTGCCGTCGAGACCCAGGCAGACGAATTGCCCGTTGGGCCGTGTGCCAAACAACTGGCCCTCATGGAATATGGGCGTGTGTTGTGTCGCGCCGAAGTCTTCGGGACCGAGCTTCCAGACCGTTTGCGGCACGAGCTTGCCCCCCTGGTCCTGGAGTTGGAGGAGCACACTGCCGGCGTTGTAGCCGCCGGCCAGCAAAATCCTCCCGCCATCCAGAACCAGCGGCGACGGCACGGTGGCGATGCTGATTTTCCACGCGGCAGTTTCCCACAGCAGCGTTCCGTCTTTGGCTGACATGCCGGCCACACCCCCGCTGCCGCAATAAACATAAAACCGCCGCCCTTCGAATTCCATCGGCATCACGGAAGAATGCGTCATCTTCCAGTCGTGCGGATTGGGTGCGCGCCAGAGGGTTTTTCCGGTCTCAAGCTCCACGGCTGCCAGCATGGCATCGTGGCCGCCGGGCGCCAGAATGACGGCTTTTCCGTCGATGAGCGGACATTGGCCGGTGTACCACGGCGGAACAGTTGCCCCATATTCCGTCACAAGATTCATTCCCCAGCGCAATTCCCCCGTGGCAGCGTCAAGACAAAGGACATCGCACTTGGGATCCATCGCAACGACGAATCTGTCCGAGACCGCCGGCACGGTGCGGGTCATCCCGTGGTTGCGCTTGACCGGCATCGTGTAGGCGTAACGCCAGATCTCGCCGCCGTCGGCCAGCGAGAGACAGCGCAGCGCGTTCTGCTTCTTGTCGTAGTCGTAATCCATGAGATAGACGCGCCCTTCACGAACGGCGGCCCCCGCATAACCCTCCCCGCAATCCACCGCCCACAACTGGCGCGGCCCGGCGGCGTCCCAGGAACGGGCCAGAGGCGTGGTTTCCGGGCTGATGCCATCGCGATTTGGCCCGCGGAACTGGGGCCAGAGACCGGGGAGATTCCCCGGCTGGGCATTGCCCTGGATCAGTTTGCCGGCCAAAATTGGATTGACTGCGGCCGCGCCGTTGGCGCCGGGCGCTTGGTCGGCGCCGGGAAGGCGTTCGGAGAGGGCCTCTTCACCGTGATGCCCCCGCCAGAAAACAAGCGCGGCCACGGCAAAAACCGCCGCCAGCAGCGGCAAGGCCAAAGCGTATCGAGAACGATCAAGATTCATGAGTTTAAGCCAGCCGCCTTGGCCATCTTCCTTTGTCGTTCATTAAACGTCAGAAACAGGCCCCCTGATTGTCATCCAGAATCTTTTTCATCACTTTGTCCGAAATGACCTTCCGCCCGAACACCTTTTGCAGGCGTGCGGTCACATCCGGCATTTTAAGATGGCCTGCATTCTTTCGTCGCGCCGGCGGCAAGCGGGCGACGGTCACATGTCGTTTGGTTATCACCTTCCCTTTCATGCCGGAGTGACAAGCACAACGTTCGGGAAGTAGGTTCGGTAGCGTGCGGCCTCACGCGTAATGAGATGCCGACCCTCGATAAAAGAAATCCGCTCATTCCTCGCCGCGAGTGAGGGCCATTACGCTCCTTGTCGTCACATCCGGGCGGGCAGCGCCACGCGCGTGTTCCAACCAGCTTTCGACGGGTGGCGGAGTGGCACGCCGTGCCCGAAGCATTTCCAACCAGCCGGCAAGTTCATCCACTTGCGGAGCCGGCAGGTTTTCAATGGCGGCTTCAATGTCAGCGATCGTACTCATGGTCGCAATCTAGCACGCCGTGTCGCCAGCGACAAGACATTGGTGTCAAATGCCCGGCGTTGGGTTCCACGCGTCGGCTTCCAGTTCAAACAGAAGATCGCCGCGGCAGATGCCGCATTGCGCCGCGATGAACGGCAGCGAACGCAAGCCCCGCTCTGCGCACCAAGCCGCAAACGCCGGAATGTCCTCGCGATTCTTGAAATAAGCCGTGGCGCGCGTGATGTCCGAAAATCCAAAGCCGCGCGACGTCAAAATGGCTTCGATCACTTCCATCGCCTGATCGATTTGCCGGCGGAGGTTCCCCTGCCACAACGTCTGCCCGCCAAGCGCAATGCTGGCCGTGCCGGAAATCAATAGACGCCGGCCGTCACGCGAAGAAATCTCCATGGCCCGGCTGAACGAACTCCCATAGGCGGGCGCGGGACATTGCAAGGGAGAGGCCACTTCCGCCATCTGCGCGGAGGCGTGGAGCGGTTGCATCGCCCACGCGCCGGCCACCAGCGCGGTTCCAGCCGGATTTCGGCCGGAAACACCCGTGCTGGCCGGCAACGATCCGGTGCGAAATTGGATGCGCGAATACGCTTGCGTTCTGGCCTTGTTGAATGCGCCGTACCACGACAGGAGATTATCGAGGTGAAACCAGGTCCGCACAACATCGCCCAGCGAAAAACCGCCCTGCTCCAGGGCTGCTTCCAGATTCCCCAGCGTTTGCCGGAATTGATCGGGGCGCGAGGCGGAACGCCTGCCCGGCCCCAAGCCGCCCAGCAGACAATGTCGAATGCCACCCTCTTCAAACACAGCACCGGCCACGCGGCCGTTGAGCGTGATCGGGGTCACCCGGCCGGCACTGAAAGCCATCGCCTGAATGCCGGCAATCGGATGGTCATCGCCCGCCCCTCCTTCCACCCAGGTGACCGGCCAATCCATCCGCCCGAAAACCCGCCGCATGGCTTCGTCCGCCGCCGGGTGGGCGCTGATAGAACCGAAAATCATCAAGTTGATCATTGTCGCCTCCGCCTCCTTCAGCGCGAGCGCCAGTCGGCTGAACATCTCCATCATCCCTTCCCCGGGCAGCGGTTTGACTGCGAAAGAGAATTCCGAGTCGGTGCAGGTGTTAGTATTCATGATTGACACAAATTCAGCGGCGTCGTTTTTCATTCAATATATTTTAGACCTTAGCGTCGTTCCTTGGCGCAACCGGCGCGCCGGCATCACCACACCTTTATTCCCTTTCCCCAAATCCGGCAAGCCTCTTTAATGAGAATTTATCATAAGCCTTGACGGTTCCGCCACAGACACTAATACTGCGCCCAAGACTTATGAACACGACCTGTTTCAATCTGGATTGTCTCGAGCGCGCTTCAGCCGGCGCCTTTCAGGCGCAGAAACCGTACCCTTGGGCGCACATGCAGGACACGCTGACCGCTGAGGGGTGGGACCGCCTCCGCGCCACCCTTCCCGACATGTCGGATTTCCAGCGCATGGTCGGCGTCAAGCGCGGCTACGGGCAAGCCCCCCACAACCGCGGCATCCTGCACTATCGGGAGGGGATGGCCGTCGCCGAGCCTTGGAAGGCATTTATCGCCGAACTGCGCGGGAAGGCTTATGACTCCTTTTTGCGCCGGATGCTGGGCTTGCGCCCTGACCAGCAGATCATCCTCACCATGGAGTGGTACTACGCCTGGCAAGGCTGCTCCGTTTCCCCGCACTGCGATGCCCGCCGAAAGCTGGCCACCCACATCTTCTTCTTTGCCACCGACCAGGACTGGCCGCGCGAGTGGGGAGGCGACATCCTGATCCTCGACGACGAGGGCCGTTTCAAGGCCCACTCGGCTCCCACTTTCGACGATCTCAAGGTGGCGGCGTCCCTGGACTTGCGCAAAAACGGCAGCCTGCTCTTCCAGCGGACGGAACATTCCTGGCACGGTGTGCTCCCACTGAAATCCCCCCGCCCGGACGTCTTTCGCAAGCTGTTCATTGTCACGGTGAACATCCCCACCTTCCAAGTCTGGTGGCGGCGCGTTCGCGGCAAGGACCCCGACGGTTACCCTTTCAAGTTGGCGGAATAAGCAATTGGACATTCCCGTTGGAATGGACGCTGGCTCTTTCAGTGCGGTTACAAAGCGCACCGCAATCGTGTGCGCCTTTTATCAATCATAAATTGCGCAAATCAGTAACTCGCGACCCAAGTTTAACCATCTTTTCTTTTTGCCCGTGCCGTTACAACCCGAATCCTTGGCGACTTCTTCGGGAGCGCGACCGTTTTATCGCGCCGCAGCAGGGCGGAGGCGGACTCGACCGCATCCGTCGGCGTCCCGCCGGCGGAATCCCCTGTCAAAACCGTTGCGCCATCTTGGTGAGTCTGCGAACTCATCTCTAATTATTGGGGTTCCAAATACGGGGGGCAGAATAGTGGCAGAGCCGTCCCGGCTCTGAATCCCTCTTTGCCTTGCTCCCAAACACGGGGGGCGGAAATTTGGCAGGGGAATGTTTGACAGACGAATGGGAAGAAGAACTTGCAGATTATTCTGACAAACATTCCTCTGACACTTCCGGCATTTTCCATGCTCCCCACATCCTCTCCGCCTCGAACGGGGAGAGGAACGAGGTGAGGTGTCGAAATCAAAACCCGTCGCAACCTCTCGACCATTCCGCCGTTGGCGATGGGTCATTACCGTTTGCGCTTTCGCTTTCCCCGGCCAACACCCCCGGGTTTGTGCGAGCGGTTGATAATGTCGGCATTATTCCGGCCTGGCGCAACAATCAACTGATGAAGAGTGGCGACCGCCGGGAACGGGACCCTATGTCAACCGCAGCCCGCCATGCCTCCAAATCATCAAAATGTTGAAATGTTAGGAACTGATTGTCAATTGTTAGAACTGACCCCTGACGGCGAAAGACAATCATGGGCCGTAAGTGGGGGCGGCGGATTGAACCCAGGCGTTGTTATGGTGGCGTCGCAGACGGTCTCCAGTTGTAATGCCAGTAAAGGCTCCAAAGCGAGTTCAATTTCACCATTTGGGCGTGGCCATCGTCAAAGCCGATGTTGATCGCTGCCTCATTAGGCATCAGGAAAGGTGGATAAAGCGAGCCACTGACGGGCGACGTCGCCGTTTTGCCCCCATGCCGCCAAATCGTGCAGCGCTGCATTCCGGTTATATTAAGAGCTTCCCCTTGGGAAAGATCAGGCGCAGGCCGATCAGACTCAAGCGGCCATTCGTGCCAGAATACCTCATCGGTGAAGAGAGGAGTTTGCGCCGGCCTTTGAACCGAGGTAGGTTTATTAAACACAAATTGGGGATTGTTAAGGACGACTGTGGGCGGAGGTCCCACCCATGTGGAAAAACTTGTGATATTCGGATCGTAAGAAAACAACCAGCCGTTGATACCGTAACTGCCATTAGCTGGCGTAGCCGTGCCCGCTGGCCAGTTGTACCATGCAAGACTTGCGGTTCCGATCTCTTGGCCATTCGGATACTCCTGCGTCGCCGTATGAGTTGCCGGGCAAATGAGAACATTGCTGGCTACGCCGTAAGGGCTTAAGCCCCCAACCCAAGTATCCAAATCGTTCGTATCGACAAAAAGAATAGTTTGCCCCGAATCATCCATATACATCAGCCCGCTGGCGGTGATTTGCTTCAAGTTGCTCACGCAATTAGCATCCTTTGCGTGATGTTTGGCGCTGGCCAAGGCGGGCAGGAGCAGTGCCGCCAGAATCGCAATGACGGTGATCACCACCAGCAACTCAATCAGCGTGAAAGCTTTGCACTGACGGCTTCGCTTCATGTTCCATCACTAACGTTAAACATCGTTCATTCACGACCCTTTGTCAACATTGCCGTCAAGGCGAAAGACAATCATGGGCCGTAACAGGGGGAGGCGGATTGAACCCAGGCGCTGTTAATGAGATGGTGGCGTCGCAGACGGTCTCCAGTTGTAATGCCAGTAAAGACTCCAAAGATCGTTTAGCTTCACCATTTGGGCATGGCCATCGTCAAAGCCGATGTTGATCGCCGCCTCATTCGGCATCAGGACAGGTGGATACCACGAGGGACTGACGGGCGACGTCGCCGTTTTGCCCCCATGCCGCCATATTGTGCAGCGGGTCATTCCTGTTATGCCAACAGCCTCTCCCTGGGAAAGGTCAGGCGCAGGCCGATCGGACTCCATCGGAAATTCATTCCAAACGACCGCATCGGTAAAGAGCGGAGTTTGTGAGGGCCTTTGAACTGAACTTGGTTTATCAAACACAAATTGGGGGTTGCCAACGACGACAGGAGGGGGGGGGGCTTACCCATCCTGAGAACATACTTGTCGTGATGGCCGGGTCGTAAGAAAATAACCATCCATTCATGCTATAGCTGCCATTGACCGGGGCAATTGTGCCTGTCGGCCAATTGCACCACGCAAGGATGGCGCTGCCAATTATGTCCGCGTCTGGATTCTCTTGGCTCGCAATGTGAGTCGCCGGGCAAAGGATAATATTGCTTGTCAACCCGTAAGGGCTTAAGCTTCCAACCCAGGAATCCAAATCGTTCGTATCAAACGCGAGAATAGTCTGCCCGGTCTCATCCATGTACATCAAGCCGCCGAAGGTCAGTTGCTTGAGATTGCTCACGCAATTAGCGTCCTTTGCGTGATGTTTGGCGCTGGCCAAGGCGGGCAGGAGCAGTGCCGCCAGAATCGCAATGACGGTGATCACCACCAGCAACTCAATCAGCGTGAACGCTTTGCACTGACGGCTTCGCTTCATGTTCCATCACTAACGTTAAACATCGTTCATTCACGACCCTTTGTCAACATTGCCGTCAAGGCGAAAGACAATCATGGGCCGTAACAGGGGGAGGCGGATTGAACCCAGGCGCTGTTAATGAGATGGTGGCGTCGCAGACGGTCTCCAGTTGTAATGCCAGTAAAGGCTCCAAAGATCGTTTAGCTTCACCATTTGGGCATGGCCATCGTCAAAGCCGATATTGATCGCCGCCTCATTCGGCATCAGGACAGGTGGATACCACGAGGGACTGACGGGCGACGTCGCCGTTTTGCCCCCATGCCGCCAAATCGTGCAGCGCGGCATTCCGTATATATTTAGAGCTTGCCCTTGGGAAAGATCAGGCGCAGGCCGATCAGACTCAATCGGCCATTCATTCCAAACGATAGCATCGGTGAAGAACGGAGTTTGTGCTGGCCTTTGAACGGAGGTTGGTTTATTAAATACAAACTGGGGATTGTTAAGGACGACTGCGGGGGGTGGGGCCACCCATCCTGAAAACATACTTGTCGTGATGGCGGAGTCGTAAGAAAATAACCATCCATTCATGCTATAGCTGCCATTGAGCGGCACGGTTGTCCCCATTGGCAAGTTGTACCACGCAACACTTGCGGTCCCATACGCTTGACCATTTGGAACCGTTTGGTTTGTCTCGCGAGTCGCCGGGCAAAGCACAATATTGCTTGTCAATCCGCAAGGGCGTAAGCCTCCAACCCAGGAATCCAAATCATTCGTATCGACATAGAGAATAGTCTCCCCGGTCTCATCCATGTACATCAAGCCACTGAACGTAATCTGCTTCAGATTGCTCACGCAATTGACATCCTTGGCATGATGTTTGGCGCTGGCCAAAGCGGGCAGGAGGAGCGCTGCCAGAATCGCAATGACGGTGATCACCACCAAAAGCTCAACGAGCGTAAAGGCGTGGTAATGGCGGCTTTGATTCATGTTCCATCACTAACGTTAAACATCGTTCATTCACGACCCTTTGTCAACATTGCCGTCAAGGCGAAAGACAATCATGGGCCGTAACAGGGGGAGGCGGATTGAACCCAGGCGCTGTTAAT
>Ga0326727_10016642_pt1 | contig 15464 bp, 10 predicted proteins | sample MB2enrmetagenome_FD_207643 | JGI IMG/M metagenome (GOLD analysis project Ga0326727, IMG submission 207643) | Lab enriched peat soil microbial communities from McLean, Ithaca, NY, United States - MB29MY | ecosystem: Environmental > Terrestrial > Soil > Wetlands > Peat | place: USA: New York... | reverse complement strand
GCGTGGTGGATCACATCCGCGGCGGTTTCTCCGATCCCGTGCGCCTCCGCAACCAGGACATTCCGCGCCTGGTGGACCGCTGCCGCGCCTGCCACCAGCAGGAGTTCGCCCAGTGGCAGTCGGGCGCCCACAGCGCCACCTACACCAAGATCTTCCTCGACCAGAAAACCAATCGCGAGCACGCGCTCATGGACGATTGCCTGCGCTGCCACGGCATGCACTTCGAAGGCGGCATCCGCGACCTGGTCGCGCCGCTCGACCGCCAGGGCCCCTGGCGCCTTCTCCGTCCGGAGCTCGCCAATCAGCCGGCCATCCCCTGCCTCACCTGCCACCAGATGCACCACCAGGGCGAACGCCTCAACCAGGGCGAGCGCCTCAACCAGGCTGCCGCCAAACAGGAACGGACGCGGCCCTCCCTCGCCCTCTTCGATCGCCGCGAGCAGCAGCACTTCGCGCTCGATCTCCTGCCGCTGCCCTCGATGCGCGATGGAGCGCGCGCCGTCAAGATCAGTCCCGACCCGCGCCAGGCGCTCTGCTACCAGTGCCACGCACCGCTGGCTTCAGCGCAGGTGAACTCCGGCGACGACCGCACCCCCATGGGCGTCCACGAAGGACTCAGTTGCTTCTCCTGTCACCAGAAGCACGGGCAGCAGACCCGCGCCTCCTGCTCCGAGTGCCACCCGCGCCTGTCCAACTGCGGCCGCGACGTGGAGAAGATGGATACCACCTTCGCCAACCTCAAAAGCGGCCACAACATCCACTTCGTGAAATGTATCGATTGCCATCCCAAGGGAGTGCCTCCCCGCCGCAATCCGGTACGCGGCGATTAGCGGCGGCCAAGCTATGCGGCAATCTCTACATAGTCGACGGATGTGCGAGGTTCCGGGATCGGCTCACCCACTTCGCGCATGGCCTGGAAATGTTCCGCCAGCGCTTCTTGAAAATTCCGGCGGGTCTCTTCCTCCGTATCGCCAACGGCCACGCATCCGCAAACATCCGGCGAATACGCCGAGTAGCCGGTTCCGGTTTGTTCGATGATCACCGGGTAACGTTTCGCGATCATTTCAAATCCTGCCTTCTTGAGTATAGCGTTCAGGGTCCCCGGCGCGAGTTCTTTGCCGTCCTGCCCTGGCACGGTAATCACACACGCCAGGTCGGGATACACGCCAGGTCGGGATGTTTGAAGTGCCGATGGCTGCCCTTCGACCGCATCTCGATCCATCCGCGCTTCTCAAGCAGTCGAATCACCTCCCGCACCTTCATCGGCATCAAGTTCATCCTATGCCATCCGACATCATCGTACGGGGTCCCGGGTTCGAACGCCATGCCGAACACCGCTGGTTTCTCGGCGCTCTCTGCCCGCTCAGCGCTCTCGGGTTTTGACTCTGGTGTTCCTCCGCGCTTCCTCCGCGCCCCCGCGTCTCCGCGTCAAAGCCGCCCTCGCCTACATCACCTCCCCCTCCACCTCCGGCAGCACATCATGGTCCCGCGCCATCCACACATACAAGGTCGGCAACAGGAAAATACTGATGGCCAGATCCGAGATCAGCCCGCCCACAATCACGATCGCGAACGGCCGCTGCGAATCCGAGCCGATCTCGTGCGACAACGCCGCCGGCAGCAGCCCCAGCGTCGCCACCAGCATGGTCATCATGATGGGCCGCAGCCGCAGCACCGCCCCTTCGATCGCCGATTCCAGGATCGAAGCGCCGCGCGCCCGCCGCTGATTGATGTATTCCAGCATGATCACCCCCGTCTGCACCGAGACGCCGAAGAGCGCCAAAAAGCCCACTCCCGAGGACACGCTGAAGTTGGTGTGCGTCAACACCAGGGCCAGCAAGCCGCCGATGCGCGCCAGCATCACGTTGACCAGGATCAGAGTCGCCCACTTGAACGAGCGGAACATGGTGTACAGAATGATGAAGATCAGCAGGATGGTCAGCGGGACGATAATCAGCAGCCTCTCTTCGGCCCGCTTCTCGCTCTCGTATTCGCCCTCCCAGTTGATGTGGTACCCGCGCGGGAATTGCACCTGCGTGCTCACCTTGTGAATGGCTTCCTCGACAGCGCTTCCCAAATCGCGCTCGCGCACGCTGTACTTCACCGCGATATACCGCTGGTTGCCTTCGCGATAAATCTCCGAAGCGCCGTCGCGCTCGTCGATGTGGCAGAGCTGCGCGAGGGAAACCCGCTCGCCGGTGGGCGACAGCAGGCGAATGTTCTGGATGGCTTCCTTGTTGTCGCGGTACTGCGGCAGGTAGCGCATCACCAGGTCGTAGCGCGCTTCGCCTTGCAAAACCTGCGTCAGGGCGTTGCCTCCCACCGCCGTCTGGATGGCGTCCTGCACGTCCGCCACGTTGGTCTGGTAGCGCGCCGCCTGCCGCCGGTCCACCGTCAGGTTCAAATTCGGCTGTCCCAGAACGCGAAACACCCCCAGGTCCGCAATTCCCTTGACCCCGCGCATGATGCTGACAATCTGGTCCGCCTTTTCCTCCAGCACTCCCAGGTCGTCGCCATAAACCTTGGTGGCGAGCTGTCCCTTCACTCCGCTCACGGCCTCTTCCATGTTGTCCGCGATGGGCTGCGAGAAATTCCAGATCACGCCCGGAATCTTCTCCAGCTCGCGGTTCATGGCCGCGATCACTTCTTCCTTGTTCTGATGGAACCCCGGCCGCCACTGCTCCTTGGGCTTCAGCCCGACGTAATACTCCGTATTGAAAAAACCCGTGGTATCGGTTCCATCGTCCGGACGCCCCACCTGGCTGGTGCATTCGGTGGCCTCCGGAAATGAGCACAGCAGAATCCGTGCCTGGTTCGACAGGCGGATGCCTTCCGTCGGTCCGGTGCTGGGCGCCAGCGTGCCCCGCACCCACAGCGAGCCTTCATCCAGGTGCGGCAGAAACTCCGAGCCGATGACGCCGCTCACCGTCAGGTAGATCGCCAGCAGCAGGCTCGCCACTCCCCCGGCAACCGTAAGCCAGCGAAGCCGGATGGCCCATCGAAGCGTCGCGCGATACCGCGCAGTCAGCCAGGTCATAACTGGGTTGTGCCACTCGCGCGTGCCCTTGGGGAAGAAGAGACTGGCCAGCACCGGTGCCACCAGCATGGAGAACAGCAGCGCCCCTAGCAGCGCAAATGCCACCGTCCAGGCCATGGGTTTGAACAACCGCCCTTCCACCCGCTGCAGCGTGAAGATCGGCAGGTACGCGGTGATGATGATGCCGATGGCGTAGAATACCGGGCGCTGCACTTCGTGCGCCGCCTCGAAGATCTTCTGCTTCGGAGTCCGGTTGTCTTCGCCCCGGCTGAGGTGACGGACGATGTTCTCCACCATCACCACCGATCCATCCACCACCATGCCGAAATCGAGGGCGCCCAGAGAGAGAAGGTTCGCGGGAATTCCCTTCAACTTCAAGCAGGTTGCGGCAAAGAGAAGAGAAAACGGAATGGTCAGCGCCACGATGATGGCGCCCCGCGCGTTGCCCAGAAAAAGCAGCAGAATGATCACCACCAGGATGATGCCTTCGGTGAGGTTGTGCAGAACCGTCTTCGTGGTGTGGTGCACCAGTTCGCTGCGGTCGATGAACGGGACGATCTTCACCCCCGTCGGCAGGATGTGGTCGTTCAGCTCCTCCACCTTGGCGTGCAGTCCCTTCAGAGCCGTTTCCGCATCCGCCCCCTTGCGCATGGGCACCCACGCCGATACCACGTCGTCGTTGTCGACGATGGTTCCGTCCTCGTGGCGAATGGCGCGCGCGAACTGCCCCAGCCGGATCTTGGGACCTTGCGCCACCACCGCGATATCCTTCACCCGCAGCGGCGTGCCGCTCTTCGTCGCGAGAACGGTGTTCTCGATATCGTGTACGTTGCCGACCAGCCCCACTTCCCGCACGTTGATCTGTTGCAGCCCGGCCTCCACGAAGCTGCCGCCCGCATTCACGTTGTTGTTGCTGAGCTGCTGCTCCACCTGCGCCAGGCTCAGCCCGTAGGCGATCAGCTTGTTCGGATCGACGCGCACCTGGTATTCCCGCGTCGGACCGCCGAAGGTAGCCACATCCACGATATCGGGAACCGCCTTCAGGTTCTTCTCCACCACCCAGTCCTCGAGCGACTTCAGTTCCATCACGTCGTATTGCGGATTGGTGCTGTGCAGCGTGAAGAAATAGATCTGCCCCACCGGGCTCCAGTCGGTCCCCATCTGCGGCGTCACCCCGGGCGGCAGGTTGACTTGCGAAAGACGCTCCAGAACTCGTTCGCGGTTCCAGTCGTTCTCCGTGTCGTCTTCGAAGATCAGCTTCAGGTCGGACAGGCCGAAGATCGAAAACGAGCGCAGATGGGCCACTCCGGGCACGCCGTTCATCACGTTTTCGAGCGGTATGGTGACTTGCTGCTCGATCTGCTCCGCCGAAATTCCCGGCCACTGCGTGATCACCTCTACGTAATTGTTGGCTACGTCCGGATAGGCTTCGACCGGAAGCTGGTGGAACGAAACCGCTCCCCAGGCGAACAGCAGAACCGCCGCCGCCAGCACCAGGAAGCGGTTATCGAGAGCGAAATCGACCAGCCTTTTGATCATCTACTGTTCCACCGTGTTCTGCAGCACCAGCGCATTCGCCACCACCTGCGCGCCCGGCTCGAGGCCGGCGCTAATCTCCTGCAGATTCCCCGGAAGCATGTTCCCGGCGGCAACTTCCACCCGCCGGAAGCTCCCGCCGCCCAGCGGCATATAGACCCAGTCGCGGTCGTGCAGGTGCAGAATCGCCGTGGCCGGCACCGTCGCGTGCTTCTCTTTCGTCTCGCCGTGGAATGTCGCGGTGACGAACATTCCGAAGCGCATGAGGCCGGGATTCTCCACTTCCAGCCGCACCTTGGCCGTGTGCAGATTCGGATCCATGATCTGCGCGATGTTGCCGATCCGCCCCTTCAACACGCGGTTGGGATAGGCGTTGAGATGAATGTCCGCGTACTCGCCCAGGCGGACCTGCGCCAGATCGTTTTCGTAAACATCGCACACGATCCACACGTGCGACACGTCGGAAATGGTGAACGGGTTGGGCGGCGTGAGCGCCTGCACGCCCGACGCGTTGGTGATCTGCTGATCGACAATCACCCCCGAAACCGGTGCGTCCACCTCCACGATTCCCGTCGGATGGTCGGGGTCGGAGCCCAGCAGGCGCAGATGCTCGGTGGTGGTGTCCAGGTCCACCTTTGCATTGTCCTCGGCGTTCTGCGCCACTTCCAGCGTGCTCCTGGGAATCGCCCCGTTCTCGTAAAGCAGCTTGGCGCGGTCCAGTTGGATCTTGGTCAGTTGCTCGTTGCGCACCGCCTTGCGATAGTCGGAAAACGCACCCGCGATGTCGGTGCTCCTGATTTTGAACAGGGTTTGCCCCTGCTTCACTTCGTCGCCCAGCCGCGCATCGATTTCCACCACGCGGCCGGATGCCAGCGACGGCACCGGCACCTGCCGCGACACGTCCGGACTCACCACGCCGGTCACGTTCAGTTCCGGCGAGGCGATGTAATCGCCGGCGGCGACCAGCGGGAACTGTTCCGGATGATCGACTTTGAAGTGGTTGGCGTCCAGGTCCGGTTCCAGTTTCGAGGGACGCGGCCCGGTGTCGTTATTGTCGACCGTCGCGGCGGTCACTTGCCGGCCGCAACGTGTCGTCGAAAGTACCAGGAACAAACACAGAGTCGATTGGAGATAGAACATGCGCTTCATGGAATGCCTCTCATGGAATAACCTCGCGGCCCACCGCCATATTCAGTTGAGCCGCCGCAGTCAGATAGGAGCCAATCAGGTTGAGGTACGCCAGGCGCGTATCGCGATACGCCTTCTCCGCATCCAGGTAATCCAGCAGCGCCGCGCCGCCGTTCTGGTAGGAGAACGCGATCCGGTCGCGCGTGTCTTCGGCCAGTCTGAGGTACTTGTCGCGATAGGGCCGCAACAGGTTCAACGCGCTCTCGAGCGTCACGTAGGCCGAATCTACATCGTTGAATACCTGCGCCTGCGCGGCGTCCCGCAAACGCTCGCTGCGGCCGATATCGATCCGCGTCCGGGCCTTCTCGCCCTGGTTCCGGTCGAAAATCCGCAGCGGAATCGATACGCTCACGCCGAAATAAACCGGAATCGGAGGGTTGCGCGCAAAATCGAGGCTGAACGTCGGATCGGTCGAGCCGTTGGCCACCGCAAGCTGATAATTGGTTTTCGCCAGTTCCACCGTCTGCGCCGCGGCCTTCAGGTCCGGCCGCGCTTCGAGCGCCGCCTGCCGCACTTCTTCGAGCGGCATCATCTGGTCGACGAAGTTGTAAGGCCCGGTGACGTCGAACTGCTCGATCGGCGTGCGGTCGTTCAACAACGCCAGCATCTGAATCTTGGCCGTGCGAAGATTCACCGTGGCCGTTTCGAGATCGCTCTCGAACTGCACGCGCTGCAGTTCCAGCCGGTTGAGGTCTACCTGGGCCAGGTCGCCGGCGCGAAAGCGAATGCGATTGACCGCCAGTTCCTTGTCCCAATAACCCAGGTTCTCTCTGGCGTTCTGCCGCACCGCCTTCGCCTGCAATGTTTCCACAAATGCATTTCGCAGGTTGAACAGCAGCGTGCGCGCCTGGTCGCTGTAACTCGAGCTGGCGATCTCGGTCGATTTCTTGGCGCCCTCCAGGCGCAACTCCCGCTTGTGCTGCCGCTCGTGCAGATAACTGACCGACCCGAAGGGCAGCGCGTTGGTTAACGGCCGGTAAACCGAGTTTCCCGAAACCGGCGAGGGAAACGGCGTGAGCGGATTGAGCTGGTCGATAGTGCCCGTGAGGTCCGGGTTGGGGCGCAGATAAGCCGTGATTTCCGCCGCGCGCGACTCCTCGATGTTCAATTGCGCGGCTTTCAAAGTCGGATTCGCCGCTGCGAACTTCTCCCGGATCTGCTGCCAGGTGAAAGCGGTTTGCGCCCAGATTCCAGCCGGCAGGAATCCCAGAACTGCTATTACGCCACCAGCGCGCAGCGCGGTTGTCGATATTGTCGCAATCTTCATAGAGCGCGGGATCACCCAGCGAAGCACGATCTGCCTAGACCTTGTTGTATCGCGGGCCCGCGCACGCCGCCACTCATCTTCCGTCTAAGTCCGTTTTCTTTCGATAATCGTTCGGATCGTCGTTCGATGCGGTCAATCTTTCGGCCAGACGAGCAGTCTTCGCGCCAGGGCGCCGTATCTTTTGGTTGGAGGCCTTGGCAGAGAAGGCCGTTTGCCCTAAGCTGAATCCACGCGGAGGGTTGCGTGAACGAAAGTTGTATGGATGAACACCGCGGCGAGATTCCTATACGCCTGCTCCTGCTCGACGATCAAGCGCTGTTTCGGGCAAGCCTGGGCCGGCTCCTGGCCTCCAAGCCCGGCCTCGAGGTAGTTGGTGAGTGCGGCAGCTCCGCCGAGGCGATCGGGATCCTCGGCAGCTCCCCGGTGGATATCGTTCTGTTGGACTTCGCGCACGCCACTGGCGATGACGGATTTTTGTCTGCCGCCCGGCGCAACGGTTACCAGGGCCGCTTTCTGATCGTCGCCGCGGGCGCCGATGCGCTAACTTCCGCTGCCGCCATCAGGCGCGGCGCGTCGGGAGTCTTCCTCATGTCCGAGGCTCCCGATCGCCTGGTGCAAGCCATCACGCTGGTGGCCAATGGCGCGGTCTGGCTCGACCGGCAGATCATTCACATTCTGGCTAACGAATCGGCCGCTCCCCGATCCTCGAGCGTCCTGACCGAACGGGAGCAGAAGGTGCTGCTCGGCATTCTCGGCGGCCTCACCAACAAGAGGATCGGCCAGAATCTCGGCCTTTCCGAGGGTTCCGTCAAGGCGTCCGTGCAGCAGTTGTTCTATCGGACCGGCGTCCGCACCCGCAGCCAGCTTGTGCGCGCCGCGCTCGAGGGCTCACTGGGCACGGCCAACGAATTGATGCGGCGCTCCGCTTCGCATTAAAAAGGCGCCATTGCGGCACGCCGGCCACCAACAGTCCGTTTGCACCTAACCCGTGGCGCACGCTCTTAGCGTGCCGTGCCGGCACTCTTGCCGGCATGTCTTGGCCGCGACCGATGAGAAATCCGGACTAATTCTCACCCGCGAAACCCCTCGGCACCCTCAGCCCGCTCCGCGCCTCGGCGCCGAATCGGACAATGCCTCCAGCGTCCCCCGCTCCTGGCCAACAAGCCTGTTACCTCGGCCCCCTCGGCGCGCCACCCACCGGGAAGAGGCTGCGGTCCCCCGTCCCTCGCCAAACACACCGTAAAACTCGGCGTCTCGGCGCCTCGGCGGTGATCACAACGCACTCCGATACTGTTCCAGCGCCACCCGCACGAGCTGGCTGCGCGTGCGCACGCCGGTCTTCGCAAACAGTTGCTGAATGGTGTTCTTGACGGCGCTTTCCGATATCTCCATGCGCGCCGCAATCTCCTTGTTCGCCAGCCCTTGAACCAGCAGCCTCAAAACGTCCGTCTCGCGGTTGCTTAATGCAGCTTGTTCCCGGTGGTCCGGCGAAAGGGAACCACCCGGCGCGGCCACCCCCGCGCCTACGTCCTCTTCGCTCACATCTGCAATGATGGCCGCCAGCTTGGGGCTCGTCCCTTCCTTGTAGGTGGAAAACCAGACATCGGCGGTGAACGATTCGCCGTTTCCCCGATGACCCCGGCACTGCATCGACGCCCGGAACTGCGGTGCCTCTTCCCATCGCAGTGCATGATGCAACTCGGGCAGGAACGCAGCAATCGGACTGCCGATCAAAATTCCTTCGCGCGGGGCGAGTAATTCCACTGCCGCGCGATTGGCCAGCTCGATAAATCCGCGATCGTCTACGGTCACGATGGCCGCGGGACTGGTCTCCACCAGTACCTTTAACCTCGCCTGGGATTCCAGGTTCAGGCGCCGGTTTCGAACCAATTCCCCGACGAACAACCCGCATCCCGCCAAGGCCAGAGTCTCGAACGTCAGACGAGCGAACGACTGGTCGAGCGAGCTGAAAACTTCAGCCAGGCCCGCGCAGCAAAATCCGAGTAGCGCCACCAGCCACCGCGGCAGAAAGCTGGAAGCCAGCATGATCGGAAACAGGTAAAGAAACCCCAGCGCTGCGTAAGCCTTGGTCCACCAGTCTATGACGGCGATCACCAAGATCAGAAAGCCGCTCACGGCCAGGACGGGAATCCGGTTGTTTTCTTGCCACAACCGTTCTAAGGGCAACATGATCTTTGGCGAACCTCATTGTCGCTCATTTTCGCGCCTCGACGCGGTCAATCAAACGATTGCTCCGAAAGATTGGGAGAGCGCGATTCTCGCTCAAGGAAGCATCCTTCGGGGCCCAAGACCGGCTGCCCAATCGAAAGATTGGCCGCGCGATTTGTGATTGAAATTACGGGAACATTTGCATCAGCCGGGCGTCCAATTTCCATGCACTCAGCCCGGTATGCCGTTCGCGCTCTCCGCAAGCATCCGGCATTTTCCTTACCCGCGATGCTTGCACTGGCGTTAGGAATTGGTGCCGCCACCACCATCTTCAGCGTAGTCGATACGGTCCTCCTCCGGCCGCTCCCCTATCCCGATCCCGATCGCCTGATCTCCGTCTCCACCTACATCCCGAGCGATCGGGTCGAACTCCTGGTCTCCACCGAATATCTCAACTGGGAACGCGCCAACCACGTGCTTGAGAGCTTCGCCGCGGCTGGCCGCAACGGACCCGCATCGCTGATCGATGCCGAAGGTTCCGCGCGCATCGCCGTCGCCAAAGTCACCGCTAACTTCCTAGCCACTTTGCGCATCTCGCCCATCGCCGGCCGCGATTTCCTGCCCGAAGAGGGCCGCAAGGGCGGTGAAGCCGCGGCTATCCTTTCTTATGGCCTCTGGCAGAGCCGCTTCGGCGGCGAGCCCGGCGTCATCGGCAAGACCGTCAATATCGATGGCGCCGTGTACCGCGTCGTCGGAATTTTGCCCCGCGCCTTCGTCTACCTGCCCACCCTCACTATCCCGGACGCCCTGGTGCCGCTCCAAATCTCTCCCGGCGAATACTCCGACCGCAACCAGATGCGCTCCTGGCAATCCATCGGTCGCTTGAAGCCTGGTGTGACCCTCGCCCAGGCGCGCGCCGATTTCGCGCCGCTCTTCGCCGCGGCCCGCCGCGATTTCCCGCGCTTCTACCAGGGCAACGTCGAGCTTCGCGTCGTCCCCTTCCGCGACCGCATCACTCGCGGCGTGCGCCTCGCGTTGCTGTTGTTGCTCGGCGCGGTCGGCTGCGTGCTGTTGATCGCCTGCGGCAACGTGGCCAATCTCCTGTTGGCGCGCGGCGCGGCGCGGCGAAAAGAACTGGCCATCCGCGTGGCCTTGGGCGCGAACCGATGGCGCCTCGTCCGCCAGTTGCTCACCGAAAGCCTGGTGCTGGCTGTTCTCGGCGGGGCGGCCGGCAGCGCCATCGCCTTGGCCGCGGTGCGCATCCTCCGCGCCTCGGCGGCCGCGCGCTTCCCCCGCATCGCCGAGGTCGCCGTCGATTGGCGCATTCTCGCATTCGCCCTTCTGCTGTCGCTTTCCACCGGCCTCCTGTTCGGCCTCGCACCCGCCTGGTCGGCTTCCCGCATGGATCTCCGCGGAATGCGCCGCCCCGCGCTGCGCGGGCTCCTGGTGGCCGCGCAACTCGGCCTGTCACTCACGTTGCTGGTGAGTGCCTGCCTGCTCTTTGAGAGCCTGTGGCGATTGCAGCACAACAACCTGGGCTTCCAACCCGACCATCTGATTGCCGCCGATATCTCCCTGCGCGGCTCGCGCTTCGCCGCCCATCCGTTCGCCACCTTCTACCCCGATCTACGCGACCGCGTGCTGCGCATCCCCGGGGCTGTCTCGGTAGCGTTTGCCGATGGCCTTCCGCCCAATGGCGGCTGTTGCGAATCGGTCTTCATCCGCCAGGGCGCCGCGCGCGTGCCTAACAAAACCCGCGGCGACCTGGTCCTCGTGCGCCATGTCAGCCCATCCTATTTCGGAACCGTGGGTATTCCTCTCATCCGCGGCGGCTTTCTCACCGCCACCGATCGCGACGCCGCCGTCATCAACGAGACCATGGCGCGCCATTTCTTCCCCGGTGAGGACCCCATCGGCGTGCGCATGGCCCACCCCTCGGGAACCATTGTCGGTATCGTCGCCGACGTCAAAAATGACGGCCTCGGCGCCGAGGTGATGCCCGAAATGATCAATCTGCTCGAGGGCGCGGACACCGATATCGGCTCCGTCCGCGTGCTGTTACGCAGCTTCGGTAATCCCGGAGTCGCAGCCTCCACCCTGCGCGCCGAATTGCGCCGTATGGATCCGCGAATGCTCGTCAGCGTCCACACCATGCGCCAGCAGTTCGCGGCCGAGACGTCGCAGCCCCGTTTCGAGAGCGCGCTCTTCGGCGTGTTCGCCGGCGTGGCGCTTTTGCTGGCCATGGTCGGCATCTACGGCGTAACGGCTTTCGCGGTGGCCAGCCGCACCCGCGAAATCGGCATCCGCATGGCCCTCGGCGCCGATGCCCCGCGCGTCGTCCGGCTCGTCTTGCGGGAGATGGCCCCGCCGCTCGCCGTAGGAATCGCCGCGGGCGTCAGCGGGTCGGTTGCATCCAGCCGCTATCTCGGCTCTCTGCTCTACGATATCCGGCCCACCGATCCAGCCACCTACGCTGCCGTCGCCGCCCTCATGGCCGCCGCCGCGATGATGGCCAGTCTCGCCCCCGCCCGCCGCGCCTGCCGCGTCGATCCGGTCAACGTCCTGCGGGCCGAGTAGCAGCGCCCTCAGCCTTCATCCACTCCAGCGTCTGCCGGATGCCCTCGTCGTAGCTGGTCTTCCTGACGCTGCCGAACTTCGCCAGCAGTTTGCCATCGTCCAGCATCACCGGCGTCTCTTCGAGGTAAACCATCTCCACCAGTTCCTTGTAGAGCGGATTGAACCAGCCCATGATTTTCAGAAGCCCGCGGCCCACCGTGCGATATTTCGGCGCGCGGCCCACCGCCCGGTAGATCCGCGTAATGAAGTCGAGCGTGTTGATCTCCCCGGGCCCGCTGAAATTCCACGCCTCGCCATAGCATTCCGCGCAACCGGCCAGGTCCACAATCACCGGGCCCGTATCGGGCACGAACACAAACTCGTGCGGCGTGTTGACCGGTCCCACCCAGTTGGCGGTCTTGCCGGCCAGCGCCGCCCGAAAAATCGGGTTCGCCAGGCTGTTGTCCGCGCCGGGACCGTAGAAATCCGGCAGCCGCACCACCAGGCTCGCCACGCCCTTCCGCCCGGCCTCCAGCGCGATGTCTTCCTGCTCCTTGCGAAACTGCCCCTTGCGAGTCTCGGGTTGCCGCGGATGCGTCTCCGCCACCCGCGATGCGCGCGGCACGCCGTACGCATAGACGCTCGATACCAGCACCAGCCGCTTCACTCCTGCGGCCACCGCTGCCTCCACGGTGGTTCGCATCAACGCCGGGTGCAGTTTGTGGGCGGGGTAAGGAAGTCCCACGGTGTAAATGATGGTATCGACGCCGCGGGCCGCCTCGCTCACCGCACGCGCATCCGCGAGATCGGCATCGAAAATCTCGGCGTGCGCCATGCGGCCGAACGCCTCCTCCAACTTCGCCCGCGTGCGCCCCACCACGCGGAACGGTATTGCCCGCCGCTCGAATTCCGCCGCCACGTGCGGCCCGATAGCGCCGGCCGCGCCGAAGATCGCCGCCTTCTCAATCAGGGAGTCCATTTTATGCTGCCTCAGTATACAACCGGCGGCCGGAGGCCGGGTGCCGGGGCTGAAGAGACGGTTACGCCGCGTCCTCGAAACTGACAACGATCCGCTTGCCGAGCGCCGTCAATGCGCGCTGTATGCTTTCGGGCTTGGTGTGGTGCTTTGGGTCAAGCATGCGACGGACGACCGTTTCGCTGACGCCCAGCCGTTTGGCCAACTCCGTATTCCGCAATCCCTCGTCGCGCATGGCCAGATAGAGGGCGAGCTTGGGCGCCAAGTAGAGCGGAACTCCGACTGGATGTTGGCCCCGCTTCAGCTTGGACGGTGGCGGTATTCCGTCGCCGCGGGCGATCCGTCCGGCAATGGCTTCGGCCAGGCAGTCAGCGGCCTGCGCGAGCGTGTCGTCGAGATCGGATCCTCCGGTGAGCGCTTCGGGGAGATCCGGAAACCGGACGTGAAACCCTTTGCCGTTCTTCTCGGGTAGAAGACGGGCGGGGTAGGTGGCGGTGAACACTACAAGTCCTCCTTGCGAATGCCGATTTGCCTACACATATCGGACAGCAAGCCGGGGCCGTTCGGGAACCCACCGGTAACCGAGCTTTTTACGTCTGGCGACGGCCTTCACCTTGCGGAGGAACTCGCTGCCCTTCACGTTTCTATTATCGAACACTTCTGTTCGATTCGCAGGGTCCGGGCCCGGCCCCTGGCCCCCGGCCCCCGGCCCCGCTAGAATAAATACAAAATGATCCAAACCCTATTCGGCTCCGTGGAGCAAGAGCCCACTCTCCTCGAGAAGCTCAAAAGCGGCGTCCAGAAGACCCGCGCCGGCCTGGTCTCCGCCCTGGAAGACGCCATCCAGGGCAAAAAGCAGATCGATGCCGACCTCCTCGACGAGCTCGAATTCACGCTCATCTCCGCCGATATCGGCGTACGCACCACCAACGAAATTCTGGAGCGCATCCGCCAGCGCGTGGAACGCCACCAGGTGAACGACGCCCTCGAACTCCGCGGGCTCATCCGCGAGCACCTGCTCGAAATCCTGGAGGCCAGCGAGCGCGCGCTGGCGCGCGTGGCCGAGCCGCCGGCGGTCATCCTGGTGGTGGGCGTCAACGGCTCCGGCAAGACCACCACCATCGGCAAACTCGCCAGCCGCTTCCGCAACGAGCAGCGCTCGGTGCTCCTGTGCGCCGCCGACACCTTCAGAGCCGCCGCCATCGAGCAGCTCGAAATCTGGGGTGCGCGCACCGGCGCGCCGGTCATCCGCCAGAGCCCCGGCAGCGATCCCAGCGCGGTGCTCTTCGACGCCCTCACTGCCGCGCGGGCGCGCGGCGTGGATTACGTGATCGTGGACACCGCCGGCCGCCTGCAAACCAAGGAGAACCTGATGGCGGAATTGCAGAAAATGGACCGCACCGCCAAAAAGGTGATCCCCGATGCGCCGCACGAAGTGCTCCTCGTGCTGGATGCCACCACCGGCCAGAACGGCCTCGAACAGGCGCGCAAGTTCACCGAGACCTCGGGCGTCACCGGCATCGTGCTCGCCAAGCTCGACGGAACCGCCAAAGGCGGCATCGTGGTGGCGATCGCCCGCGAGCTCAATCTGCCCATCCGCTATGTGGGCGTCGGCGAGAAAGTCGACGACCTGCTGCCCTTCGATTCCGAAAAGTTCATCGAGTCCCTCTTCGAAAAATGAACCCAGCATTCATGCGCGAAGCCCTCGACCTGGCGCGGCAGGGGCGCTCGCTGGCCAGTCCGAATCCCATGGTGGGCGCCGTGCTGGTGCGTGACGACCAGGTGGTGGGACGCGGCTTCCACACCTGGGCCGGCGTGGAGCACGCCGAAGCCATCGCACTCCGCGAGGCGGGCGAGCAGGCCCGCGGCGCCACCCTCTATCTGAACCTGGAGCCCTGCTCGCACCGCGGCCGCACCCCGCCCTGTGCCGACGCCCTGATCCAGGCCGGCGTGGCGCGCGTGGTGGCGCCCCTCGAGGATCCCAACCCGCTGGTGGCCGGCGAAGGTTTTCGCAAGCTGCGCGCCGCGGGCGTGGAGGTGGAAATCGCCGCGGAATTCGCCGCCGAGGCGGCCAAGCTCAACGAAGCTTTCCTGCATTTCATGCGCACCGGCCGCCCGCTGGTCACGCTGAAGACCGCCATCACGCTGGATGGCAAGATCTCCGCGCCCGACGACAACACGGGCTGGATCACCAGCGAGCGGGCCCGCGCCCACGTCCAGGAATTGCGCCACGCCCACGACGCCATCCTCACCGGCATCGGCACCGTGCTGGCCGACGATCCGCTGCTCACCGACCGCCTGGGCCAGCCGCGCTGCCGTCCGCTGCTGCGCATCGTGATGGATTCGCAGTTGCGTCTGCCGCCCGATTCGCAAATGGCCCGCAGCGTGGCGAGCGATCTGGTGGTGATCACTACCTCGGCCTCCTCCGCCGCGCGCCGCGCCGCCCTCGCGGAGCGCGGAATCCGCGTGCTGGTGTTCGACGGCCCCGGCGGGCGCGCCGACCTGCGCGGCGCGGTCGCCTGGCTGGCCGCCGAGCGCTATCTTTCGGTGATGATCGAAGCCGGCAGCAAGCTGAACTGGACCGCGCTCGAAAGCGGATGCGTGGACCGCATCTTTTTCTACTACGGCCCCAAGATCCTGGGCGGCATCGAATCGCTGCCCCTGGCCGGGGGGATCGGACGCCGACGACGCGCCGACGCCATCCGGGTGCATGGCATCACCGTTCACCCCATCCC
>Ga0326727_10016641_pt1 | contig 15464 bp, 16 predicted proteins | sample MB2enrmetagenome_FD_207643 | JGI IMG/M metagenome (GOLD analysis project Ga0326727, IMG submission 207643) | Lab enriched peat soil microbial communities from McLean, Ithaca, NY, United States - MB29MY | ecosystem: Environmental > Terrestrial > Soil > Wetlands > Peat | place: USA: New York... | reverse complement strand
TGCCCCCTTCCCCTGCAACCCCATCCCCCAAAACCAACCCCACGGCAGCCTCAGTGAGGCCGTCCCTATGACTCAACCGGACATTTCACTTGCTTCAAAAAGCGGACATTTTAACTTGCTAAGGACATGTGAACAAACTTGCACATGGTCAAGCCGGTCGAGCGCAAGAACGGACGACAATCGTAGTCAAGGCTCGTCATCTACGACTTCAACTGGGCCAGTTGTTTCTTTACCTCGGCGGCGCTGTAGTTGGGATTGATTTTAAGTACACGTTCCGGTTGCTGACGAGCCAGCGCGGGCTGATCAGTTTTCACGTAGGCCATTCCGAGGTGATAGTGCATGGTCGGATCGTCGGGGGCGTTGATTTTCTCAATGTCGTCGGTTTGCTATTCTCTTGCTTCATGGCTAGGGGGTAAACCAAGTTGAGGTAGAGGTGGCAGGCAAGAGCCGGGGTTCGGAATCCCGCCAAGGGAAGGGAAGTTCGACGAGTTTAGAAAACCAAGAAACTACAGAGGTCGGACCGCAGTGTCCGAACAAAACTGCTGCTCGAGATCCCGTGAGGGAGTTCCTCGAATTGATCAACCTCGCGAGAAACATACCTGAAAGTGTAATGAGCCTGATTCGATTTACCGAAGACCGTTATCTGCCATTTGTCGAAGAGCACAAGCGGACCAGCACCTTCCGTGGCTATCGGAACATGTGGAGGCTGTACCTGAAGCCGCGCGGCGACATCCAGGCTGCGTGAATTCAGGACGGTCGACGGTGAACGGAATCACCTCACGACAAATACGCGGCCATCTTGTAGTGGCAGCATTGGACCAGTTCTACGGCGTGAGTTCGAAGATGACGCCGATGCCGTAGGCGCCGCCCAGGACGGTGCCGCCGTACAGGTTGCCTTCGGTGTCCATCACCAGATTGCCGGCGGGGACGCCGCCGTCGTCGCCGATCCCGAACTCATGCAGGACCGTGTAGGTCCATTTGCCTTTGGGGCCGGGAGCCAGCTTGTAAATGACGCCGCAGTCGCAGAACGGCTCTCCGCCGGAATCGGTGGTGCCGTAGAGGTTGCCGGCCTTGTCCATAACCACGCCTGCCCCCGGGAACCATCCGCTCGCGCCCGGTTTGAAGTCGTAGATTACAATTTCCTTCCAGCGGCCGTGTGGGCCCGGAGTAAGCCTGAACACTGTGCCGTAGCCGATTGTGCCCCCTACCTCTGTCGTGCCATAAAGACTGCCGGAACCATCCATGAGCACTGCTCCGCTCCCAGGAGTGTACCCGTCTTTGCCGTTGTTATGGAAACGGTGCAGCACAGTTTCGTTCCAGCCGCCCCCGGACACGGGCGTGAGCTCGTACACGGTTCCGCAGCCCTCGCCGACGCAACCGGTACCACCGTAGCCGGTTGTCCCGTAGAGGTTTCCCGCTGCGTCGAGAATGAGGCCGGCGGAGGGCGCGCCGCCGTCCTCGCAGACGGGCATCGAAACGCAGAACCTGTAGAGCACGGTCTCATTCGAGCCGCCGGAACCGGGCGTGAGCTCAAAGAGCGTACCGCCGTTCGTGGTGGGCGTGCCTCCTTTTGGCGTCGTGCCGTAGAGGTTGCCGCTTTCGTCCATGACCAATCCAGCGGTAGGGTTGCCCCCATCGTCGCTATGAGTCCCGAAGTTATAGAGAATGGTCTCGGTCCAACCGTCTGCGCCTGACGTCAGCTCGAAGACCGTGCCAGCGAGGTAGGTCCCGCCGCCGACGGTCGTGGCATAGAGATTACCCGCCGGGTCAAGGATCACACTGCTCCAGGGATCACAGCCGTCGTCGTTGGCGTGGAATTGATAGAGGACCGTTTCCTTCCACTCCCCGCTCTTCTGGGGCGACAATTCAAAGACGGTCCCGCAGGGGCCGCCGCCTGAAGCCGTTCCGAAAAGGGTCCCCTTCAAATCCAAGATCACGCCACCGTATGGGCCCGATCCATCATTGCCGTTAAAGGAATGCAATATCTTGTACTTCGGCTCACCGTGGGCGGACAAGCAAAGGCTTAACCCCACCGCGGCAAGGGCTAGGGCCTTGCTCAAACCCAGTTTCCGTCGTTTCGCTTCCATATCCTTTAACCTCCGTAAGTCTAACCCTTCCGGGTCGTAGACGGCGGGCGCGGGGCTGAACCTGCGTTAGACAGATTGTCAGGCGGGCGGTTTTCTTGGATCACGACGATCACGTGTTGCACGTACTGAGAAAGGTCGGTTTGGGCGACTGCGAAGGTCGCCCCGAGCAGGATTAGCATCGGTAGGATGAGAAGGGTTTTGCATAGGGCTTTCATTTTGAGTTGCACCTTGTGGCTTGTCGCTTGCTGCGGGTAAGCGCGCTGGGGGTTGCCGTGGCGGATCGCTACCGCCCGACTCGCATTCGCGTGGACGGGAGTTTCGGAGAACTCCGTTCGGCCCCGAATGCCGGGTGGCTCCGCAGTCCAAGTTCTGGGATTAAGTTTGAGCCAAGTGGACAAGGAGTGCAGTGACACGGCTCACCGGTGCAGGTGATGCGGCCCTCGCTTAGCGTCCGGCAGCCGAAGCTGTAAGAGGGCAGCGGCGGGCTGGCAGACCGATGTGCGCGGCAAGTTCTATCAGAAGCGAAGTCCCCGATGCGGAGTTAGAATGACTCTGACGGGTGAGACGGAGGCGGGGACTGCCGGAATGCAACCATGCCGAGGGATAACTTGGCGGGATCATCGGGCCGATGCTTCCCAGCGCGAGAGCTTACCTCTCGCGCTTGCACTGCAACCCAAAAAAGTCATCGGACGATAGACCCTCATGCCTTGAAAATCCCCGCCCGGAAGGGCGGAATCTACACTAACGGAGAACGCTACTTCTCCATTTCACGCTGATCCAACACATACCCAAAAGCTGTTCAAAATTGCGCATTCTCCCTCGAAGATCCGAAGGGACGACCGGGATTGTGGCGAGCAGGAAGGGGTGACTGAGAATCCATTGATGACAGATGTCCAGTAGAGCGCAGGATTGATGAGATTGTGGTTGCCGGCGCTTGGGTTGTTTGTTCGCCGGGTGTGTTCTAATTCTCAAGAGACCACGAGAAATTCCTCAGATTCAATGGCAACTGGGGCTGTCCGCGAACTCACCGCTCACCAGCATCACATCAAGAAAATGGCCGCACTCTGAGATTTTCGCTAGAAGCGGATCGTTCTGCGCTACAGCCGGATTGACCGTTTGCTCGCCATCCAGAGAAAGAATGGTGGCTTGGGTATTGCTGTCCCACTCCCCCAGATTAGCGAGCTCATTCTTGAGCAGTTGCAGAGCTTTTTGATCAGACTCATTTTTCGCCGCTAGCGATGTTTGACTTAGGCTCCCCTCCGCCCGGACCCGGTAATCATGGAGCCAGGGACCAAGCCAGTTGCCCCCGGCAACTCCGGACCTAATCGCGGATGCAATCGCGGCCTTCCACTCCCGCATCTCCGCTAATTGCGAAACACCTGTCACGGCAAAACCCTTCGACAATCCCGGCGCGGTACGCTCTGGTTTGGCATTAGCTTCGGCAGCCGGAACCGTCAGTATGACGCGGCCGGATTCGAAGTTCACCGTGGCGTTCATGATCCGCGCGAAAGCGTCGACATCCACGTAAGAATGGCCGTCGATCTGCACGACCGCTCTATCTGCCGTGCGCCCATTCACTACTAATGTTTTCTTCTCGGGCGCGTTTTGCGCAAAAGCAGCTCCCGCGAACGTCAGAGATAGCACAAGAGCCGTAAGAGAGCGAAAACACGAAAGTTTGTCCATAATTTCATCGATTGTCTATTGCCCGGTCAATTTTACTTTTTTCACAAATCGATCTGCCAAACCGATGAGAATTGCTATCGGAAGCCGCAGAGTGCGTATCTTTGGATCGTTTCCGGTAATTGCGTGAACTGCTATGCAGTTACCCTCACTAAAAGGATCTGAAACAATCTCAAAACGCTCGCCATACATCTTTATGTGCTTGGAGGTTGTGAAGCCGAGGCCTTTAATCCTTGCACAGTTCTCGGAGCGTGACCCGCGCGTCGGACTTTCGGCATCAGATGCCTGAGTGTCGGGTTTCGCACGAATATCGATTGTAGGCGTAATCATGCAACCTCCTGGGTTGGCAAAGCTCAACAAATGTTTACGAACACCGACATAGTCCGGCACACCGGAAAGGGAAGGGGGCGTGCGCAGCGGAGAGCTTCACCTGCGACCACCGAAGCTCATGCAACGCCGCTGACCTACCTCCTTTTTATCATCCAACCGAGCAACGCTCCTGCGGTGAAGCCGACCGCAAACGTCGTCGCAACCGTCAGCACAAGGTGTCGCTGGAGGCGCTGAGTCGTGTCATTCACGAACTCTTCGGCAGCATCGCCGCCCTGTTTTGCGACACGCCTCGCTACTCCTACGCCATCCTTGATCGCATCGGCAACCGCACTGGTTGCGCGAGAAGCCTGGTGAGCTGATTCGGCGATGTGTTCAGCCGTTCTTTCCAGCGCAGTTTGTGACATGGCATCCTCCTTCGTGTTTTGCGAGCCAATGTTGATACGTTCTTTATTCTCCGACGGCCTTTTCGGCACGGCCGATCCATTTTTGAACTTTGCCAGCTTGCTTTTCCGCTTTCCCTGAGACTTCCAAATTTGGGTCGTTCGTCACCTTTCCGACCTCTTCCTTAATCTTCCCCTTCACTTCGTGGAGCTTGCCTTCAGTCCGGTCTTTGGTGCTTGGTTTCATCATTTTGTCCTTTCTTCTCGTAATAAGCTTCGACTATGGCTCCGCCCGCGGTGTCAGAGCGCAGTTGCCACGCTGTAGGGCGTCTTCCATCATCCACAAACAGCTCAGCTGTTACGCCGCTTCTCTCCGCTCAACCGTCTTTGGTATGTGCGCCAGTTCCTCAAAGAGAGAGCGGTAGTGAATCATCGCCGTTCTCAGATCTTCCGTGGTTGCTTGGTCTTTTCCAACCCGCAGCGCAATCTCATGCGCAAACCGGTAGTTCTCCACCACTCGCGGATGGTCGACAGAAATGTCGGCGGCACGTTGATCGAAATCGGATACAGGATAGCCACGAGTTTCCATTAAAGAGGACACCAGGTCATCAGCTTCTGCGACTGCTCCTTTGGGGGAATCGACAAAACGAGACTGCACGGACTCCCACCGTTTCGAAAAACGTTCGTGTTCCATCGGATCAAGAGCGCGAATGTTGAGCTTTTCAACCCGCTTCTCGCGATCCTCTAATTTCGCTTCTGCTTTTCGTTCTGACCCATGCTTCAGCACCGCCCGCTCGTACTCGGGCCCAAACTTTTGCCGCAGGGCTGCAGTTGTACTCCTGCGTTTTCGCGCGTACAGCCAAACAAGCAGTGCGATGATCAGAATTACCACGGCGGCGAGCACAAGCAGCTTAGGATCCAGCAGATTCAAATTCATCGAAGCCTCCCTCCATCAAGAATATCCAGAAAGTAAATTTGTTCACCAAGTTCACTATGCCGTCAGAACTTTGTGAATCGCCAGTATCAAACTTCAGGTTTCGGAAAACTGGTCAGAATTGATCGTCTTTCAAATCAGTGCTATCGCATCTCGCCGAAGGTGTTGGGAGGAGTACGCGGCTTTTCTGAGAGCCTAAGGAGATGGTTCTTGGTTTCAGAGGGGGTGAGGCCGGGAGCAAGGGACGGCGTTCGTGTCCCCTGCTCCAGCATCCCTGTGGGCAACTCCAGCAACGCAAGCTGAAATTGCGTCTTCAATGAACTGCTCAGGCCTCCATCTACAGTCCTACCTCCGAGGCCGGCTCGCTGACTGCACTTTGTGCTGCATCTTCTGTTGCTGCTGTGCGTGTTTTTGCTCCATTTTTTGCGTCTGTTGCTGGTGTTTCTGCTCGATCTGCTGAGTTCTCGCTTCATTGGCCTTCTGCTGCGCCAGCCGCTGGTGTTCCTGTTCTTGCTTCTGCTGGAGTTTCTGGTGCTCCGCGTTCTGGTTCGCAATCAGCTTCGCCTGCTTTTGCTGGTATTTCTGGTCCAGCTTCGGGTTCCCAGTGTTTGGAGGCTCGGGGAGTGGATGCGGGGCAAGGTCCTTGGCATGGGTTGCAGGGGGACGAGGGACATTGTTTTCCGCATGACTCTCCGCGGTCGGTGGACGGGGAACATTGTTCTCGGGACGGGCTGCCTGCTCTTTGCCCTGCTGCTCAGTTTCGCCGCGATTGGCTGGCGCTCCTGCCTCTTTGGCCGGAACGGCCCCGGATTCGTGCAATGCTCCCGGTCTGGGAGTGGCGGCGACCGGCGGCTTGCCATTATTAACGGAAGCCCGCTGCTGTGGATCGTTGCGAGCAGCTTCCTCATGTTGAGTTTGAGCAGCGATAGGCGCGATGTGTCTCTCATTTGCAGCGGATTCTTCTTCAGGCCTCGCGCGCTCGTTGATTCCACCCTCGCCGCCGTTGTAGCTGACCCGGTTCACGTTGGTGTTATTGATCGTGGTGTTATAAGTGTTGTGAATGTTGGTGATGTTCACGTTGTTCACCGAACGGTTGTAGAAGAAGTGCCCGTTATCCCAGCGTCCGCCCTCATAGCCGTGACCGAAGTAGCCAAAGCCGTAGTTGATTCCGCCGTAAAAACCTATGTGCGGACCCCACCAGCCTGTATGGAAGAAAAATCCGCCGCCGCCCCAACCCCACCAGCCAGGGGTCCAGAGGAAGCCGACTTCCGGGGCCATCACCCAAGTGCCCGGTACCCAGAAGTAGCCGTCAGGACCGTAGGCCCAGTAGCCAGGTGTCCACATATACCCCTCGCCAGGGCAAAGGGGCTGCTCGTACACGGGTATCGCAGGTGGGCCGATCCTGACTGATATGCCGATTTGCGCGAACGAAATCGCGGACATCGCCAGAATCACGAGTAAGAACATCAGCGAACGAACAGAACGAATGGAAGGGACAATGCGCATTGTGTTTCCTCTTGCCTGATCATCCTTCGATTGCCCGCTTATGACCTTGCTGCTGCGGGCTGCGTGGATTAAAAGGCGATGCTTCAGATGTAAGAATCCTACGGATGCCCCCGCCAAGTCTGCGCACTACAGCTCACTTTTCCTGAATGTGGCAATTACGTCCTGCTAACTCGGATCTTGCCGAAATGACCTTGCACTGGCGCCGAAAAGAAAGCGGCGCGGGCCCAGAGATTAGCCCCGCACCGATAAGAGTTACGCTGGTCCCGCCCCAGACCACGCCGGATGGCGCTCACAAGCGTAGCCGCCGTGGCTCAGGACCGCCCGTCAACCATCATCACGATCAACGGTGGAAAGACCGTCGTCAACATGAAGGCGACGTCCACGGCGGCATCCGGTCGCATTGAGCCGGCAGTCAACCCGTTCTATGACAACATCGGCTACATGTATCTGCCCGATATGGGTTGGACACTATCCAACGACCTTCAGCAATTTGTCGGCGATCAATTTGTGTCTTTGAAGTCAGGCACTACCAAGAAGATTGGCGTGGGTCTCGGCTATCTAGATGGCACGGACAGCGCCTACATAACGCTGGACAAGGACTGCAACGGCGTTCCCTGCGGCACAATCGACAAGACCAAGCTCTGCAGAGGAACAGTCTCCGGTACGCCTACCTTCGGATCGGCCCGCACTGCGGTCACCAGCTTCCGGTGCAAGGCGAAGCTCCAGAAGGGCAAACCCTACTGGGTCTACATTGAGAGCTTCGACAACTCCGACCTGGTGTGGAACTATTCGAACGGTTACAGTGGCTGGGTGATCGGAGGCATCGACGGTGTTTGGCAATCGCCCGCTAACGGCCAGCCTCTCGGCGCGCTGAGAGTTGACTAAGACTGATCTGTGCGTGGCAACTTCGCGTACCGGCCTGGAACCTGGCATAGATGTTGAAGCAAGGCCAGGCCGTTGCTTTCACGGCAAAGGTGATCGCTGCGACAAAAGTGGGCACGCGCAGTGGCACGGTTCATGTTGGAAACTCGGTACTGTCAGACTGAAAGGGATCTGGATCAAGAGAACGGCAACATTCAAATGCTCCAACTGCCAGAGAATAAGGACGAGATTACGGCTGACTATTCCGTCAGAGGGACACTCGCCCTGTCACTGTACCGGGCTTCCTTGATGCGGCACACTTCTGGCACACAAAGGTAAACCGCAATCTTAGGTGCGAGAGATCCATATATCTGCAAGGCCGCTTTGCCTCTCAACCACTTTCACCAGAGGCCCAACTCTAATGTTGAGTAATCTAAAGTGATAGCTTATATTTCTCAGTATGCTATTTATCCAAAGAAGACTGGCAGGCGTGCTGCTGGACGCATCTCGACATTTTCCGGCAGTCGTTGTGACAGGCCCCCGCCGTGCGGGCAAAACCACCCTTCTCCGCAAGCTGTTCCCGAAAGCCCGCTACGTACTGCTTGAAGACCCCGACATTCAGGGTCGGGTACGCAGCGATCCGCGTGCATTTCTTGACGAGCTACGGCCGCCGATTGTCTTCGACGAGATCCAGAATACTCCCGAACTGCTCGACTATGTCCGCACCGTTATCGACATGGGGCCCCGCCGCATGGGCCAATGGCTGTTCACGGGTTCCCAGGAAGCTCCCCTCATGCGTGGAATCAGCGAATCGATGGCGGGTCGGGCTGCCATCCTTCAGCTCTTGCCCTTCAGTCTTGCGGAAACCGAGAAAGTAAGTCTGCTGCACGGGGGATTCCCAGAGGTGCTCGCCCGCCCCAGGGCTCGCAGCCTTTGGTTCGCTTCCTACATGCAAACGTACTTGGAGAGAGATGTCCGGGCGATTACAAACGTACGGGACTTGGCGACGTTTCGCCGCTTTCTCGCTCTTCTGGCCAGTCGTCATGGCCAGGTTCTGAACCGGACCGACCTTGCTGCGCCCCTCGGGGTCTCGGTTCCCACGATTGGCGAGTGGCTGCACATCCTCGAAGTGACAGGCCAGATCATTCTCGTGCCGCCGTATTTCGAAAACTTCGGAAAGAGGCTAATTAAGTCGCCGAAAGTGTACTTGGGCGATTCCGGCCTCGCCTGCTACTTGCTGGGCCTGACATCGTCGGTTGAGCTTGAGCGATCTCCCTTCCTGGGGGCTTTGTTCGAAGGCTTCGTCGCAGCAGAAATACTCAAGAGCCAGGCCGACAATGGAATGCGCAAGGAACTCTATTACTTCCGTGATCAGCAGGGTCTGGAGGTGGACTTCCTCATACCGCGCCCCAACGCCAAACTGTGGCTAGTCGAAACCAAGGCCGCAAAGACCGTTCGGCCTGCCATGGCATCGTCGTTAACTGCTTTGCAACGAGCCCTGCAGAAGCGGTCGGAGCGGTTGATCGTGGTCCATCGAAGGTCTCGATCACAGGTGCCTACGGCAGCGATCGCCAAGGGGGTGGAAGCTCTCGATGTCGAGCAATTCGTCGGAGAGCTTGTTCGCACCAAATGAGGGGGTGCCGCGCCCTTCTCGGCCTGCCCACACGCTCTCGCCATCGTTGCATCCTGGTGATCAGACGCACATCTGACTCCACATTTGGTTCCGACGGGAAGTGTCCGGCGGCTGGTTGGGTCAAGGGCCGGCTGATCGGCCGTCATCCATCCCAACACGCTGGCAACATGACGTTTCCTAGCGGAGCCGCCATTCCCTTTGCCCACATCAATTCGTCCACGAGCCTGACCACTTCCCAGGGAACACACGCTCCCCGTTCAACCCTTTAATCAATGGCATCACGAATCTCTCGATCTCTCTGCACACCGATTCCAGCGACACCTCGGCAACGTAGCCGCGATTCTTGCTGCAGAATGCTGCCCATTGCCTCTTCTTGCCCGCGTCCTCGAAGAATTCGGACGTAAACACGACCGGCATCCCTGACGGCAATTGCGTACCCCGCTTTGCGAAGGTCTTCTTGATGGCCATAGACAGTGAACTACCCTCAAATGGAAAATCACGGGTTAGGCTCCAGACGTCATAGAAATCTTTCATTCGACTGTTCGCCAGGCCCAAGCTGACCATCGCTTCGAACTTTTCTGCCACCATGCTCTCTCGTGGATAAGTCAGCAGCTTGGCCTTAGGCAACTGGAGCATTGATGGGATTTCCGTCTCGACCGGTTCAGGCGTGATCACGTCACCAAACCCAAGATCGATTTGAATCGGTATCCGGGCATTGTCCAGATGTCCAACAAACTTGATACGCAATCCTTCGTAGTCCGCATCTTCCGTGATGTGCTCCGCTGTAACCGTATCCGCGTCAAAGCGAAGGCCATCATCTTCAACCGGCGTCTCGCAGATCTCCTTGAAGAGTGCCACGAACCGCTCCGGGCTGTTCTCGCCCCGCGCCAGGAAATCCGCGTCCCGAGTAGGACGGTAGCGCTGCTCGGTCCACACCTCGAATAGCAATGCACCTTTCAGAACAAAGGCCTTTCGATGTCTGGACTGGCTTATGCGGTACAGCACCCGTTCCAATCCGTACTTCGTTAGCACAAGGCCAAAATCTTCCTGTCGCTCGCGAGCAAGATTCAAGAGACGCTGGCGAACCGAGGCCGCCATGTTGGCGATCGGTCTCTTCAACGTAGCGACTCCAGATACGGGCGCATCACGTTGGCGACGCGACAGACCTTCGCCGCTGCAAAAAACTCGCCCATCGAAGCTTTTTTTTGGCGATAACAATCGCGAAGTGCTTCTAGCGCGACATCCATGCCAATTTTGTGGCGAAACTTGAAGCAGTCGGCTACCGTCTTCGCCGGACTAAACACGCGGATCTTCCCTCCGGAAACTTGCCTCTCTTGTACGCCAAAATGCAGAGCATTTCCGGAGAATCGAACGATCCGGACTTTGGGCGATGTGATTCGCGGCGTCCAGGCCTTCCCCTCGATCGCAATCCAAACTTCGTTCGGAACTTGCGTGCCAATCTCGTGAAAACTCAGTGCGGAAAGCAGGCAGATCACCCCCCTCGGCACCCTCCGGCTGATTTCGAGCAGGCTAATATGTTCCGAGGTCGGTAGCGACTCCGCCGTGTAGACGCCCCGTTCGAGCTTTTGGAGCTGACCTCGTTGGACCAGGCGCGTCAGGTAGTTGCGCGGAATCCGCGCTCCTTCCAGATCCTTGGCGCGGATGATCTGTTTCCGCCGAACAAGCTCTATCAACCTTTCTGTCTTCGTTTGCGCCATGCCGCGAGTGTAACAGAACCTCGGTATATATCAATAAGTACCGAGATAATGGTACGGCCCCGGGTTCGAAGCCCGTTTCTGGACAACTCCCCCATTGCCGACTACTCGGGAGTTGTGCTCGGTGGCTCGACCGAGATGCCGGATGCAATTACCTACACAGATACCCGCTACTGGGCAAGCGTTCTGGGGTCGGCACGATCGTCCCTGAGCGGTCATTCGTTGACTGGCAGATAGCGTCTTTCGAGAAACTTCATGGAGCGGCGAGCTGAGACGAGTTCCATCCCAGCACAAGCTACTTGTATTTGATGACTACAGCAATGAGCAGCATCAGCAGTGCGGTCGGAAAATATACGAGCACCGCGAACTTGGCAGTGTAGCGAATATATTTGAAAAACTTGACGCCCGCCATGGAGCAGACGGTAAATGCGATGCCGTCCCAGGGCATCCAGAAGTTAAACGCACCGGTAGCAAATTGAAATGCTAGTACCACGATCTGCTTGGAAAAATGCAGCACATCCGCGAGCGGCGCAAGGATCGGCATCAGCGTGGCCGCCGTTCCGGATGCGCTGCCCAGCAACGCGGCTGTCAACGCACTAATCCCGAACATGACGTATGCGATGACCACTTCCGGCACTTTGCCCAGATAGCCCGCGAAGTAATTCAACATCGTGTCCAGGATCCGAGCGTCGTTCAGGATGAAATACAGGATTTGCGCCGCACTCATCATGACCACTGCGATGACGACACTCTTCATACCTTCGATGTTCTTGTCGATCATCGTTTTCACCGACATTCCGCCGACCACTGGGATGACGATGCCCATCCAGAGAAACAACGAGCCGATTTCCCGGAACCCCCAGCCGTGTGCCATTAGGCCGTACATCAAAATGCCGAAGGCGATTGCCAGCAGGATCAGCACCAGGGCGCGGCGAGTGGTCATCGCATAATCTTCAACAGCGGTGGCATCGGTGTGCAGCCGGGCCCGGTTCTCAATGTCCTCTTCGCGAGACAACGACTTCGTCGGGTCTTTGTGGACTCGATCGGCATAGCGCATGATCGCGATGCTCGTGATGGACATGAACACCAGGAAGCTGATGACCCGGAACCACGCCCCGCTATACAGCGGCACGTTGGCAATCGCCTGTCCAATGGCTACGTTGTAGGGATTCGTGATGCCGCAGGCGAAGCCGATGGCAACGCCCCAATAGAGGATAAAGACGCCCACCATCGAGTCGAATCCCATGGCTAACATCAGCGGCGCAAGGATTAGGATGAACGGGATCGCTTCTTCGTACATTCCGAAAGTTGCCCCACAGAGTCCGATGGCAAATACGATGACTGGGATGAACACGATTCCGAGCCGTCCCGCTTTGCCGATCAGGGCGCGGATCCCGGCATTGATGGCTCCGGTTGCGATGATGGCGGTGAGCGCGCCCGCGGACAGCATGATGACAAACGAACGCTCCGCACCTTCCACGGCCCCGCGCATGAATACGGTCCACAATTGCAGGAAACCCTGCGGGTACGATTGGGCGCGATGGAACGACCCCGGCACAACAATTTCCCGCGCGCGTCCCATGACCATGACGGTATGACGTTCGAACTGACCACCGGGAACAATGTAGGTCAGGAGGGAGAATGCCACGCACATCAGGAAGACGATGACCAAAGGATTGATGTTGCTCATGAAATCAAGAAAACGCTGGCGGAAAGTCTGCATGGGTACCTCGCCGTTCGGCTCCTAAGAGAAAGAGCAATTCGGCTGCATAGATTTGAGTCTTTTAAGCTTCGTAAAATACTTTCGTTTTTACTTCTGGCAAAAGCTGCTGTACCTGGAAGATGGCTGCAGCCGCCCGCTGCTGGTCGTATTCCGTTAGCAAGGAACATGCGGCGGGTTGTTCGAGAGCCGCGGCACGCGCTTCGACTGACGGCACTGTCGAAAAGGTTTCGGCTTCAAACTTCTGCCAAGTGGAAATAATCGTCTCGATGCACTTGCTGTAGCCGTAATCGGCGAGCTTCGCCAGTTCGGTGAATAACCAGTAGGCGGAAGCTGGATCATAGGAAGCCGAAGCGTAGGCAAAATGCGGCTCCACTGCTTTGATTCCCAGGTGAAATGGGACGTAAACACCGGTCAGCGAAGTCGACATGCCGCACCACATCCGGTTGCCGATATGCGGCGGGAGAGTGCGGCGCAGTTCCACGATTACGCTGGCCTCGGTGTTCATGCGGGCGATGGTCCGCACCCCCGTACGAAAGGGGGAGCCGTTTTCGCCGGCCTTGAATTGCGGCGCGCCTTCAAAAATGTCGCGCATAAACCGCATCAGGTCGGGGACACTCACTTTGCCGAGGCGCGAGTAGCGGCTTTCGAGCACGCCATGACGGTCGCAGTTGTAGGCGTCGCTCTGGTTCGTGGGATCCCCGTAGACGGCGGCAAAATCGAAAACTCCGCCCGCATACCAGCCTTGTTTGCGGGCATATTCGACCAGGCTTGACGGAAACATGAAGTTGTCGTGATCGTTGAAATCAACCACGCCGACGCGGTAGCAGTTGGCGCGCATCACGATTTCGTCAGGACCGACTCTTTTGGCGACCCACTGGCCGCCGCGCGCCAGTTCCACCCACCACGCGTCGTCATAATCGGCGACGGCCAGCATCGTGCCGGAATCGCAGCTCAGACCGTACGTGCTGCACAGCTCGCCAATCAGGGCGACGCCTTCGCGGGCTGACGTTGCTCGCTCCAGTACCAGCTGCAGAAATTCCGTCCAGATGACACCGCCGGGAACGACATCGTACGCGCGGGCTTCTGGGATTCCGCGCATCAGGGCCATGTTGTTGGCAACTGTGACACCGTGTTCATTGAACCCGGCGGTGTGCTCGCCCGGATAGTGATTCTTGGCGAAGATTTTCGTGGCGACATAACGCGGCAGCTCTGCCGGCTGCTGCAACGTGCCCCCGGAATATAGCGGGTACTGTTCTCCGGCAGCGGTCCGGCGCCGTGGGCTGATTTCAACCTTGTGCGCGGAATTCCGCCCCAGCTCTTCACTGTGGGCCACGAGCACAGAGCCGGTGGCGCTGCGGTTCTTGCCTACGACGATGGTGGTACACATGGTTGGTCTCCGGAACTTATTCTGATACGCCAAAGAAGGCGTCTAAGACTTTTAGGTACGTCGCGACGCGCTCCGGTAATGGGGGCGCGTTTTCCGAATGCAGAATATTCTCCGCGGTAATCACCGGACAGCACCTACACAATTTGTACAGCAGTTCGTCAATGGAGCCGTCTTCAGTGTTGACGATGATTCCGTCGACGAGCCGTTCGCCAAACCGGGTAGTGCCGTTCGTGATGAGCGGCAGTGAACTGCCCTTCAAACAACTCACGACACGCTTCGCGATGGGATGGCCCAGGCAATTTTCGCCGGAAATGTAGAGATACGAACCCCACCCTCCCAGGTGATAATCCGGAGCTTCATAGACCGGATCTTCATGCAGGTCGAGCACCGCCGCGCCAGGGTTGATGGTGATCGAGTTCAGCACGAATGAGGTGATGGCCGCCGCTTCCGGGGAAGCCGCGGCGGGAAGGCGGCCCAGCAAGTGGTCGCTGTCGGAAACGCTTTGACCATTCGGCCCGTAACGGATGTGCTGAAAATAACCCCATGGATTCAGCAGCGGCAGCAGCAGAATCTTTCGATCGTGGCCGAGCTTCCGCAGCTTCTCAGCGTAGCGGGAGTTCGCGATCGCGCCAGCCGGTTCGCGGCCGTGGATTCCACCGATCAGAACATAGTCAACACGGTCGGAGTTGAAATAAGCGTGAATCGGCAAACGCTCGCCCTCGGCTGTAGATTGGGCAGTGATTTCCACTCTTTCCCAGCCGGCAGCAAGCAGATCCTCGCAGTTGCGATAGATCTCCCCAATCGCCGGCCGTCCGTCGCCGATCGGAGGTATAGAAGAATAATCCTTGCTTAACATGGAGAGAGACGACCCCGAGTGTGTTGCAGACCGGGACCAAGGTGACCCATTTGCCGATGGAACCTCCCCCCGGGTTGTAAGGTACCGATGAATTGCTTTAGGAGTGCTGCGAGGGGGAGACCATCCGGGAGACTGAGTCGGGCTACAGCCTGCGCACCGAAAAACCGCATGATGTTATCCGCAATGCTGCTGAACTCTATCGAACGAAGCAGGTTAACCCACTGATGTGGATCCGTCAAACAACGGCTGTCGCGTGTCGTTAGCACATGATATGTCCGGTTGGATTAGCAAGTGATCTGTCCGCTTTGCAGGCGGCGAGGGTGAGAGACCATGGGCAGCATGATCTCTTACACGCAGGCCGCGATGGAGCGG
>Ga0326727_10016640_pt1 | contig 15464 bp, 13 predicted proteins | sample MB2enrmetagenome_FD_207643 | JGI IMG/M metagenome (GOLD analysis project Ga0326727, IMG submission 207643) | Lab enriched peat soil microbial communities from McLean, Ithaca, NY, United States - MB29MY | ecosystem: Environmental > Terrestrial > Soil > Wetlands > Peat | place: USA: New York... | reverse complement strand
GTCCATCTTCCGCGCATTGCGCTCTATCAAAGTTGGGTTCCTTCTATGGACGAGGGTTGGACGCGCTGGATCTTCGACCAGAATGGCATTCCCTACACGAGGGTGGTCGATGCCGACATCCGCAAGGGAGATTTGAACCAGCAGTTCGATGTCATCCTCATTCCCGACAACCCGGCAAGAGCAATTACAACCGGCCGCGGCGGGTTTGGAGAGAGCCTCGGCGAGCCCCAAGCGCCTCCATCCGGCTCGAATGGGCGAGCGCCGCGTGCAGCGCAGAGCGGTGAAGCTGCCAACGTGCCAAAGACGCCCCCGGAGTTTACCGGAGGGTTAGGGGATGACGGCGTGGCCAAGCTCAAGGAGTTTGCGGAGAATGGCGGCACCATTGTCACGTTGAATAAGGCCTCGCAGGTTTACATTGCCGACAAGAGCCCGGTTTCCGATGCGCTGGCAACGGTCAATAAGAAGGAGTTCTACATTCCTGGCTCAATCCTCCAGGTGTCTGTGGACCCCGAAAACCCCATCGCATTCGGATCTACATCAACCGTTCCGATCTTCTATGAAAACGGCCCTGTCTTCAGCGTCAGCGGCACTGCGCAGTCTGTCGCTTCGTTCACAACCGACAAGCCGCTACTGAGCGGATGGATTCAGGGCGGGCAGTTCCTCAAGGGCGCTTCGGTCATTGCCGAGGAGCCTGTAGGCAAGGGCCGCATCGTTCTATTCGGCTTCCGGCCGCAGTATCGCGCCCAGTCGGAGGTCACATACAAGTTCCTGTTCAACGCGTTGCTCTATTCAACCTCGACGATCAAACTGCTGGCTGCAATTGCCGCGCCGCAATAGGCGTTGCATGCAAAGTCAATCGCGTTCGTCAAACCGTAAGATCAACCAATGCCTGACGGGACCTCATGCCTCCAATTGCTTATCTGGAATGTACTCGCTGCCATGCCCGAATCTCCGCGCAAAAGCCGCAAACACTTTGCACGCGGTGTGCCGATCAACCCGCCGGTTCGCTCTACGTCCGGTACGATCTTGCCCATCTGAAAGGCGTCTCCCACCGCGATTCGATCGCAACGCAGACGTTGACGCCCTGGGATGGGATGTGGCGCTATCGATCGGTCCTGCCCGACGTAAACCCGGTCACGCTGGGCGAGGGCTGGACGCCGATGCTGCACAGCAAGCGTTATGTCGGGGTCTATGTCAAAGAGGAGGGCGCCAACCCGACCGGAACTTTCAAAGCGCGTGGACTTGCCATGGCAGTGACCATGGCCCGGCACTATGGGTTGCGCAAGCTCGCGGTCCCCTCTGCCGGCAACGCTGCCGACGCGCTCGCGGCCTACGCGGCGGCGGCCGGCATTGAAGCGCACATCTTCATGCCCCGCGACGTGCCCTTCGCGAACTATGTGGAGGCCGTCGCCTATGGGGCAAACGTGACGCTGGTCGATGGGCTGATCTCCGACTGTGCACGGATCGTCGCGGAGCGGAAGCAGCAGGAGGGCTGGTTCGACATCTCCACGCTCAAGGAGCCGTTTCGCGTCGAAGGCAAGAAGACGATGGGATATGAACTGGTGGAGCAACTGGGCTGGGAGTATCCGGAGGCCGTCTTCTATCCCACTGGCGGCGGCGTGGGCCTGATTGGCATGTGGAAGGCATTTGAGGAACTCGAGGAACTCGGCTGGGTCAAGCCCGGAAGACGTCCGCGCATGATTGCGGTCCAAGCCGCTGGCTGCGCTCCGGTCGCCCGCGCATACGACTCAGGAGCCGCCACCAGCCAGATGTGGCAGAATGCATCTACTTTTGCCTCGGGATTACGTGTCCCCAAGCCATACGGGGATGCCATTATTCTCGATATTCTTCGAGCCTCGAATGGAATTGCGATGGCTGTGAGCGATGAAGAGATTCTTGCCTCCATTCTTGACAGGGCCCGCAACGAGGGAATCTTCCTTTCTCCGGAGGGAGCATCTGTGACCGCAGCATATGACAAGCTGCTTGCGGATGGAACCCTGAAGGCCTCCGATAGAGTTGTGCTCTTCAATACCGGGGCTGGGCTGAAGTACACCGACGTGACAGCCGCCGCGATGAAACTGGAACGGCCCTCGCCAGGGCCCAAGTGACCCTACAATAGCTTTCTTGGGGTCTCGACATCAGGCGCGGGCCAAGATGCAATAGCGCCCGACAAGCCAGTCCCAACATTCAGGATACGGGTAGAAACCGATGGTGCGATCAATTGCCGGACCGGGACGTGGCGTGGCAGGGCAGTTGCCCATCCTTGCGGCCACCGCTGTGCTCTGCTGGTTGGGGGGCGCGGGCCTTGGCTTGTTGGGTCAAGCGGCGGCTGGCGTCCTTCTGCGCTCCGGCGCCATTCTATTGTTCGCATGGATTGCCGCGCGCCGTCCCTCGCTTCTTGCCTGGACGTTCCTTTCCATGATGGCCGGTGTTGAGCTTGGCCTCGACGCCTCGCATGTGGCCACCCAGCTCCGCTTCCTGGGCGACCTCTTTCTGCGCCTGATTCGCATGATTGTGGCGCCACTCCTGTTTGCCACCATCACCACCGGGATCGCGGCCCATAACCGACTGCGCAGCATCGGCCGAGTTGCGCTGAAATCCCTCATCTACTTCGAGCTGGTTACCACCCTGGGCCTGATCTTCGGCGCTGTGGCGATGAATCTCTCCGGCGCGGGGTGGGGAGTTCCGTTGCCCAGCACAACGGAGGCAGCACTTGGGCAGCAGAGCGTGCTCACATGGCAGCAGGCAGTTCTGAATTTCTTCCCCGAGAACATCGCACAGGCCGTGGCGCAGAATCAGATTCTGCAGGTAGCTGTGTTTTCGATCTTTTTCGGAACTGCCCTTGCATTGCTCTCGGAAGACAAGCGCGCCCCGATGGTTGCAATCCTGCAATCTCTCGCGGATACCATGTTTCAGATTACGCGGATTGTCATGTACCTAGCTCCTGCGGCTGCAGGTGCGGCGCTGGCTTACACAGTGGGCCGCCTGGGATTGGCGATGCTGCTTCCTCTGGGCAGGCTTGTGATTGTCTGCTACGCCACCCTGGCGGCCTTTTGCGTGCTGGTTGCGCTTCCCATCCTTCTGCTCTGGCGCATTCCGGTGCGCGGATTCCTGAAAGCTGTAAGCGAGCCGGCTGCCATTGGATTCGCGACCACAACATCGGAGGCAGCCATGCCGCTGGCAATGGAGCGCATGGAGTCGTTTGGTGCGCCACGATGGATCGTGGCCTTCGTGATGCCTGCTGCCTACAGCTTCAATATGACGGGATCGAGCATCTACCTGGCCATGGCGTCCATCTTCGCGGCACAAGCTTGCGGAATTCACCTCAGCCTTGTACAACAGATCACAATGCTGGCCACGCTTGCGATTGCGAGCAAAGGAGTTGCCGGAGTGCCGCGCGCGGTCCTCGTTGTACTGATGGCCACCGCCAGCGTCATCCACATCTCAACCGTACCCATATTCCTGATTCTCGGTGTTGACGCGCTGATGGATATGGGTCGGTCGCTGATGAACGTGGTTGGCAATTCCCTTGCTTGCGCCGTAATTGCTCGCTCGGAGGGTGAGTTTGCTCCCTATGAAGGACCCCGGTAATATCCCGGTGCAGTGCGCCGGTGTTTCCCCATGGCCTCGGCTTCAATTCATGCCGGCCATTCTCAGCTGAAGAACCGCATTCCCACAATTCATTCCCGAGCACAGTCGACCGGACGGAGTCTTTGTTGAATTCAGGCCCCGTGTGGTAGCTTATTCATGTGAAAGCCCCTAGCCTTATGGCCGCGAAGATCTGTTGTTGTGCAGCGATGTGTTGCGCATCTGCGTCTTCTGGCGTGAGGAAGTGGCTGGGGTAGAGCAACTTACAAGCCGGCACCTCATTTTGACCCACCGCCAGAGATTGCACTGGCAGGTGGGTTTTCTGTTTTGGGGCAGATTTCAGCTTTTCTGGGGTGGCGGCATTTGATGCGCCAGTTACCAAAGTAAGGAGCAAGCGATGGGTGTTCCAGAGATCAGGGTGGAAGAACTGAAGCAACGGCTCGATGCCGGTGAGAATCTCTTCCTGCTCGATGTGCGCGATGAATCCGAGTACGAGATTTCCAACATTGGCGGTCAACTCATTCCGCTGCCCGAGCTGTCCAGGCGGATGAACGAACTCGACGCTTCCCAGACAATCGTTACTGTCTGCAAGATGGGACCACGGGGCGCCAGAGCGGCGCAGGTGCTTCACAATGCCGGATTCCATCACGTCTGGAACCTCACCGGCGGGATTCACGCCTGGTCCGACCGCGTGGACCGCAGCGTTCGCAAGTACTAGCAACAATCGCAGAAACGAACTGGGCGAGTGCGTCAGTTTTCAATACCCGATACGAAGCAGCGGTCAAATTCGCTCTCCCTGCTTCAGTTCAACAAGCGCCGGTGGCGAAGTGGCTAACGCGCAGGTCTGCAAAACCTGTATTCGTGGGTTCAATTCCCGCCCGGCGCTCCAGAGCATTTTCAAAGACTGTGTCAGTAATTGCGATGTCCGCTGTTCGGCGTTTTTCGACCGTCGTCGGCGATAAGGTCGCTCCTTTAGGATTCCATCTGTAGAATACGAATTGGGTCGTTTTGAAACACAAGGAGGCAGCCTGTGCCTGAAGAAGTAAGTCGCGTTTCGTTGCGTGAGGAATCGGCATTTCAGTTAGCAAATGTCACCAAGACTGCTCCCCAGTTCGGAGCCATCACACCGCGTTGGCTGGTTCGCTTCCTTGACTGGAAGCCGATTGAGGCTGGAACTTTCAGAGTCAACAAAGTGGATGAGTCGAAGGTCATCGAGTCCACCTGCGGCCACGAAGACGAGTCCACCCTCGCCTCTACCTTTGTCGATTACGTAGAGAAGCCGCGCGAGTACCGCCTGAGCAGCATCAATGCGGTTCTCAACGTTCACACCCGCGTCTCCGATCTGCTCAGCAGTCCTTACGATCAGGTTCGCGAGCAGTTGCGGCTGCTGATTGAGAGCGTGAAAGAAAAGCAGGACAGCGAGCTTCTGAACAATGCGGACTACGGCCTACTCAACAACGTTGCCGCGTCGCAGACGTTACAGACGCGCAAAGGCGTGCCCACGCCGGACGACCTGGACGAATTGCTGACCAAGGTTTGGAAGGAACCCTCCATTTTCCTGGCTCATCCTCGTGCCATTGCGGCCTTTGGACGGGAATGCACGCGTCGCGGCGTTCCTCCGCCGACAGTGACTTTGTTCGGCACGCCGTTCCTTACCTGGCGTGGTGTTCCGCTTATCCCCTCCGACAAGATCGCAATCAGGAGCAAGGATCAGAAGTCGAAGATTCTGCTGCTGCGCGTCGGCGAGAAAAAGCAGGGCGTTGTCGGTCTCTTTCAGCCGGGGCTTCCCGGCGAGCAGAGTCCTGGCTTGTCGGTCCGTTTCATGGGAATCGATCAGCGAGCGCTGGCCTCTTACTTGGTGTCGCTCTACTGCTCAGCCGCCGTTCTCACGGAGGATGCAATCGCCTTGCTGGAAGACGTGGATGTAGGCCAATACCATGAGTACAACTGATCGGACGCTGATTCCGGGGGCTGCTCCGGAGATCGGAAACTGGGGTGCCGGATTGCACGCAATCGAAGGTGTGCCCGGTGGCATCCCGGCCCCAGCTGAGTTGGCCCGGTTGGCCAACGATATCTTCAATGCATTGCCGCAAGGGCTCCAAGCGCCCGTTGCAACTGCGGCAGTTTCTGTTTTGCCGCCGAACTCGGCATTCACGGGGAATCCCTATGCGGCTGTGCCCAGTCCGAATGCTCCCTCAATACCGGGGTTGCTTGCCGGGTTGAGCGAGGCTCATCCTGGTGCATTCGTCGCAGTTCCAGACCGAGGCGCCGCGCCAAACCTACCCGCTGCTGCTCCAGCTACGGCCGGCGCTGCCGTGCCCAGCGGTGAAATTGACCCTACGGCAGGCGCGCCTTTTGCATTTCTCGCCGATGCGCGTCCGCTCTTCGTGGAACCTGCCGCGGAATCATCTCCCGTCAATGCGCCGCGCTACGCATTGGGGAAATCGGCTTTCAGCGATGGGGGCTTTGCTGCTATTCCATTTTCCTCGCTCACGGACGTTCAACCATCTCAGCTTTCGAATTCTCCGCAGCCTCCGGCGCCCGCAGTTCCTGGGGTTCTCGGCGCCGTGGATTCGTCCGCTATCCCGGCGTTTTCCTTCCTTGAAGATGCGCGGCCGCTCTTTTCAATGCCGCCCACACTCCCCGGACCTGTGCCGGCCGGTGCGCCGGAAACCCCTGCCCCTCCTGCTCAAGACTCAGCGAGCAACGGCAATCCCTTTGCATCGCCGCTCAACCTGAACGCGCCGCAGCTCTCGGGAACCGTAGCTCATGCGCCCGACTATCGTGCTCCGGCTTCACACGATCCTCAGAGCCAGCCTAGACCGCTCTATGCGGCAAGTGCTTTGCCGGTCGTGGTTCCGGGCGCGGGACAGCCTGAAGTTCTGGGCGATCTCGGCCTCTCTTCCTATTCGTTTGATGTCGAGGCGATTCGGCGCGATTTTCCCATCCTGCGCGAGGTCGTCAACGGACACCCGCTGATCTGGCTTGACAACGGCGCAACGACGCAGAAGCCGCAGTCGGTCATCGATCGCATCTCCTACTTCTACGAGCACGAAAACTCGAACGTGCATCGTGCCGCGCATGAGTTGGCCGCGCGCGCCACCGATGCGTACGAGTCTGCGCGACAGAAGACGCGCCGCTTTCTGAACGCCGGGGCCACGCGTGAAATCGTCTTTGTCCGCGGAGCCACCGAAGCCATCAACCTTGTTGCGCAAAGCTGGGGTCGCCACAATATTCAAAAGGACGACGAGATCGTCATTACCTGGCTCGAGCATCACGCCAACATCGTTCCCTGGCAGATGCTGTGCGCGGAAAAAGGCGCTCTGCTGCGCGTTGCGCCTGTGGACGACTCCGGCCAAGTGCTGCTTGACGAATACGAAAAGCTGCTTGGCCCGAAGACGCGCCTTGTTTCCATCGCGCACGTTTCGAATGCCCTGGGCACGATTGTGCCGGTCAAGCAAATGGTCGAGGCCGCTCATCGTCACGGTGCGCGCGCGCTCGTGGACGGCGCGCAGGCAGTGTCGCACATGCGCGTCGACGTGCAAGCCATCGATTGCGACTTCTACGTCTTCTCCGGCCACAAGGTGTTCGCGCCGACCGGCATCGGCGTTCTGTTTGGAAAGTCTGAGGTGCTGGACAACATGCCGCCATGGCAAGGCGGAGGCAATATGATCCAGGATGTCACCTTCGAGAAGACGCTCTACCAACCGCCTCCGCAGCGCTTCGAAGCCGGCACCGGAAACATCGCCGACGCGGTTGGCCTCGGCGCCGCGATCGATTATCTCGATCGTGTCGGCATCGCCAATGTCTCGCGCCACGAGCACATGCTGCTCACCTATGCCACGGCCGCCCTCCAGCGCATTCCAGGTCTGCACATCATCGGCACGGCCAAGGAGAAGGCCGGCGTGCTTTCCTTCATCATTGATGGCTTCCGCACCGAGGAGATCGGCGACTACTTGAATCGCAAAGGCATTGCGGTGCGTGGCGGCCATCACTGCGCGCAGCCCATCCTTCGCCGCTTCGGCGTGGAGAGCACGCTTCGCGCTACGCTTGCGCTTTACAACACCTGTGAGGAGATCGATGCGCTTGTGGCCGCGCTCTGGGACCTGCGTCAAGGGAGACATCCGGGACTCGCGTGATACGAGCCGAGGCAAATGCGCTGCGGGCTGTGCAGAGAGGACGGATGCCCGAATGACAAGCTGGTTCAATGCTGAGTGGCCGTGGTACGTGGCTGGTCCGCTAATTGGCCTTTTTGTTCCTGCGCTGCTGCTCATAGGCAACAAGGTCTTCGGAATCTCCGGCAATCTGCGCCACCTTTGTTCCGCCATTGTTCCGGGGAGAATCGAGTTTCTTCGCTATGACTGGAAGCGCGCCGGGCTCTGGAATCTTGTGTTCCTGGCCGGAGTGTTGCTCGGCGGTTTTCTTGCCTCGCACATCGGAACGCCGCATGCGATCGCGATCTCCCCAGAAACCACGGCAACTCTGAGCAGGCTGGGAATTCACGACTTCACCGGCGTTGCGCCGCATGAGCTCTTCACGTGGCACGCGCTGCTAACGTTGCCTGGCTTCATTTCAGTTGTGGTGGGCGGATTCCTGGTGGGCTTTGGAACGCAATACGCAGGAGGCTGCACCTCGGGCCATGCTGTCAGCGGCCTGGCCAACTTCGAACTGCCTTCGTTGATCGCCGTCCTCGGATTCTTCGCCGGAGGGCTAGCCGCGACGTACTTCATCCTGCCGTTTGTGATTGGACGCCTATGACGCAAACGTCTCTTCCTGAATTCCAAGGCTGCGGCGTCGCAAGCGGTGAGCAGCCAGAGCTTCGGCCCGCATTCCTGCCCGTCTATCTGCTGCTGGGCATCGCATTCGGATTTGTGCTCACTCGATCGGAGGTGCTTTCCTGGTTCCGCATTCAGGAGATGTTCCGCTTCCAGTCGTTCCGCATGTACGGCATCATCGGTTCTGCGGTTGCAACCGCGGCTGTCTCTATCGCGCTCATCAAGCGGCTGGGATTGAAGTCCATCTCCGGCGGCCCGATTACCATCCTCAAGAGGCCAATGGGCAGTGGCCTCCAATACGCCGTCGGCGGCACAATCTTCGGCTTGGGGTGGGCTTTGACCGGCGCTTGCCCAGGGCCGCTCTTCGCTCTGATTGGCAACGGTGTCTCGGTGATGTTTGCCGCAGTCTTGAGCGCGCTTGCCGGAACATGGGTCTATGGCTGGCTTCGGCCTCGTTTGCCCCACTGATCGGGTCGCATAGTTCTCTGGCTTCGACGCCTTTCACTTGATTCAGGCATACCCAGCAAGTTTTGGCTTCTCTGTTACCTCGGCAGCGGGATGAGTGTTGAATCCAAACCTACGGATCGACCGCTAAGGTAGTTCAGGGGCGAACCGCGCCCCTGAACTTTGTGGAAAGGACATCTCTTTCTCCGCGCCGCCCGTTGAATCGTTGACGTTTCGATTGCCAAGATGCCCCTGATACCCCGCAGAATCGGGACGACGGAGCTCATACTCTCGCAAAAACTTATCGCCAACTTCCAAAAAGTTATTGGACGCGGGGCGCGAAATGGGCATACGGTTTGGGCATATCGCGGCCCGACCGGGGCCGCTGGAGGTGCCGATGATCCCCACGCCCACGCCCGCCCGCCGATTGCAGACTGCCATGAGGGGCATTCTGCGCCGGATGCGCCCCAACCTCTGCCTCTTAACCTTGCTGCTCTTCCTCCCTTCGATTGCGTTTGCGCAGTCACCTTTCGATACCGGTTTCACTGCACTACAAACCCTCTTCACAGGCACGGTTGCCAAAGTCGCCAGTTTGATCGCCATCGTAGTTGGCGGGTACCAGTTCGCGCATGGCGAGCCGGGCGCCAAGAAGACCCTGGCCGGTGTCGCCGCCGGCACGGGGATTGCCGTACTAGCCGCCAATGTTCTGACCTGGCTTTGGGGCGTGTAAGCAGAGCCTCATACCATGCCTGTCAACGAAAGCCCAACGATTTCTCAAGCTGTGAGGAGCGACGATGCAGACACACACTTCAACCGGCAGGAGGAACCGGGTCTACAAGAGCCTGCACAAGCCCCTCACATACCTCGGGGTGGAGCGGACGCTGTTCTACTTCGTCTGCGTGGGTGCCGTTGGCGCATTCAATCTCTTCAACAGCCTGCTCGCCGGCCTTGCTGTTTTCATCGGCGGGTTCGCTTTCGGTCATTGGGTCACGAATACCGACCCGGCTTTCTTGCGCATCCTCGCGAAGTCGGAGCGTTACAACGTGCGCTACGATGCCGCCAAGCAGAGCGTCCCGCGCGTGGAGGTGGTCTGATGCTGCGACTAGACAAAGTCATCAAACCGTGGAAGGATGCTGCTTCGCTCAATGACCACATCAACCTTTACGGCTTCTTGAACGAGACTGCGTTTCTGACCAAGAGCGGCGATGTGGGTATGGTGCTGCGCGTTTCCGGCGTGGACTACGAAAGCCTGAACCATGCGGAACAGGAATACGCAGTCAAGCGGCTGGAGGCCGCGCTCAAGGCATTCGGGCCAGGGTTCCACGTCTATCAATATCTGTTCAAGCAAAACCGGCCCGAGATCCCATTCGCCAACTATGACGACCCGGTTGTCGAAGCCGCAATCGACCAGCGGCGGCAGTTCTTTGAGGCCAAGCGCGACCGGCTTTATCAAATTGAAATCTTCTATTGCTTCGTTCTTGAAGGGGCACGTTCAAAAACTGGCGTGGGCGCCGCGCTTGCCCGCCTGATGCACGATCCCGCCGGGGCTGTAGATGAACTGAGGACACAATTCACTGGCAGCAGCATGAAAACGCTACTGCGAACGCAGATCGAAGGCGACGTTGCGAGGCTGTACAGCCAAGTCCAGACGTTCACGCGCCAGCTTGCGGATTTCATTGAGATCGAGGTTCTGAATCAGCAGGGCCAGTTCGCATTTCTTCGGCGCCTCGTCAACTACGACGATTCGCGCATTGCCGGCAAGCCGCAATCCACGCAATTTCTCGACTACCAGGTTGTGAATTCAACCATCGAGGCCGAACGCGACCATCTGCGCGTCGGCGATCACTTCGTCCGCGTGCTGACCATGAAGGAAGCAATCACGGAGACGCGGCCCCTTGTGCTCGATTCACTCCTGAAGATTGCGGCGAACTTCTATGTCGTGACGGAATGGACACCCATGACGACCGATCAGGCGCGCAAGGAAGTCAACAAGCGCCGCCGCCACTTCAATATCTCAAAGACCGGCTTCATTTCACAAATGGGCAGCGACCCCGCAAAAACCAATCCGCGCGATGTGCTGGTCGATGAATCGAAGCAGGCGGACATCGAAAACCTTGGCGATTGCCTTCGCGCGTTGGGCGACGGCCAGCAGCTTGGCGACTTCTCCCTCACCATCGTTCTCTATGGCCGCTCGAACGCAGAGCTTCAGCAGCTCGTAGGCGAGTTCACCGGCGTCTTTACGAACGCCGACGGCAATCTCTTCGTCGAAAGCTACAACCAGCTCAACGCCTATTTCGCCACCGTGCCTGGCAACTATGCGATGAATCTCCGCAGGCTGTATCTGCTGAATACCAATTATGCCGACCTCTCGTTTCTGTTTACGATCCTGCCTGGCGAGAAAGCGAACGCCCATCTCGGCACGGAGTACCTCGCTGTGCTCGAAACCGACAACAGTACGCCGTATTTCCTCAACCTGCACAACGGCGAAGTTGCGCATACGCTCATCCTGGGGATGACGGGCTCCGGCAAATCGTACTTTTGCAACTTCATTCTGCAAAATGCACAGAAGTATGCGCCGCTGACTTTCATCTTCGATATCGGCGGGAGCTTCCAATCGCTCACAACGATCTTTGGCGGGTCGTACCTAAACGTGGGGCAGGAGACGCGCGACTTCACCATCAACCCGTTCTCTCTTCCGCAGACCAAAGAGAATATGCAGTTCCTATTCAGCTTCTTCCGTGTGCTGATCGAGGGCAATGAACAGCGTTACCGGCTCGACTTCAAAGAGGAGCGCAAGCTGTGGGATGCGATCGAGCGTATATACGTGTTGGAGCCTGCGCAGCGAACCGTTTCCAACTTCGGCAACATCATCGGAGAATTGAAGGAACGTCTGCATCGTTGGACGCGCGGTGGCCAGCATGGATTCCTATTCGACAACGCCGAAGACACGCTTTCGTTCAGCCGCTTTCAGACATTCAACTTTGCCGGGTGGGGCAACGCGCCCGATGTCTTGGAGCCATTGTTGTTTTACGTTCTGCACCGGGCATCGAACGAGATCGCCGATCCTGCGAAACTCGCCACCTTCAAGATGTTCCTGCTTGACGAAGCATGGCTCTTTATCAAAAACGAGACCATTCGGAAGTATGTTGTGCAGGCGCAGAAAACCTGGCGCAAGCACAACGCCGCCATGATTCTCGCCACGCAGTCCATCAAGGAGCTTCAGGAATCGGGCATGTTGCAAATCGTCTCCGAGAGCTGCCCGACGAAGATCTTTCTCGCCAATCCGGAGATGGACCGCGACGTGTACCGCGAGGCGTTCCATCTAAACGATACGGAACTCGATCTGATTGCCGGTCTCGTTCCACCCGGCCAGATGCTCATCCGCAAAGCACAATCGTCGAAGAAGGTCCAGTTAAACGTCGATTCCGTCTCGCATTGGATGGCAACGAACAACGCCCGCGACAACCTGAAGAAGCGCGACTACTTCGAGCGTTTCGGCATCGCCGACGGTCTGCGCCGGCTCGCCGAGGACTTTCCCTTCCGGCCACGCACACTGGCCGGCGCCGCAACTCCCAACCCCCAAGGAGCTACCGTATGAGCCGCAAACTGATCTTCATCGCCGGGCTTGCCCTGGCTCTCCCCTCCCTAACGGCCGGCGCTCAGGAGGCGTCAGCGCGCACTGTCCAATACCACTCCCAGGACATCGTACCCATCCACGCCAAGCTGAAGTACACGACACTGATCGAGGTTCCGCCCACGGAAAAGATCATGGAGGCCGCGACAGGCGACAAAGATTTCTGGATCGTAGATGTGGTCGGCAACTTCTGCTTTGTGCATCCGGCCAAAGCCGGCATCAGTTCCAACCTCAACCTGATTACCGACAAAGGCAACATCTATTCATTCACACTGGAGGACGTGTCCGGCAGTGCCGCCGCGCCGGATCTGAAAGTGTTGATCGAGCCTGCCGACCGCTCCTCGATTGTCGCAGCCAGCGGTCCGCCGCAGTTCGTGCCCGCCGCACAGCTGGAGCAGAGCAAGCAGCAGCTTGCCGCGCTGCAATCGCACGTCGAGCAGGCTGTCGATGAATACAAGAGCGCCTACCCTGTGCAGTTGAAGTTTGATTACAGCTACAAGGCCAACGAAGCGCCCTTCGATATTCAGTCGATCTACCACGACGACAAGTTCACCTACATCAAGACCAACGCGCCGGAGAAGTTCAGCGTGTACGAGATGAAGGATGGCAAGCCCAACCTCATCACTTATGACCTTCGGGATGGGACGTACATCATCCCGAAGGTGATGGACTCTGGGTACGTCGAGCTGGGCAAAAAGCGGATGGACTTCACGCGGAAGGGATAATCGTCATGTCTGAGACCAACTTCATTCCTCCTACGGTGGCGCAGGCCGAGCCGGAACTGCGCCGCGCCAAGATCGATCCAAAGGGCGTGCTACAGAGGAACCTCAAGACCTTCGTGTACCTTGGTGCGGCGTTACTGGTTATCGCGGCGGCGCTCGTCAGCTCAACCAACAAGAAGACGCCCGCGCAGCAGGCGGCGGCCAAGGGTCAGCCGCCACAGCCCATGCTTCAGGACAACACGGACAACAACGTGCAGGACTTGAAGAATCAGCTCAAGGCCCAACAGGACAAAGACAAGCAGCAGGCGGCAATCGCCGGTGCTCCAGGCGGCGATCCCGCGCTCGCGGCTGCAACGCCAGCGCAACAGGCAGCCGCCGCAGCCTATGGGCCGACCGGCGTTGCCGCACCGTGCGTTCCGGGCCAGCCCTGCCCGCAAGCGGGCTATGGGCCGGCAGGATATGGACAACCGGGGAATGCGCAACCCCAACTCTCGCCGGAACAACAGCAGGCGCAGTTGATCGCCGCGAAGGAACGCGAGCGGGCCGATGAGTCCCGCTTTGCTTCCAACCTCGTGTACTCGCGCGCTTCCGACCCGCCGCAACAAGCATCTCAACCATCAGTGGGTCAATATGCCCAGGCGGGCCAGCGGCAGCAGGATTCCAGCCTGATCCCGCCGCGACCCGCGGGGGAATCGCAGGAGTCGACCGGAGGTTACAAGCGTCCCCTGGAGGCAAATATCGATTCAGCCGTGGGCCAGCCGTATCTGGTTTATGAAGGTTCAGTTCTGGACACGGTTTTGATGAATCGCCTGGACGGCGACGCCGCCGGCCCGGTCAAAGTCCTGGTCTCGAACCCGTTGTACTCGCACGATCACCAGCACGTCATCATCCCAGAGGGAACGGTCGTCCTCGGCGAAGCAAAGAAGATTGGGGCAACTGGATTTGGGCAACAGCGGCGCATGGCCGTCGTCTTTCACCGTTTGATTATGCCGGACGGCTACTCAGTCGATCTCGACCAGTTCCACGGCCTCGATCAGATCGGGGAGGAAGGAATGAAGGACAAGGTTAACAACCACTATTTTGAGATATTCGGCGCTTCGATCGCCTTGGGTGTGATTGCGGGAGCGGGAGAAATTGAGGAAGGCGGCGGCGCCATCTCGACCAGCGGTTCCCAGGCATTCACCACCGGCACCGCGGCCAGCGTCTCGCAGTCTGCGAACACCATCCTGGACCGTTTCATGCAGATTCCGCCCACGATTACGATACGGGAAGGACATCGCGTGAAGGTCTATTTCACGCAGGATATGCTCTTGCCTGCCTACACCAACCACGCCATACCACAGACGTTTTGAGAGGAGGTTCAATATGAAACGCATCTCTTTCCGCGCGGCTGCTCTGCTCGCTTTCACCATTGCATTCACTGGCTGCAAGAAGCAGGAACAGTGCGCCAGCGGCGATTCACCCGAACTCTGCAAGGCGGTGCAAGAGTGCTTTGCGTCGGGCACTTCTACCGTAGCTTGCCGCGAAGCAGAAAAAGACGCCAACAAAGAGAGAACGGATTATCCCGCCGCTAACAGTGGTGCTACAGATGGCCTCAACTATGACTCGTCGAAGGCATCTCAAAAGCCAACGCCCAAACAGCCACCAAAACAGTAACCGAAGCGTTCGTCACTTTCCGCAGAGGAGAATTGACTATGAATCGTATGTCGCTCACTGTAACGATCGTCCTGTTTGCCGGCGCAACTCTTGCACACGCGCAGTTCGGTTCCGGTATCGTCTTCGATCCTACGCAATCGGGCCATGCCATCGTCCAGATCGAGCATGAACAACAGTCGCTTGCCAACGAAGCGCAGCAGATCGAGAACGGAACAAAGATCTTTACCAACACAGTAAAGATCGCCACGACGGCCCTGCAAACCTACAACACCGTCCAACAGCAGTACAACCTTTACCGCCAGATGATTCTTGCACCAAACATGCTTTATCAGCGGTTCCTTTCGCCCCAGAGTGATTTGATGTTGATGCAGCAAGTCTCCAATACCTACGGCAATTCGATGGGATGGCTCAATGCGTCGAATACCGGAACTGGAGCGGCGGCCTCTTACCAGCAAGCGGTTGTGCCGCGTACTTCCAACATGGTTCCCGGTTACGGGACGACAAGTGTTTATGGACAGCAGCAGATTGCCGCACAGGGAGCCACCATCGACATCGGCGATTCCGTGATGAGCACCAACCTGCAGGTTCTTGGTACGATCCGCGCAAACCAGGCGGCAAGACAGACGGACATCGCCAATCTGGAAG
>Ga0326727_10016639_pt1 | contig 15464 bp, 16 predicted proteins | sample MB2enrmetagenome_FD_207643 | JGI IMG/M metagenome (GOLD analysis project Ga0326727, IMG submission 207643) | Lab enriched peat soil microbial communities from McLean, Ithaca, NY, United States - MB29MY | ecosystem: Environmental > Terrestrial > Soil > Wetlands > Peat | place: USA: New York... | reverse complement strand
GGGAGCGGCCCTCGCCGCCCAGCGAATCCTCAAGAAACTCGCCTACCTCGCGGCCCCGTTCGCCCACCAGGCCCACCACCGTCACATCCGCCTCGGTGTTGCGGGTCATCATGCCGATCAGCGTGCTCTTGCCCACCCCCGAGCCGCCGAAGATGCCCACGCGCTGTCCCCGGCCTACCGTCAATAGCGCATCGATCACGCGAATTCCGGTGCCCAGCGGAGTGCGAATCGCCACTCTGTCCAGCGGCGACCTCACCACCCCCTCCAGCGGCAGCGCCAGAGAGACGGCCGGCGGGCTACCGTCATCGATCGGCGCGCCCATCGCATTCAGCACCCTTCCCATCAGCGCCGGACCCACCTCGATCTGGGGATGGACGCCACAGGCAGTCACCTGATTTCCAAAACGGATGCCCTCGGTGCTTTCCACCGGCATGGACAGCACATTGGAGCCGCGAAAACCGATGACCTCGGCCAGATGCGCGCGGCCGTGCTGATCCTGAATCTCGCAGCACTCGCCTACCGAGGCCAGCGGCCCAGCAGACTCGATGGTTTGGCCTACCGATTCGAGCACCTGCCCGCGCCAGCGCCATGGCTGTCCACGCTCCAGACGGCTAAAATAACGCTCCAGCATCTCGGTCATGCGCGGCGCTCCTCAAGGGCCCCGGAGTCAGCGCTCACCGGCTCGGCAGCGACGGAGCTGGAAGCGCCGGTTTTTGAAGTGTCGGCTGCCGAACTGCCGGCGCGGTCAAAGAAGCCTCTCTCAATTTCTCCCAACTGCGCGCGTATCCCCAGGTCCACTGAACCCAGCTCGGTTTCCATCAGGCAATCGCCCAGCCGCATTCCTTCGCCAGCAATGACCGCCGGATTCACGCTCAGGTTGGGCACCAGGGCGATGGCTTCAGTCCACAGGGCGAGCTCGGCAGGGGGGACACGCAATCGCACCTGAGTCGATTGGGAGAGCTGTCCGAGCGCCACCCTGACCGCGCCGGTCAACAGCAGCGGGTCCATTTGCGCCTCGCGGCGAAGAATGCGCGCCGCGACAGCCAGCGCCAGCTTCACCACCTCGTGCTCGACCTTCTCGAGGTAACGGTTACGTTCCTGGGTAAAACTCTCGAGAAGGCCGGCGGCCTGTTGCGCCCGCTCGCGCTGGGTGGCGGCCTGTGAGCCGCTCTGCGCCTCGCGCTCGGCCTTGTGGCCCTCCTGGCGGCCCTGCTCGCGGCCAGCTTCCTGGGCGCGGCGCTTTTCCTCGGTTAGGCGAGCCTCAAACTCGCCGTGAAGACGTGGATCAATCGCTCCCGACGCGGCATCCCTGCCCAGCGTTACAGATGCATTGGGTGCGGCATCCTCGACATTCTCCCATCCATTCCATTCCGGTAAAAAAGGCGCATCGGGGCCGGCCGGGTACTCGAAGCTCTCGATGCGCCCGGAAGCGCCTTTACGCGTAGCTGATTCCGCCTGCCGCAAGAATTGCCCCCAAATAGTTGTCAGTTGTCAGTGGTCAGTGGTCAGCAAAAACGCTAAACTGACAACTGAAAACTGACAACTGTTCACTGTTATGCCAGCATCTCGTCTCCGGTCTCCAGCTTGAGAACCACCTTGCCCTCGGCCTCCAGGCGCCGGGCCAGATTGAGAATCTCCTGCTGTGCCTGCGCCACCTCGCGCGAGCGCACCGGCCCCAGCACATCCATGTCTTCCTTCAGCATCTCCACGGCCCGCGAGCTCATGGATTTGAAGATCTGGGCGCGCAGATCGTCTTTGGCGCCGCGCAGGGCGAGCGCCAGTTGCCTCTTGTCCACGCCGGAGACGATCTCGCGGATGGTGCTGGGCGGAACGGTTACCAGATCTTCAAAGGTAAACATGAGGTTGCGGATGGACAGCGCCAACTCCGGTTGGGCTTCTTCGATGGTTTCGAGTATTTTTTTCGATTCTTCGGCGTTGAGCCGGTTGAGCAGATCGGCGACCGCTTTAAAGCCGGAGTAACTCTTGCGCGCCGTGTCGCCCACGTTTTCCAGGCGCCGGTGCAGGATGTGGGCCACCTTCTGCGCCATCTCCGGCGAAAACTGGCGCATCTCGGCCAGCCGCTGGATGGAGAGCACCTTGTGGTCCTCGCTCAGGTTGTCCAGCACCAGCGAGGCCCGCTTGGGATCCAGGTGGGCCAGCACCAGCGCGATGGTCTGCGGATGCTCGCTGTCCAGCAGTTTGCCCAACTGCTGGGGATCGGTGCGCTGCAGCTTGGCCAGATTGCCATGCGCTTCCTCCTGCGAACGGCGCACCAGCATCAGCAGGTCGTCGGCGCGCGCCGCGCCAAAGGTGCCCTTCAGCAGGCGGCTGGCGTAGTCCAGCCCGCCGTGGGTCATGAAGTTCTGAGTGTCCAGAAGCCCCCAGAACTCCTCCAGTATTCCGGCAGAAATCTCCGGCGTGATGCCGCGCAGTTCGGCCAGCTCCTCGGTAAGCAACTGCACGTCCGCCTCCGGCAGGGCGCGCAGAACCTCCTTGGCCAACTCCTCGCCCACGGCCACCAACAAGATGGCTGCTTTGCGCACCCCGCTCATGTTCGCCGTTGACATGCGCCGTGATCCCCCGCTCTCGTAGTCCTGTTCGGCCAAGACCCTGGTCCTTTCCTTTGTTGCTGGCTCCTATGTACCGTCTGCCAGCTTCCAGCTATCCCTCGTGCCGCCCATCGACTTTGTCCGCCGCATGCAGGATCAATCGGAGTGGATCCAGCTCTGCAACAGCCGGGAGCTTTGCGTGGGCTCGCGCTTGAGGTGGTCGGTCACCTGTTCGAAGATCTCCTGTGTTCGGATGCGCGCCGGGTCAATCTCGACCGGCTCAGGCGTCCTGAGCACGCGTGCTTCCGCGGGCTCCGCGCGTCCCGGCAACTCCCTGCCCCCTCCCTTTGCCGAAGGGCCGAGCCGGGAATGGCGCAGGGCGGGACGCACTCCGAAGGCCACCACCACCAGCAGGCCCGCGAAAAGGGCTGCATACTTGATCAAGACCGGCGAGCCTTCGGCGGTGGACAGAATCTTCGCCGGCAGCGAGACCAGCGGTTGAAAATGGTTATCCTCGAAGGCCAGATTTTCGACTTCCAGCAGGTCGCCGCGCGCGGCGTCGAAACCCACCGCGGCCTGCGCCAGCGCCGTAAGGTTGCGCAACTCCTCGGGCGAGCGGGGCTGCCACTGCGCCGCCTTGTCCTTGGTAGCGGGCTGGGCCATGCGGTCGTTCACCACGATGGCCGCGGTCAGCCGCCGCACCCTCCCCGGGCTCTCGATCACATGCCGCATGGTTTTGGTGGCCGCGTAGGTTCCGGCCTCGCTCTTGGCGGTCTGCGGCGCCGCGGTCTGCGCCGGGTAGACGGGCAGGGCCTGCGCGTTGGGCGCATTCGAAGCCACGCCGGGAATGCCGGCGGCAACCGGCTGCGCGCCGCTGGCCTGCTCGGTGCGCTGCATTGATAAGGTCACTGTCTGGTCGGGGTCGTAGCTCTCTTTGGTTTCTTCCGAAGCTATAGAGTCGTAGTCCAGGGTTACCGAGGCGCGTACGTTGCCTGCTCCGGTCACCGGTTCCAGAGTGGTGGTCAGTTTCTCTTCCAGAGCCTGCTCGGCGCTCAAACGCAGGGCGTCGGCGGTCTTGGGACCGAGCGGCAGATGGCCGGCCGCATCCACCAGCACCACATGTTCCGGCGTCAGGCCGTCTACCGCCGAGGAGACCAGGTTGCGTATCGCCTCCGGCTCTCCTTCGGCCAGCGTGCGACGGCGCAGCTTGAGCACCACCGAGGCCTTGGCCGGCCGCTCCGCATCGCGAAACAGAGAGTCGTGCGGCAGCACCAGGTGGACCCGCGCCGATTGAATATCCGACAGAGTTCCCACCGTGTGCTCCAGCTCGCCTTCCAGCGCGCGCTGATAATTGACCTGTTCGTCAAACTCCGATCCCACCCAATTGGGCTTGTCGAAGAGCTCAAAGCCCAGCCGCCCGCTCTTGGTACCCTTGGCCGCGGTCACCAGCCGCGCCTTGTCCAGTTGCGCGGCCGGCACCATAATCCCCGCACCATCCCTGGCGGGCTCAAAGGGAATCTGCGCCTGGGCCAGAACCTGGCCGGTGGAGCGCACATCCTCCGGGTCCATATTGGCGTACAGGACGTGCCAGTCCGGCCGGAGACCGTACCAGAACAAGCCTCCAACCAGCCCCCCCAACAGCAGGACCAGCACCACCGTCCAGCCGCGCTGCGCGGGATGCATCTCGGCCCAGCGGACCCGCGTCCGGCCCCACAGTCCGGCCATCCTGTCGGTCAACTGGGGTTGGCCGGGCATCGTCGGCGCGCTCTTCTGCAACTGTGTTCCGGTGGCCATGGTCTCCGTTCTCAGTGGTCAGTGATCAGTCGTCAGTGGTCAGTAGTCGATAACGGCGGCAAGCAACTGACAACTGATCACTGACAACTGACAACTGCTATTAAAACTGCATTCCGATCACCTGCTGGTAGGCCTGGACTGCCTTGTTGCGCACGGCCAGCGCCAGCTCAAAGGCCATGCTTGCCTTCTGAGTGGCAATCATCGCCTGATGCACGTCTACGCCAGCGCCGTTCATCAATCCGGCGACGGCCGAGCGCGCCTGAGATTCAAGCTGGTTCACCTGGCCAACCGCATCTGTCAACAGATCGGAAAACGGGGTGGATGCGGTGCCTGAGCCTAAGGCCGAAGTTGCGGCTATTCCCGTTTGGGCGCCGGAAAGGCCCTGCAAGGATTGCGTCGCTGTAGTCATGGAATTGATTGCGGGTATCATCGGTCCCCCTTGTTACCCCTTGGCCTGTTGCTCTTTGGCCTGTTACCCTTTGGCCTGTTGCTCTCTGGCGGTTTCAGTCTCTGAGTGCTTGCTCCCGCCGGGAAAACAACTGCCGCCGGCTGCGCATTGGCGATTACGACTTGGCAATCTCCAATGCCGACGTGATCATGCCCTTCTCGGCCTGCACGGCGGAGCTATTCAAACCATATGCACGTGTCGCCCCCATCAGGTCCACCATCTCTGTGAGGGGATTAATGTCCGGATATGAGACATATCCGTCCGGCCCGGCATCCGGGTTTCCAGGGTCATAGCGCTTGAGCGGAGGCGAGGTATCTTCCACTACGGCAGCAATATGCACGCCCGGCGCCGTCGATGCGGAGTTGTTCAGACTGAGAGGAAGTAAATGCGCAGGAAGCGCGGGAAACGAGGCTGCGGCAAGGCTTCCCGAGGCCGGAGTCACAAAGGCCGAGGTCCCCGAAGCTGCATTGAAGCTATTGGCAAACTCCGGATCGCCGGCATCGGCGGCAAAAACGACGTGCTGGCGGTGGTAAGCGCCGCCGCTGGCGGTGCGCGTCGTTTCCGCGTTGGCCATATTGGCCGCCACCACCTCGGCGCGCATCCGCTCGGCCTGCATGGCGCTGCCCGAGGTTTCCATCATCGCAAAGAGATTCATCTGGGCTTCCTTCTCGCGCAACAACAATCTGTTGCGCAATCTTCAGAAGAATCCCTGCACGTTGCTCTCCACTTACTTGCTGTCAGAATGGATGGCGTCCAAGACGCGCTGGTACTCCAGGCGGAGCAGCGCCACGCCGGTTTTAAATCTCAACTGCGCCTCGGCCAGGTTCAGCCCTTCGCGGTCCATGGAGACGTTGTTTCCGTCGGGCCGCGAAATCAGCCCGTCCACGGGCTTGACATGCACCGGCCGGGCTGATCGCCCCTTCTCCACGCCGCTCATCGCCTCCCGCATCTCGGCCTCGAAGTCCATGCCTACGGCGCGGTAGCCGGGAGTATCGATATTGGCCATGTTGACCGCGGTCAGCTTGGCCTCGCTGACGGCGAGATCCATGTAACGGGCAATCTGGTCGCTGAGCTGGCTCTCTACCTGCATCTACCTACTCTCCTTTGGCGGCTTCGTTGCGCAGGCTGTCGATGCACTCGAGGGCTGCGTGCATCAGCTTGTCGAATCTGGATGTCTCAGAAGCGGCTGCATGGCTCGATTCCCTGGTATCGCTTCTCTCGGTCCATGGTTGCTCTTCCCTGCGCTTTTCGATGTATGCCCAGGTGGTGAGTGTGGCGAAGATGCCGCTCAGCACGCCCAGGGCGAAGATGATGTTGTCGGGCATGGGTTCGAGATACCTTCCTTTCGGACAAGATGCTGCTCACTTCCCGCTATTTAGATGCTAGCTAAAGTCAAGAGTTGCTATTGTTCCTAATTGACCATCAACCCGAAATCGATTTCCCGCGCGGTAATGACGGATTCCTCGCCGGCCAGAATGGCGCCCCTCTCCAGCACATGCTCCAGCTCGCGAACGTTGCCCGGCCAGTCGTGGGCGGTCAGCTTGGCCAGCGCCCCCGGATCCACCCGCTTGATAGGAGCCTCGCGGCCCATCCGCGCAAGAAAGTGATTGATGAGCAGCGGCAGATCTTCGGTGTGGCCGGCAAGCGACGGGGTGCGGATGAGGAAGACGGCCAGCCGATAGTAGAGATCGGCGCGGAAGCCGCCGTCCTGGGCCTGCTGGGCCAGAATCTGATGCGTGGCGGCCACAATGCGCACGTCCACCTTCACCTTTTCGTTATCGCCGACGCGCTGCAACTCGCCGCACTCCACAAAACGCAGCAGCTTGGATTGCAGGGCCAGCGGCATCTCCCCGATCTCGTCAAGAAACAGCGTGCCTCCGTCGGCCGCTTCAATCCGTCCGACGCGCCCCTGCACTGCGCCGGTAAACGCCCCGCGCGTGTGGCCAAAGAGCTCGGCTTCCAGCAATGCCTCGGGAATAGCGGCGCAGTTGATGGCGACAAAGGGATTGCGGCTGCGGGTCGAGAGCCGGTGCAGGGCCTCGGCCACCAGTTCCTTGCCCGAGCCGGTAGGTCCTTCGATCAGCACCGGGGTCGAACGCGGAGCCACCAGGCGGACGCGGCGGCTGATTTCAAGCATGCAGGGAGCGTAGCCGATCATCTCCGGCAGCCGCTCGCTGGATGCCGGTTCGATTCCGGCTGTATGTAAATTCGCTTCGGCAGGGATGGCAAGGGAAAGGCCGACAGGGGAAAAGCTCAAGTCGGTCGAGGCGCTGTGCAGCGGAAAAGCCGGCGGGGTCTGGAATGGAATCGCCGCAACCGGCCACAGATTGGCATTCAGGGGATCGGGCAACTGGCTCGGCTTGTCGAGTGCGGGAGCCGCGTTCCAGATGGCCGTGTCATTGTCCTGCGAGCGTCGCAGCGCATAGAGCAGTTCCTGCCGGTAAGGTCCGCGCGGGCTCTCCTGCGCAATCGAGCCGCTGGCGGTTACCAGGTCCACTTCGGGGTAAAACGCGCGGAAGTCCTTGAGAAACTCGGCCAGGTCGAGATCGGGCAGCCATGAATCGACGATGACCGCTTCCGGCGGGGCCGCTTCCGCTTCCGCCCAGGCCTGGGCGCCGCCTTCGGCCACCCGCACCTGCCAGCGCAGGCCAGTGAGAGTTTCTGAGAGCCGCTGCCGGAAGTTTCGATCAGCGCTGGTGACCAGCGCCGTGCGCGGGCGAATGCGGCTGGCGAGGGGAAGAGTGGAAACGGGAACGGTTACCATAACGAATCTCCTGTGCGTCGATCGAGTTGGTTGCATCCATCAAGCTGATACGCTTCATTCGCCTATGCGGCCGCCACCGGAGCGGACACGCCCGGCAGAATCGCGGGCACTGAAAGCACAGGCAGGTTGGTAAGCGCGAGATCGATATCCGGCGGCACCATATAGCCCTGGCCGCGCACCGTGCGAATCAGTTGTCCGGGAGGCGGGTCCTTGAGCTTGCGGCGCAGGTAGTTCACGTAGACATCCACAATATTGGTGGTCTGTGTCGGCTCCAGGTTCCAGACCGAATCGAGAAGCTCCACCCGCGAAACGCACTGGCCGCGATTGAGCATCAGGTGTTCGAGCAGGGCAAACTCCTTGTTGGTCAGGACAATCGACAGACCGGCACGGCGGGCGGTGTGGTCCAACCGGTCCAGTTCGAGATCGCCGGCGTGCAACAGCAGGCGCGCTTCGCGCTTGCGCCGCAACAGCGCCCGGCATCGGGCTCGCAATTCGTGCAGGCTGAAAGGCTTGATCATCAGATCGTCGGCGCCGCGGTCAAGACAGCGGACGCGGGTGTCAATCTCCTGGCGCGCGGTCAACACCAGAACCGGCAGGTCGGCGTCCATCCTGCGAACCTCTTCGAGCACTTGCTCCCCGTCCTTGACCGGCATGTTCAAATCCAGAATGGTCAGGTCGGGCATCTCCTGTCGAAATGCCTCCACCGCGGCGGCTCCATCGTAAGCCAGGTGGACGCGATGCCCGTCGGCTTCTAAGCCGCGGCTCAGAAACACTCCCAGCGCCTTGTCGTCTTCGGCGATCAATAACCTCATAACAACCTTTCTCATTGAGCGGCGCCCTTTGACTCCCGCGCCTGTCTGCTCAAATTACCTGTCCGGCCAGCTTAGCGTGCGCTAACGGTCGGCTTCCTCTAACCATCCCGCGTGTAGAGACGAAACACAATAGTTGGAAGAACAAAATGAGAAAGAGCGATTCCGGGAACGGCACAATGTCAGGAGGGTTCCCGAAATGGAGAGAGTGTGCAAACCCTCGGGGAACGAGGGGTACGTCCCTCTTTGTAGCTCTCATTCGGCTGTTAATACAACCTCAGGCAGCGGCGGTGCGATCCTCACGATTGTCTTTGCTTTTCCGCGATTCCGCTTTTTCGCGATACATCTCGGCGTCGGCCCGGTCAACCAGCGCCTTCGAAATTTCGCCGGGCAGACGTTCTGCGAGACCGATGGAGACCTTGACCCGCAACTTGCAGGGTGCGGCGCTTCCCTGAACCGTGTAGCTTCCGCATACCCACTCCCGCAGCCGGTCAATCTGCACCCTGGCATCAACGATCCCGCAATGCAACAGAAGCATAAACTCATCGCCTCCCCAGCGCCCGATGGTGTCCGTAGAGCGGCAGACGGATCGCAACTTAGCGGCAAATTTCTTCAGCAACTCATCTCCCACCAGGTGTCCATGCTGGTCATTGACGCGCTTGAACTCGTCAATGTCGATAATGGAGACGCAGAACGGCGCGCGGCCATGAATCGCTTTCTCGATCTGGCCTTCCACGGATAGGCGGCTGTGCAGCCCGGTCAGCGCGTCGCGCGAGGCAATCTCCTCTGCCTCTTCCAGACGGGTCTGATAGGTCGTCACTTCCTTCTTGAGATGGTCGATAGCCGCCTTGCCTTCCGTGGTCATCCGGTCGATCGAGCTCTTCAAATCCGTGGCGCTCTGCTTGATTGACTCCCGGATGGCGCTCAGATCCTCCAGGTTGGCGATGCTTTTGAGCCGCGTCGTGACCTCGGTAATCTGAGTGGCGCAGCGCTGATCCCGTTCGCCCACAGACTCGGCGGTTCGGGCCATCATCAGCAGAATTTCTTTTACTTCGCCGGTCTGTTTCCGGTAGTGCTGAGCAGCGCTCCGTCCCCAGCCCTGCAAATGCACCCGCACACCCGTTTCCGTCTCCTTGACCGTTTCACAGGTGAGTTTCGCAGAGAGCTTCTCTTCCAGCTTGCCCAATCCCAGCTTCAGTTCCCCGCCCAGAGCCGGGCAGGCATCCTGGCCGCAGTTGCCCATTTCCAACAGGGAGGAGCAATATGCGGCAATGGTAATCGGCAGCAGAGACTGCTCCTTGGTCTCACCGTCTTCGCCGGGCACCGTTTCGGGCTCTTCAAGATATCGTTTGATGGAGATCATTGTTCCTCGAGAAATCTCTCCGCGTGCGGGGAAGGTAGCGCGGAGGCAATACCACAGGCATATCGGCAGTTCGCTGGTTTTTCATTAGCTGTGGATATAGGATGGAGGCGCATGAATCGACGCCGGAAAAGTTGATTTCCGCACAGAAGATTCAATGGAGAAGCGAGCCATGAAACGTAAATTGCCCGTGGAGCCTTGCTTGCGCTGCCAAAGGCCTACCTCGCGCCGGCGTGATGGCAGGCCCACGTGCCTGCGCTGCTGGGTGGTGCTGACGGGCCTGGCCATGGATAAGAAGATGCGCCGCATGGGAAAGCTCAAAGGCACGCACGGGCGCACGTGAGCTATCGTGTGGCAGGGAGCCGCGCTGCGTGGCTTGCCCCGGAGAGATGAGCATGACGGAAGAAGAACGGCAAGCAAAGCTGGGTAGCCTGGCCCGCTGCAAGCAGTTTGGAGAGAAGGCCTACGACGACATGTACGAGGCACATTCCTCCAGCGGCGCTCGTGGATGCTACAGCGACGCCAAGGAGGCATTCTACGATGCCATCGGGCTGGCCGAGGAACTCGGCTTACCGGAGGAGGCGGAGACTCTGCGCAAGCGTCTGGAACACGTGAAGGCGGTCTACAGAAGCCAGTTTGCGCAGTGATCGAAAAAAAGACGAAAAAAACAGTTGACATAGTTCGCTTTTTATTCGCTATAATGCGTCCATGGCTGTCACTCGAAGGCAAAAAGAGATTCTCGACTTTCTGGAGTCGTTTGTAAGGCGCAACGGCTACTCCCCGTCGTTTGAGGAGATCGCGCGCGGCATGGAGCTGAAAAGCCTGGCCACCGTGCATAAGCACATTACCAATCTGGAAAAGAAGGGGTTGCTGGACCGCGTGCATAACCGCAGCCGCTCCATCGACGTGGTGCCTCCGGGAGCGCGCACGCGCACCAGCGACCGTCTGCCGCTTGCCGGACGCATCGCCGCCGGGTTCCCTGTGGAGGCGATGGAGACGGAGGAGAGCATCTCGTTGCACGACGTGGTCGGCAACCGCGACGTATTTGCCCTCGAGGTGCGCGGAGACTCGATGCGCGACGAGCACATCATCAGCGGCGATTATGTGCTGGTGGAGCGCACGCGCACGGCCCGCCAGGGCGAGATTGTAGTGGCGCTGGTGCGTGGCGCCGAAACCACGCTGAAGCGCTTTTTTACCGAGGGGAATCGGGTGCGGCTGCAACCGTCCAACTTGGAGATGGAGCCTATTTATGTTCCTGCCGCGCAGGTGGCCATCCAAGGCCGCGTGCTGGGCGTGCTGCGCAAATACCGGTGAAACAGGGGTTAGGGATTAGGGGTCAGTGGTTAGGGCGGGAGATTTGCGGAGTTAGCGGCGTTAGCCGTTGCACATAGCGCCTTGGCCGACAACGGCTAATCCCTAATCCCTACTTCTATCACATCAGCAGATTTTTGATCTTCTCTTCAATCACGTCCTGAGGAACGTAACCGATGATCTGATCGGCCACCTTGCCGCCTTTGAAAAAGAGCAGGGCGGGAATGCCGCGCACTCCATAGCGCGATGGAGTGGCGCCGTTCTCGTCCACATTCACCTTGGCCACCTTCAGCTTGCCGGCATAGGTTGCGGCCATGCTATCCACAATTGGCGCAATCGCCTTGCAAGGGCCACACCATACGGCCCAGAAATCCACCAGAACAGGTTGCTCGCTCTTGAGCACCTCCTGGTCGAATGTTGCATCACTCACTTCCAGAACTCCCAATCCAGCCATGATCCTCCTTGCGGTCACTGCCTGAATCCAGTGTAACCGCAACCGGACCTTCATAAGATGCGACAGCGAGCATCAAAGTCGCAAACCGATGATTCATGGTCAAGAATAGACAAAGGCGGCGGAATCAAAAGACGGGCCAGGACTCTCTGAATTTGGCACACATAAAAGACTGATTCGCATTGAAGAGCAAATAAAAGCGCCCGGATCCTAAGAAGGATCACGGGCGCTAGAGCAGCCCTCCCCCAGAACTGCCCACGAGTGCGAATTTAGGAGTTTCAGGGGCGAAAAGCAAGCTATCTTGAGTAACAAAATGAGTAACATTCGGGTTGGAATTTGCAGAGAAAAAGTAACATTCGGGCGAAATATCCACATAGAATAATCCTGCATCGCGGCAAGTGCATGGAGGCCAAGGCTCAAGGAAGGAAACAAAGACCAATTGTGAACATTTTGTGGTCAAAGCTCCAGGCGCACCGCCTCAAAAGAATGGCTTGCTCCCGCCGGCTCGAACCGGCAAAGCTTGAGTTCCGGCTCCGTCAGTCCTTTCAGCGCCTGACGGATGGCAGCCTCATCCTGCGGCACACGATCCTCGCTAGCGACGACAACCAGAACCGAGGGACCTGCTCCGCTCAGTGCCACGCCCAGAATGCCGTGCTCTCCGGCCAACGGCAGCAAGCGAGGCAGCAAGGGACAGAGGGGTGCGCGGTAAGGCTGGTGAATGCGGTCCCGCATGGCCATGCGCAGCAAATCGCCCCGTGACTGTGCAAAGGCCATCCCCAGCAGCGCCACGGACTGAATGTTGGCCACCACGTCAGCGCGAGAGTACGTCGCAGGCAGCGCGGCGCGAGCCTCGCTGGTAGCCAGAGGCTCATTGGGAAGAACCACGATGGCCCGCCACTCAGCCGGCGGCACAACGCGAGCTACATGGACCCGTTTGCTCTCGCATGCCACAGTCACAAATCCGCCCAGCCAGCATGCCGCGGCGTTGTCCGGATGGCCCTCCAGCGCCACCGCTTCCTCCAAAATGCGCTCCGCGCTCCACTCCAACCGGCCAAAATGGACCGCCAAGACGATAGCCGCGAGCCGTCCCGCGGCAGATGAGCCGCAACCCATCCCCAGAGGAATCTCGTTCTTCATACGAATGGCCAGTGGAATCACCGCACGCCCGTCGCTGGCCAATAGTTCTTTGTAAATCTCCAGGATGAGATTGTCCTCCAGCCGGGAGCATAGTTCATGGTCGTGGCCGGTCGCGGTAATGGAAAACTCCGCGGCGGGCTCCGCCTCAATCTCCAGGTAAAAGTCGAGAGCCACGGCCGCAGTGTCGAAGCCGGGGCCGAGATTGGCGGAGGTAGCCGGCAGGCGCAGCCGGAGCTTTCCTGGATTATCGGATTTCGCGCTCAAGCCCTCGCTCATCGCGCGCTCCCTCTCAGCGCGGCCAATACCGCGGCCGGCGTGGCATCCACGGCCACCGCATCACGACGCAGGGCGGCAATCTCCGCTTCCCTGCCCACGGTCTCTTCTTTTGACAGCAGGGCGCCGCGATGAAAATCGATGGTGTAGTCGGCGTCCTTGAGCGAGTGGCCGGTCAGCATCAGAACCACCGTCTCGCCGGAGGCTACCTTGCCTTCGGCGCGCAGCTTCTTCAGCCCTGCCAGCGTAACCGCGGAGGCCGGCTCGCAGCCCAGCCCTTCAGCGCCAATCTCCGCTTTGGCGATGGCGATCTCGGCTTCAGTCACATCCAGGCACCACCCGCCGGTCTCCTGAATGGCGCGCACAGCCTTGCGCCACGAGGCCGGATTGCCGATGCGAATGGCCGTGGCGCGAGTGTGCGCCTCCACAGGCTCCAGCGAGGCAGCCTGATGCTCCCTGAAGCTGCGCACCAGGGGATTCGCCCCCGCAGCCTGAACCACGGAAATCTTCGGCATCCGCGCCACCAGCCCCAGTTCAAGCATCTCCCTGAAACCCTTGCCCAGCGCTGAACTGTTGCCCAAGTTGCCGCCGGGCACGATCAGGTGGTCGGGAACAGTCCAGTCGAAGGCCTCGGCAATCTCGAAGGCCGGAGTCTTCTGTCCCTCCAGCCGGTAGGGGTTGACGGAGTTGAGCAGATAGATGGGCGCTTCATTCACAATTTGCGAGAGCAGGCGAAGACAGCCGTCGAAATCCGTCTTCAACTGGCAGGTCACCGCGCCGAAGTCCATGGCCTGCGATAACTTGCCCCAGGCGATCTTGCCTTCGGGAATCAGCACCAGGCTGCGGAGCCCGGCGCGCGCCGCATAAGCCGCCATGGCGGCCGAAGTGTTCCCGGTAGACGCGCAGGCCACGCACTCGAAGCCCCACGCCTTGGCCACGCTCATCGCCGCGGTCATGCCCGTGTCTTTGAAAGAGCCTGTGGGGTTCATTCCCTGGTGCTTGGCAAAGAGCTGATCGATCCTCAGAGCTCTGGCCGCGCGCGTCAGATGGTAGAGCGGCGTGTTTCCCTCGCGCAGGGTCACCGCGTTGCCAAAGTTGTCCAGAATGGGCAGCAGCTCACGAAAGCGCCAGACGCCGGATTGGTCCACCGCCTCTGTCGACGAGCGCCGCTCCCGCAAGACCCATTTGAGCCCGCCTGCATTGGGCCGGTCCAGGCCCCCGCGCTGGCTCCAGCCGGGGTATTCCACGTCATACAGCTCTCCACATTCGGTGCAGCGGAAGTCAGACCGGGCCGCGGCGCCGGGGATCCGCGCCCCGCATCCGATACAACACAACTGGTGCAAAATCTCGTTCATGCCTGATGATAGGGTAGCAGCAGACGACCGTTTTTGGCGCGTTGGCCTCTCTTTACCATCGATGAACGCGCCAAATCATTCTTACAGCGAAGCGCCGCTAACTCATTGCCTTCGCCCCCTCGTTTTCAATGCAATCGTGCAGCAGGCTGCAACGATAACGGTCGAAATCGTAAATTCCAGCTACGGGCAGCTTCTGGGCCAGTAGATTCGCTTTCTCCCACGCCGCGCGCGCATCATCTTTGCGGCCCTCAATCCATGAAAGAGCGCTCCGCGCCAGCCAGTAATCCACGCCCAAGTGAGTTGGCTTCTTGGCCTCCATCCTATCCCACCATTGACGCGCGCCCGCGGCATCGCGGCTCAGGATTGCTTTGCTGAAAATAAAGTCCGTGTGCAATTCAGCAGGAATATCAGCAGCAGATTCCAGATAGATTCGCTCAGCCCCGGCTATCTCCTCATTCGCACGGGAAATCTTGCCGCAGTCGAGGAAGTAGTACGAAGCGAACAGCCGCAGCAGGAGTGCATAGCGCCCTTGCGTGAAGGAGAGAGACGCTTGCTGAATCGACTCAATACCAAAATCTCTCGGCCGCAATGGCGTGACAGCGGATGACGCAACAAGGTTAAGCACTCGATGCAGATCAGCCCAGGATCCACCACGAAGAAGCTGATAGATCTGCGCGCCATCAGAATAACTGGCCATGTGCTGCGCGTTGAGCTGCGATGGGATCAGGTTCCGCACGAACATCATCAAACTCACTGTAGTAACAAGCGCAAGAAGCTCCCAGACATTCTCATACGGCATGCCTTTAGCAGTGAGCGCGGCAATCAGTGCAATTAGTCCAGTCAAAAGGCTCATCAATGGCCCGGCCGCAATCATAAAAATATCGCGCCATTGGCTTTGCAGCGGATTTGTCGGGACTAAGGCGGTTGCGCCCCCTGCCGAAAAAAACTTTGCAGGAAGAAACTGGAACTTCCACCGTCCGTCTCTAATCCGCCATTGAAACGGACCGATGATAAAGACGCAAAGTTTCATTCCAAGCGCCAGCCCGGCAATTGCGTGGCCAAACTCATGCGAGGCAATGGAAATCAGTATTGCAATCAGAATCAGAATTATTGGCAATAATCCATCACTCATCAAGAACCCGTGGGCATTGCCCCACAATCTCCACAAATGCATTCCCTCAAAGTAACCAGCGATTACAATCAGCCAAGCAAT
>Ga0326727_10016638_pt1 | contig 15468 bp, 8 predicted proteins | sample MB2enrmetagenome_FD_207643 | JGI IMG/M metagenome (GOLD analysis project Ga0326727, IMG submission 207643) | Lab enriched peat soil microbial communities from McLean, Ithaca, NY, United States - MB29MY | ecosystem: Environmental > Terrestrial > Soil > Wetlands > Peat | place: USA: New York... | reverse complement strand
GAACGAACGTGCACGAGGCGTTGGCGGGAAGATCGCCGCATGAGAGATTGATGTTGCCTGAATACCCCCCGGCGGAAGTGATCGTCAGCGCATAAGTCGCCGTGCTGCCGGCCGTGACCGCGCTGGTCATGCTTCCACTGGCTTGCGTACCGATCATGAACGGCGACTGCGGGGATGTTCCCGATAGGCTCACCTGCTGGAACGGCAAGCCTGAGTTGTTTTCGACCGTCAGCGTCGTGGTCGTCGTGCCTGCCGATGCGGGCTTGAAAGCAACGCTGAACGTGCAAGAATCGCCGGGAGCGAGCGACGGGCCGCAGGTATAGGTGAGTGGAAAAATGGGTTCGTAGGACGCGAACATCCCGAAGCCGATCCCGTTGAGCGTGGCGTTTCCTGTGTTCGTGAGCGTAATCGTTTGAGGCGCTGATTCGGTACCAACCAGTTGGGGGCCAAATGTGAGCGAACTGGCTGAGAGGGTCACAACCGGCGCGGTCGTCCCATATCCGGTCAGAGGCAGCATCGCCGGAATGGGCGAATTTGAAGCGATGGTCAGCGTAGACGATTCACTGCCCGCGGCGGTTGGCGTAAAGCGCACGTACTGCGTGCAGCTTTGGCCGACGGGCAGATTCTGAAGGCATCCATCCTCTGACGCGGGAACGGAGAAGTCGCTCGAAGAAGTGGAGGCATCGGTAATCGATAAAGGCTCCGCTCCGCAGCTTGTGATCGTCAGCTTGTTCTCGACGGAAGTGCCAACTGGTGTAGAAAAGACCAACCCGGTATTAGGACTAACGCACAAGCCAGCCGCGGGCACCGTTGGATCGACCAAGCTGACGTAGGCATATGTGGACGTAGAGTACCCTGATCCCGGAGCTGGAACCGAGCCCGCATAGACGCCGGCTGTTGTGTACATTCCATATCCAGCGGCTCCCGAGACGTGCACGCGTGCATTAGGATCGATCGCCACGCTGCTCGCGTATCCCGGCGCCATGCCGCCAAGAAAAGTCGAGAACTCCAGGGTTTGCCCGGTGGGGTCGAATTCACTCAAAACTGAAACGGGTCCAGGGCCGGTAAGGCCGGATGGAAGTATCGATTGCATCGGCATCGCGAGCGGAAACTGCGTGTTACTGGTCTGCGACGCTATCCAGATATTGCCCTTGGGGTCGACTGCCATTCCGTTGACGCCGCAGGAATCCTCGCAGAGCATCGTCGAGTAGACGAGGGCCGATCCGCTCGCATTGAGTTCTGTCAGAAACGGGCCACCGTATCCGTTGTTTGACTCATATGCGTTGGCGGTCGTCGGATAACTCGTCCCTGCGCCATTGCCCACCACAAAGACATCTCCGTTGGCCAGAACCGAGATGCCACTCATCGCGTAGGCATAGTTCAAATACGTGGAATAGATGACGCTCTTCGCATCCGGCGCAACCTTCATCACGAAGGGAGTTGCATAGGGCGCCGACCCCGCAATCTGGCCTAGATAAGCGCCGCTCGTAATCGGCCACAATATGCCCGCCTGGCCCGTGACGTATGCGTCGCCGGAAGCATCGACGGCGATTGCCGAGGCTCCGATCGGTCCGCCACCCCCGTTTTGCGGGTCGGCAGTTCCCAGCACGGCGCCATAGACAAGGGCGCCGGCGGGGCTGAATTTGGCCAGATAGACATCGAATGAATTGCGGGAGTTACCTACGGCTGCCTGATTCAGGGCTCCAGGAGTGGTATAGAATCCGTCGCCGGTAATTCCGGTTACATACGCGTTCCCGGATGAGTCGAGAGTCATTGCCAAAGCGTATGTCATTGCTGCCGGTGAAACCAGCGGAGGACTACCGAGCATCGTTCCATAATTCAGATAAGAGCCATCCGGCGAAAGCGATATCAGAAACCCGAGATACGCGTTGTTAGGTGGGGCGATCGGCTGGCCGTTCTTGGTCGGAAAGTCGGATGCGCCAGTCCAACCCGAAACAACAGCGTTTCCATTCGCATCCACCGCGATACCCGTCGGCTGCGCAAAGCTGTTGCCGCCCAGCACTGTGGAATAGAGAAGCTTCGAGCCGTCCGCACTTAGTTTGCTGATGAAGGTGACAACATTATTCGTAGTGCAGGTGGCGCACCCGGCATATGCGCCGGCAGTCACCGGGTATCCCAATGTGCCATACCCGGCCACGTAGCTGTTGCCGTTTGTATCGGAGGCAATCGCAAGTCCATCCGATCCCAGAGGCGATAAATAGGTGGCGAAGTCGAGTACCGGGTCGATGACCAAGTCAAAACGCGGATCGTAGCTTGCCACCGTGAAACCGATATCGCCGTCTGCCCGCACACGGAATGCTCCGTGCCGCTGCTGCCTTTTGCCGTCGATTTCTTGATAGATGGAGGGCGCCTCCATTCGTAGTGAACCTCCGGCGACGGTCATCGTGAGCGTGCCGTCCTTCTCCATTTGCACTCTGGAGTTGGCGGGAAAATGCACACGGATCCGCCGGTAATCCGCACCGGGCTTCACGATGAAGTCGTGCTCGAGATGATTGCCATTACCATAAAATACGGCGTCAACTCCTCTGTACAAACCGGAATAGACGACCTTGGCATAATTCGAAATATGGGTACGCCATAGCGCCGGATTGCTTCCGAGCAGGTAATTGGTCTGGCTCTGCTCGAGATCGACACCCTTCGGAGCCGTTCGCTGAGCGCCATCGAAGCTGATTTCCAGGCCGCCGAAGTCCTTGCCCGTGTAAATATTGATCGCCGCGGACCGGAACCCCACTATTCCGCCAGCCGCCCGTCCGATCATGGCAATTGAACTGTCGCGCCCAAGTGGAGCAGGCTCAAACACAATAGGCAGCCTGCCCTCGACGATTTGCGCGCTCGATCGCCCTGGAACTTGCGCTGTGAGAGAAATCAAACCACCAAGAAAGAAGCCGGCCATGAGAATGGAATGCTTTGAACCCATGACGCACCCCAGCTGGTGGAACACCAGGAACAATTGAACTCACTTGGAACTTTGTTCAAGACTATAGCGCAGGAGACAACTGCTAGCAAGTGAAATTCCGAAGGCCCTGGTCACGATTAGAGCGAAACCAGAGTAGGTGTGCCCTGGCGAGTTTCGCGCAGGGTCGCCGCTCCCTGGTGGTCGCGTCGACTTGACCCTGCGATTTCGGGGTACAGTCACTCTGATTTCGCTATAGTCCCCGAAAACGATCCCTATCGCAACGAGGGGCTCCCGGCTAACGAAAGGCCGTTTTGTCCCATTCGGGCTCTTGAAGACAACTGAGGCATCCAAGGCCTGAAGGCCCCTGCTCCCGGCGGCAAGGGGCGGCTGGCGATTCGGGCATAAACGAAAGGCCCGGAGTTGGCGTCCGGGCCTTCGGCTTCTAACGGGATTTCATTACGGCGATCAACCCTGACCGCCTCCAGGTCCGCGGCCACCGCCAGGACCACCGGGCCGGCGGCGGCGGCGGCGGCGATTGTTGTTCATGGGAGGACGGCCCCCGCCTGCCGGCTGACCAGGCTGCCCGGCCGGAACCGGCGCACCCTCGACGCGATTGAAGTTCGGCTCGCTCTCTTCGTCGAACTCCTCGCCGCCCTCTTCGTCGAAGTCGTCTCCGCCCTCGATGAGGATGGTGCTCTGGTTGGATTTCGGCTGCCGCTCGTCAAATTCATGGCGGGGCTTGGCCGGCGCCGCGGGCGCGGATGCAGGCGCGGATGCCGCAATCGCCACTTCCTCCGTCTCAATGGGAGCCGAGGGAGCCAGCTTGGCCTTCTGTTCCCGGATGAGCGCCTTGCGGCTGAGCTTGATGCGATTGCCCTCGATGGCCAGCACCTTGACCATGACCTGATCGCCTTCGCGCAGTTCGTCCTTCACTTCCTTTACGCGATGTTCCGCAATTTCCGAGATGTGCAGCAGGCCATCGGTGCCGGGGAAAAGCTCGACAAACGCGCCGAACTCGGCCAGGCGAACCACTTTGCCCAGATAGACCTTGCCGATCTCCGGCACGGCGGTGATGTTGCCGATCAATTCGAGCGCCTTCTTCAGGCCCTCGCTGTCGCAGGAAGCGACGCTGACGCGGCCGGTATCGTCCACATCGATCTTGGCGCCGGTCTGCTCGATGATGCCGCGGATGGTTGCGCCGCCCTTTCCGATGAGATCGCGAATCTTGTCGGTGGGAATCATCAGGGTTTCGATGCGCGGGGCATAGGCCGAGCGCTCGGTGCGCGGTCCGTCGAGGGCGGCGTCCATCTTGTCGAGCAGGAAGAGGCGGCCGCGGCGCGCCTGCTCCATAGCCTGCTCAAGAATCTGGCGAGTCAGGCCGCCGATCTTGATGTCCATCTGCAGGGCGGTAATGCCCTTGCGGGTGCCGGCCACCTTGAAGTCCATGTCGCCGTAGTGGTCTTCTGCGCCGGCGATGTCGGTAAGAATGGCGTAGTCGTCGCCCTCCTTGACCAAGCCCATGGCCACTCCGGCCACCGCGCCCTTGAGCGCGATGCCGGAGTCGAAGAGCGCCAGGCTCGCGCCGCAGACCGTGGCCATCGACGAAGAGCCGTTGGATTCGAGAATGTCGCTGACGATGCGGATGGTATAGGGCGACTCCTCGGGGCTGGGCAGAACCGCTGTGATGGCGCGCTCGGCCAGTGCTCCGTGGCCGATCTCGCGACGGCCCGTGCCGCCCATGCGGCCCGTCTCGCCCACGGAGAAGGGCGGGAAGTTGTAGTGGAGCATGAAGGGCTTCTTCTTCTCGCCCTCATAGCTCTCCAGGCGCTGGCCGTCGTCGGTGGTGCCCAGCGTGGCCGTGACCAAAGCTTGGGTTTCGCCACGCGTGAAGAGCGCCGAGCCGTGCGTGCGGGGCAGGACGCTGGTCTCGATGGTGATCGGACGAATCTCATCGAATCCGCGGCGATCGGGGCGGATGCGCTCATGGGTGACCTGCTCGCGGAAGATGCGCTCGCGCAGATGCTCGTAGTAATGAGCCAGCTTCTTCTTGGCATCGGGCTGGTCGGCGGGCAGCGCGGCGGCCAGCTCGTCCTTAATCTGCTTGATGAGGGCGTAGCTTTCCGTCTTGCCGTGCGTATGGGTGTCCAGGGCATCCTTGAGGCGATCGCCAACCCTGGCTTTCAACTCGTCGTAGAAGGCCTGGTCGAAGACCGGCGCGATAAAGGCCCGCTTGGGCTTACCGGCCAGGGCGGCCAGCTCGTCGATGGCGGCGACGATCTTCTTGATCTCGGCGTGGCCAAACTCGATGGCGGCCAGGATGGTCTCTTCCGACTCTTCCTTGGCACCCGACTCGATCATCACGATGCCGTCCTTGTGGCCGACCACCATGATGTTGACGGTGGTGGCGGCGCGCTCGGAGTAGGTGGGATTGATGACGAACTCGCCCTCCACGCGGCCCACCCTGACTGCGCCAACGGTGGCGCTGAAGGGAATGTCGGAGAGAGCCAGGGCGCAAGCGGCGGCGTTGATGCCGATCACGTCGGGGTCGTTCTCCTTGTCGGCGGAAAAGACCAGGGCAATGACCTGGGTCTCGTTGCGGAAGCCGTCAGGGAAGAGCGGACGGATGGGACGGTCGATCTGGCGGCAGGTGAGAACTTCCTTCTCGCTGGGGCGGCCTTCGCGCTTGATGAAGCCGCCGGGGATGCGCCCGCCGGCGTAGGTGTATTCGCGGTAGTCGACGGTGAGGGGGAAGAAGTCGATACCCTCCCTGGCGTCGGGGGAGGCCACCGCGGTGGCCAGAACAACGGTTTCGCCGGTGGTCACCAGAGCGGCGCCAGAGGCTTGCTTGGCCATGCGGCCGGTCTCAAAGACCATTCGCTTGCCGCCAGCTAGCTCGACGGCTACTTCATGCTTAGACATAGAGTCCTCGTTTCATTTTTGTTCGCTTGGGAAGCTTGTGGGGGGAAGACACCGCTGGGGCGGGAACACCGGCGAAGGAACTGACACGCTGCGGGTGGCGCGCAAAAGAGTGGGGATTGCGCGGGGAGCGGATTCTCCCGGCCTGCAGGCGGGTCTGGGTTGGCGGGGCCGCGCTCAGCCGATGGCTGTGCGCAGTCCCTGGCAGCGGGTTCGATTCGCCAGGTACACCATGACCCCAGGTCCTGGGTGGAACGGGGGCCGTGACCAAAAACCGGTCTGGGCGCTTCCGGGGCAACGTTGGATTCAAGGTTTGCTTTCTGGCTATTTGCGGATACCGAGTTTGCCGATCACGTCGCGGTAGCGATCGGTATCGTGCGTCTTCAGGTAATCCAGCAGACGGCGGCGCTTGCTGACCAGCTGCAACAATCCACGCCGGGAGGCGTGATCCTTCTTGTGCGTCTTGAAGTGCTCGGTCAGTTCGGCAACACGCGCACTCAGAATCGCAATCTGGACCTCCGGCGAACCGGTGTCCTTCTCGTGGGTGCGGAAGCTTTCAATCAGGGTTGTTTTCTTGGCAGTCGCCAGCACGGCGTGTGTTACTCCTCTTGTCTTCTCAGGTCCACTCTCAAGTGTCTAAGGTGAGATTACCATGAATGGGCGGCCCTGCGCCATGAGGGGTTCGCCACTCCCGGAGGGAGTGAAGGAAATTAGCCCAGGACAAGCCGGGCGCAGTCCTGGGTCAGCATCGTCCAATCAGCTCTCAGTCCCGTAGGGACGGAACGAAGTAGCTCGCAGACCAGCACTTTCTAAACCCGCACAACCCTTTACCGCGCGCCGAAACGGAACAGCCGGTTGTCGAAGCGCTCCTTGATGACCTCGGCGACCTGCACCTGTTTTGCGTCCGGATGTGCGGGATTCAGGAGGTAGTTCCAGGTGCGGGGCGCAATTGCCGAGGGGATGCGAGCAAGAGGGGTTTTCAGGGAGGCAAGCCATACATCGCCGATGCGCCGGGTCAATTTCAGGTTTTGCTTCCATTCGCTCCCGGCGGGCGGATCGAGCGGCTGAATGGCGAGGTCATCGGGAACGGCGATCTTGAGCAGGGTGTAGAAATCCGGGGTGTCTTCGCTCTCCACTTCAAGATGCACGAGTGTTTCAACAAGTGCAGCCGTTGGCGACTCGGCAAAGTAGACCACACGACGGCCCAGACTGGTCCAACACGAGGAGAACTTCCTCCCGCCCCAGCCGCCCAGATCGATGTAATTGCTGATGGGCCACAGGGTCTTCAAGCGAAAGCACCCTCATCGATCTGGTAGAGCATCTCTTCCACGCCTTGACCGCCCAAACCCGTGTGCATCATGGAGAGAGGCGTACGCTCATCGAAGCGAAGCTTGGGCTTGGTCAGCCATCGCTTCGCCTTCTCCGGATCGCCGAATACCTTGACAGCGAGTTCATAGAGCCGCGCGACGCGGGCCAGCCTGTCGGATTCATCCGGGTTGAACGGCTCGTGCCGCTGGCGGCGATGCTTGAGCGTGCGGGCGGGGATCACCACCTCCAGCAGATCCTTGACGGCGATGCCGGAGTAGGCGGAGAACTCCTCCAGCGTGGAGAGCGGCAGGCCGCGCTCGATCTCCCGCCAATCGAAGGTGAAAGGCGGCGGAGAAACGACGGGAATTGCGGCGGTTTGGCTCATAAGGACATTATGCCACACTTTGCGCGGCATTTTGTCCGGTTTGCCCAGTTTGTGCCAAAACTTGGGTGCCAGGTCTGGGTTTTCAGACCTGGGAATCATCAAAATCCGAAGTATCCGAGAAAAATCGCCGGTCGAAGCTCATCGTCTCCCACATCTCAATATCGAGATGCGGGCTGCCCGCCCAGTTGACGGGGATCGGGGATCAGGAATACGGTGATCGAGGTTCGTGGTTCCCACCCTTTCAACGATGAAACCGTGGAAAGGATGGGGCACCCGCCTTTGTGGGAAGGTTAAGATTCCGAAAAACTTAGGGTGCGCCACTCGCCTCGTAGCTCACTAAGATCTGGAGATTATGTGATGAAGATTCACCACGCGTCGATCACGTTCTGCTTTTGCGCTTTGCTTTGCCACGCTCAAACATCACAGACAGATCAGGCTCTGTTCAGCCAAATACGAGAGAAATACGATGCTCCTTTCGACAGAAACCTGCAGTCGTTCGATTGCGCGGTCGACTTCAGCTGGAAGCAGCATTTCAAGGAGACAACGCGCGTGGGAGATGAAGGGACAGACGAGGAAATCGAGAAGTTGATTCAGCCGATTCGAAACCGCGTGACTTTAACCCAACAGAGCGTTACCGTTTCATCAGGGCTTACCGACGAAGCAGAGTCCAAGCTTCCCCACGGCGGCATGGCTGAGGGTCTGCTGAAGCATGCGGTGCAGAAGAGCCTCTACACTTGGCTGACGGCAAGCACTAAGGCGATTCTTGGAAATCCCGCGACGCTGGTCTCAGTCGAACAATCGAAACACGGCTACAAACTTGGATTCAAGATGCAGGGCTCCGATATCGAGATGGATTTTGCTTCGGATATGCGCATGCAAAGAGGGGGAATGAAGGCAAATCCATCCGACCAGATCCTTACATCGTTTGAGCCCGGTCCGCAGGGGTTCCTTTTGACTTCATTGACAATGGGTGAGGACGGGAACCTCAAACCGGGTAACCGGCTAATCTACAGCTTTACTTACCAGGGCGTGGATGGCGTGGAGTTGCCCCAGCACGCCGTCGTCATCAGAGAAAGTCACAACGAGGTGTGGGAATACACGCTGAGCGGCTGTAATGTGAGGGTGAGTAAATGAGCCGATAATTGCAGATCACCCAGTCTCGCGCGGGTGGTTTGTCTGCAATCTGGAAGCTGGTCGATTCTTCAGCAGCCTAATTCGATTCCAGTCGATGATCGCCCAAGAATCTGACAACTAACGACTGACAACTGGCCATTGCATTTACTGCTCCGGCACCAGCCAATAATTCGCCCGCGCCACAACCCGCGCGCCGTAGTCCACTGCGGTGCGCACGCGGATGGTGTGCAGGCCGGGGGTGGGATCGGAGGGGCTGAAGGTGATGAGATAGCGGTTGCGGGCGTGCTTGGCCGCATCCACCACTCGCTGCTCGAAGGCCTTGTCGCCGGTGAAGGTGGCGTACTCGCCGCCGCTCATTCGGGCCACCTCCTTGGAGACATTTTTCTTGAAGGCCTGGACGATCATGGCCAGGGAGGAGACGATGTTCATGGCGCGGTCATCGCCCGAGTCCTTGACATCGTGGAGAAGTTCGGCGCGCGATGGAGAAAACGAGACGCTCAGCACCAGCACGTCGGAGCGGCCTATCTTCTCCACCAGTTGCTCCGGCCGGGTGTGCTTGCTGCCGTGGTCGCGCTCCTCGCTGATGAGCAGCAGCACGCGGCGATACTCCTTGGGCTGGGTCTCCAGCAGATCGACGGCATAGCTGACGGTATCCAGAATCGCATCGCCGCCGTTGCCGGGTTCGAGGCGCTTGAGGGCCTGGTTGATCTCGTCGCTGGAGTGCGTGTAGTCGCGAATCAGGTGTGGCCGGGAGTCGAAGCCCACCAGCGCCGCCTGGCTCCTGCCGTCGGCGAGGAAGAGATCGAGCAGCGGGCCGAGCTTGGCCAGCTTGTCGAATTCGAGCACGCTGACGCCGCCCTGCTCGACGGCCACCACCAGGGAAACCGGCGCGGTATCCATCTCCTCCTGCACGCGAATCTTCTGCGGCACGCCATTGTCTTCGAGCACAAAGTCGTCCGGCTTGAGGCCATAAACAATGCCGCCGCCTCGCTTTTCAACCAGGGTGGGTACCAGCACCTCATTGGCCGTCACGCGCAGGGTGGGAGCGTTGGGGTGAGCGCTGGGCAGCGGGAGGGGAGGCTCGATGGGCGGCAACTGCTGCGCCTTGGCGGCCGAGGCCGTTGACAGAAATGCCGCGAGTGCTATGCCAGCCGGCCAAAAGAATCCGATTCTCATACGGAAATAGACTCCCTGGTTTGTGGTGAGGGAACAGTTCCCTGCCCTATTCGATTGGGAGAACCCCCGGCTTTGCCGGGGCGCTAGTAGAGGTTTGACCTTTGCGGGAGTCGCTCCCGGTTCGTGTTTTTCATTCTGCTCGAAAAAGCGTCAGAGGGGCACGGAACATGAACGCCGTCCCTTCGGGACTCCGTATGAATTGTTGATTTCGCCAACCCCACGCTGAAGCGCGGGGCTGACAACCACTGCGCCTACGGCGCGGGCGACGGGCTGCCACCGGCATGGAGCGCTCCTACACGGGCCCCTTTGACGGGCCAGCAACCATAAAATCTCCGGCTCTGCCGGAGGATACTTACTTCCTGCGTCCGTCATTTGGGCAACTGTCGAGTGTCCCATCCTCCGCCGAGCGCCCGAACCAGGCCGACGCTGGCCACGAATTGCCGGGTCTGAAGATCGATTGCCGTCCGCTGGTTCTGGAGCAGCACGCCCTCGGAGGTCAGGACTTCAAGATAGCTGGTCACGCCGCCCTGGTAGCGCTGGTTGGATAGATCGACGGAATGCTGCGCCGATTCGACCGCACGCTGCTCCACGTCCGATTCCCGCTCCAGAATCCGCAGGCCGGAGAGCTGATCTTCGACGTCGTTGAAGGCCTGAAAGATGGCGCTCCGGTAGGCGGCCTCGTCGGTGAGCGCGTGGCGCTGGCCGGCATCGAAGAGCAGTTGAGTAGCCTGTGCGCCCAGAGCCCACAGCGCGCTGGGGCCCTGAATCCAGGTGCCGAAGTGCAGGCTCTCAAAGCCGCCCTCGCCACTCAGATTGATGGTGGGATAGAAGGCGCTGACGGCAATGCCGATCTGGGCGTTGGCGGCGGCGGCGCGGCGCTCGGCGGCGGCAATATCCGGGCGGCGCTCAAGCAACTGCGAAGGAACACCGAGCGGAACCTTGGGCAAGGCCAGATCGAGAGGCGACGGCGGAATGCTGAACTCGGTGAGCTTCAGGTTGGCGATGGTGCCGATGGCGTGCTCCAGTTGGGCGCGCGCCACGCCCACGTCGATCCGTTGCGCGCGCACCGTTTCAAGCTGGGTTTTAGCCTGGGCGACGTCCACGTCCGTAGCCACTCCGCCTTCGAGGCGGCGCTGGGTCAGGTCGAGCTGGCGCTCGAGGTCGGCGACCGTGGCGTCGAGCAGCTTGATCTCGGAGTCCAGGCCGCGAAGCTGGAAGTAATCGGCGGCCATTTCGGCGTGTAGGCTCAGGTCCACGCCCGCCAAATCCGCGGCGCTGGCCTGCGAACTGGCGTGAGCGGCCTCGACCGTGCGGCGGATGCGGCCCCAGAAGTCCGGCTCCCAGCTTGCCTGGCCGCCAATCGAAAGGTCTGTATAGGTGGTGGGTTTGCCGGCTGAATAGGATGGCCCGTTCGCCGAAATATCGTTGCGCGAGACCGACGGCCCGGCGGAGAGCGTGGGATAGAGCGCGGAGCGAGCCGCGGCTACCTGGTCGCGCGCCGCCAGATAGGTCTCAAGCGCCTGGCGCAGGCTCTGATTGCTGGTGGCGATGCGCTCTTCCAGTTGGTTCAGTTGCGGATCATGGTAGATCTCCCACCATTTGCCGCGCAGCATTCTGTCGGACGGCGAGGCCGCCTGCCAGCCACCGCCATTGGCCGGGTTGGGCGGCGGGACGAGAACTGCGGATGCTCCTGCTTCCTTGTAAGCCGGAGGGGCTTCGTAGCCGGGCTGATTGTAGTTCGGCCCGACGGGCTTGCAGGCGGTGAACAGAATAAGGACAAGAAGGCCCGTAAGAGTTTGAATGTTTGAAGCTTTGAAAGGGCACGACTTCAGTCGTGCCGCAAACAGCCGAAATATGAATCTGGGCTTTAGCCCCTGAGGAAATGTTTCCTCTCCAACCCGAATTTGCTCAGCGGCTAAAGCCGATCCCGTCCTTGGCGCTTCTGCGGCACGGCTAAAGCCGTGCCCTTTCAAATCCGTGGACCCCCCTGACGGATTATTGCCGCCGGGTGATATGGCAACGAGCTTCTCTGGAGCCTGGAACGCTGGCATCGCTACTTGCCTCCCGCCGGAGTGGGCGTACCGGGGCTCTCCACAAATAGTTTTTCGCCCTCAATCAGCGAATCGGGCGGATCCTGAATCACCTGATCCGCCGCGCTGAGGCCGGAGACGATTTGCACGTTGGCGCCGTCATCCTCGCCTATCACTACCGGAACCAGATGCGCAGTATTCCCGTTGACCACGACGCCCACGCGCAGCCCTTCCTTGCGGAAGATGAGCGCCGCGGCAGGCACTATGAAAGCCGGTCCGGCGGACGGCGTCTTGAAGTGGACCTGGGCGAGCGAACCTGGGAGCAACTCGCCGGCGCGATTGTCCACATCGATCTCCACCAGCAGCGTGCGGCTGGCCGGATCGATGGCGTCGGCGGTACGCACGAGGGTTCCCTGGTAAGTTTTGCCGGAGTGTTCGGCGAAGGTCAGGCCAATCTTCGCGCCGCGCTTCACGTTGTTCGAGTAAGCCTGCGGCAGGTTGGCGTAGACGCGCAGGGTCTGAATGGCCTGGAGGTGGAAGAGTTCCCTGCCCGCGCCGGGATCGATCAGCTGGCCGGTATCGACGTTGCGGGCTGTGATTACCCCGTCGAAGGGCGCATAGACCTTCTCAAAGGATTGCAACTCGCGCAGCCGCTGCACGTTGGCCTGGGCGGAGCGCACGGTTGCCGCGGCGGCCGTGGCCTGATTTACAAACGTATCGGTGTCCTGCCGGGAGACGGCGTTGGAACCGACGAGTCCCGTGTAGCGATCAGCCTGGATGCGGGCGTTGTTGGCGTTGGCCTGAGCGGAATTCAGGTCGGCCTGGGCCTGGGCCAGTTGCTGGTCCACTTCGGGAGTGGCGATCTCAGCCAGCAGCGCCCCCTTCTTCACTCTGGCGCCAATGTCGAAGTACCACCGCGTCAGGTAGCCGGAAGTCCGCGCGTAGATGGGCGAATCCGTCCAGGCGGTCACGTTGCCGGGGAGCACAAAACTATCCGCTGGAGCGCCGGGCGTGGACGGAGCGGCGATGACCGAGGGAGCAGCCAGGCTCCGCGTGCGCTCGGCCAGCACGGTTGCGGCGGACCTGCGGCTAAGAACCCCGAAAACCGCCAGAGCCGCAGTCACAAGGACAACCACAGCCACGCCTGCCAAAGCAAGGCGCGGCGAAATGGGCTTCCGCTCGGGCGCCGTCTCGTGGCTGGGCGCCGCCTGGGGATTCGGTTTGGATTCGTTGGTCATAGAGAAGCTACTCCGAAAGCTCGTCAAACTCGTCAAAGGTCCCGGCCAGTGCAGCGCCATGCGCCGATCTGCGGCGGCCTTCGAGCCAGCCGTGGACGACAGAGAAGAATGCGGGAACAAAAAACAAAGTGGCCACGGTGGCCAGCAGCAGCCCGCCAATCACAGCGCGGCCGAGCGGGGCGTTCTGTTCGCCACCGTCGCCCAGGCCAAGCGCCATGGGCACCATGCCGATAATCATGGCCAGGGCGGTCATCAGTACCGGGCGCAGGCGCACAAAGCCGGCATTCAGCGCCGCCCGGCGCGCATCGCCCACCAGAACCTCCAACTGCTCGCGGGCAAAGCTGACCACCAGAATGGAGTTGGCCGTGGCCACTCCCATGCACATGATGGCCCCGGTAAGCGCCGGCACGCTGAGCCGTGTGTTGGTGAGGAAGAGAAACCAGACGATGCCGGCCAGCGCCGCCGGCAGCGCTGAGATGATAAGAAACGGATCGAGCCAGGACTGAAAGTTGACCACGATAAGCAGGTAAACGAGCAGAATGGAAAATGCGAGACCCCCGAGAAGCCCCAAATAGGACTTCTTCATGGTTTCGCTCTGGCCGCGGAGGTCGAAATGCGAGCCGCGCGGCAACTCCGCTTGGTGGCGCGCGACGATCCCCTCCATCGCGCGCGTCACGGTGCCTAGGTCGGTCCCGTCCACATTGGCAAAGATATCGATGACGGGCTGAACATCGTAATGGCTGACCGTGCCCATCTCCGAGCCGGGAGTGATGGACGCCAGGTTGCCCAGCACCTGAAGCGGAGGTTGCGCGCCCGGCGCACCGGCCGTGGCCGAGTCGCCAGCCGGCCGCGCGGCGGAGTTGCCTGTGACGGGCAAGCTTCGCAGAGCGGCTAGCGAGTTGACTCCATACTGCGGCGCCTGGATGGCAACGTTGTATGTGATGCCATTCTTTGGGTCAAGGAAGAAGCTGGGGCTGGTCTGGAAGCTGCCGCTGAGAGCCACCAGCAGGCTGGTCGCAACATCTTTCTGAGTCAGGCCGATCATCTGGGCGCGCGTGCGGTCTACGTCCACTGTCATCTTGGGAAGGTCAAACGGTTGCTGAATGCGCACGTCTGCCGCCCCTGGAATATAGCGAATCTCATTGAGCATACGCTCTGCGAGAGCCCGGTTACCATCGAGATTCGGACCGACGATCTGAATGTCAATGGGCGCGGCCAGGCCGAAGTTCAGAATCTGGGTCACGATGTCCACCGGCAGCACATAAAAGGTGACGCCTGGGTATTGACGGACCAGAACGGTGCGCAGGCGCTCAACGTAAGCCGCGGTGGGGTGGTGATCGGGGGTCAACTGCACCTGAATGTCGGCGTCGGCCGGGCCAATAGGCGCAGAGGTAGAGTAGGAAAGGTTCAAGCCCGAGTAGGGCAGGCCGATGTTGTCGACGATCGTAACCACTTCTTTGGCCGGGATATTCTCGCGGATGGTTGAGTCGATGTGATCGCAAAGCGCGGCCGTCTCCTCGATGCGCGTTCCGGTGCGGGCGCGGACGTGAATCTTGAACTGGCCCGAATCCACGGAGGGAAAGAAGTCCTGGCCCAGAAAGGGCGCAAGCCCCAACGATCCGAGGGCAAAAAGCAGGAAGAGGATCAGAAAGACTGCAGCATTGTCCACGCAAAGGGTTAAAAGGCTCACGTAACCACGGCGGAAGCTCTCAAAACCTGACTCGAAGGCGCTTTGGAAGCGAATGAAGGGGTTGCGGCTCGCGCTTTTCCGGGCAGTTTCCGCGTCGCTGTGCTCCTTGAGCAGGTACTTGGCCATGGTGGGCACCAGCGTGCGGGAGAGCAGGTAGCTGGCCAGCATGGCGAAGACCACCGCCTCGGCCATGGGAACGAACAGATACTTCGCTACGCCGCTCAGGAAGAACATGGGCACGAAGACGATGCAAATGGCGAGGGTGGAGACCAGGGCCGGAACAGCGATCTGGGCCGAGCCGTCCAGGATGGATTGCTCCAGTTCCTTGCCGGATTCGAGATTGCGGTTGATGTTCTCGATCGCAACTGTGGCGTCGTCCACCAGGATGCCGACGGCTAGCGCGAACCCGCCCAGGGTCATGATGTTGATGGTCTCGTGGAGCATGGCCAGTACGCTGAGCGAACAGAGAATCGAAAGCGGAATGGAGACCGCGATAATCACCGTGGAGCGCCAGCTGCCCAGGAAGACCAGGATCATGATGGCGGTGAGGCAGGCGGCGATGATGGCCTCGCGCACCACGCCATCGATGGCGCCGCGCACAAAGAGCGACTGGTCCGAAAGGGCGTTGATCCGCAACTGCGGAGGTAATTGTCCTTTTATGGCGACCAGCTTCT
>Ga0326727_10016635_pt1 | contig 15471 bp, 20 predicted proteins | sample MB2enrmetagenome_FD_207643 | JGI IMG/M metagenome (GOLD analysis project Ga0326727, IMG submission 207643) | Lab enriched peat soil microbial communities from McLean, Ithaca, NY, United States - MB29MY | ecosystem: Environmental > Terrestrial > Soil > Wetlands > Peat | place: USA: New York... | reverse complement strand
GATCTATTAACTCTAAGATAATTCCGGAGATCACCAGGCTGTACAAACAGCTTGTAAGTGGGGAGCGCCGAATCGTGGCGAGATAGAGCATCGAAAAATAGAACGCCGCCAGAACACAGCGAAAGCAAACGACCCATCTCCGTAGTCTTGCCCATGCCGCGCTTGCCCGCGATGAACGTGCAACCTCGTAATTCTCCATCCTGATATTCTCCATCGATGAATCCACGTGTCATTTGCGCCCCTTGCAGACCGGGCACAGATCGGCCAGGTTGTTCTTCCGTTTCAGTTCCTGCTCGAAATAGCCGTCACGGTTTCGCCATGTGCGGACGTGCCGCCAGTTGATCCCCGCCTTCGTCGCCGCCCCGAGCAAGGGCGTACCGCGCCCCGCACGGTGTTCCTTTAGGCGCTGCGGTATGTTGGTGCTGAATCCGAGATAGTGCCGCGCGCCGTGAAAAGCGCGCGGCAAGTGGACAAGGTAGACGCTGCCGATAATGTGGCCCAAGCGCCGGCCGTTTTTTGAAACTCGCGGTTTTTTCAATTCGCCCCTCCCAAACATTCGGCAATATATTCCGCCAGCGGAGCCGGAATTGCTGCCCTCATGTCTTTTTGTTTCGACCCGTAAGACTCCTTTTTTCTGAAAAACTCGCGCTGGAAGATTGGGAGAATAGGCGGAACTGCGCCCCAAAGATAGAACGGGCCATAATGCGCCGATGCGTTGCCACGGAATTTCTGCGCGCTGTGCACGTTTTCGAGAATGAGCGGTGCATCTGCTTCCCGCGCTATCCTCTCGCACGCCTCCCATAATTCCGGGTTGGGAACGGGCGGATTTTTTGCCCGCGTCCACGGCATAGCCCAGCGCGCATATTCATCACAGGGCGGGGAAGCGAGGACGAGCCGCGTCCTTCCTCGAAACTCTCTCCCGTCTACGTTCCGAATGTCGCCGATTCTAAATTCGATTCCTGCGGGCACGTCCCTGTGCCGGTAAATATCGAACGCCACGACACGATATTCCCGAGCGAGCCAAGGACGTGACCAGTTGCAAGTTCCGGCGCAAAGATCGAGCACGGTATCTTTCAAAACGGTGCCCTTTCCGTCATTACGACATAGCGGGTGCCATGCCGCCCGGGGACGGTGCGCTTCAAATAAAACCCTCCGCGCTCCCGCGCCCGGGCGTCTGCCTTGGCCTCCGATTTAAACGCGCCGTGAAACATATAGCCCATGCCCTCGGTCGCGCGGCGGCGTGTCTTGCGTTTCTTTTTCACCCGATTAGCTCCTCGGTCAGCACTGTTTCAGGCGTCAGCCCCGTCCACGTGCACACGTTGGCGATATAGGAATTCGTCGCGTTCTCGACGGGCGGTGCCCACTTGTTGAGCGCCTGAGCTACTGTGATCCCTTTGTACGCGCTCAACAGAAGCGCGCGCATCGCTGCGAACCCCTCAGCGGGGGAAGGGAAGACGGCAAAGCGCGGATCGCCGCCCGTTGCGCCGTGCGCCTGGGTGAATCTCCCGAATTCAATGTCTCCGGGATTGTTGTTTCTCGCCGGGCGCGTCCCTGGGACGTAGAACCCTTCTTCACGTGCAATGGCTTCCATGAACGTCTGCATCATGCCCCCTCAAAAACGATGCCGACGCGCGGCTTTTCCTGTGCCGGCGCGGAGACTGGCTGGACTGGTTTCGGTGGTTCCTTTACGAGCTGGGGACGCTCAGCCTTCGCACGTTCCCGCGAGATCGCAACCTGCTTTTGGACCTTCGGGAATACGACAATTCCGCACGCCAAAATAAAGGCCGTCGCGCCGGGCGTCTCCTCGCACCATTTCGAGAGAATGTCCGGGAGATAGTTCTGCAACTTGAGCCACATGGAATTGGCGAGCTGCGCGGCCGGCCGTCCCAACATGCGCGCTTGACGCTCATTCAGTTTCCAGTGGTCAGAGTCAAAACGCTCCGCCAGCCAGTCGAAAAATTCCGCGATCACGTCCTGCACGTCCTGCGGCTCGAAGGCAACCTGAGCCATGAGCGCCGCGACGGGGTCCTGATCGGGCACGTCTGCCGGTCCGCCTGGATCGTCCGCTTCACCGCCAATGAAATCCGGGACGGAAGAAAGCAACCGCTCGGACTCCGGGGGAAGGGAATCAGTCGAAATCGAAGATGCTGCGGAGGAAGCCGCCGATGGTGGGGCCATCACTCCCGGGTTGTCCGCTCCGGTGAACAGGCTCCCGATTTCCGCCAAAAGCCCCCCGTCCTGTTTTGGCGGAGGATTTTGCTGGACGCGCGCCGCCGCCACGTCGATTGGTTCGGGCAGGTTTGCTGCCGGTTTTGGCTGGCGCTTTTTGTACTTCCGGCGCGGCTTGCTTTTTGCCTTCGGTTCCTTCTTCGCCCTGCTTTCCAAAATTCCCCCACTTTCCGCAGTCAGCGCATTTGCCTACGAGCGCCCCCCGCTTGTTCGCTGTCACGTTCACGTTTTCACTGTCACATTTCGGACATTTGAAAGCCACTCTTCACCCCCGGTTGTTTGCACGTGCGCCCCGGCAACGGGGCGCACGTGACCACGCTAAAAAGGAATATCGTCGTCGGTGATGCCCAGAGAATCGAGCGGGAGAACAGCCTTTTTCGAGACGAGAACCTTAAACATCTTCATGCAGTTCTCGCCACGTTTCACCTGCGGATTCTCGCCCTCGTAACGCACGGAAATTCTGTGCCCACGGTCTGCCGGACTCAATTTCGTGTTAATAATGTAAGTCCCGAGGAAAGAGACAAGCTCGTCGTCGTCCTGAAGCACGATATAGCGAACAGCGTCTTTCCCTTCGATCTTGACGCGCAACACCGAAACCAGAAGCCCTTCGACGACATCCCCAGAACTGAATTGCACAAAGCGGGGTTCCTTCCGCTCTTCCATTTCGGGCGTTACCTGAGCTGCATTTGACATAGCTGTGAATCCTCTTCTCTCTCGTGCACGTCAAGCGCACGTATGGTTGGCCGGGGTACTGTGCCCCGACATCCGTGTTTGTTGAGGGAGTGCCTGAGAAACGCCCTCCCCGCCTCGTCGAATTCCACGTCCCCACGTGAAAATATGCCCGCGCGTTCCCAGTGATTCACCCCGCACGTGCATTTCATTTGGCCCCAGTCGTCCATGTGCTCGGGGTCAAAAACTGTATCGAATTCCGCGCCGTACCATGTGCCGAACGTCTGAATCAGGCGTGTGCCCTTTACCGCGTTACAGAAGGGTTCGACAGCCTCGGGCAAGTCGCAAAAATCGGCAACCTTGGTGATGTATTTCAGAACCTCACGCGCGGCCCCATCGCGGTCTAAGACTGGCCGCACGTCCACAACACGCCGGTTCTCAGCGTTCCACTGTGAACGTGCGGCCAGTTCCGTGGGGGGAAGCCCATCTATCGGTCTGTACGCGCCGTCCCGCCATTCTTTAATGCGCATGGCGCGGCCGTCTCTAACCCAGTTCTCAAAGTTGTAGGTATCGCCCTCGCGGCGCATCTTCGAGGCGCCTTTCCCTGCCGCCTTTCCCCAAGCGCATCCCCAGAGGCGAAGCCAGTCGAATTCGAGCTTGAGTTTGATTGCGGTGAACGCGTAGACGCGCTCACCGGCGAGATCTGTTTTTTCTTTTTTGGAGGGAAGGGAAGAGGTCACGTCCGCGAGAATGTGGCAATGAATGTGCCAGGTCTTTTCCGTGCGGTTGTAGGTGGTTTCGAGCGAGTAGACGCCGCCCAAAATCCAGTCCTTATGCTGCGCGATGAATTTCCGCACCTTTTGCCGGAAGAGCGTATAGTCGTGTTTTTTGATCGTCTCTTTGTTCGGGACCGTGAGGGTTATCAGGACCGGATGGGTCAGCCGGTCAAACATGCTCTTGATCTTCACCCGCGCCCGCTGGCTGCGATGCCAGGCACAGAGGGGGCAGAGGCGGTGATTACAGCCGATGGGAACCGCTATAGCGCGCGTACGCTCTCCGCAACAGGCCGCCCGGTATCCAATCCACTCGCTTTGACAGTTGTGGAGCTTAAACCATTGTTTTTCCCACTTTAGGGCCTCGGCCTCGTTCCCGGCCCGGGCGTACCCCTGCCAGATTTCACGCACGGTGGAGTTTAGCTGCCTCTGGAGCGCAACCTGCTCGGCTCGAATGTCGGCTTCGGTCCGCTCCGAGTCCAACCATTCTCGAACAGATGTTGCTAGTAGTTTTTCAGTATCAAGTGAATGGGCTCCGGCCCTCCGGCCGGAGCGCGAGGCCCCCGCCTCCGGCAAAGCCGCGCGCCCTTGGGGGGCGCGCCTGCGGCGGGTCCCCAGACGAAAGGGGCGAGAGGGGGTAATCCTTTCCTCCATCACTAGGTTGTGAGAGGTTCTGGTCATGCTCTGTCGGCCTCACACATACCGCTATAGCGGTCCAAGAGTGAGCTGCGCATTGCCGCCCACAGCTTCCAGCCGCCACGGTCACCGCCAGCCCACGACAGGCGGCCGCCAGTCAGCGCCCTAGTCAGACACTCCTCGCAGACCTGGACCCGCTGAGCGCTTTTCAGCGTTCCTTTACCTTCGCCGCGCCGGTATAGGACCGGCGTAATCGCAAGAATGTTCGGCTCCCCTGGGATCGGCCGGCGCGTGTTGCCGGTGGCCTCGCCTCCGCAAACGCAACAAACTCTTTTCAGTGTGTAGAGAGAAGCGGTCACCGCGCCTCCGTTTCTTCCATGAACGAGGCGAGTTCCCAGATCGCCCGTCCCATCTCGCAGCCGCAGCTCTGGGCCGGCGAGTGCTCGCCTTCGGGATGCGCAACGGAATGGGCGATCATCAGAGCTTTAATCAGACATTCGCGCTCGGGGTTTGTGAGGCAAATGGAGCTGCGAGACAAGAAGTGCGAGGCAGTCCTGCGAAGTGTGGACCACGCAAGGAAAGCCGCGTCGTCCAAGCCTCGTTTATGAGTCGCTTTTTGAAAGAGGAGGAGTGCGACGCGCAGAATCAGCGTCGCTGCCGTCTCGAATGGCGGCGTCTGGATTGGAAGGGTCTGAGCGCCGGTCATCGGGTCGCCCCCTGGAGGGTCTGTTTGAAATACCCCTCAAGCCAGAGGGCAGCCTGATTCCACGAGTTCCAACCGACAAGCCGACGCTGGCACTCTTGGCGCGCGTCTCGCGCAAGCTGCTTCCAGTGGAGGGTGCACAAAAGATGGTCCCCGCCGATAACAGCGAGACAGTCGGGATGCAAGCACGTTCTTTCTTTCGCCATAGCTGGTCCGTCCTTTCTTCGAGGCGGGGCCGGATGCTCCGCGTCTGATGGGTTACCCGGCCCCTACTCGCCCCTCGGTCGCTGTCTAGGCGTTGCCGAGCTTTCCGATGCGCTCCAAGCGCCGGCGCATCAATCTCCTGTCGTGCGAATTGCCTCCCATCACGCCGCGCGGGACCATGACGATCTCTTCCGGGAGGCGTATGGGCTTTGAGCCTTCCTTCATCTTGTCGGGAGGGGGAACTGCGATGTAGATCACGCCGGTGAAGATCGCGGCGAGTGTGAGAGCGTCAATCAGCACGTGCATCTGTTTTTCCTTCCCCCGGCACTGAGCGCCGGGCCTCTTCCCAAAGCACTGCAACCGCGTAAAGTTCTACAAGGGCCTGATCGCGGTCAATCTTCCTCAGCGCGCGGCCGCCGATCTTCGCGGCCGTCTGCGGGGCAATCCCCAGCTCCCGCCCGATCTGTGCCCAACTCATCAAGCCGTCTGCCTCAGCGCTTCCGCCGCGCACGCGCGGGCTTCGATAACCAGCCCGGCCAGTTTCAGCCGGGTAAAGTACATCAGGGTTTTCCGCCTGGTCAGCTCAGGGCGTAGCTTCATCAGCTCGTCAACGAGGCGCGAGGCCGGGCGCGCGGCAAGAGCCGCGGTGCGGATTTCCAACGCTGTTTTGTGGGATGGCTGGACGGCCAGGCGGGGAAAGCTGTTCTCACAGCCGATGCTATTCAGGCAGCGTATGCCGCCGATGTACCAGAGACGCTCCGGATTGTTGCGCTCAGAGGAACGGCGCCAGGCATCGCCGCTCATGAATTCAAGATAGGCCCGAACTGAACGGAGCCATTGGCCGGGCGTGCGCCCGTCCCGCTCTTCATCGCTCATGGTCCGTTCATCGGAAAGCGGTCTTACCGGCACTTCAGAATCGAAGAGGGCAAGCTGAAACCAAACTGGGTGCATCTTTCGATCCAGTCTTTCAGCTCACCGATCAAACACGTCCGATAACGTATATTCTGTATACTTAATCAAAATCAAGCGAATGTGCCCTAACTGGTTAGGAACGATGGTGCTATTCCCTGCTTTTGCTTGTGCAAATTAACCGGTGGATCGGGTCTTCTGCGTTCCCTTTGTCCGGATGTTGATCAATTACATCTTGTAACGGCCCAGGTCTTCGTCGTTCAAACCCTCGAGCCACCCCCGCAACTGCTCTGCCGTGGGGCCTTCCGCGGGGCCAGAAGTGTTCAGACGGGCGATATGCATCACCTGCTCAGTAACGTAGATGGGGCAATCGGCACGCAGCGCCAAAGCCAGGGCGTCGGAAGGCCTGGCATCGAGCGCCAAGGGCTCATCCCCTTGTTTAAGCCACAAAACAGCAAAGAATGTATCGTCTTTAAGTTCCGATATTACAACGCGTTCCAGTGTTGCATTCAAGTGGTGGATGAGGTTCCTTGTCAGATCGTGCGTCATGGGGCGCGGCGCTGCGACCTTTTCGATCTCCAGAGCTATGGCATTCGCCTCGAAGATTCCGACCCAGATGGGCATCACCGTTTCGGAGGCGATGTCCTTGAGGACAACGATGGGCATGCTTGTGGCGGGGTCCATCATCAGCCCGCGTATTCGAACTTCGATATCCATGGCTTCCCCTTCCTTACTGGCTCCAATCTTAGACTGCCTCGCCCACCAGACTGTTGGGATGCGTTGCGGTAATTCTCACCTGGAGGTAGCTTCCGGGTGCCGGGGCTATCAATTGGGCGCAAGTGAAGTTGACCGGCTTGTTCTGGCTGCTACGTCCGATAACCTGTCCTCGCGCCGGATTAGCGCCTTCGACCATAACCTCGATGACCTGCCCAAGGTGTTTGGCATAATTGACTCTTTGAATCTCACGCTGCCGGTCAAGCACAAGTTGAAGCCGGCTCACCTTCTCGGCTTCGGAGATGGAATCGATCATGGTCAAAGCCGGGGTGTTCGGCCGGCCGGAGTATTTGAAACCGAAGACGCAATCGTACTCGACTTCATCCAGAAGGTCCATGGTCTGGGTGAAGTCGTCGGCGGTTTCACCGGGAAATCCAACGATGATGTCCGTCGAAATGGAGATAGGACGCCGCGCCGCTTTGATCCAGCTAATGCGCTCGAGATACCACTCGCGGGAGTATTCGCGGGCCATTGCCTTGAGAATCCGTGAGGAGCCGGATTGAACGGGCAGGTGAACGTGGTCGCAGAGAGCGGGAACAGCGTCAATGGCCTCGACGATGTCGCGGGTAAAGTCGCGCGGATGGCTGGTGGTAAAACGGACGCGCCGGATGCCTTCGATTTCGCCTACGGCAGCCAGCAATTCCGCGAAGCTTCGCTTCCCTTCCGGGTCGCGATAGCTGTTCACGTTCTGGCCCAGGAGTTGAATCTCGGTAAAGCCCTGATCGGCGATGCGCCGAGCTTCGGCGAGCACTGAATTTGAGCTGCGGCTGCGCTCTTTGCCCCTGGTGTACGGGACTACGCAGTACGCGCAGAACTTGTCGCAGCCCTCAATGATCGTGATGTAACCGCGAAAGGGGTTCTTTCGGGCGGTAAACTCGGTTTCGAAGGTCTCATCCGTCTGGCGGTCATCGAGGCCGGTGATGCGCGTCTCGCCTGCTTCCAGGCGCGAGAGCATCTCAGGCAGTTTGCGGTAAGAGGCCGAGCCTGAGACGAGCGAGACATAGGGCGCCCGCTCGAAGATTTTGTTGCCTTCCTGCTGCGCCACACAACCCAGCACGCCGAAGCGCTTGCCTTCCCTGTGCTGGCGCTTGTATTCGTCCAGGCGGTGAAAGACCTTCTGCTCTGCTTTGTCGCGAATGGAGCAGGTGTTGTAAAGGATCAGGCCGGCATCTTCCTCCGACTCGACCTGCCGGTAACCTTCGTGCTCCAATGTGCCGATGACCTTTTCCGAGTCATGGGCATTCATCTGGCAGCCAAAGGTCTCAATATAGAAGGTTCTCTCGGTTGCCATAGCAATTCCCAGTATACCGTGAAGGGATTTTTGTTGGATTTAGGGCTCTGCGGCCGGCGGTTTCCTCAGCGCAACCCGGTATGCAGGTAGGCCAGCAGAGCGGCCATTTGCTCGTCAGTGAATCGGCCGGCGAATGCGGGCATGGTTCCCTTCCCTGCGAGCACAATTTGCCGTACAGCAGCATCCGTGGCAGGAGCGCCGCTGAGGAGGGTCTTACGGTCGAAGACGCCGTGCAGATTGGGAGGAATTTTCCTGAGCGCCTGGTCGTTGTCCTCGTGGCAATGGGCGCACCGGACCTGATAAAGATGCATTCCTTCCGCCTGCTCCGGGGTAAGCGAGGGCTTTGAGTGGCAGCCACTGGCGCCTGCTGTCAGCGCGACGCAAAAGAAAACCCCAACTACTTTCCGCCTTACCATCCGGGTCACACGGTCTCCCAATGCCCTATTTCGAAAATAAACTCCAGATGGTTAGATGCAGAGAGATTGAGAACGACGGCGCAAAGATCTGCAAATTTTGAACGCGCCCGGTTGAGTCTAATGCTTCCGTTATGCTGGGAGCATGGATTTGTCTCGAGAGAAATTGACCCCCATGGCGCACAAAGCGCAGAACCGCTGCTTTGGCTGCGGGCCGGCGAATGCAGGCGGCTTGCAACTGGAGTTTTTGCTTGCCGAAGATGGGCGAGTGGTGTGTTTGCCGACGATTTCAGACAGCTTCGAAGGGCCGGCAGGTTATCTGCATGGTGGCATCATCGCCACACTGCTGGACGAAGCGATGAGCAAGTCAGTAAGGGCGCTGGGGCTGACGGCCATGACCCGCCAGATGGAGATCAACTACCTTCGCCCTGTGCGGTCCGGAGCACCCATTCGCGTGGAGGGCCGCCTGGTTTGCAGCGAAGGGCGAAAACATTGGAGCGAAGCGCGGATCATCGACGCGCGGGGACACGCGTTGGCAGATGCAAAAGGACTTTTTATAGAAGTGCGCAGCGGCGAAAGGTAGCGGCCAAAGATTTTGAGCAACCCATAGCAGATCACCTGTGAAGCAGAAGGAGCCCCCGCCTCCGATGCAACTCGCGGAGGCGAGGCTCTTTTTGACTTCTTGAAGAAGCTGCGATTAGAGCAAAACGCTAGTGAATCATGTTGATGGTCTCCTGCGCGACGGAATCGAAGGTGGTTACCGCCTTGGAATTGGCCTCGAAGGCGCGTTGCGCGACGATCAGGTTGGAGAACTCAGCCGAGATGTTCACGTTAGAAGCCTCCAAGGAGCTTCCCTCGAGCGTGCCAAGTCCACCTGTGCCGGCTACGCCTACCGAGGCTTGGCCTGAAGCAGACGTGGTCTGGTACTCTGACGATCCTATGTCGGCCAATCCCTGCTCGTTGGTGACCGTGGCTAATGCTATTTGCCCCACGTTCTGGATCTGGCCATTCGAGTAAGTTGCCGAGACGGCGCCGTTGGAGCCGATGGTAAAGCTCTGATACTGGCCGCTTGCATATCCGTTCTGGCTGGGAGACGAGGTCGAGTTGGCCGCTGCGGTCTGACTGATGTTTCCGGTGCCGGAGCTTCCCACCAAATCCCAGGTCATGTTCATCGCCGCCGCTCCGTCGGAAAGCCCTGCGAAACTAATCCCACTCACATCTCCGGCCGGGTTGACCAGGTTGCCGCTGGAATCGAAGGTCAACGTTCCCGCAGTATTTGTGCCCACTGGATCCTGAATCACGCTTCCGCTGGTGGAGATGTTAGCGCCGGAGATGGTCAACACACCGGCTGCGGTCGATGAAACCGTCACGCCACCCGCGCCCACGGTGATGCCGGCCGCTGCCAGCGCTGTGTTCAGATCCGTCACATAATCGGCCACCGTCTCCGGCGAACCAGTGAACGTCGGCAGTGCGGTGGTTGCTGTTCCGCCTGCTGTGGCCGGCGCGGTAATCGTCAGGTTTGTTCCTGCATCGACGGTGGCCAGCGTGCCGCCGCTTGCCCCAAAGTCATAATTGACCGTTGTGACCCCGCCCACGGTCGCTGAACTGGGTGTCAGCGTGTCGGGCATGGAGATGTTGTAAGACCAGTTGTTGGTTCCTGTCTTGGTGTAATTCACAGTGGCGACGTAACTGTTGCCCAGCGAATCATAGACGGTGACCGGGCTGGAGGCTGTGGCGCCCACAGCGGACGCTGAATCAAGATTTTGCGTCATGCTGAAGGTGGTCGTCGCCGAAGGGGCCATTACCTGCCCGGTTGGAATCACAATGTCGCTCAAAGCGCCGCTGGTATTGATCACGCCGTTGGTTGCCGAATAGCCCATGACCGCCTGGCCGGTAGTGGACTCCAGCGCCCCATTGGAACTCATCTGAAAGTTGCCGTCACGCGTGTAAAGCTGACTGCCGTCTCCGCCGTCCAGAACAAAGAAACCTGTGCCGTCAATCGCGGCATCAGTCGAGATGCCAGTGGAAGAGACTGTGCCGCCCGTGAAATCGGTGCTGTTGGAGGCCACCTGCACGCCTGTTCCCTGCTGAATCTCATCTCCTGATCCGGCAGTGCCCACCTGCTGATAAAACAGGTCGCTGAAGTTTGTCGTCTGCGCTTTGAAGCCGGTGGTGTTCATGTTGGACAAATTGTTGGCTATTGTGTTCAGCGCCGTCGAATCGGCGTTCAGCCCGCTGAGCGGGATGTCAAAATTGGGCATGGTGAATCTCCTCTCGACTGCATCTGCGGTTGGCGCGAGCCGTGACGGCCGGCGGGTAAACAGGCTTTGCGGGTTTTCGAAGCCCGCAGAATCGTTACTGAATGCGTTAGCGACCGCTGAGGGCCTCGGCCACGCTCTGGGCTGCGGCATTGGGCGCGGGAATGCCGACATTGCCGGGCGCCAGTTGCTGGGCCGCAGTGTTCAGGGCGCCCGGAAGGGCTGCGGCTGTGCCCGATGAGGCAGGCTGAGCATTCGCGCTTGCGCCATTGGCCTGGGCTGAGACCGTGCTGCCGGTCGCGTTGGCCGTTGGGCTGCCCAGATCCGTCGTCAGCGTCTGGTTAATCGAAACCAGTTGCTCCAGGCTGTTCACGTTCACCAACTGGTTAATGTATTCGTTGGGGTCAGTGTCCGCGGTTGGATCCTGGTTCTGCATCTCGGTCACCAGAAGGGTGAGAAAGTCGTTGGACGAGATGGTGGCTGAGTTGCTGCTTGCTGCGCTCGCACTGTTGCCGGCGCCGCTTGCGTTGCTGGTTGCATTCGCCCCGGGGGTAGTCGTGCTTGCGTTTACCGCTGTGGCCCTGGCCGAGAGAGCCTGGGCCGTCGTCATGTGATGATTCAAAATTGCAGATGCCATTTTACCTCCTGCTTTTTCCTGTTCCGTTTCGCATTTCTCCGCGATCTGTTCTTCCGGTTTTTGCCCCTGAGTTTCCGAATTCCTGTCTCTTTGGTTATGCCGGGATTGCGCTCAGGCCACGACCGAAATGTGATGGCCGCTCAGCCTTGTTGTCTGCGCGCTTGTGTCCTGTCCGGCAAACCGTGCCTGCGGCTCTGACGCCACCGGCGAAGCCGACTGCGCGCCGGAATCAATGCCTTGCGCTGTTTCCTGCCCAGTTTGAGAATCTCCAGTCCCCTGCTGCATTCCACCTCCCGGGCTACTGCCGCTGCCCAATGCTGTCCACCCGCCTTCGGGGGAAGACAGCGTGACTGTTTCTACCTGCGACTGATGTTCGGCAAGATAGGCGTTCAGACCTGGCAGGTGGCTGCCCAGCGTTTGGGCTGCATCGGCGGAGCCGGCCACCAGCTCTGCATGTACCCCACCCCCGCTCGCATCCGCCCGCACGCCTACCCAACCCAGAACCGGGTCTTGAAATCCTGCTTCTGCACGCTGTGACCCGGCATGAATCCAGGTTGGTTTCCCAGTTGCTCCGCCCGCATCCAGGGTTGCGAAGGCTTCGCGCGAATCAGGCCCGGTTGTTGCAGCAGAGGCGCGAGCCGTTAGCCCGCCAGTGATGCTTGTGACTCCTCCAGCGCCAGTGATTGAATGAAGTCCAGCCGGCGCGCCCGCCGCGGAGGCGGAAGATTCGACCGGCGTGATGTGGTTCCTATGCTGAACTGAATCAGCGTTGCCGGTTTCATGCGGAGAGCGCAGTGCGCCGGAGGCCGAACCCTTCTTTTCGCCGGCTGGGCCAGCATTGCCTTGAATTCGATACGCAGCCGAGATCTGGCTGGACCGAGAGGCGTTGGCGTCAGCGGGTTTAGCATTCAAACCGTCGCTGTCGATCGCAGCCGGAAGTGCATTTGCTCCCGGTTGTATTGGTGTCTCGCTTTGGCCCGGTTCCGACATCCCAGGTAGAGCCGAACTGGCCGTCAGCGGTTTCGTCATGGTGGCGGTGGAACTGAGAGGCTCAATCGGCTTCTGTGCTGGTGAGAGATCCGAAGACTGCTTCGGAGAGTGGTCCAGATTCGGCGGCGTGCTCTGAGTGTGGATCTGCTTATCAGCGGAGGCCCCCGCTTCGTCCGCGCCCCCGGTGTCCAGCGCGTCGCTCGCGGCTGTCCCTTGACTTTGATGCCCCTCAAATCCTTTGGCAACCTCTTTTGCTGTCAAGTTTGCCGCTCCGTCAGCCCCCTTTATGAGGTCCGGATTGGGCGAATGCGAACTGGAAAATACTCGAACAGGCGCAGTTGGCCGATCAACAAACAGATCGCGCAATGTATCCGCCTGTGCCTTCTCCAAGTAAGGTTGTGCCAGAGGGCCTCTGTCTTGCATTACGGGATTGGTCACCACGCCAGTTTGTGGGGTGGCAACCACTGGCAATGTGACCATCCCTGGCAACTGTCCAACTGCGGCAACCTCTGGCACGGCAGAATGAGAGGGCCGCGAGCCGCCGGCAGACGTGAACTTCAGGTTGGCCGTTGCCGTTTTCGCTTCTTTGCTGCTTGCGGATGTCTTTTTAGCGTCTGTAACCGATAGGGCTGCGGCGGAAGCTGTCCGAGCATGGGCTTGCAGCGTCAATCCCGCGCTCGCCGTCCCAGTTCCCTTTCCAGATTGCTGCTTCACTATCGAGTCCGCGCCGCCGGTCTCAGGCAAAGTTGCCGCAGAGGATTTTCCTGCCTCTTCCACGGGCACCTGCTGCGCCGATGTGGCCCCTTGATTCTTCAGAGCCTCCGTCTGGCTGAAACCTTCCGCGTCAGAGCCCATTGACGCCAGCAGAGATTGCAAGCCGGCGCGGAAGTTCCCGGCGGTGGAAGCACTCGGCTCGAAGAATGCCTGATTCGCCAGAGTAGACTGCCCGGAGCCGGAAGCTGCGCTTTGTGCTCTATCCTGACGCGGCGCCCGTGCCCCTTCTGATTCAGTCGTCCGGGGCCCTCCGGATCCAAATTCGATGGCGGCGGCAATAGTCATGCGGTGGATGATGCAGGAGTCATGCCAAAGGCATGAGCGGCGGGTTAGAGCGTTGTCAGAAATGGAACCGGCAATCCTTTTTCAGGAAGAAACGATCCATTCCGCGTGGATTTTTCCTCAAGATTTCCCGGCCACGCACGAGTCCCTCTCGATGGTCTGTCCGGAGGAACCATTTGCCTGACAGACAAACTCTGCCCCTCGGGACGGAACTGGATCAGCATCGGCCCTTCGATCGCCGCTATTACTCCGGAGCCGGGAGCCGTACCAGTCGTCAAGCGCCTGCTGGCTGCGCCGGCCGCTCTCGGCGGCCTCCCGCGCTTCGGTCTCCTGAATCAAAGTTTCAGCCTGGCGGCGCTCCACCCTCCTCAGGAAGAATTCCTGGCGCAGATCTTGAACTTCTTTTCCGGCGGCATCGACTCTCGGCGCGAGCGCGGCGGCGTGACGACTGGCTGCGCGCGTCTCTTCAAGCCCGGCGAGCCGGTCCGGCAAATCGCCGGTTCGCGCGCTGGCCTGCACCAGGCTCCTGCCCTGGCGATCTCGCTCGAATGTTGCAGTCATCGCGTTCTCCAGGCGGTGCAGTTCGCCGAGCGCGGACTCCAAAACCAGCCGACTCTGTTCCTCTTGAAGATCCCGGATGCGCAACAGACGGCGCAACGCGCGCGAGACGGCCATAACTCACACCTCTCCGGCCAGCTGGGCCAGCCGGCGCACACAATCGGCAAAACAGACCTGCTCGCGCGAGTCCTGGGTCATGAACGCCCGCATCGCTCCACGGGCGCGCAGGGCGCGGTCCAGATCAGGATCGGCACCCTGTTTGTACGCTCCTATGCGCACCAGATCTTCGCTGCGCGCATAAACGGCCATGAGCCGGCGGACCAGCGCGGCATGCTCGCGATGCGCGGGCTGGGCAACAGCAGGCATCAACCGGCTGATCGAGTCCAGCACCTGGATGGGCGGATACCACCCCTCAGCAGCCAGCACGCGCGAGAGCACCACGTGGCCATCGAGCAGCGACCGGACCGCATCCACCAGCGGGTCCTGTTGGTCATCGCCCTCCATCAGCACGGTATAAAAAGCTGTAATCGAACCAACCCGGAACTGCCCGGCGCGTTCGACCAACCGGGCGAGGCGGCTGAAAACCGAAGGCGTGTACCCCTTGGCCGTGGGAGGCTCGCCAGCAGCCAAACCAATCTCACGGGCAGCCATGGCAAAGCGCGTCAGTGAATCGAGCACCAGCAGTACGTGCTTGCCCTGAGCAGCAAAGAATTCGGCGATGGTGGTGGCAGACAAGGCCGCTCTCATGCGCATCAGCGGCGACTGGTCAGAGGTCGAAACCACCACCACCGAGCGCGCCCGGCCCTCGCCGCCCAGCGAATCCTCAAGAAACTCTCCCACCTCGCGGCCCCGCTCTCCTACCAGGCCCACCACCGTCACGTCCGCATCCGTGTTGCGGGTCATCATGCCGATCAGCGTGCTTTTGCCCACGCCCGAGCCGCCGAAGATGCCCACTCGCTGCCCGCGGCCCACGGACAGAAGCGCGTCGAGAACGCGAATTCCAGTGCCCAGCGGTGTGCGAATCGGCGCCCGGTCCAGCGGCGGCCGCACCACCCCCTCCAACGGCAGCGACTGGAAGACGGCTGGCGGGCGGCCATCGTCGATAGGCTCACCCAACGCATTCAGCACCCTGCCCATCAGTGCCGGCCCCACCTCGATTTCAGGGTGAACATTCAAGGCCTCCACACGATTTCCGTAGCGGATGCCCTCCGTGCTCTCAACCGGCATGGACAGCACATGGGCGCCGCGAAAACCAATTACCTCGGCGAGGTGCGCGCGGCCGAACTGGTCATGAATCTCGCAGCATTCACCCACCGATGCCAGCGGCCCCGCCGACTCGATGGTCTGGCCCACGGATTCGAGCACCTGCCC
>Ga0326727_10016633_pt1 | contig 15471 bp, 15 predicted proteins | sample MB2enrmetagenome_FD_207643 | JGI IMG/M metagenome (GOLD analysis project Ga0326727, IMG submission 207643) | Lab enriched peat soil microbial communities from McLean, Ithaca, NY, United States - MB29MY | ecosystem: Environmental > Terrestrial > Soil > Wetlands > Peat | place: USA: New York... | reverse complement strand
CGATCAAAAAGCGCCCGAGCTTGACGCCGGGATTCTCTTACTGCACCCTGTGGACCTCGGACGGCTCTGGCTCAGCCAGACCTCCCGCCACCCGCCGGTGGCTCACCATCTACCCGCCCGGCCCGATAATCCCGGACCAACCCGTGAAAGATCGACGCCAGTCAGCAGCGGAAAGGCAAAAATTGACCTTGCGTCAAGTAGATAATCTCCAAGGACAAAGTTGATCGGACCGCCTACCCGACATCCTCGCCGAGTTCGACGTTCCAGTAGGCGAGGTCGAGGATGTGTTTCCAGCTATCGTGGGCGCCGGTGCTGAACCGCAACCAGCGTGCGCAAAGCACGGTTCACCGACTCCGAATTCGGGAACTGCTCAGCCACGTCCGGCTCCAGAACGACGATATTGGAACCTTGATGATAACGCTTGGCGTATTTCCCGCGCTCGCCTTTCGAGAAGTCGTACTCGGGAAGCATCTCGGTTTTCTCAGAGCCCTTCTTCATATTTCATTCTCTCTGTCCGTGTCGCTTCGCGGGCACTGATGATGCGAACGTTATCCCCGCGATCCGTGTGCACAACCACAATCGTTCGTCCTCGACTGGAGACACCCATCGTCACAAACCGATCTTCCGCGTCCGAATGCAGAGGGTCGGGAATCGTGCGCGACAGTGGGTCGCCAAAAACCGTGGTCGCCTCTTCGAACGCGATTCCATGTTTTGCAGCATTCGACTCCGCTTTCGCGTGGCTCCACTCGAACTTCACAAGTTACCCCGCATCCTCGCCCAACTCCACGTTCCAGTAGGCGAGGTCGAGGAAATGTTTCCAGCTATCGTGGGCAACGGAGCTGATGGTGACGTTGACAAACGGACGCCACTTTGGCCGCTTCGGCTTGCGAATGAGATGCATGCCTGCTTCCAGCGGCGTGCGATTGGCCTTGCGCGTGTTGCACGGGACACAGGCGCAAACGATGTTCTCCCACGTCGTGGTGCCGCCGCGATCCCGCGGAATCACGTGATCCAGATTGAGCTCGCGGCGGTCGAATTTCCTGCCGCAATACTGGCAGGAGTTGCGGTCGCGCTCGAAGATGTTGTGCCGGGTGAACTTGACTTCCTTGTGTGGCAAACGGTCGAAGAACAACAGCAGGATCACTCGCGGGATGCGTATCTTGAACGAAACGGTGTGGACGACGTCGTCCCCGTCGTGGTCGCGCGTCACATCCCGCCACTCGCGGAAATCGAAGGTCTGGAACGTTCCGCCGTCTTCGACAACGACCTCGGCGTGGCCCATGTACAACAGCGTGAAGGCGCGCTCGACCGTACAGACGTTAATCGCCTGCCACAGACGATTGAGCACCAGCACATTTTCCTGTAGCGCGTTCCTCATGCTCATCTCGCAAAGGCCTGATTACTGTCAAAAAGGCTATCATAAGCGAAAACCAGCGTCAATAAGGCGTTGCGGCCGGTTCGGCACATCTTGTTGCCGCCACCGGATTGCAGCCGCGAATCTCATCCGCCGCGTTTTCCTGCCACGAAAAACGTTTCGTGGCCACAAAAGAGCGGCCGCCTGTCGGCGGCGGCGTCCGGATGCGCTCTTCGCCACCACCGTGGGTCAATTCATCTCGCCGTGAACATCTTCGCTCGTTAGAATGAAGATAATGTCCAGGCGCCTCAAGATCACGTTGCTGACGGGGATCATCGCCGTCGGTTTTCTGCTGAGAGCGGCGGGGTTGTTTTGGGGCGAAGGCTACCATTTCTCCGGCCTCACGGATGAACTCTTGTCGTATCGAGTCGCCCTCGGACTTGATGCCGGCGAGGAGCGTGCCTTTTACATCGGTCAGCCCAACTTCAAGAGCGGGAAGCTGCCGGGGCCGCTGTGGGCTTTATTTTGGCTGATTGGACTAAAGATCGGCGGCTCCGCCGAGGCGGTTTGTGCGATGATGATCGTTTTGAACACGGTAACCATCTATCTCGTATACCGGCTGGCGGAGAATCTGCTGGGGTCAGCTTATTCGCTTTGGGCCGCGCTGTTTTTTGCCACGTCACCGTGGGCCGTCCATTATTCCGTCGGGTCTTGGAACCCGCTTCCGATGGCATTTTTTGGAGCGCTGTTGTATTTGGCGCTCTGGGATGCGGTAACGCGGCCGAATTCGCCAAACATTTTTTGGGTCTGTCTGCTCCTCGCCATCATGCCGCATTTTCACATGATGGTTGTGTTTGTCGCGCCGGTGGTGGTGTTGATACTCTGGCTGAGTCGTGCGCGGTTGAATTGGCGGTGGCTTGTCGCCGGAGCGCTGGCTTCGGTGTTGCTCTATGTTCCGTACATCCTCGGCGAGGCGAGGCACAACTGGGAGAACACGCGCAAGATCCTCACCGGCAATACGGAACCTTCGTTCGCTGTGTTGAAAATCTTCACGCTGCCAATTGCCAACCTGTCCAATCTTATGAACAGCACAACCGTGCACGAGTTCTCTGCATACCGGGCCCTGGGCGACGCGTGTTTTGGATCTTTCTGGATTCTGGCTGCATTCAACGCTCTGTCTCTGGCGCTGAGCGTCGTCATCGTCAGCAGTTTTCTCGTTCGCCTTGTTCAGTCGCTGCGCGGGAACTGGCTCTCGCCGAGGCGAGCCTTCGCGGCTGTGCCAAGTGACGTTTTCATCGGACTGCTGCTCATTCTACCTTTGCTTCTGTTCGTCTCCTCCTTCAGCAATTTCAACAGCCGCTACCTGATCGGGCAATTCCCGCTGCTTTTCCTGTTGCCCGCCATGTTCATCGTGCGCGGGTTGAGTGGCCCCGACACGCAGTGTCGGGGCTGGCGCAAACCCGTGCGCGCGATGATCGTCCTGACCATCGTCTTCAATGTCATCTTCAGTCTGGCGTACTTCCGGTATCAGCATGAGCGCCTCGCCAGGGCGGATTATTTTCTGCCCAGCTTCCGCAAAATGGAGTCGGTTCGCTGCCAGCTTAAAGCCGACGCAGGTCCTGATTGCCGGATTCGCATCGACGACGCCCCGTTCCTCAAGAGCATGCCAACGAAATACACGGAAGAAGGGATTATCAGTCTGGCGGATTACATCGGCCTCCGCGAGCAGTACGATCCACTCGTCTCACGCACACAAAAGGTCAAAACCTATCAGGTGCGGGCCGCAGCGGACAAGGTGGACACAAACGAACGCGCTGTCTACGCAACCAACGGCGTCGTCTTCGTCTTGTCCAAGTAGTGAGGGCGAATCGCGCGACTCAACAAGCGGCACCGGCCATTTCTCGAAAATTCACCAATCGTACTCCGCGCCGGTCGATCAGTTCCCGCACCCGCGGACTGCAGAGCGCCTGCAACTCTTCAGCGTGTCGATAACCATGCTGGCACCGGTGCAACTCTTCCGCGGTCCCCATCGCCGGATGAAAGAAAATCTCCGTTAAACCGTCTGGCATTTTCTCCAGATAAGCCGCCACGAAATCCTCGGTGAGATGACCGGGATCCAGCACGCCAACTGCGCGGTCGGCTGTCCGAACCCCTTGCTGCCGCAAGCGCCGCCTGGCGCGACGGCCCAGTGTGCCGAAGATCGTCCAGCGCGCCAGTCTTCGCGGGAGGTTGTGCCGCCCGCACCGAAGCGCCGTCCCCAACGGCTCCACCGGCGCCCGCACAAACGGAACTTTGTATTCGCGCGCCAGCCGCACGACAATCTCCAGCACACGCGGGTGGATGTGGGTGTGCATGTGGGTGTCCAGATGCGTCGGTTGCAGCCCGGTCGCCAGAAACCGTTCCACTTGCGCGCGCAACTCGGTCGCAACCGCCGCCTCCAGACGCCTGCTGAACGCGAGTTTGGCGCTCAACAGCGGCAGGCTTTCGGGCAGAGAGCCATCACTGGCTGCGAGGCCCCTGATTTCCTCAGGCCGCGAGACCGCGCGGCCTCGAACGAGGCAAAGATGAATGCCCACGCCGAGTTTCGGATGACGTTTTGCCTGCTCGACAGCCGCCTCAACGTGCGACCCCGTAACCATCAAGCTGGCGCTTGTCAGAATCCCGTCGGTGTGAGCGCGCTCAACAGCCGCGTTGATGGCCGGATCAAACCCGAAGTCGTCCGCATTGACAACCAGCAATCTCACAAGGAATGAAATGGTTACCCCCGCTCTCACGCGGAGCGGCGGTTCAACTCACCGGCCAAACCACAGCGCCACTCGCAGCCGCGCCATGTCGAACAAAGTCCACGCGATCACGTCCAGGCGCCGGATATGCGAGGTCCCAAGCTGCCGCACCGAAAAGGGCACCGCCATCTCCTTGACGCGGAAGCCGCTGCGTTGCGCACGCACAAAAAGTTCCGCGTCCACGAACGGACTTTTCGAGCGCAGCACGACCTCGTCGATGACGGACCTGCGCACGGCCTTGAAACCGAAATTGATGTCGCGGAGCCGCAGGCCAAACAGCGAACGCACGAGAAAATTGTACCCCTTCGAGATCACAGTCTGGTGCCAGTTGGGATGCTTCACGACGGTGGCGGCATAACCCGTCAGCACGTCCGCGTCCGCAAACTCCTCCAGCCAGCGCGGCAACTCGGCGAGCGGCACCGGCAAATCGAAATCGGTGTACGCAAGAAACTCCTTGCCGGCCGCGCCGAACCCTGCGCGCAGCGCGCCGCCAAACCGCTCGTTGCGCGGCAACCGCGCCAGCTTGACGCGGGCGTCGTTGCGCGCCCAGCGCTCGACCTGTTCCGCGCAATCATCCGTGCTGGCATCATCAACCACGATGATCTCGTAATCCTCGAAGCGTTGGTCGAGTTGTTCGAGCGCCGAGCGCATCGTCGTCTCCACCGACGGCCCCTCGTTGAACATCGGCAGGACCAACGATACAGTCGTGGTGGTTTTTGCGGCGAACCACTTCGGTGCGGTCGTGTGCGCGGCGGAATCGATCACATTACCCATGAGCTTCTTCTGGCGCTTCCTTTTGCGTCCCAGATTACAGCCTCGCCCGCCGGTTCAAAAGAAAAAAAACTCGCCGGGTTCCCCCATTTCCGTGCCTTTCTGCTAGACACAATTGGAGTTTTGGCGTAAGCGAGCAGAGACACTAGGCATCCTTGGCTCAACCACTCGGAGGAGTTTTATGAATCGGAAGGTCGCGGTTTTTGGCGCGGGGTTCGTTGGTTCGACCACGGCCCAACGCATCGCAGAAAAGCAACTTGCTGATGTCGTGATGATCGACATCATTGAAGGCATGCCGCAAGGCAAGGCGCTCGACATGATGGAGTCCGCCTGCCTCGAAGGGTTCGACGCCAAGGTTACCGGCTCCAACGATCCCGCCGCCTGCGCCGGCAGCGATCTCATCGTCATCACCAGCGGCATCGCCCGCAAACCGGGCATGAGCCGCGACGATCTCCTCAAGACCAACGCCGGCATCGTCGGCGACGTCTGCAATTCCATCAGGAAACACGCGCCCAACGCCATCGTCGTCGTCGTCAGCAATCCGCTCGATGTGATGACCTATCTCGCCGGAGTCAAACTCGGTTTCCCGAAGAACAAAGTGATGGGCATGGCGGGCGTCCTCGACAGTGCCCGGTTCCGCTGTTTCATCGCGATGGAACTCGGCGTCTCGATGCGCGACGTGGACGCGATGGTGCTCGGCGGCCACGGCGACGACATGGTGCCGCTCGTCCGTTACGCCACGGTCGCCGGAATCAAGGTGGAAGATTTGCTGTCGAAAGACAAACTCGACGCGCTGGTCACCCGCACCCGCAACGGCGGCGCCGAGATCGTCGGCCTCCTCAAAACCGGCTCCGCCTATTACGCCCCCTCCTCCTCCGTCGTCGAGATGGCACGCTCCATCTTGAACGACGAGAAGCGTGTGTTGCCCTGCGCCGCGTGGTGCACCGGCCAGTACGGCGTCAAGGACATGTTTGTCGGTGTCCCCGCGGTCCTCGGCAGGAACGGCGTTGAGAAAATCATCGAACTCAAACTGTCTGCCGACGAACTCGCCCAACTCAAGAAATCCGCCGACCACGTGTTGGAGAATGTGAAGCGGCTGAATTTGTGAAGCTTTACCTGGAAACGACCGTTCCGAATTTTCTTTTCGCCGACGACGCGCCGGAGAAACAGCGGATTACGAAACTCTTTTTCCAGTGGTTACGGATTTGTCCGGACGAGTTGTATAGCTCCGCTGTAGTCACCGATGAACTGTCCCGCGCTCCTGCGGCCAAGCTCCGTCAGATGCGGAAAGCGCTGGCGGCGCTCCCCATCACGCTGCTGGACACGCCCCGCGAAGCGCAAACCGTGGCCCAGCTTTACCTCAATGCGGGCATCATTCCTCGCCAGTTTGAGAACGATGCCTTGCACGTGGCGGTGGCGGTTTGTCACTGGCTGGATGTTGTTGTAAGCTGGAACATGAAACATTTGGTCAACGTGCGCAAAGTCGAAGCGATCAACCGCGTGAATGTCGCACACGACCTGCCGTCGATCCGGGTGCACACGCCCGAAGAGGTGATGGATCTGTGAAAGGCTATAAAGAGTCCAAGGTAATCGCCGAAGTCCGCAAGATCCGCAAACAGATCCAGCATGAAAGCCGCAAGATCGGCTTCGACAAATACTGGGCCGAAGCGAACAAACGCGCTGCGGAATTTCTCGGCAAGGTCCCCGTTGTCAAAGAATCGCCCGGCAAGAAATATGGCCAGCGCTAACTCCGTCCGGCATGTTCAGTCGCTTTGCGTCGGTGTTCCCGCCGTCCTCGGCAGGAACGGCGTTGAGAAAATCATCGAACTGAAACTATCTGCCGACGAACTCGGGCAGTTGAAGAAGTCCGCCGATCACGTTCTGGAAAACGTCAAGCGACTGAATTTGTGATTAGATGGTTGTTGCTCAGGCTTGTCATTCTGAGCGAAGCGAAGAATCTCAGCCGTTGGTAGAAGCAGACCGCCGGGCTGCCCGCCGCTTCGCGAAAGGCAAGCCTTCAGACATCGCGGCGAGGCTTTCAGCAAGGCCACGCTTGACATCAAGAAAGTCCGAAATTCCAGATCTCAGTCATGTGGCCTGTTCGCGAAATGAGGCGGTCATTTCTCCTACCGATGTGAAGCCTAATTCGGCGGCGGCATGGACACAATCCGAAGATGGTCGAAGCGATCCCGTCACACTAACCCCCGCGCCCGGCGGATTGCCCGTTCTACGTGGTCGCGTCCTACCGGCTGCTCATTGCGTTGCCGGCAATCGGATGCTGAATGTTCGCCGTCGGCGACTTCTTCGGCGGGCTTTCCGTTGAGCCAGAGTTCGGCTTCGGCCAGGTCGATGTCGTCGTTCCACACTCCGCCGTCAGGCAATCCAGTTATGAGCCGAAGCGCCCTTCCAAGATGCCTTGGACGGACAAATCCTCGTCCAACTGGGGCCAATGCAACCCTTCGCCGTTACAGATGATTTCAATCTGGCGCAGTTGCTCGGACGTGGCGGCGCGCAACCGCCGGCTCTTGGCGGCCGGGAACCGCAGTTCGCGATCGTCTTCCAAACGCACGCAAACCCAGCCGCCCTCGACCCAGGCTTTTTTCGCTCGCGCCTGATGCTCAACGCTTGAATACTTCATCCCATTTTCTCCGGATTAGATCGGTGCGTGCCGCAATCAGTTCTTCCGCGCGGGCCAGTTCCTGCACCTTCAGTCCCTCCGAATACTCCAGACGCAGCGGTTCGATCCAGAACTTGGCGTGTCCGCCGGCCCGTCGCACGTGTACATGAATCGGCTCCTGGCCCTCGTTGGCATAGAAGAACACCACATAACCTTCCTCTCGAAACACTTCAGGCACACATCGAGTATCGCCGAACAGGCGCGCCTCAGCAAGCCCAAGCTTAACAAGGCCCACCGTCGAGTTTCACGCACCTGTGCTCATTACCTCGCCGGCCATCGGATGCCAGGTTTTGCGTATTGCTGGTGTAGCGATGCCCAATTCCGGGCGGGCCGAGGCATCGGCGATTTCAGGTTGCCGGGTTTGTTGTTTCCTTCGCTGCTGTCAGTTTCTGGAGGAAGGCGTCGGCGCGCTTTTTTTGCTCGGCGGCTTGCCGCCCTTTTCCCGTGAGGTGACGTTGGCCGGTGATGGGGGAATTCTGGAGCGAGTCGGCCCACGCGCGCAGTTGCCGGGAGATGGATTCGGCCAGGGATTTGAGTTCTGAAATCTCAGATTTCAAATCTCAAATCAAGCATGTTAGAGTGACGGGCAGGTGACAGACCAAGAGCTGTTCGAAGTCGCGCTGGGGTCTCCGTTGATACCCCTCCTGAAGCGGAGACTCGATGCAGGGGATTTTTTGCCGCTTAATTCCGTCGCCGACGCTGCGAAGCCGTTCGTTGCTGCTCTGCTCTCACAAATCTCAAATCGTCCGCTCGTCGTTGTGACGGACGGCCTCAAATCGCAGGAAGCGTTCTTCAACGACCTGCAAGCTTTCGCGTCCGACGCGCTCTTCTACCCCGCGTGGGAGACGTTGCCGCACGAGGACATTCTTCCACACGCCGATACGATTGCGGACCGTTTGAAGGCGCTCTCTGATTTTGTCATCCTGAGCGAAGCGAAAGATCTCAGTCGTCCGCCGGAAACGACGGAGATTCCCCGGCAAGATCGGAATGACAAGTCGCGAGTAATTGTCGCTTCAGTCCAGGCGTTGATGCAACGTACGTTCTCCGCCGCCGCCCTCTCCGCACTCCGCTTCCCCCTTTCGCTTGCTCAGACTCTCGATCTTCACGAACTCCTGTCCACGCTCACCGAGCGCGGCTACAGTCTGGAGGTCCAGGTCAACGAACCCGGTGACATGGCACACCGTGGCGGCATCGTGGATTTCTTTCCGCTCGACCGCAACAATCCCGTCCGCGTCGAGTTCGCAGGCGACGAGGTCGAATCCATCCGCGCATTCGATCCCGTCTCGCAACAGTCGCGCGAGAAGATCGACAGCGTCACCGTCACTCCCGCCGGTGAATTGGGTCTGCTGAAGCGCGCGCCCGACAAGACGGCGTCTCTCATCGATCTGCTGCCGCGGGACACATTGTTCGTTCTCGACGAGCCTGCCGGTCTCGCCGAAGCCGCCGATCATTACGCCGGCCAGATTCCCGCCGGCGACAGCTTCTTTGTGCCGTGGGAGCAGATTCTCGGCGCGAAACTGCAACGCGTTGCGCTAACCGAGGCAATAGCAGCGGATGGTTTGTTCTGTAATTCTGAGCGAAGCGAAGAATCCCAGTCGTTGGAAGCGCGTGAAATTGCAGAGACCCTTCGCTCCGCTCAGGGTGACAAACCGGGGATGGACGCCACCAGACCCATAAATCTCCGGCTGGCTTCGCTCGACGCGTTCCGTCCGCTCGACACCCGGACGCCCGAGCCTGAGGTGGCGGAGCAGATGCGCAGCGCGTTCTTCGATCAGATGCAGCGTTGGACCGACGCAGGCTACGCTCTCCACGTGCTTTGCAGCACCGATGGCGAGCAGCAGCGCTTCGAAGAGTTGTGGCGCGAGCAGTTCAAGTCGTTGCCTTCATCCCTCATCGTTCATCCTTCATCCTTTCTGTCCCGCGGTTTCCTCTGGCCCGACGCCAAGCTTGCGGTCATCACGGACGCAGAAATCTTCGGTCGCTACAAGCTCGTCCGCCCGCGACGCACGTTTCACGCGGTGGCGCAACCGACCGACTGGGCGGAATTGCAGGAGGGGGATTTCGTCGTGCACGTCCAGCACGGCATCGGAAAGTACCTCGGTCTGCGCACGCTGGATTTCCAGGGCGCGAAACAGGAGGTGCTCGCGATTGAGTACGACAACGAGGCGCGGCTCTACGTGCCGGTAGAACAGGCGCACCTCGTCAGTAAGTACATCGGCGCTGGCAAACGCATCCCGAAGCTCCATGAACTCGGCGGCACGCTGTGGCAGAAACAGAAGTTCTCCGCCGAACGCGCGATCATGGACCTCGCTGCCGAGTTGCTGGAGATTCAAGCGGCGCGCAGCACGCTCGAGGGTCACGCGTTCTCATCTGACACATCGTGGCAACGCGAGTTCGAGGCGGCGTTCCCCTACGACGAGACGCCCGATCAGGACACTGCGATCGAGGAAGTGAAGGCTGACATGGAATCGCGCAAGCCGATGGACCGTCTCATCTGCGGCGACGTCGGCTACGGCAAGACCGAGGTGGCAGTCCGCGCGGCGTTCAAGGCGGTGATGGACGGGATGCAGGTCGCCGTGCTCTGTCCAACGACCGTGCTGGCCGAGCAACACTGGAATACGTTTCGCGAGCGAATAGCGGGTTTCCCGATCACGGTCGAGATGCTCTCGCGGTTCCGCACGCCGCGCGAACAGAAGAAAGTCGTGAAACTCTTGCGCGAAGGCGGCGTGGACATCGTCATCGGCACGCATCGATTGCTCAGCGACGATATTCAGTTCAAGAACCTCGGACTCGTCGTCATCGACGAAGAGCAACGCTTCGGCGTGTTGCACAAGGAACGGTTCAAACAACTGCGCAAGCTGGTGGACGTGCTCACGCTGTCCGCCACGCCGATTCCGCGCACGCTGTACCTGGCGTTGACCGGCGCGCGCGACATGAGCACGATCGAAACGCCCCCGCAGGACCGACTGCCCGTCGAAACCATCATTGCGCCTTACGATGAGCGGTTGATCAAGCAGGCGATTCAGCGTGAACTCAATCGCGGCGGTCAGGTCTATTTCCTCCACAACCGCGTCCAGAGTATTGATGCCATCGCCGACCGGTTGCGGAAGCTGTTCGACGACTCGCCAATCGCCAGTCACCAATTACCGCCTCGCATCAACATCGGCCACGGCCAGATGAGCGAACACGAACTCGAAAGCGTCATGCACCGTTTCGTCAAAGGCCGGATCGACGTGCTGGTGTGCACGACGATCATCGAGAGCGGACTCGACATCCCGAACGCGAACACCATCATCATCGATCGCGCCGACCGCTTCGGCCTGAGCGATCTCTACCAACTCCGCGGTCGTGTGGGACGCTGGAAACATCAGGCGTACGCGTACATCTTGTTGCCGCGCCATATGCAGCTCGTCCAAACCGCGCGCAAACGTATCAGCGCGATCAAGCAATACTCGTCCCTCGGCAGCGGATTCAAGATCGCCATGCGCGATCTGGAGATTCGCGGCGCGGGCAACATCCTCGGCGCGGAACAAAGCGGCCACATCACCGCCATCGGATTCGATCTGTACTGCCAGTTGCTCAAGGAAAGCATCGCCCGCCTGAAAGGCGAGAAACCGAAGCGCCGACTGCGCGTGACGCTGAAGCTGGATTTCCTTTCGGAACCTGCAGCCGCGGTCGCTGACCGCGGGCCGCGCTCACAGAGCGCGGCTACAGAAGAAGCTGATACTCTGGCGCGCCTCCCGGGTGCCTACATCCGTGACAATCGCCTGCGCATCCAATCCTACCGCAAGATCGCGCAGGCGATGGAACCGGGCGAGGTCGAAGCGTTGCGCCGCGAGTTCCGCGACCGCTACGGCAAACTTCCGCGCGAAGTGAAGCTGCTGCTGCAATGCGCCGAGATTCGCCTGCTTGCTGCCGCTGTCAACGTGGACACCGTCGAAACGCGCGATGACAAGATCATGCTCAGCCAGCGCGGCGTGCTTTTCCAAGTCGGCGGCAAGTTCCCGCGTCTCACGGCGGCGAAGCCGGAAGGAAAGCTGACAGAAATCAAAAAGCTGCTAGAATCGCTTCAAAGACGCCGTTAGCCCGGAGTGGATGTGTCTTTTGTATCAAGACGCCCCCGCTCTGTACTCATCATCCTCGTCATGCTTGCAATTCTCAACGCGACAGACTATGATGGGTGCTAGTGGCATCCTTCATTACATGAACACAGACCAATTTCACAAGGACTTGGCGACCGGGACGTACGATCTCTTGGTGCTGGATGTGTTGCGGGGCGGCCCGGGATACGGATACGAGATTCTGAAACACATCTTCGAACAATCACATCGTACCATCCGCTGGCACAAGGGAACGTTGTACAAAGTCTTGCGCGATTTGGAGCGGCGGGATTTGGTCGCGAGCCGTTGGCAACCCGCGGGCCGTTGCCGGGCCCGCCGATACTACCGGCTCACGGCGCGCGGCCAACGAGCATGGAGAACCCGGCGGGAACAGTGGGAGAAGTTCACGCAAGTGGTGAACGCCCTCTTGGGAATCTGAGCGAACAAGAAAGCTGACACCAATCGAAAAGCTGCTAAAATCACTCAGTACTTCTGTGGGCAGATGCTCAGATGGAAACAATGAACGAGAAGGCCTGCTCTAATAGCGTCGAGGGATTTAAAGCACTCTGCACCTGTGCAGCGCGGATTATTGCACCGCTTACCTGTGCCTCTCAATTCGTGACTACGTTTATCTCTTTCCGGATCAAGACAAACAATTGTCAACTCAGATTAGAGAAATGATTGAGACGTGGGAGCACATCATGAAGTTCAAACAAACTGGAATCAGAATAGTGCAGAGCGCCCCAAAGGCGGATTTGGACAGCCTTGGTGTTTTGACCTGGCCAATTTGGGAGAAGGAAGTGTCGGAGTTCCCGTGGCACTACGACGAGGCGGAGACCTGTTACCTGCTGGAGGGCGATGTGATCGTCACGCCCGACGACGGCGAGCCGGTACGCTTTGGCAAGGGCGATCTCGTCACGTTCCCGCAAGGCATGTCATGCACGTGGAAGGTGCTCAAACCGGTGCGAAAGCATTATCGGTTCGGCTGACCGTGCCGCAAGCAGGGCCGCGAACTGGATTTGTTAGGTGTGGCCTGCTAGGCTTCGTTCATGTCGCGATCGCGCGCAACTGTGGTCAGGAAAACTGCTCAGCAGGGGAAGCCGTCTTCTCCGGCATCCCGATGGGTAACCATCCTTGCCGCTGGCGTCATCGTCCTTGCGGCGCTCGCGGCGTATCATAATTGCTTCTCTGTTCCGTTCATCTTTGACGACGAGGGGGCAATCACGGAGAACCAAACAATCCGGCATCTCTGGCCGATTTGGGACGCGTTGTCACCACCGCACGGGAGAGGTTTCACGGTCGAAGGCCGGCCTTTGGTCAATTTCTCCTTGGCCGTCAACTATGCGTTCGGCGGCACAGCGGTCCGGGGTTATCACGCGCTGAATCTGATCATTCATATCCTCGCGGCCCTGACGCTGTTCGGCGTCGCGCGGCGGACGTTGCTGCAGCCGATTCTGCGCGGACGGTTTGGCGCGGCAGCGATGCCCCTGGCGCTGGCGGTTGCGGTCATCTGGACGGTTCATCCGCTGCAAACGGAGTCAGTGACGTACGTGGCGCAGCGGGCCGAGTCGCTCATGGGGCTGTTCTACCTGCTGACGTTGTATTGCTTCATTCGCGGCGTGGAGTCGCCGACGCCGCAGAGGTGGCACACGCTTTCGGTTGCGGCGTGCCTGTTGGGTATGGCCACCAAGGAAGTGATGGTTTCAGCGCCCCTGATGGTGTTGCTCTATGATCGGACGTTCGTCGCCGGGAGTTTTCGAGAAGCTTGGAGGAAGCACTGGCGGCTGTATCTGGGATTGGCCAGCACCTGGCTCGTGCTGGGTTATCTTGCGGCGGGCACCGGCACCCGCGGCGGCACGGCCGGCTTTCAAAGCAAAGTCACTTCGTGGGAATACGCAATGACGCAGTGTTGGGCGGTGGCGCACTACCTTTGGTTGTCGGTGTGGCCGCACTCGCTGGCGTTCGATTACGGGACGGAGCTGGTAAAGGATGCCGTGAAGATTGTGCCGTGCGCGCTGCTTTTGGCCGGGCTGGCGGCAGGGACGGTGATCGGGTTGCGGCGACGGCCTGTGATTGGTTTTCTGGGCGCGTGGTTTTTCGTGATTCTGGCGCCCAGTTCCAGCGCGGTGCCGGTAGTAACACAAACGATGGCTGAACACCGCATGTACTTGCCGCTGGCAGCAGTGGTCGCGCTGGCGGTGCTGGGGATTCACGCTTTGATTGGCCGCGGAGGCATGGCGGTGTTCTTGGCCCTGGCGGTAGGGCTTGGATTCGCGACCTCACGGCGCAACGAGGATTACCGCAGCCCATTAGTCCTCTGGAGCGACACAATAATGAAGCGCCCGGGCAATGCCCGGGCGCATAACAATTTGGGCGTCGTTCTACTCGATAGGGGTCAGGTGACGGACGCAATCGCGCGCTACGAGCAAGCGCTGCGGCTCAAACCGGATTATGCCGAGGCGCACAACAACTTGGGTAACGCTCTGCGAAAAGTTGGACGGAAACAGGAGGCGATTGCGCACTACGAGCAGGCGCTGCGGATCAGGACGGATTACGCCGAGGCGCACAACAACTGGGGCAACGCGCTGGCCGAGGTGGGTCGGGTAACGGAGGCGATTGCGCACTACGAGCAGGCGCTGCGGATCAAACCAGATTACCCCGAGGCACACAACAACCTCGGAAACGTCCTGGTCGACGTCGCCCCGTTGTCGGAGGGGTTGGGACACTACAAAGAGGCGCTGCGGCTGAAGCCGGATTATCCCGAGGCACACAACAATCTTGGAAACGTCCTGCTCGACATGGGCCAGCCGTCAGAGGCGATGGCACACTACAATGAGGCGCTGCGGCTCAACCCGGATTACGCCGAGGCGCACAACAACTTGGGTAATGCACTGCGAAAAATTGGACGAACCCAGGAGGCGATTGCGCAGTACGAGCAGGCGCTGCGACTCAAGTCAAATTACGCCCTAGCACACAACAATCTGGGCAACGTTCTGGTAGACGCGGATCGGGTGACGGACGCAATCGCGCACTATGAGCAAGCGCTGCGGCTCAACCCGGATTATGCCGACGCGCACAACAACTTGGGTAACATCCTATTCGACACGGGCCGGCTGCCGGACGCGATGGGACACTACAAAGAGGCGCTGCGGATCAGACCGGATTACGCCGAGGCACACTATGGTCTGGGGAACACCCAGCTCAAGATGGGCCAGCCGTCAGAGGCGATGGCACACTACAAAGAGGCGCTGCGGATCAAACCGGATTATCCCGAGGCACACTACAGTTCAGGCATTGCCCTCTTTCAACTTGGCAAGATGGAGGAGGCGAAGGTGCAATTTGAACAGACCCTGCAGCTCAAGCCAAATTATGCCGAGGCACACAACAACTTGGGCGTCGTTCTGGCCAAATCGGGTCAGGCGACGGAGGCAATCGCGCACTACGAGCAAGCGCTGCGGATCAAGCCGGATTATGCTTCCGCTCGCAGCAATCTGGTCGCGCTGCAGACCCTTCAGCAAGCAACCATCCCGAAGAACTGAAATCGTCGGATTCGTGGACTGTAACAGACGGAATCTGTTGACAGAGAAATGTCGCTGGCGATTATGCGAAGAGATCGAAGTGGCCCTTGCCTGCGATGCCGTCATACAGGAGGAGAATGAATGCTATATAGCCGCGCATAAGTAATTCGACATAATGGGTCAAAAGAAGGGCACCAGGAGGTTGCGAATCTGGGCTGGGTGTCGACAAATATCTTCCAAGGTGCGCAACAAGGTATCGCGTAACGTC
>Ga0326727_10016632_pt1 | contig 15471 bp, 10 predicted proteins | sample MB2enrmetagenome_FD_207643 | JGI IMG/M metagenome (GOLD analysis project Ga0326727, IMG submission 207643) | Lab enriched peat soil microbial communities from McLean, Ithaca, NY, United States - MB29MY | ecosystem: Environmental > Terrestrial > Soil > Wetlands > Peat | place: USA: New York... | reverse complement strand
TAATAACACTTCTAGTATTTTTCAAATCTATTCCTTCTCCTCCAGCACTGCTCACAAATAATACCAATACTTTTCCCTTGTTATATCTAGATATTGCCTCTCTTCTCGCCTTTACTGACATTGAACCCCTTATTTCGACATAAGGTATTTTCTTTTTTTCCAATCTTTCCTCTATTAAATTGATACCAGATTTCAACCAATTTGAATACACCAAAACTTTTTCCTTCTTTTTTACAGATTTCTTGATATGTTTAACAGTCCACTCAACTTTAGGAGTTGGTATCTCTTGATCAACATTATTTACTGCCCGTCTAATTCCATTAATAAATATAGCTAAATTCTTTGTTCCAAATTTCTTTTGTGCTTTTACTGTATTCTTTTCAATCTCTTCATACATTCTGTAATATGTGGGTGTCATCCAAAAACTTGTAGTATGATATGAAACAGAGGGATATTCAGATACATCTTTGTTTTTATAATATGAAATGTATCCGTCGAATAGCTTTGTAAGTGCTTCTTCGTCCTTGCCTTTTATGCCTTTCTTATCGAGAAGATTAAATTTACTGTAAAGATTTTTGATATCGTTTTCATTTCCAGAAACCATTGCATATAAATTAGCAATTTCTATAATTTGATTTTGGATAGGAGTAGCAGTCAATAAAAATACTTTTGAAGCGATACTTGTCGCCTTCATGAGAAGATTTGCTTGTTTTCCATTATCCGTTTTAAAATGATGAGCCTCATCAACTATGATAACTGAATCTTTGGCGAATTCTGGTCCTTTTTTAGAAATTTTTCTTATGAAGACACCATGAGAATATATTTTTACATTACCTCCGAATTTTACATGAAGCTTCTCCATTTCGTTCTTAAAATTCCAAACCACAGATGTGGGAGTTATTATGAAAACATTAGTATTTGGTTGAACTCGAAGAATGCAACGCACGATAGTAATGGCAGATATTGTCTTCCCGCTTCCTACAGAATGGAAAAGAATCAATCCTTTCTTGAACTTGTTTGATTGAACAAAATTACATACTTTTTTCTGATGTTCTTTCAGTTTTACCGTCTTATATAGAGTGCATTGTAATGGATTTTTTTCATTGGTCATACAAGTATCCTCTATAAGAGGATTTTTGCTTTCTTTTTTAGCTTCACTTTTGATTTTTTTTTGATCTTCCTTTGCTTCATTTATTATTGGAAGCGTAATTCTACATATCTCAGAAATAAACTTTCTAATGTATGAATTTTCAATCAATTTCCTTCTAGTAACTGGATTAGTCAGAGTATCAACGGAAAATTCTAGGCAATTTTTGTTTTTGTCATCACAAATTTTTTTCAGAAGTTTCAATCTCTGAGGAGATTTTAACTCTCTCTTGCTCAATGGATTAACTCCTTGATTGTCACACATTTTTATTAAGGATAAAATAAGTTTGACAGATGGCAATTTATTCAATACGATCCTGTTCCACCATTAACCACAAGATGATATTTTTCAGGAACAGGTGCATTCTTTTCTAATCGAACAACTAACGTTGCTGTATATCCAGCATCTACGAGTCTTTTCTGGAAACTATCAAAAGAGTCACTAAACATTCCACATGGGCTTATGGCATGTAACTGATTAATATTTCCTGGATAGTTGGTTCGAAATATCACAGGTGTCCTATAATACATTTGGTTATCTTCAAGAAAAACAATTTCTCTCTCTGGTTCTCCTGGAATTGGTATATTTTTGTCAATTTGTAATATGCGAGATACAAGGTTCTTTCTTTCTGTTTCGCTATATCTTGAATAGGAATTTAACATATGGGAGGATCCATCCATTTTGTATGTTTTTGTCAATTGGATTCTTTTAATTCTTTTTTGTTTTTTAGAATTTCTTTACATATCTGTCAATGGATTAAACTTTTTATTCGTATCAGACAGATACGAAGACAAGAAACTATGACTCTAAAATTGTAATTTCTACAGGTCTGTTTTCAATCCAACCATCAAAATATAACTGGATAATTCCTATTGTGCATTCTAATCTTTCCATTCTCATGTATTTTTCGAGAACTTTCTTCAGCCTGATTAATCTTTTCTTCATTGGAACTTCGTCTATATCTGGTGTTTTATACTCATCTGGGTTAAATCTAACATATAGAATCGGAAGAAAAAACATTTCTGCCACATTCTTCATCCTAACACATTCACAAAATTCTTGGTAATTTTTATGTTGTCCTTCGTCAACTTCTACGATAATTTTGAAAAAACCAGAGTTAGAATTTAGGACAATGTCTGGACGATATTTTCCACAATCTGAATCAATGATACAGTCGACAGATTCAATTGGGATATTCTGTGCTCTCAAATAGGCTACAGTTTCTTTTTGTTTTGCCAAGCGAACATGTTTTTCTTCGTCACAATAATAGCAAATACTCTTCATATTAATGATAGCTTGAAGACCACATTTAGAACATCTTGAAGTTTCAAATGTTATATCTTCTGGAATAGCATGAGTTTCACAACGAACTGGATATTCATTACCATGTGTAGCCAAATCATTACATTTTATACAACGACGTCTCGGACGATTAATCTCCACGTGTTTGTCAGCATGAACAGCACAATGATAAGGAATATTGCCAAGAAGACCATACGTTGGTCGAGATTGACATCCTTCATGTTGACATTTTCTATTTACTACATCTACCATTCCACTTTTTTTATGTTCAGCACAATACATTCTGATTGTTTCTCCTTCGTAGTTGAAAGTTGGTCGGGATTGACATCCTTCATGTTGGCATCTCTTATGGGATACATCAATCATTCCTTCCTCCATGTGTTCTGCACAATATTTTGGTCTTTTTCCTTCGTAGTTGAAAGTTGGTTGTGTTTGACAACCTTCGTGTTGGCATCTTTTATTGACAACATCTATCATTCCTTCTTCCTTATGTTCTGCACAATATTTTGGTCTTTTTCCTTCGTAGTTGAACACCGGTCGTATTTTACATCCTTCATGTTGGCATCTCTTACTGACAACATCTATCATTCCTTCTTCCTTATGTTCTGCACAATATTTTGGTCTTTTTCCTTCATAGCTGAAGGTTGGTCGGGATTGACATCCTTCATGTTGGCATCTCTTACTGACAACATCTATCATTCCTTCTTCCTTATGTTCTGCACAATATTTTGGTCTTTTTCCTTCGTAGTTGAAAGTTGGTCGGGATTGACATCCTTCATGTTGGCATCTCTTATGGGATACATCAATCATTCCTTCCTCCATGTGTTCTTTACAGAATTTTGGTTTTTCTCCTTCATTGTTGAAAGTAGGCTTTGTTTGACAACCTTCATGTTGGCATCTTTTTGGCATTTTCTTGATTTTTGTCTTTCGAATTTTTTGGATTCTTTTTTGTTTTTTAGAATTTCTTTACATATCTACTAATCATTATTTGATTTTTTTCTGGAGTAGTTACGACGAAAATTCCGAGTTCTTTGCTCCAACATACATCAGTCCAATTTCCTTCTGGAATATTTGTAGAATGCCAAATTGTTCCGTCATATGAATACCCAATTTCAGAATTACCCACCGAAATGATTATGTGTAACTCTGGACTCCAAGTAATATTAGCCCAGTTTGTGTTCGATGGGGAACAAACTGTAGTCCATTTTTTACCATCTTGGCTCACAGAAATCACATTATTCCCTACTGCACAAAATAAATCAAGGTCACTCGCCCAGCATATGGCATTGTATGTTTCTGATAAAACAGATGGAGATGACCAACTGATTCCATCTGAGCTCAGTATAGAAGATTCTCCTATACAACAAAAGACTTCAAGATCATTACTCCAGCAAATTTCTGACATCGATGGGGAATTCATACTACCTATTTCCCATTCAATTCCATCACTGCCTACCATACTTTCTTCATTTTCCAAAATACAAAATTTCCCTAGTTCTTGGCAATAACACATTGCTTTAATTTCATTAATATCAAGTTTCGATGTATTCCAGACTTTTCCATCTTGACTATACATGAAATCTCCGGCACCTCCGGATACTAAAAACATTCCTTTTTCCCCTGACCAACAAACAAATTTCCATTCCCCAACGATAGATATGCTTTCCCATTTTTCTGCATCTCTCGATATTTGAACTATATCTTTCGTAACTCCACAAAGGAGATTAAGTTCTGGACTCCAACAAATACTATTCATTGGAGCTATTGTATCTCTCATTTTCCAAAAACTGACTGCTCTAAATGCTAATTTTGGAGTTATCATATATCTTCTCAATCCAAGGATCGATGAATTAATCATTTTAACTCCTGATACAGAAATCATCTTTGACGAAAAGGGAATAATCGTATCAGCTTTTAGAGATGAAATAACAGATGAATGAGCATTTACTGTTCCATTCACTGTTAAGATTCCTGTATGAACATTTCTATCCACGATTTCCTTGGTCATGATATTCCCTATTCCATCGAACACAAATATTTTTGAACCATCACAACTGATACGAATATCTGTTCCTGATACCTTCATTTCATGTTCTGTAAAATTTTCTCCATAATTATTACTGAATAGAAGCTTTTGTTGTCCCAGTAGATATACATATCTTCCCGTTTTATCACAATCTATGCTATAATATCCAGTATTCAATAATTGAGAAATAGGATTTCTCCAAGTTTGTCCGAAATCAGTGGATAACTGATATTTTGGAGAACCAATAGAACAAAAATACATATGACTTGCATCATGTGACATCGCCACTCTTCTATTCAAACCTCCCATAGAAATACTACTACAAATCCATGAACTTCCATAATTGTGACTAAGAAGTACTCCGTCTCTATCCAAAACTAACATATACTTTCCATCGAAAGAAGTAGTAGCTCCAGAAATCCAACAGTGTTCTATCGAGGGTATTACAGTCTTCCATGTTATTCCCTTATTCAAGGATACGTAAAATGGTATTTGGGAACTTGGAGCAGAACGACAACTATCAAGACAAACAAGAATAACCTGATTATTAGGACTGATACAACAACACTGAAGAGTACTTCCAGAAAGAATTCCGGTCATTTGAATAGTTAATACTTTTGAAAATATTTTTCCATCTATTGAACTATAAATTCCACCATCTGAACTACTAGAATTCCTTGTTGCAATCCATAAAGAACCATCTCGAGATACAGTTATAAGACCATTAATATCATATTTCCCTTCTCCCAAACAAGGTTGCCATGTAACTCCCTTGTCTTTAGATATGGAATGCGTTCCGTCCCATACAAAATTTGGTTGTGAATTATAAGAACCAATATATTTCATATCATCTGAAACATCAAAGAAATTAGAAGAACATAATTTTCCTAACGTGTTTACTGAAGTGATAGACCATGGAAGATCTAATTCTTTTGGATTCCATGTATTGACTCCAATTACGACTTTATCTCCAATTATATCGTTAATAGTAACACTTCCCCTAGGGGAAAATATGTTGTGGGTGCTCAAACCTCCGGAAGTTACCAATCCATTTGTTTCTATTGATGAGGATATGTATGCATCAAATCCTGTAATATCTGAAAAGGATGCTACATTTCCATACATATTTCCTCCTGTTATTGAAATAAAAAATGCAGATGTTCCTGTGATTGAATTTGTAGAGATTCCAGAGGAAACATTAATTGTATCTCCTTTAACCGTATCAATAAATGCAGATGAACCAATAAGTGATGTCGCCATCATTTTTGATGTAATTACGTTACTACCTGTTATTGAAACAAAAAATGCAGATGTACCTGAAATTGAACCTATAGAAAGATATGAAGAATAGAGATTAGAACCTGAAATCATAGAGAAAAATGCAGAAGAACCAGTAATCATTCTGTTATAAATGAAGTGACCTGATATATTATCAAAGTGAGCATTAGAACTCGTCAAATTTGTCACGATAATATTTGGTATTTTTAATGTTGCAGGAAATAAAAAATTATTGGAAGTAAGATAGTCAAAACATCCAGTAGAGGCTATTACAGAGCCAACAGTTGCCTTATTACTATAAATTGAATCGAACGAACAAATCTTTGAAGTAATAGAGTTTGTTTTGATATCATTTGAGTCTAAATTATCGATGTATCCAGTTGATGAAATAATAATATCGGAAGAGAAATTGCTAATATTCCCATTGGTACTTTTAAGTGTTGTAATATTAGCTAGACCAAATGTTCCTGTTTGAGAGTTTATGCTAACATCTTTAAAGGAGCTGGACAATGCCCTCAAAAAATTTTCGTTTTGAGAGAGTTGAGCCCCAATTGATTTGGAAATGTCAGTTCCAACTTGATTTGTTGCCTTAATTTTTTGGGACATCTTTTTTAACTTCTGAACAGTTAAATGGAATTAAGGAACTCACTTAAAAGTTAAACTGTTCCTTAACTTTTACTTCTGTTTTTGATAGGATCTTTCACTTCTTGTGCTAAATCAACTATCATCTAGGCCAGATCCGAAGATAAATTGGATACCAGTTATGAAAATAAAGGACTGGCAAAAACAAATAAATCTGGGTGTACCGATCTCGGAACTTTTTCTTTAAGAGAAGGAGCAATCAAAGCAAGAAAAAGAGAAATATTTCGGAGAGTATAGGAGAATTAGAGTAAAGGTCTCGCCCTAACCATTAAAAATGAAAAAGAATAAAAATAAATAGAACATTAAAACAAATGGATGATGAAAAAGAAATAAAACTGGTAGAACAATACCTCAATAATCTAAATGATGAAGAACTTCGTGAATATCCGATCCTTCCGAAATCCAAGTGTTGCATTAGATTGGAATTTGATATTTATAAGCTCTATAAGTATGGTCTTACTTTGAAATCCATAGTAGAGAAATTAAATATCTTTCGAGATTGTAGTTATATTTGTTCTCCAGAAAAACAGGGAATAATCGATGTTTTTTTTGATATTTCTGAAGATACTTCTCCTGATGAAAATGACGAATGTATATATACATTCAAGAATGTTTTGCTATCTTTTGAAATATCAGGAATCATAGGGATAACAGCTGTATATCCGAGATTAGAAGGATGTAAGTCAGAAGGTTGTCAAAAAAGACCAATTTTCAATTTCGAAGGGAAAAATGGGAATTACTGTGCCGATCATAAAGAAGAGGGAATGATTGATGTCGGAGATTCAAAAAGTTATCTATTAGATACTGATGGTTCAAATTTAATGTGTGTCCTATCCTTATCAGATATAGACACAAAAAGGACTATAACAAATTCTTTATGGGAAATACGTACTCTCTTTGGTATTGAATCGACTAGAGTATTCTTAATAAACCAAATTTTGAGAATTATGTCAGCAAATGGTATCTATGTTCATAAAAAATACATTCAGTTATTAGCCGATTCAATGACATATACTGGAAGTTTTATGCCTGCTACAAGGCACGGAATGAATAGAAAAGTAATGGGAACTTTCTGTAAGGCGTCATATGAAGAAACATTGTCAAATTTTATTATAGCTGCAGTAGAAGGAGAGAAAGATGATCTACGTGGAATATCTTCTCGCGTCATATTGGGTCTGTCTGGTTTTATTGGGAGCAATTATTTGAAATCCGTCGTCATTGAAAAAGAGGAAGATGAAAAAAAGTCAAAATACGAAGAAATGGTATAGTTGTTGCCTGAAGAACATCAAATTTTTCTATTTTCTACACCTACACACTCCTACACTATCTTTCCTTGATATCAAGACATCAAGAGTTACCACAATAGCAATTATTATGCAAAGTACAATTAATTTTATCCATTAAGAAAGACAATGTCATTACTGAATCTAAGTATTTCTAGTTCAAATGAAAATTTGGAACTTATTTGTGATAGAATTATAGAACAAATACATAATTTACTGAAACAAAATAAAATCTTTGTTGGCTGTTCTGGGATATTTATCCATAATGCTTTTCCTTTGGTAGATGATGTGCGTGTTCTATATACGAATACAGTTTCTACTAAAAATGTTCCAACATTTGAACCTCAAAAAGTTAGTTTCATTGCAGTTTATGATAAACTTGAGATGGAAGAAGCATATAGATTATTAACTATTTATAGTAGAAAAGTTTGGAATCTTTTTGGTTTTAGTATAACGAGAGGACAAGGATTTGGATTTATATCGCAAATAGTTAATTACACCTTGGGAGGATATATAGTTCCAAGCTACTCAATTTATGGAATTTTTCTCAAAAGAGGAATTGATCTCTATGAGATGTTAGTAAAAATTGAAGAGTCACAAGAATATTTTTATAGATATAGAACTGAGTTAATTAGAAAAGGACTTATTACAGAAGGTTTCATGTTTGAAGATTTATCGAGTATTGAAAAGGATGATAAAGATTATTATCGAGAAATTTCTCTCGAGATGAGAATGATCTCTTTAAAGGAAATAACAGATGAATTATACAAGGCGTTAGAATTCTCTGCTCCAAAAAGCGGAATAGATATGAGACAGTTTGAATTTCTCAGACTGACAAAGGACTATCCTCCTAAAGTAGCATTCTTTATAGCGGAAAGAAAACAGAATCAAGGAACTTGCAATGACCTTACGGTCAAGAAATATATATCAAGCGGAGAATTTGGTTCCGTATCACAAATCTGTTGTCAAGGAAGCAATGATTGCGACTTTTCCATGAAAATTATTTCTGGCAGAAAGAATAAAGTTCCCAATTTTCAAAGAATTATTGAAAGAGAGGTTGAAGGATGGAAACATGCATCGAAATTAGGTCTTTCTTCAACATTAATTGAATACTATTTTTTAAACAACGAATATTCTCGCTATTGTATCTTTATTTCTGAATTGATGGATAAGACAGTTAGTGAAATCTTGAAGATGATCAATGACAAACAAAGAGAAGATCTTCGATTTAGATTGTACAAGTTGATAGCTAATAAGATAGACAAACTTCACGATTCTGGATATTTTCATGGTGATTGTCATTTGAAAAATATGATGCTAAAGGCAGAAGATAAGACAATCTATGAAGATTTAGATAGATTGATAAAAGGAATTGAGGATGGGATAGTTCAGATGAAATTTATAGATTTTGGTATGAGTGGAAATATTGAAAAAGCAAATAACAATCCTAGAGAGATGGGAGAACTTCTTCCATACGTTTCACGAAGACTGTTGAAATTAGGATGTTTAGATGAACAATTTAGGATAACAGGGCATGAAGGTTTTGGAATAGTCATGATGTTTTATGACTTTATGTTGGCTGGTTATGCATTATTTAGTTCTAATGAATTTTTGTCTGATCGTTCGAGAAATCTATTTATTAATAAACAAATTTCTTTGAATTCATTTTGTAGGCCAGGAGAAACTTTTTAAAAATTTGAAAATGTCCAAAATGTATAATTTCGTGGAGAAAGGTGAACAACAACCTATTTGCGAAGAATACTGTCCAATATGGTTAAATGAGGGAAATCACGAAAAAGAAGAAAAATTTGAAGAGGGAAACTATTATACAATGAACGAACTCGAAGGAAAGCCACCTATTAGGATTCAAGATTTTATATACGCAGTACAAAAAGGAGATTTGTCTCGTTTAAAATCTTTGTATAAAGAATGGGAACTTGCAAATTGGATATCTCTTGAAATTGAAAATATCGATGTGAGGGTTTTATGTCATAAAGCAGCAGAAAAGGGACATTTGGATTGCCTACAATGGTTACATGAAACTGGATGCCCAAGGGAAAATGATTGCGACATGGGTATGGCTCTAAAAAATAATCATTTGAATTGCCTAAAATATTTTATAGAAAATGTTGGACGTCAAGTTTCTAAATGGGATATGGAAACAGCAACCGAATTTGGAAGTTTAGATTGTTTGCTTTACTTGCATGAGAAAAAATTGTTAAGAACAGATTGCGAACTATGTGATAAAGCATCTTGGAACGGACAATTAACTTGTCTAAAATGGCTCCACGAAAACGGTCATCCTTGGAGTACGACAACAATTAGATATGCTGTATATCAACGTCAGTTGGAATGTTTGGTATATTTGCATGAAAATGGCTGTCCATGGGATGAAGGAGCAGTTCATTCAGGAGTGGAGAATTATCTCAATGACTTGCCCCATCATTATCATGATAATAGATCATACGAGATACAACATGAAAAGGATTTGGAATGTTTAATATACTTGGGAGAAAATGGTTGTCCATTTTATATTGAACCTCAATGGTATGATAATAGTGATGCTATGTTTCCATCTGTATATATGAAAATTTGGTCTTCAAACCACCAAAGATACAGAAAATGGATCATAGGATATTTTCCTGAGCATGAAGATGCACTCTCTGAACAATCAAAACATAAGTATAATACCATCCTTGAAGAGGAAACAGGAAAAAAATCTATAGAAGATTGGTTTGGGAAAGATATTGGGAATTATATTATGGAACTTATTCTCTTTTCTTGTCTTAAGTTATAGTGAAAATGAGAGAAACCAAGGTCAGAAAAGATGAAAAAGAAAGAACAATCCATATGTCTTTATCAAAAGATAAAGACTTTTTATCCAATACTTAATCAAAAATTTATATGACAATATGCAGTGAACATTCGATAATCTCTAATCGCCTATTCAATTTTGGCAATGCTTTTCTCCGCTTCATCTAAACGATTAATATCAACTAAAAGCACAGAATCAATCATTTCCGACTAAATCCGAATTGGAAATTCCATAAAATATCGAAAATCCTCAATCTCTTATTCAACATTAATCGTATGGAATCATTAACGGATTATGGTTAGGACAACTCTTAGCCTACATAGGTCTTAAGTAGGTAGTTGTCTGATTAATTATTCCAAACGATACCTTTTGATTGGTTTTTTGTTATAGCAAATCCCAGAAGAATTAATTACTGTAACGTTTTTAGAACGCAATCCTCCTGTTCCTATAGCTATAACTAAAAGGTTTCACGGTGAAATTCTACTACACCGCAGTTTGGACATTTCTTTTTTAATTTACAGGATATTTTTCATTTTTGACTCCAAAACTATTTTTTCGTTAGTCCAGAGCTTCTATCCGGTCTCTTTTTTCTTTCATATTTATTATAATATCTGTTCCTTAAAAATGAACTGGAAAATGATTAAAGTTTTCATTTTTAGTCGAAATAGATGTTGTTGTTCTTTTAATCGTTTTAGTTGATTAAAAGGTTGCAGTTAAGCTCCCGTGGTGAATATTTTGATAGTGGGCTAACGCAAATCGGAATGCGAAAGCCCTTGGTTCTTCACATTGGGCGCGGGGTATTTCACATTGGACAATTTAACTTGTCCTTTGTGTTATACCTTTGCGCCCTTTGTGTTGAACCTGATAAAACAATAACCGAAAAAATAACAGTTGCCAATATAGCTACATTTAGTAAAGTATTTGATTTTTTAATATAGCTATTGCCACTACTACAACAGCTACTACGGAAAAATGGTTGATCCTTTATTTTCCATTAGTTCCTGTTGCCCATACTGCAACCATTCCTGAAGTATACAATACAAAGTTTCCATCATTTTGCATAGTCAAGTAAGCAGAGGTTTTTCCTTGTGTATTAGAAGCCCAATAAGGAGTACCCTTGGAATCGTACACTACCAAATTTCCGTCACTTTGGTAGACAAATGTAATTGGAGGAGTTCCCTTTGCATTAGTCATTGAACACCATGTTCCCAAACCATTAAAAGTATTATATATACAAACATTTCCGTCACTTTGAAGAACAAAGATGTGACCTCCGTCAGGAGATGTAAATCCTTGTCCTTGATTTATTGTTGTTCCTTGTTTAATTGCATTTCCTAATACTCCTGAAGCATTGGTGGAAGTAGTACTTACAAGTGTGTAATTACTAAATGACGGTATTTGTGATATTTGTTTTATGATCCATTTTTTATTACATGATCCATCATCGCCATAAGCTCCGAGGGTGTTTCCCCCAGTTGATGTTCCTCCATTCTCCAAACAGTTGTTAGTTTGCTTATTGCAGAAAGTTGATGTTTTATAATTGTATACCCACTTTTTATCATTGGATCCATCATCCGAAGTCTCTATCGCTTTTACAGAATTTCCTCCAGAATTGGCTCCACCATTTTCTAAATATGCACCTGTCTGCAAACTAGCTAAGGTCATGGTTGATGGATTGTATTTCCATTGCTTGTTGCTACTCATATCATCAGAGTATGCTCCTGTATTTCCACCTCCTGTACTTCCTCCACCAGTCTCGATACGATTACCAGTTTGGCTATTTTCTAAAACTAACCACCATCCGGAAGGAGGAAGAACATTTATATTTGTGGCAGTAGTTGGAGTAATCGGAATATAAAAAGAAATTGGAGTGGCAGGTGGAGGATTAGGGGGAGAATTGCAATTGATACATCCAGTGTTCCATACCCAACTTCCTCCTTTTGATATTTTCACAACACTTATCGGATCACTAAGATTCCAAACTCCAGAACTACCATTCACTGCAACTGCATCTGTTGTAAGTCCGTCATCAAGGAATACAGTACTAGCATTTGATAAAATATCTGGGATAGTTCCGTAAGGACTATTTTGTATGAATTGAATATAGAAAAATAACCCAGCAGGATTGTTAGATGTTCCTGCATTATAACAATCAATTCGAATAACATCTCCAGAAGATAATCCTGAAGTACCAATAAAATCATACTCTGTCTCTATTGACCAATTAGTAAGTCCTCCAGCAGTAGCAGATTCTGGAGAAACTTGAGTCCAAGTTGAAGTACCTGCTCGTTTTATAAATAACGCATGTTGATCATCAACACGAACTTTCATGATTGCATCATTTGGTCCCGTAGGTAAAGAAGGTGCTGTCAAAGCTCCAAGAGATAATAGTCGTGGTGAATATTTTGATAATGATAAAACAATAACTGAGAGAATAACAGTTGCCAATATAGCTACATTTAGTAAAGTATTTGATTTTTTAATATATGCCACCACAGCTATTGCCACTACTACAACAGCTACTACGAATGTAAGACGTCTCATCTTTTTACATGTTTAATTTTTTTTTCCAATAACAAAAATGGCAACAATACTAGCTTGTTGTATGAACAACGGTTCAAATTGTGGATTAACAAATGATAAATCTTCTGCTTGCGAAAGTATTCTCAAGCAGTATTGTACTGCAAATATTAATGATACATTTTGTCAGACAACGTTTAAAAATGATTATCCAGGCGATTATGCTGATGTAATGGCGACAACTTGCTTATATCAAAATGATGCCGGACAATATCCATGGCTTACGAACCCAAATTGTATTGCGTGGATGAATGGAAATCCTCTTGCCACAACAACATTACAAGATTTTTGTGCAGATAAAAGTGGAAATTCTACTTACAATAATATTTGTGGATGTTATTACCCTCAAAGTGTATATACAACCTTTTTTAATCAGTTGTCAAGCAAGTATAACATTCCTCCTGGGTATCAACTTCCTCAATGTGGATTTCCAACATGCACTGAAGCACAAATTCACCCACCAATGTCAAATCCATGCCCATCGGAAAATTTTTTAAGTTGTATCAATATAGCTAATATAAATAACGATGGAACTATTGGAAACGTAACTCTAAATCAATCAAATACATGCGACATAACTACGATAGCTCCTACTCCTGCTCCTGCTCCTGCTCCAACTGGTTGTTCTGCAGATTCAGATTGCTACACAAATAAAGTCATACAATATCTGGAATTGAAACAATGTTCTAACGGAACTTGTTCTTATAACAAAAAGTTTCTAGCGATAATAATAGCAACTTCTTTAATTATCGTTGTTGCTGTTGTTGCTATTATTGTTATGATGGATTAAACATTTCTATCATTGGATGAAGTAAAAAACAAAAAATTATAGAATCTTAGAAATCATCTTATTTCTATCGAGAGATAGAAAGTTTTATTTTCCTTTTCCAGATTTTGGCCTTGTTGTAGAAGAAAAACTCAGATGAAATTGAAATATCTTCCCAATGGCATTTTATAGTCCCATAGACCTTTTGAAGAATATTCCAGAATTAGATTAGTTATTTCTGGAATGAAATAATTATCCAATGCTCTTATAGTATAAACTGTTTGTAATTTGTAATTCACAATTTTCATTTTTTATCTTTGAGATAGAGTTAGGGTTAGGGTTAGGGTTAGGAGTGTAGAGACTACATGAGGATACTTTGTTGATAGAAAATTCATTAGTTCCTTTTATCGAGTTTAAACTTTTTGAAAAAGGAATGATGAGAGATAATTTTTACTCCATATTTCTTAGCATCGGCAATTTTTTGTGTATGAGGTAATTTATTACCATAAACAACCACATAGTCTGTATTTCTTCCAACTCGACTTTGAACTTTAACTCCACTTTTCTTAACAAGGGGAACTAAAGTTGTTGTTCCAACCCAGACTATTTTTATATTTTTGAGTTGGGAACTTTTGGATACACTTCTAGAGGTTCTTTTTCTAGAATGAGAACGTCTTCTTTGTGATCCACGAAGATAACGTTTATCAACAGTTCCGTCTGCTTTTCTTGGTAAAGCACGACTTGTAGGCATTTTATTATACTAAAAAATTTTGTTTTTAAGAATCTTATGTCTCAACAACAAAGAGCAAAAATTCGCTTAAAAATTAGTTCATTGATAAAGATTTCACAAACAAAAAAGGATTGTAAAACCACCAGAAGAGAAAAAAGACATTCCAGTACCAAAATGGTATCACAGCTCCAGCACATGGAGCTGTGCTGGGGATCTATTTGAACGTATATAAATGGACAACTCACAAGGTCAGATGGTGGAGGAGGAACTGGAACAGGACGAGGAGCACCTTTTAAAACTTCATCACATGCACCTGCTGCTGCTCCAAGACAAATCTCACGAGGAGGCGACGGAGGAGGTGCAGGGGAAATTGCTAAATCAATATTCCCATTGAAGAATTTTCCATTCAGAATAAGATCTTTATTGACGAATGTACATGATAGTTGGTGGAGTAGTTTTGTCGTCTCGGGCTCCCAGTCCAGGCCGAGCATCGGAATGATGTCATCTTCTTCCACTACTGCTTCTTCTGGAGGTGCACCTGCACCTAATCTCCCCGCTCCCACGGCTACTATCACTGCTGGTAAGCAATAAATTCATTGACTCCAAACTCCTTAAAAAATCTCTTCTGGAGAACATTCCTTTACACCTTTAGTCGTAGCCATAACCATCTTCTATGAATGTCTTCATTTCTTTAAAATTATGGAAACTGAGAAATGGAAAAGTCATCATCTGAAGTATTATCAGAAGTAATCAAACGAATTGGTTCCACTGAGGCTGTTCCTTCTTTAGATATCATAAGATCAATTATGAGAAGAGAACCACAGTGGAGCGAGAAGTTAGACTTGGTAAGAAAAATGTTCTCCAATACTGATTCTGAAATATCTAATACCATAGGAATAACA
>Ga0326727_10016631_pt1 | contig 15472 bp, 11 predicted proteins | sample MB2enrmetagenome_FD_207643 | JGI IMG/M metagenome (GOLD analysis project Ga0326727, IMG submission 207643) | Lab enriched peat soil microbial communities from McLean, Ithaca, NY, United States - MB29MY | ecosystem: Environmental > Terrestrial > Soil > Wetlands > Peat | place: USA: New York... | reverse complement strand
CTTCAACGTCAGCGGCGGCCGCTGCGAGGCCTGCCAGGGCGATGGCCAGCGCCGCATCGAAATGAATTTCATGCCCGACGTCTTCGTCGAGTGCGAGGTCTGCAATGGGCGCCGCTACAACCAGGAGACGCTGGCCGTAAAGTTTCACTCGCACTCCATCGCCGATATTCTCGAACTGACCATCGAAGAAGCGCTCCCGGTGCTGGCCGACGTGCCGCAGGTGCGCCAGAAGCTGCAAACCCTGGTCGATGTCGGACTGGGCTACGTCCACCTCGGCCAGAGCGCGACTACGCTCTCGGGAGGCGAGGCGCAGCGCATGAAGCTAGCGCGCGAGCTATCGAAGCGGCAAACTGGCCGGACACTTTATTTGTTGGACGAACCCACCACCGGCCTGCACTTCGACGATGTGCGCAAGCTGCTTGAAGTCCTCCACCGGCTCGCCGACCTGGGCAACTCGGTCATCATCATCGAGCACAATCTGGATGTGATCCGCAACGCCGACTGGATTCTCGACCTTGGCCCCGAGGGCGGCGAAGATGGCGGTCGCATTGTCGCCGAAGGCCGCCCGGAGGAGATTGCCGCCACTGCCGGCTCCTACACCGGCCAGTTTCTCGCCCGTTACTACAGCGGCGCTAGCTTGCCAGCTTGCGATCCGCGCGAAGCGGGGGCTAACTCGCTGCCATTGTCGGGAAATCTTCCCAACAGCCAACCCGTTTCTAGCCAGTGGAGCGAGTTGGGCGCTCCAGAGTCGGCTTCTGAGCCAGATGCCCCAGCCCTCGACTCCGAGACTGGGGCTTCCACCGCGGAGACCGGGGATTCCACTGCGTCCACCAGCGACGCTCAACCTAAGCCGGGCAAACCTGCCACGCGCAAGCGCACAACCCCCAAGAAGACCGCCCCCAAGAAATCCTCAACCCGCAAAAAGAAGACGGTGCTGCCATGAACGACCTAGATCCGGCGCCACGCGAGCCGGAGCAGAACCTGCCCCTTGTGCCAGAGCCGGTCCAGCCGCTGGACTGGAGGAGTGCCGATGAGTCCACTGATTTATTTCAGTCCTGGGCGCAGCCTGAAATCGTTGCTCCCGCGCGTATTCCCCACCTGGGGCACCTCTGCCTGCTCGTGGTGCTCACGCTTCTGGGATTGGTCAGTGCCACGCTGCTGCTGATGATGGCCTCGCACTTCCATCTTCTGGGCGGTTTTTCCACGAAACAAGCGGCCACCAACATCCGTTACATGCTGGGCGAGGAGGCGGCCATTTATCTGGTCACCTTGCTGCTTAGCCTGATTATTTTCCCGCTGTTTTGGGAGAAGAGCTTCTTTGCCGGCATTCACTGGCGCGGCGCAACGGCTCTTCGCATCGGCTGGCGGCTGCCGGCCATTTCGGTAGGCTGCTTCGCTCTGGCCGCACTCGATGAAGCGCTGCTGCCCGGCCCCTCCAATGCACCCATCGAGGAGATTTTTCGTACGCCCGGCGCGGCATGGCTGATGTTTGGCTTTGCGATTACGCTCGCGCCTTTTTTTGAGGAGATTGCTTTTCGCGGCTTTCTGCTGCCCGCTCTCGCCACGGCCTGCGATTGGATTGCCGAACGCTACACTGGAGAACCGCCGCGCCCACTCGACCCAAATGGCCATCCCCAGTGGTCCATTCTCGCGATGGTGATTGCGGCCATTGCCACCAGCCTGCCCTTCGCCCTGGTTCATGCCGAACAGCAGGGCCACGCGCTGGGGCCGTTTCTGCTGCTGATCGCGGTCAGCCTGGTGCTCTGCGCGGTGCGTCTCACGACCCGCTCTCTGGCAGCCAGCGTGGTAGTCCACGCCTGCTACAATTTCATGCTCTTTTCCCTGATGTTGGTTGGCACCGGCGGCTTCCGGCACCTGGAAAAGATGTGAATGGAACAGAGAACAGGGAACAGGGAGTAGGGGATAGGGAACAGGGAACAGGGAACAGAAAACTGGGCTGGGAGCAGGGCGGGAAAGAGCCCGTGCGGCGCGAATGCCTGCCTATTCGGCGCCAGTTTGAACTCCTGAGTGGACAAAAAGTTCATCAGGGCATTGCCGCTGGGGCGCCGTTGCCCTAAACTTGACTTTGCCCGTGCCGGTTTGCAGGCCGTCGGCTGAGTTTGCTGGCAGCAGATTGCGCGGGACCAATAGAGCATTTTCGGAAATTGTGTAGACCTGGATTGCATTGGTATCCCACCCATTTCCGCAACAAACGCGGAAATGGATGGGGCACGGGAGTCTACAGTAAAAGCGAAAATGCTCTAGCGCCGAGCGCGGTGGGCCGATTCATTTACGCCCTGGTAAATCGTTGATGAACATCGACTTACGCTTTGCGGAAGTGGTGAAATGGCAAACACACTAGCCTTAGGAGCTAGCGCCGAAAGGCTTGCGGGTTCAAGTCCCGCCTTCCGCACCAAACGTTTCACCTGTTCGCCCCGGCTGACCGGCTCTTGATTCGCGCCGCCCCACCCCTGCTGGGTTAATCTGGAGAGACCATGAGCCCATCCGCGCAACAGCCGCAAATGACCCTCGTCCAGGCCCCCGACTACCGCGAGTCCTACGCCAACAGCGTCCAGGTGCGCATGAGCGTTCTGGACTTCAAGCTGGTCTTCGGCCTGGTCTCCAACGACACCCCCGATGAGATCACCATCAACAACCACAATGCGATTTTCCTTAGTCCGCAGCAGGCCAAGGTTCTGTGGAATATGTTGGGGCAGCATCTGTTGCAGTATGAGCAGGCCTTTGGCATTCTCAATCTGGAGCCGCAGACCCACGGCATTCCGCCGGGGCCGGTCAATTAAAGCGGTTCTCCAGTTGCTCTAAAGGGAAACCGCTGCCGCTCAAGTGGTTTTTCCTTAAGGAAAAACCACCTTACCCGATTCTTGAAACTCCACATCAACGGGAGAACCGCTCCAGGGCGAGGAACGAAGGCTTTGCGCTCAAAAAAATTCTTTGCGCCGTGGCGGGACGCGCCCGTTTCCGCCTGGATTGTCTTTCCGGCGGTCTTCGTGGCGCTCTTCGTGAGCCACTTCACCCTGCTCGGCCTGCCCTACTACTGGGACGAGGCCGGCTACTATATCCCCGCGGCCTGGGACTTCTTCCGCACCGGCTCGCTGATTCCCATTACTACGCTGACCAACGCCCACCCGCCACTGCCCAGCGTTTATCTGGCGCTCTGGTGGAAGGTCTTCGGCTTTTGCCCCCTGATCACGCGGGTGGCCGTGCTGGCCGCGGCCTCCTTTGGCCTGACGGCGGTCTGGCGGCTGGCCATGCGCCTGACCCGCCTGCCTGCCGTGGCCTTCTGGACTGTCGCGCTCACCGCTCTCTACCCCATCTGGTTCGCCCAGAGCACTCTGGCTCACGCCGACATCTTCGCTGCTGCCTGTACGCTGTGGGGGCTGGTCTGTGTCCTGCCTGGCCAGAGCCAAGCGGCGCTCTGCAAGCCCTGGGCCGCCGCCCTATGGTTTTCCCTGGCCGCGCTTTCGAAGGAAACGGCCATCGCCATTCCGCTCACCCTGGCCGCCGTCAGCCTGATCGAGAGCCTTCGTGCCCCCCGGGTGGCTCGCTTGCGCCTGCTGCGCGAGTCCGCCTGGCTGGCCGGTTGCGCGCTGCCCCTGGCCGCCTGGTACGCCTACCACTACAGCCAAACCGGCTTTCTCTTCGGCAATCCCGAGTTTTTGCGCTACAACGCCCAGGCCAACCTGGAGCCCCTGCGCATTCTGGCAGCTTTCGGCTACCGCGTCCTGCACCTGACCGCGCAGATGAACCTTTTCGTGCCGGTTGGGCTGGCTCTTGCCGCCCTGCTGCTCAAACCACGTTCTATTAACGGCAGGAATCACGAATCTGCCAACGGCGCCGGTGGACGGAACTGTCCCGCCATTGCGCCCGCTGCGCTGCGCCGCATCTTCGCCCTGCTCTTGGCCAACGCCCTGTTCTTCAGCCTGCTCGGCGGGGCGCTGCTCACCCGCTATTTGCTGCCGATGTACCCGCTGGTTCTGTTGCTGGCCGTTTTCACACTTTATCGCCGGGTGCGCTGCTGGCAGGCGCTGGCCGCTCTTTCCGCCGCCGCTTTCTTCGTGGGGCTGTTCGTCAATCCCCCTTACCGCTTTGCTCCCGAGGACAACCTCTCCTATGCCCGCGTCATTCGCCTCCACCAGGCGGGCATTCGGCAGCTTGAAAGGCTCTATCCCGGCGCGACCGTGCTCTCGGCCTGGCCGGTCAGCGACGAGTTAACCCGCCCTGAACTCGGCTATCTGCAGCAGCCCTATGAGGTTTACCGGCTGGAGGACTTTACTCCCGCCCAGATCGCCCGCGCCGCCCAGGAGCCGGAAAAGTACTCCGCCGCGCTGGTTTTTTCGACAAAGTACGATCCTCCCTCGCTCTCCCTGCACCTCGGTCCCCTGCGCTTCGGCCCCCCTCATTTCGGACCCTGGAACGAGGCCGTCGACGAGCGCTACTTCGGCCTCCATCACGACCTGCCGCCGGAGGAGATTGCCCTCGAATTGCACGGCGACCTGGTGTGGAAGCAGCAGGAGCACGGCCAGTGGATCGCCCTGATCCGCTTCAACCGCCAGTTCGAGGCGCGGCTGGAGGCGGAACCCGGCGTCATGCAAGCCCAGGAATAGAGCCAGCTGGCAATAGACCCGGCCCCGCGCCCTACTTCCGGCCGTCACCGCTGCGTTTGCGGAAGACGACCTTCAGCTCCCGCCGCCAATGCTCGGTGAGGGCGATCAGCTCCCACTCGACCTGCGGCGAAAAGTAGCGCAGCACCGGCTCGTTGGCGGGGTGAATGCGCAAGGCCGGAGCGGCCAGCAGCAGGCGCGGCTCAAGCGGCGAAACCTCCGCGCCGGCGAAGTAGCCCTGGCGCTCGAAAGCGGAAAGCGGCCGGCCTCCCTCGTTGCCCGCCGCCGGCTGCCGGTCCTGGTTCAGCGCGCGGACGCGAACCCAGTAGTCGAGCGCCTGCAAGGGCAGATGCAGATCCTCGTTGGCCTTCAACTCGATCACCGTCAGCCGTCCGTTGCGGTCCAGCGTCAGCAGGTCCAGCAGCCCCCGGTCGCCGTTGGTCAAGGCCGGCACCTGCGTGTAGAGCAGGTCTCCTCGCAACCCCGGCAGCAGTTCGGCGATTTCGCCGCGCAGACGGGATTCGAGCCAGCGCTCCGGCTGCAAACGGAAGAGCGGGTCAGTGTGCGCGCCGTCACCGTGGCGGCTTAAAAACAACCGGGTAAACAGATCGCGGCACAGCGGCTCGGTTTCTGGCGTGAGCGGCGTCTCATTGGCGCCCGCGCCGAAGCTGATTTCCTCCTCGCGGGCGAATGTGTTTCCGGCAAAGATCTGCCGCACCCGCGCAAATTCCAGGCCATGCAGCATGAGCCCCACCTCGGTGGCCGAGCGGGGCAGAATCTCGACCCGCTCCCTGGCGGCGGGTGGGATGAGCGTGAAAAGCCGGTCGATTCCAACCTGCGCGCGTTCGATGGCCGCTGTGGCGGAAAAAGCGTGAACCAGCCTTGACGCCAGGTTGCCGGTGTCGCGAAAGTCTACCGGGGCCAGCTCTTCGCTGCGCTCGTCGAGGGTGAAAAGCTGAAAATCAGCGGCGGCGTGATTCAGCCAGGCCATGCGCTCGGCTGTTGTCCGCCAGGCCTCGGCCGGCACGATGACCTTCAGCCCGCCAAAGTGCCGCCGCCCGTCGCCCTTCTGCCGGCAGTGGTCCAGCCAGAGGATTCCCAGCGTCAGAATGCCGTCCACGATCGACCCCGACTCCGCACTGCCGACGCCGATTACCGCGTCAGCAACCGTGCCGCGCAGCAGCCGCCCGCGCACGTAGGCCGGCCCGAAACTGTGCTCCAGGTCCATCGCCGAGCGCAGGCCGTCCACTTTGGAGCCGATGAACTGGCGGGTCAGCACGCGCTCCAGCAGCCGCTGGTAGTTGCGGCGGGCGGCCTCGCGAGCGGTGGGAGTGCGGCGGTCGCTGTTGGGAACCAGTTCCAGGGTCTGGGGCTTGGCGGCGCCCATGCGGCGGGTGGCCAGACGCAGGCATTGCGCCCGTTCAACAACCCCGACCACGGTGCGGATCAGGTTGCGTTCCTCGCTCCACAATTGCAGCAGGCAGCGCCCATGCGACTCGCTCACCGCGTAGCGTGCGGAGCGCATGTCGAATAGCACCCGGCCATCTTCGAGCAGCGCGGCGGCGGGATGTTCCGCCAGGTAGGCTTCAATCGTTTGAGCTAGCCGGGCTATTTCCTGCCCGGTGGAGGCCGCATCAACTCCCGTGGCCATCCGGGCCTTTACCAGCCCTGCCGCGCGCGCAGGCTGGAGATGTGCGCGGTGTGGTGGCGCGAGTGCCAGTCGTACATGGCCAGCGCCTTGGCCAGATTCTGGCGCCCCAATTCAGGATGGGTGTAGCCCTTGCGGAAGTCCTCGTCAGTGAGCGCTTCCAAGAGAGCTACCCAGCGCCCGTGCAGCGCCTCGACGAAGGCCAGCGAGCCGTCGATGGGCAGCCAGCGGCTGTCGGGAAGGTCGGCCCAGGCGGCCTCGTCGTAGGTCTTGATGGTAGGCCAATCCTCGGTGAGGGCCAGCTTGAAGCGAATGTAGGCGTTGGCGTGGCTGTCGGCGATGTGGTGCACCACCTGACGCACCGTCCAGCCGTTTTCGCGGTAGGATGTGTCGAGCTGAAGATCGTTCAAGCCGGCGACGGCGGCCCTCAGCCGCTCCGGCAGCAAGCGCAGCGTTTGTATGTGCGCCGCGCGCACGCCGGGCAGAGTGCTGGCCGGCGGGCTGAAGCGGCCGATCGGAAACCGGAGATCGTCCAGCTCTGTCATGGTGTGAACCGTTCCCTGTTTTGCTTCGATTCCATTGGGCTGCGGTGATCAAAACTGTTGGAAGATGCTCTGGCCCCAACGGCAGCGCCGCTGGGGCCGGAGGCTGTTCTATAGCATGTGATGGTGCTGGTGGTGGGGATGATGGTGATGGTGATGCAACGAGAAGGCGAAGGCCGGGCTTGCAAACACCATCAGGAGCAGTGTAGCAGCAAGAATTTTCTTCATGCCAAAATGCTACATGATGACACCGCCCACGTTCGCACCTAAATGGGAGGGAACCAAAACAGGAACGGGTCAGGCGGCCACTCAGAACAAAACAGGAATGGGCGTAAACTGAAAAATAAGATGAACATACCGGCCGCATCTCCACCTCCGAGTCATAAACGCTACTTCTTTGAAAAGTTTGGCATTACCGAGCGGCTGCTGGAGCGCTGCCTGGGCGAGGCGCTCTCGGCGGGCGGCGACTTTGCCGACCTCTACTTCGAGTCGGTCGCGGCCACCGCGCTGGGCGTCGATGAGCAGATCGTCAAATCCGCCTCGCAAGGCGTCAGCGCCGGCTGCGGCATTCGTGTGCTCTCGGGCGACCGCACCGGCTACGCCTACACCGACAACCTCAGCCCCGAGCGCCTGCTGCACGCCGCTCGCACCGCGGCGCTGATCGCCTCCGGGCCGGCTACGCAGTCCGTGCAGGGCTTCATCGAAAGGCCCATCGCCGACCTCTACCCGGTTCCCCTGGGCGGTTATGACCGCGACTTGGCCGCGCGGCTGGAGCTGATTCTGCGCGCCGACCGCGCGGCGCGCGCTTTTTCGCCCGCCATCGTGCAGGTCCGCGCAAGTTACGCCGAGGAACTGAAGCGCATTCTGATCGCCGCCTCCGACGGCGCTTTTGCCTCGGACACCCAGCCCCTCTGCCGGCTCAACGTCTTCGTCATCGCCAAGGAAGGCGCCAACACCACCAAGGGAACGGCGGGCGGCGGCGGGCGTGCCGGGCTGGAGCAGTTCACCGGTTCCAGAAGCCCGGAGCACCTGGCCCGCGAGGCAGCGCGCGGCGCAATTCTGCAACTGGGCGCCGTACCCGCTCCAGCAGGCGAGATGGAGGTGGTCCTCGGCCCCGGATGGCCGGGCATTCTGCTCCATGAAGCCGTGGGTCACGGCCTGGAGGCCGACTTCAACCGCAAGAAGACCTCGGCCTTTGCCGGGCTGATCGGCCAGAAGGTTGCCAGCCCTAAAGTCACTGTCGTCGATAACGGAACCATCGCGGGCCGCCGTGGCTCGCTCAACGTGGACGACGAGGGCACGGCGACCCAGGAGACGGTGCTGATTGAAAACGGCATTCTGCGCGGCTATCTCACTGACAAGCTCTCGGCCCGGCTGATGAATGCTGCCCAAACGGGATCCGGCCGCCGCGAAAGCTATCAGTCGATCCCCATGCCGCGCATGACCAACACCTATATGCTGGCCGGCGATGATGACCCCGCCGAGATTCTGCGCTCGGTCAAGCGCGGCCTCTACGCCGTCAACTTTGGCGGCGGACAGGTGGACATCACCAACGGCAAGTTCGTCTTCTCGGCCTCCGAGGCTTACCTGATCGAGGACGGCAAGGTGACCGTCCCGGTGCGCGATGCGACCTTGATCGGCAATGGCCCCGAGGCGTTGAAGCACGTCTCCATGGTGGGCCACGATTTGAAGCTCGACGAGGGCGTCGGCACCTGCGGCAAAGACGGTCAGAGCGTGCCGGTCGGCGTCGGAATGCCGACCATCAAGCTGGACAAGATGACGGTGGGCGGAACGGGAAAATAGCTTCAGGATTGTCGATTCGGCCGCTTGCCTGAATCCATGTGAAGAGCCGCGCGAGAATTCGCCGATGCGGTCATGTAGGAGTTTACCCGCCAGCCGCGACTGATCGCGGCTGGCTGATTAGGGCCACCGTGCGTGTCCCACTATCTGGCCAGGCGCAAGCAATGCCGCGGCGATTCGCAGGTCTGCCGCGTATAATTAACAATAGAATTTTCACTTCACAGGCTGACGCTGCGCCCGCGGCGAAGCGGCTTTTGCCTGAGGGAAAAGCCACTTGTGTGAGGCTTTTGCCGAGTGTGCGGCTTCCGTAAAGAGCAGAAGTGAAAATGCCGGAACCGCTGGAATTGGCGCGGTTCCCCCGTTCTTTGAAGTGTTAGAATTGGCTTTCTCTTATATTCGCAAGGAAAACCTTTTGAAAATGCCTATGTCGTCTTTCAATAACAGGAAAGCTTCTATCGGGCTGATCTTCAACATTTAAAACCAAAAGGAGAAGAATCAATGCCGTATTACCTTGTATCGCGCGTCTGGTTTATCACGGGAGCTTCCACCGGCTTTGGCCACCTGCTCGCCAAGGAGGTGTTGCGCCGCGGAGAGCGCCTGATCGCCACCGCGCGCGACATTACCAAGCTGGAAGACCTGAAGGGCGAGTACCCCAACCAGGTCAGCACCTTCACGCTCGATGTCACCAAGCCTGAACAGATCGAATCGGTCGTTCGGGAGGCCCTTCATGTCTTCGGACACATCGATGTGCTGGTCAACAATGCGGGCTACGGCGTGGCTGGAGCGCTCGAAGAGGTCTCCGAAGCGGAGTTCGAGCCGATGATCCAGACCAACCTCTACGGTCTCATCCGCACCACCAAAGCCGTTTTGCCTAATCTGCGCATGCGCCGCAGCGGACACATCTTCAACATTTCTTCGATCGCCGGGCTGGTCGGCTCGGCGGGCTGGGGAATGTATGCCACTACGAAGTTCGCCGTTGAAGGTTTCAGCGAGGCGCTGGCTGCTGAGTTGAAGCCCCTGGGCGTGCACGTCACGATCGTCGAGCCGGGGCCCTTCCGGACGGATTTCTTGGGCCGTTCAGGTAAACTTGCCGCGCGGGAGCTGCCGGATTACAGGCAGACGGCGGGCAAGGCCCGGGAGTATTTCAAAACCCAGTCCGGCAAGCAGCCGGGCGACCCGCAGAAGGCCGTCGAGGCGATCTTCGCGGCGGCCGACTCACCCGAGCCGCCGCTGCACCTGTTGCTGGGCAAGAACGCGCTCCAGCGCTTGCGCGACAAGCTGGCGATCAGGCAAAAGGAGATCGCCGACTGGGAGAGCGTGACCGTGGGTGCCGATTTCCCTGAAGGGGAGTAAGAGAGCGGCGGATTGCAACGGCGGTAAGCCAGGGCCGGCGGCAGCGTTTTTACTGCGGCCCCCCATTCCGTGGAGTCATGAAGGTTGTGCAAGGTGGCTTTTACTTCCACCCCAGCGGCGAAGACCTGTCGCCGTGGGCCCTGGAAAGGGAAAAGCCACTCTGCCTTCAGGCTTCTGTAAAGGGCCGAAGTGAAAATGCAGGCCGGCTCAGGCTCCAGCCCTCCGGTTGGCGCGTCAGTTCAAATTTGCAGCCGAAGCCCTTGGCGTTGTCTATGTAGCGGATAAAATTTGGATAAAATTCATACAAGACGCTCTGGCGGATGGCCAGGCGAAGCCCCCGCCCCAGCTTGAAGCGTCCGCAGTAAGTCTTGAGCAGCGCGCGGCGCCGTTCCGGGTTGGCGACCTTGCTGACCAGGCCGCGCATCTGGACGCCGCGAATCTGCCTCCAGCTTTCGGCCTCACGGTAGACCGTGACGGCCGCGCGAGACTCATTTCTCAGGTTCTGGCTGTGCGGGCTGGCCTCGGAAGAAAGCCAGTAGAGGGTGAGCTTCTCATCGGCAATGTAGAAGAGCGGCGTCACCGCGGCCAGGCCGTCCTCGCCGCCCGTGGCCAGCGCCAGGGTCGTCTCTTCGGCCAGCAGCGCGGCCACCAGTTTGAGTTGTTCCCGCGGTTGCTTCATCGCTTTTTCCCCGATTGACTGTGCCCACATCGCACTTCAGTCGGAGGTTTCATCTTACATGCCGGTTGTGGCCCAGGCCGAGGCCGGGTTGGCATTGGCCCGGAATCCGCCCCGCGCGCCGTTTTGGCCGAATGGAAGCCTCAAAACGCAGAAGAGGCAGACCCAACCGCGGGCTGCCTCTTCCGGTGCTGCTCGCATCCGCTGGTTGGCGGTTACGGCAGATAGTAGCGGAAGCTGGTCCAGATTATGTTGGCGATGTCCTTGTGCTGAAGCGCATCGCCAATTGCTCCCGCATCCGCTAAAAGGGCAAAACACTGGGGGAACTGGTAGTTCCCCCTGTGTTTCCAAGGCCTGGTTCGGTCTTAGAAGTTGTACTGGGTGAAGACCGAGACGGCATTGGAGTCGCTCGCGGTCGCGGTCTGGTTCATGAAGTGGAAGTTCGAGTCGGCGAGCGAGATGTCCAGGTTCTTGTTGAACTTGTAAGCGATGCCGCCGACGGTGCGCGAGTACTGTGTAGCTTCGTTTTTGGAGTTGTTGGTGTTCGGCTCGTAGTACTGATACAAGCCGAAGGCATGGAAGGGCGACTTGGCGTTGCCGAGGCGGGCGTTGCCCTCGAATGCGTAGCCCATCTGGTCGACGCCACCGCCCGAGGGGTTGTGGTTCATGTTGTACTGACCGGTGATCAGGTAGGCCTTGTCTGCGGTCTGATAGTGGACCATGACGACCTCGCGGTCCAGCTCGTAGTGGCCGCCGGCGCTGGGGCCGACGTTGGCGAAGCCTACGTTACCGAAGACGGTCACGCCCAGGCCGGTGCGGTCGGTTTTGGTTCCAAACGGATAGTAGGTCGCGCGGCCCATAAACTGCTTGGTGTCGCTCGCCTCAGTGGTGCTGTACTTGCCGTTGGTGAAGATGCCCAGATCGTAGTCAATGTATTCCTTGCCGTTGAACTTGACCGGGCCGTGCGCCTTGACGCCCACGTAGGCAGAGCTCAGGCCGCTCGAGTAGTCCGTGGGCATCTTGTAGGTGTAGCGGTGACCGGTCAGACCCTCTTCCCAGTCGGTCAGAGAGTTTTGCATCTGGCCGAAGGTGATCTTGGTGTCTTTGAAGTACTGGTTGCTGGCGAACAGCTTGTTCAAGTCAACGTAGGCGTACTTCAGGCGGAAGGAAAGGCTGCCGTCGGTGCTGTAAGTGTTCGCCACCTTCGTCGTGCAGGTTGGCGCAGTCGCTGGCGCCACGGGCGCAACACAAGTAGTCGTCGCTGCCGAGGTCACCCCCGTTACATCGGTGTTGCGGTAGATGTCGGGCGTGATGCGCAGGGTTGCGGCGTCGCTCGGCGTGTAGAACAGGTTGATGTAGGCGCGGGTTATTTCGAAGGCGTTGTAGGTGCTGTCCGCCGTCGAGGGAGGCAATTGCATGTTGTCCATGAAGGTGTTGGAGGGCAAGCCGCCTCCATAATCCGACCAATAGCTCCAGTCGGCGAAGACGGTGGCGCCGATCTTTACCTTGCCGAAGGCCAGCTCGGAAAGCTCGGATTTCTTGGCCGACTTGGCGGTTTCATCGGAGATCGAGGTAGCCAGCGAAGCCTGTGTGCCCTTCAGGTCATTCACGTTCGTTTGCAGCGTGGTGACGGCCGTCGAGTTGTCGGATACTGCCTGCTGCTGGGCGTTGGCGGCGGCTTCCGCCTTGTCGGCGGCGGCCTGGGCAGCGGCGGCGGCCTGCTCGGCCCGCTGCAACTGCTCGTCCTTGCTGGCGAGGCCGGTTTTGAGGCTGTCGATCTGGCTCGCCTGGTTCTCCATCTGATGGCGCAGAGCCTCAATCTGCTCGGTAACCGAGATCCCGGCGGCTCTTTTGGCCTTCCGGGCGGTGGTGTGCTTCTTCGCAGGCGACGGGGTTTCGCTGGTTTGTCCATAGCAAGCGACAAAGCTGACTGCCAGAACGGATGCGGCAGCTATTTTGAATCTGAAGTTCATTGGGCCTCTCTTTTCTTAAGTAAGTCCACGGCCGGAAAGAGCAGCTCCGTGCATGCTAAGTCCGCGTGCGTGTCGCTAAATATTCCGGCTGTTTTCTAGCTCAAGACTCGCAGAGGAAGATGAATATACGGCTAATTCATGCACTTTTAACAATGCCATCCATGTTATTCGCAATAAGTTAGGAGTTAGTCGATAAATTTATTGTCTGTTAATGCGGGAGGCTTTCCTTGCCTGATAAAAGGAACGCTTGATAAGGAAGTTCTGTACAAGTCCCTGTATTGAAAGGGCACGGCTTTAGCCGTGCCGCAAGATAAGCCAATCGGGTGGCTTTAGCCACCGAGGGGATGGATGTGATTGAATTTGCATTCCCTCAGGGGCTAAAGCCCGAGGGTTTTTGGGGTAATCGAATGGCGTGCTGAAGCCACGCCCCTTCAAAACATTGCCGGAATAACTTGTGCAGAGCTTCCATAAAGGCTCCCGCGCACATTTTCCGCCATGAAACAGCAGAGGCAGCCCCAACCGCGGGCTGCCTCTTGCTTTGCTGCGCCGAACCCTGAGGTCCAGGTTGTGCCGTAGCGGTCTACGGGAGGTAATAACGGAACGAGGTCATCACGATCTGGTTGATGGTCTTGGGCGAAACCAGGCCGGTGAGAACACCATTGTTGGGAAGGGTAGCTGTTGTGGTAGGACCTGCTCCGGCCCAAGCCTCCCGGTAGACGTAGGCATAGGATGCGCCGAACTGTACCGTGCCCTCGCGGCCCTTGAAGATGCGATACCACAACTGCGGCTGGATCGCCCAGACGAGTTTGGTGTTACCCGAGCATTTAGTGTCAGTCTCTGAAAGACCGGTAGTAGTGCTCGTGGGGAGACCTGTGGTAGGATCCTCGACATTGCATTTACTATCGCCCGCGAATTCATAGCCGTAACCGGCTTCCGCATTCGCAGTCGTTGGCGCACCAAAGAAGTTTCCATTATTCGGGCTGGCAGATCCCGGGATGAAGTATTGAACGCGCTGATAGTAATCTCCGCCGCCATAAAGGTTGAAGTCAAACTTCGGCGTGGGGTGAGTTTCGATGCCGGCGACCATTTGCACTGCCTTGACGGGGACGAGCGCGCCCTTCGGATTGAAGGTCACGTCCGGTCCGGAAGTGGTGCCAAAGCGGCCGATGCCAGCGCCAGCTAGACCCTGGAAATCGATGTCGAACTTGTTTTTCACTACCGGCAGAATTGCACCGAAGCCAAAGCCGCCGCCATAGGTCGTATTATTGTGGGCGCCAGCGACGCTTGTGACGGTATAGGTGGCGGAATTGAGGTTGGAGTAGTTGACTGGAACGAAATTCAAGACGGAAGTCCCGTTAAAGTAATTCGGATAGACGCGGTCGCGGAAGGCGCGGCCGATCGCTTTGACTTCGAAGTGGCCCCAGCCGGGCTCAAAGGCGAACTTGGCAACCAGATCAGGCATCGGGTTAGTGGAGGGGTTTCCGTTGATGGCATTGGCGCCGCTGAGTGTGCTCGAATAGCCGCTGTTCGGCGATACCGTACTGGTAGAGTTTGCTAGGCCTTGGATCTCCCCAAGGGTAAAGTTGCACACTTTGGCGGAAGTGCAAGCTCCGGTCGTAACCGTATCCGGGTTCTCGACCGAGAAGCCGGCCCAGGTCTGGGGGGTGATCTGCTTGACCACGCGGAGGGTGCCTTCACGCGCGTACGAGAAGCCCGGCGTGTAGGAGTTGTCGATCAGCGAGGGCAGCCATTCGCTGAGGGGATCGATGCCCTTGCGGGTGGTCTGCAAGAGCGACCAGTTCTGGCCGCCGGCGATTGACCATCCATGCGGCAGATCGACATTGGCAAAGGCCAGGCGAAGACGCGGTGAGAAGCTGTTGGTCTGCGTTTCGTTGCCGGCTGCATTGCCCAGGAAGTCGATTTCCGTGTAGGCCATGAACTTCATGCCCTTGGCGGCGCCCTCGGCCTTCAGCGAAAGACGGCTGGCGCGGCCGCTGGCGCGGAATTCGGTCTGGTGATAATCGGGCGAATTTTTGAAAGCATATTGGCCGTAGTTGTCGGACGTATCCGAGTTGGCGTTATGCGCGCGCCAGATGGTGGCGAGCTGCATGTAGCCGCCGGGGCTGAGCTTTACGCCCTTGAAACGAAGGAAGTCGGGGTTGTGGATCTCCTTCTTGAGCTTGGCCGTCTCGTCAGAGACCGAAGCCTGATTGGCCTTCAGATCAGTGACGGAGGTTTGCAGGGTGTTGACGGCGGCGGCGTTCTCGCCGGCTGCCTGTTGCTCGGCCGAGGCGGCGGCCTCTGCCTTGGCGGCTTCGGCCTGGGCGTCAGCCGCGGCCTGCTGGGCCTGCTTCAACTGCGCGTCCTTGTCGGCCAGGTTGGTCTTGAGGCCGTCGATCTGGCCTTCCAGTTCCTGGCGCAGAGCTTGAATCTGCTCGGCTACCGAGGGCGCGGCGGGCTTTTTGGCCTTTCTGGTTGTCGTATGCTTTTTCACTGTCGGCTTGGCCGTGCTCGTTTGTCCATAGCAAGCGACAAAACTGACCGCTAGAGCCGATGCGGTAGCAATTTTGAGTCCGAAATTCATTGGGCCTCTCTTTTTTTCTGTAGATCAGGTTACTCTGTAGATCCGGTTACATTGTGGCTGCGCCCGCGTTGGATAACGGACACCCTCAACTTCCGTACCCTGCGGATCCCTATAAGATGAAGGCGAATCGCCCAAGATGAAGCCGAGACGCCACCCTGGGAGCACACAGGAGGTACATCGACGCCCGGGAATGTGAAACCGCGCAAACGGAACACTCCCCGGTTCGCTCCCCTTTTCCATTCGCAAGAGAAGTGAAAGCGGAAGCACATTCATA
>Ga0326727_10016630_pt1 | contig 15473 bp, 10 predicted proteins | sample MB2enrmetagenome_FD_207643 | JGI IMG/M metagenome (GOLD analysis project Ga0326727, IMG submission 207643) | Lab enriched peat soil microbial communities from McLean, Ithaca, NY, United States - MB29MY | ecosystem: Environmental > Terrestrial > Soil > Wetlands > Peat | place: USA: New York... | reverse complement strand
GGATTCCGCCCGAAGTCTCGCTCCCCATCACCACGCAGCCCGACCCGCGATGCACCACGATGTTCGAGATGGTCACGTTTTCCGTGGGCCGGTTGACGCGCAGACCGTCGGCGTCTTTTCCGGCCTTAAGCGTGATGGCGTCGTCGCCGTTATCGAGATAGCTGTCGGAAATCCGCACGTCGCGGCTGGAATCGATATAAATGCCGCCGGTAAACGCGCCGGGAAAAGTCTCGAGGGTGACGTTCCGAATCGCGATGTTTTGCGAGTACAGCATGTGCACCGACCAGAACGGGGCGCCGATCATGTGAATGCCTTCGATCACAATATTCCTGCTTTCCGTCAGGCGAATGAAAGACGGGCGCAGGAAGGGAGCGATTTTCAGATACTCGGCTTCTGGGCGCGGCGTCTGCTTCTGCAGGTCCGCCAGCATCTGGTTCCAGTCGGGACCGAACGCGGAACCAGGGCCGGCATCGCTGCGCGGCGTGGGGCCGCCCATCAGTTTGACCCACTCGGCATTATCTGTGGCGATGACGCCGCGGCCCGTTATGGTGACGTTTTCCAGATCGTGCCCGCCGATCAAAGGCACTGGCCCGATGGTCTCGATGCCCTGCGTTCTGCCTTTGGTGTAAGGCAGGCGAGCCGCCGGGAAGCGCAGCGTGGCGCCGGCTTCGATGTTCAGGACCAAATTGCTGACCAGTTCGATGGGCCCGCTGACGTACTGCCCGGCGGGGATGAAAACCGTGCCGCCGCCCGCCGCATGAGCAGCCTGGATCGCCTGGCGTATCGCATCCGTAGCCGGCGTCGAGCCATCGCCGCGCGCCCCGTAATCGACAATGTTAAACAGCGTTGCGCCGCACGCGCTGCCCGCCGCGAGGCAGAGTATCAGGCCGATTGCCGGCAGGGAACTGGTCCGCATGATCGACGATCAGGATATCAGGACCGGCGGGGACTCGACCCGTAGAGAAAATTGGCCTGTCGCGTGCGAGAGTCACACACGGTATAAGTGTTCTTGTGAAAGCTGCCGTCCTCAACTCGCCGGGTCCCATCGCATCGCGTCCCCTTCAAATCGAGGACGTGGCGCGCCCCGTGCCTGGTCCGGGACAACTGCTGCTGCGGGTTCGCGCCTGCGGGGTATGCCGAACCGATCTGCACATCGTCGAAGGCGAATTGAAGCCGCTGCGTCATCCGCTGATTCCAGGGCATCAGATTGTCGGCGATGTCGTCGAAGGCGGCACTGCCGAGTTGCCCGCTGGTTCGCGCGTGGGTGTTTCCTGGATGGGCGGCGTCGATGGTGACTGCCCTTACTGCAGGCGTGGGATGGAGAATCTTTGCGATGCGCCCACCTTCACCGGCTACACGGTGGATGGCGGTTATGCCGAATATGCGACAGTGCGCACCGACTTCGTCTTTCCGCTGCCCGCGAGTCTGGACGATCTGCACGCAGCGCCTCTGCTGTGCGCCGGCATCATCGGCTTCCGCAGCCTGCGTGTGGCCGGCGTGGAACCGGGCGAACGCGTAGGATTATTCGGTTTTGGATCGTCGGCATCGCTGGCGATCGCCGTGCTGCAATCGTGGAATTGCAAAGTCTATGTTTCGACACGCGGGGATTCGCATCGACAGTTGGCGCAGTCGCTGGGCGCCGATTGGGTGGGCCCTGAAGATGAGCGGCCGCCGGTGAAACTCGACCGCGCCGTCACGTTCGCGCCGAGCGGAGATGTGGTGGTCTCGGCGCTCTCCAGCTTGCGCAAAGGCGGCGTGGTGGCGATCAATGCCATTCATCTGGATCGCATTCCGCAGTTCGATTACGACAGCCTGCTTTGGGGCGAGCGGCAGATTTGCAGCGTGGCCAACATGACGCGCGCCGATGCACGGGATTTCCTCGATGTGGCGGCAAAGATCGGTGTTAAGCCGAAAGTGACCGTCTTCACACTGGATCGGGCCAACGAAGCCCTGGCCGCTGTCAAAAGCGATTCCATCGATGGATCGGCGGCGATTGTTCCCGCACAATAGAAAAGGAAACTATGGATCTCAAACACTTCGAGCGCAAGCTTCTGGAAAAGCAACGTGAATTAAAAGCCACCCTGGCGGCACTTGAAGGGGACGCGTCAGAGAGCGGTAATGGCGATGTCAGAGATCCTATCGACGACGCTACCGTGGCGCAGGGCGTGTCGGAGGCTTTCGAAGAAAGCGCGATCGCGTCGGACACGCTGGAAAAAGTTGAAGCCGCGCTGGAACGGATTAAAGACGGCAGCTACGGGAAGTGCATAGACTGCGGACGCCAGATCGGCAGCGCCCGGCTGGAGGCAATTCCGTGGGCCCAGTATTGCCTCGAAGATCAGGAGAAGCACGACAAGGCGGAAGCGGTTCCCGAAGGCGCGACCCTGTAACGCATGTGGGACAGGCGCTTCCGCCTGTCCATGTTCTTAAGCCAAAACAGGCATGGGCTGGAAGACGAGTTCGTCTTTGGTGGAATCGTAATCCACCACTACTTCTTCGCCGTCGTGAACCTTGCCGCCGATCATTAACCGGCCGAGGCGAGTCTCCACCTGCTTCTGTATCGCGCGCTTCAGCGGGCGAGCGCCATAGACCGGATCGTAGCCAGTCTTCATCAGATGCGTCCGTGCCGCGTCCGTCAAAACCAGCTGAATATGCCGGTCGCTGAGACGTGCGCGCAGGCTGGCCAACTGGATTTCCACGATCTGCTTCAGATGCTCTTCATCGAGCGCATGGAACACAATAATCTCGTCGATGCGGTTGAGAAACTCGGGGCGGAATCCGCCGCGCAGTTCGTTCATCACCACATTCTTCATGTTCTCGTAAGCGCGCCCGGCGAAAGTTCCCTTATATTCCAGAATGCGATGGCTTCCCACGTTCGACGTCATAATCAGCAGCGTGTTCTTGAAATTCACCGTGCGTCCCTGGCCGTCGGTGAGGCGCCCGTCGTCGAGGATCTGCAGCATCACATTAAAAATATCGGGATGCGCTTTTTCGATTTCGTCAAACAGAATCACCGAATACGGTTTGCGGCGAATCGCCTCAGTCAACTGGCCGCCTTCTTCAAAGCCCACATATCCGGGAGGCGCGCCGAGCAAACGCGCGACGGTGTGTTTCTCCTGATATTCGGACATATCGATGCGCACCATATTGTGTTCGTCGTCGAAAAGATATTCGGCGAGCGCCCGGGCCAGCTCGGTCTTGCCGACGCCGGTGGGTCCGAGGAAAATAAAACTCCCGATCGGACGGTTGGGATCTTTCAACCCGGCGCGAGCGCGAATCACCGCCTCCGACACCGCGGTCACGGCTTCATCCTGACCGATCACGCGTTTATGCAGCTCTTCTTCGAGATGCAGCAACTTCTGCATTTCGCCTTCAAGCAGGCGTGAAACCGGAACGCCGGTCCAGCGGCTCACCACGGCGGCGATGTCTTCCTCGCCCACTTCTTCCTTGAGAAGCTTCCGCGGGCTGGCGGCGACGGATTCGGCGGCCGCCAGCTTAGCGGTAAGCTCGCGCATCTTGCCGTATTTCAGTTCGGCGGCGCGATTCAGATCGTAAGCGCGCTCCGCCTGATCGATCTCCGTCTTCACCTGATCGATCTGCTCACGCAGAGTCCGCAAACCCTGCACGGATTCTTTTTCCAGCTGCCAGCGAGCCTTCAGGGCATCGCCCTCGGCGCGCAGATTGGCTACCTCCGCCTCGATCTTGCCCAGACGCTCGCGCGAAGCGGCATCCTTTTCTTTCTTCAACGCCTGGCGCTCGATTTCCAGCTGCATCGTCCGGCGCAGAATCTCGTCGAGTTCGGCCGGCATGGAGTCGATCTCCACGCGCAGTTTCGCCGCCGCTTCATCCACAAGGTCGATAGCTTTATCGGGCAGGAAACGGTCGGAAATGTAACGATCCGAGAGAATAGCCGCACTCACCAGTGCCGCGTCCTTAATGCGCACGCCATGGTGCAGTTCGTAACGATCCTTCAAGCCGCGCAGGATGGAAATGGTGTCTTCGACCGTCGGTTGATCCACCATCACGGGTTGAAAACGGCGTTCCAGAGCGGCGTCTTTTTCGATGTACTTGCGATATTCGTCGAGCGTGGTAGCGCCGATGCAGTGCAGTTCGCCGCGCGCCAGCATGGGCTTCAGCAGATTGCCCGCATCCATGGAACCTTCGGCCTTGCCCGCGCCCACCACGGTATGCAATTCGTCGATGAACAGAATAATTTCACCATTAGAATCGAGCACTTCTTTGAGGACGGCCTTCAGGCGCTCCTCAAACTCGCCACGGAACTTGGCGCCGGCGACCAGCGCGCCCATGTCGAGCGAAACGATGCGCTTGTCTTTTAAACCTTCGGTAACATCGCCCCGCACAATGCGTTGCGCGAGCCCTTCCACGATGGCGGTTTTGCCGACGCCAGGCTCGCCGATCAGCACCGGATTGTTCTTGGTGCGGCGTGAGAGAACCTGAATCACACGGCGAATTTCCTCGTCGCGGCCGATCACCGGATCGAGCTTGCCCACGGCAGCGCTCTTCGTCAGATCGCGGCCGTATTTTTCCAAAGCCTCATAGGTGGCCTCGGGATTCTTGCTGGTGACGCGCTGGCTGCCGCGCACTTCGCGCAACGCCTGCATCAGTCGGTCGCGGTTGACCCCGAGCTCTTTGAACGCCTTCGAATCGTCGGCCGCGGCGAGCAGGAAATGCTCGACGGAAATGAAATCGTCCTTGAGATGCTTCGCCTCATCTTCGGCTTTCGTGAAGAGCTTGTTTAGGCGCGCGGTGACGTAGATCTGTTCCGGCGCACCTGTCGGCCCGCTGACTTTCGGCAGCCGATCCAGATCCTGATCGAGCCGCGCGGTCAGCGCTTCGATGTTGGCCCCCGCGCGTTTGAGAATCGACGCGGCCAGACCGCCCTCCTGTTGAAGGAGGGCGATCAGTAGATGCTCTACGTCGACCTGTTGATTACCGCGGCGGAGAGCTTCGCTTTGCGCTGCCTGCAGCGCTTCCTGAGTTTTCTCGGTTAAGCGGTTGATATCCATAAATCGTTCCTGTTCCCTGGACATGCGGCGATAGCCGCGTCGTCCTATGCCGCAACCCGCAGCAGATTCCTCTCGCTGATTCCCGGAATGGCGGCTCGTAATACTTCATGCACGTGTTCGGCCAGGATGAACTCCATCTCGGCGCGCGCATCGCTCGGCAAATCCCGCAGATCTTTCTCGTTCTGTTTCGGAATAATGACGCGCTTGATGCCCAGCCGCCGCGCGACCAACATCTTCTCCTTGATCCCGCCCACCGGCAGCACGAGGCCGGAGAGCGTTACTTCGCCGGTCATCGCGGTGTCGCTGCGGACCGGCAACCCGGTATAGAGTGACGTGAGCGCGGTGGTCATGGTGACGCCCGCCGAGGGCCCGTCTTTTGGAATCGCCCCCGCCGGAACGTGAACGTGCACACCGTAACGCCGGAACAAGGATTGGTCAATCGAAAACTCGCCCGCATGCGACCAGATATAGCTCTGAGCGGTCTTGGCCGATTCCTGCATCACGTCGCCCAATTGTCCGGTGAGCGACAGCCCTTTGCCGTCTTTCAAGAGCGCGGCTTCGATGTAGAGCACGTCACCGCCGGCTTCGGTCCAGGCGAGGCCCGTGGCCACCCCGGCCGGCACGTCTTTACGCGCTTGCTCGGGTGAGAAACGCTCGGGTCCCAGCAGTTCGGTCAGTTCTTCTTTCTTGATTTCGACCGACCCTGGATTGCCCTCGGCGACCTTCAGTGCCACCTTGCGCATAACACGGCCGATAGCGCGCTCCAGCTGTCGAACGCCGGCCTCGCGCGTGTAGCGCGAAATGACCAGGCGCAGCGCTTCATCGCTCAGCACGCAAACGTCGGCGGATAAGCCCGCTTCCTTCAACTGTTTCGGCACCTGGTAGCGGCGCGCGATTTCCAGCTTTTCCTCCTCGCTGTACCCTGCCAGCCGCACCACTTCCATACGATCCAGCAAAGGCTGCGGGATCGTGTCGAGCGTATTGGCCGTCATCACGAAGAAGACCTTCGAGATATCGAACGGCAGGTCGAGATAGTTGTCGCGAAACGTCTTGTTCTGCTCGGGATCGAGGATTTCAAGCAGCGCGGCAGCCGGATCGCCGCGGAAATCGCGACCCAGTTTATCCACTTCGTCGAGCATCAGTACCGGGTTGTTCACTCCGGCGCGGCGGATGCTCTGAATAATGCGGCCGGCCATGGCCCCGATGTAGGTCCGGCGATGCCCGCGCAGTTCCGCTTCGTCGTGCATGCCGCCCAGGCTGAGGCGCTCAAACTTCCGGCCCAAAGCCCGCGCAATGGATTGGCCGAGTGACGTTTTGCCCACGCCGGGAGGGCCAACGAAGCACAGAATCGGCGCTTTGGCGCCCGGATTCAGCTTCAGCACACCTAAGTGCTCCAGAATGCGCTCTTTAACATCTTTCAGGCCATAGTGATCGTCGGCCAGGATCTGGCGCGCGGCCGCGATGTCAATCGTTGAATCGCTGGCTTTCATCCATGGAAGCTCAAGGATCAATTCGATCCAGGTGCGCCCCACGTTGTAATCGGGTGCCTGGGTCGACAGCCGGTCAAGGCGCGACATCTCCCGTTCAGCTTCCTTACGGACTTCTTCGGGCAGTTCGACCGCCTTCAGGCGTTCCCGCAGAAGCTCCAGTTCGGATTCGCCTTCCTTGCCTCCCAGCTCCTGCTGAATGGCGCGGAGTTGCTGGCGGAGCACATACTCACGCTGCTCCTTGCCCATTTCATTCTGCGCTTTACTAGCGATTTTACCCCTGATTTCAAGGATTTGCAGCTCGTTCGAGAGGTGCGCATGGATCAAGCGCAGGGCCTCGGCGCGGCTTTCGGCGGCGAGCAGGGAGTGCTCCAGCGCGACATCCATACTGAGGACGCTCGCCAGCATCCAAGCCATCTGCAGCGGATCGTCCTGACCTGTTATGGCGCGGGCAAATTCGCTCGGCAGCTCGATATTGGCGTGCTTCAGAACGCTTACCGCCAGTTCAACCACTTCCCGGTGCAGGGCTTCGATCTCGGGATTGCCGGTGTCGACATTCAGATCGGGAATCGGAATTGGCCGAAAGCTGGCGCGCAGATAATCTTCGTCTGTAAAACTGGCCAAAGCCACCCGCTCCACGCCTAAAACGAGGATCTCGAACTTGTCTCCACTGCGCCCGGACCGCTTGATCACCGCTTTGGTACCGGTCGGGAACAGATCGGTGGGGGTGGGAACCTCGACCGAGGAGTCTCGCTGGGTCACGATCAAGACTTCCTTCGCTTCAGTCGACAACGCTGCTTGGATCGCCGCCACGGATTTTCTACGGCCTACCGATAACGGCATCAAGAGGTTAGGAAAGAGAACGGTGTTCTTGATGGGGACTACGGGAAGGATTTGGGATTGTTCGGTCATCTTCATTACCTCTTTGTCATAAAAGATGAGTCTGAGACACTAAAGGATTCGAACTCTATTTAATCACGCGCTCGTTTGGATCGGCACTTGCCAGAAACGCCGTTTCAAAGGGGTTAGCTGCCACCTAGGCGGAAGCCATGCTCGCACCCCGTCCACCGAAGCGTCTGACGGCGCGCCCCAGCCCGCCAGCCATGTGATCGACCGCCAGATAATCCCAGGCGTCGGACGCGGCCTTTGCGCCGCCAGGATAAAACGCGTACGAGTCGAAGCCGCTCGGCCAGGGAAAACGCGCCACCAGGTTGTGGATCGCCCGCATGTGAAACCACGCATCCGGTTCCTGGAAATTAATGCCGTTCGGGGTGAAAACAACGTTCCATGCCGGGTAAGTATGCAGCCACAACGCGAGGCACGTTGCCCCGGCCAGAGCAATGGCCGTGGAAATCTTCACGGTGGGGCGCATTTGTTAATGATAGAGACTCCATAGGTCCAACCTTTCGATTAGAATAGATTGGTGACCCTGCGCTTCGGCAGCCTGCCGATGATTCTGCTTTTTTCGGCCTGTGCAACGGCTTTTTTCGCCGATGAGGCTTTCGCCGATGAAGCCGGTCTGCGCGCCTTCGTCAGCACCAACTGCAATGGCTGCCATAACGAAAAGGTCAGTTCGGCGGGCATCAACTTCTCGGCGTATTCGGATACGAAAACCTTCAGCGATAATCGCGCCATTTGGGAGCGCGTGCTGGCGAAGGTGAAGGCAGGCGAGATGCCGCCTCCCGGCATGCCCAAGCCTCCCGCTGCCGACATAGCCGCGGTCACCAGCTGGCTGGGATCTGAATTTGCCCGCCAGGACGCCGCCGTCAAACCGGATGCGGGGCGTGTGGCGGCGCGCCGTCTGAATCGCGCCGAATACAACAACACGGTGCGCGATCTGCTGGGCGTAAATATTCATCCTGCCGACGATTTTCCGGCCGATCAGGCCGCGTTCGGTTTCGACGATATCAGCGATGCGCTCAATATGTCGTCGGTGCTGCTGGAAAAATATGCCGACGCGGCGGAGCTTTCGGTGCGCACCGCCATCTTCGGGGCGCCCAAATTGAAGCCGTCGATGACGCATTATCCGCTCCCGGTGCGCCTCAACGATGCTCGCGGCACGAAGACTCAGATTCCCGATGCCGCCCACTACGATCTGACCGGCCTCAGCACGCTGCACGCTGCCCATGCCATCCACGACTTTCCGGTCGATGCGACGTACAGCTTCCGTCTGGTGCTGAATGGACATCGCCCCAATCAATCCATGCCTGCGCAGGTAGGTTTCTGGATCGATGGCAAATTGATTCAGGAAATCGATGTGGACGCGACCGATCTCGAAGGCCAGGTGCGGGAAGTGCGCACCAAAGTCACGGCGGGCGAACACCTGCTCTCGGCGTCTTATATAAAGCAGTTCCACGGCCTCCCTCCGAGCTATAAGGGCCCGGAGCCGTCCACGCGGCCGCCCGAGCCGCTGATCAACCCGCGCGGCGCCCTCACGCAAAAAGACATCGAAACCCTGCGCCGCCTCGGCACCACCATCAAGACGGATGGCATCGAGTCGCGCATCGACAATCGCTTCGAATCGATCGACGTGGGTGGGCCGTTCGACCAGACCACAGGGCCTTCGCCCGAGAGCATTCGCCGCATATTTACCTGCGGACGGACTGCCGCACAGCAAAACGCGGCCTGCGCGAAACAGATTGTCACTAGCTTCGCTGAGCGCGCGTTTCGCCGTCCGCTGGAAGCCAAAGAAGCCGACCCGTATGTGAGTCTCTATGCGCTGGCTCGCAGGCAGGGCGATTCCTTCGAAGAAGGCATTGCGGCCGCGCTCGAAGGCGTGATGGTGTCGCCCAATTTCCTCTACCGCATCGAGCGGGACAGACCCGTGACAGCAAAATCCGATGCCGTTCCCGTCACGGACTACGAAATGGCGTCGCGGCTCTCCTATTTCATCTGGAGCAGCATGCCGGATGCGGAGCTGCTTCGCCTGGCCGGGGAGCATCGTTTGCGCCAGCCCGCCGTGCTCGAGGCGCAGGTGCGGCGCATGCTGAAGGACGAGAAAGCGCGCGCTTTGGTGGAAAATTTCGCTGGCGAATGGCTGCAGTTCCGCAACATCGATGTGGTCCGGCCCGACGGCCAGCGCTTCCCCGATTTCGATGAGAGCCTGCGCTACTCGATGAAGCGCGAAACCGAATTGTTCGTGGAAAATATCGTCCGGCAGGATGGCAGCGTGCTCGATTTCCTCGATGCCGGTTATTCTTTCCTCGACGAGCGCCTCGCCCGTTTCTACGGCGTCCAGGGCGTCACCGGGCCCGAGTTCCGCAAGGTGGATATGAGCGGCACCGAGCGCGGCGGCGGCATCCTCGCGCAGGCCAGCATCCTGACAATTTCCTCCTACGCGACGCGAACTTCGCCGGTGCTGCGCGGCAAGTGGATTCTGGAGAATCTTCTCAACGCGCCGCCTCCGCCCCCGCCGCCTTCTGTCCCCGCGCTCGACGATACTAACGTGGGCCAATCGGCGTCCTTGCGGCAGCAGATGGAAGCGCATCGGCAGAGCGCCGTCTGTGCCTCCTGCCATTCGAAGATGGATCCTTTGGGATTCGGCCTTGAGAACCTCAACGCCATCGGCGCATGGCGCGACGTGGACGGCAAATTCCCCGTGGATTCGTCCGGTATGCTGCCCGGCGGAAGAACTTTCAATGGCCCGAAGGAATTGAAGGCGCTCTTGATGAAGGACCGCGATGCGTTCGTCGCCGGCCTCACGGAAAAGTTAATGATCTATGCGCTGGGCAGGGGTCTCGAGCGCTACGACAAGCCAGCGCTCCAATCCATCGAGGCCAATACGGCGGCGCATGATTACCATTTCTCGCAGCTGGTGATCGGAGTCGTCGAGAGCCTGCCCTTCGAAATGAAACGCGTGCGCGAAGTCGCTCCGCTCTCGGCGGTGGCATCGAATAAACTGGAAGGAAGTAAATGAATTTCATCACCGGCAGGCATCTTTCGAGGCGAGCGCTTCTGCGTGGGTCGGGCGCCGCTATCGCGCTGCCGTTTCTGGACGCCATGCATCCTGCCTTTGCAGGCCCTGTGAAGCCGGTCCGCAGGCTGGCCGTGATCTATGTGCCCAACGGCATCATCATGAATCAGTGGACGCCCGCGGAGATCGGCGCAGACTTCCAGTTCACGCGCATACTGAAGCCGCTCGAGCCTTTCCGCGGCGACATCACGGTAATCTCGGGCCTGCAGAATAAATCGGCGGATAAAGCCCAGGGCGGCGGGCATGCCAAGGCCTCGGGTAGTTTTCTTTCCAGCGCGCAGCCCAAATATACGGCCGGCGCCGACGTGCATGCGGGGACCACGTTCGATCAGGTGGCTGCCAAACAGTGGGCATCCGAAACCCGCGTTTCTTCGCTGCAGTTGGGCTGCGAGGATTCGCGCATGGTGGGCAACTGCGACACCGGCTCCAGTTGCGCCTACACCAACACGCTCTCGTGGAAGAATCCCGATACGCCGCTGGCCGTCGACGTGAATCCGCGATCCGTCTTCGAACGTCTCTTCGGCAACGTCGATCCGAGCCTCTCACCCGCCGTTCGCGCGCGCCGCGCTCTGTATCGAAAAAGCATGCTCGATCTGACGCAGGAGAGCACGCGCAAGCTGGAACAGGATCTGGGCGCGGCCGACCGCCGCAAGATGGACGAATACCTCACTTCGGTACGTGAAGTGGAACAGCGTATGGCCGCGGCGGAGAAAGATACGCGCGTTGCACCGGTCGACAAGCCTTCGGGGATTCCGTTTCAATTCTCCGAATACGTGAAGCTGATGTTCGACCTGCAGGCTATCGCCTTTCAATCGGACCTGTCGCGCGTCAGCACCATGATGATCGGTCGCGAAGGCAGCGTGCGCACTTATCCTGAGATCGACGTGCCCGATCCGCACCATCCGCTGACGCACCACCGCGGGCATCCGGATTTCATCGAAAAAGTAACGAAGATCAACTGCTTCCATGTGGAGCTGTTCGCGCATTTCGTGGCGAAGCTGAAGGCCACCCAGGATGGCGATGGCACGCTGCTCGATCACTCGGCGATTCTGTATGGAGGCGCGCTCAGCGACGGCAACGCCCACTCGAACTCCAATCTGCCGCTGTTGCTGGCGGGGCGTGACGGCGGCCGCCACCTACACTGCGAGAAACCGACGCCGGTGGCCAATCTGTTCGTAACGCTATTGAATGGCGCGGGAGTGAACCTCGAAACCTTTGGCGACTCCACCGGAAGCCTAGACCTCCGCGCCTGAATGGACATGCGGCGATAGCCGCGTCTGCCTTCTTTTGTATAGAAATCGACGCTCTCATCCACCCCATCCGCAACTTTTGGCAGTTCCAATGCTTTATCTCTCTGAGATACATGAGCCGCCAATTTTTCTACACTCTTCTTATCGCACTATCCTTCACCCTCGGCGCCGCCGCCCAGAACTTCGATACCAGCGGCGACAGCATGCTGAAAGGGCAATACTTCGTACGGGAAATTCTAATCGCCGGGCAGAATGACGACGCCAACGGCACCATCACCTCGGCCGCGAGCGTGATGGGAGTCGTCACTTTCAATGGCTCGGGCAATTATTCTTTCAGCGGGACGACTGCGAGCACCGCCTCTCCCGGCACCTCCACTCCGCAGGTTTTCACCGGCACATATGAAGTCGGCTCGAATGGCTTGCTGGGCATTCAGAGCCTCGCAGACCCGACCCAAACCAGCTATGGGGGCGTTTCCGCCATCGGACCCTCCGCCTTTTTAGCCAGCGCCACGGAAGGCACCAGCGTGGACATTATGGTCGCCATTCCCGCCGGCTCGAATGCGTCCGCGGCATCGCTCAAAGGACCTTATTCGACGGGCTTCATCGATTTCCTCAACGCCGACGTCACCATGGTCCGCGAGGCCACTATGAGCCTGAATGCGGACGGCGCGGGGAACTTCGGCAGCGTCGCTGTCTCGGGCACCGCGGCCAATCTGGGCGCCACCCCGACCAATCAAACGGTCTCTGCCGTGACTTACACGCTGAACTCCACCGGCAGCGGCATGGTCAACTTCGGCAGCGCTTCTTCCGCCCAATTGATCAGCGGCTCGAAAACTCTCTACATCTCCGCAGATGGAAATATCGTCATAGGCGGGAATCCCGCGGGGTTCGATCTGATGGTGGGGATACGCGGGCTCACGGCCCCTGCATCGAATGCCACCTCCAGCGGTGAATATTATGTAGCCGCAATTGAAAACCAGCTCACCGGAGCGTCCCCTGCCAACACCATCGACGGCTTCTATGGATCGCTCAACGCCACGGGCCAGGGCGCGTCCATTACGCATAATCGCTTCCAGACGTTCCTGTACGATGTCTACGATTACACCTACGACAACACCTATAACGTGCTCAGCAACGGCACCTATAACGACGGCGCTTTTTACCAATACAGCCTCGGCGTTAATGGCCAGGCGTTCGTCGCCACCGGCATCAACGGGCTCTACTCTCTGATGGTGGGGTTTGGCGCGCCGCAGTTTTCCGCCTCGGGCGTTTATCTGAATCCGCTCGGGGTAGTGAACGCGGCCAGCTTTGCTCCCATCACCAATCCGATCGCGCCGGGCGAAGTGATCACGCTGTTCGGTTCCGGCCTCGCGGCTTCGAACGTGAACGCCCCGAGCGTCCCTCTGCCCACTACTTTGGGGAATACTCAGGTGACTATCAACGGCACGGCTGCGCCCTTGTACTATGTCACTCCCACTCAGATCGCGGCTTTCGTGCCGCAGGCAATCACCCCTTATAACGGGGTGAATTACGCCACCGTTCAGGTGGTCAACAATGGAGTGAAATCGAATCCGGTAACCGTGCGCGTGAATTACACTGCGCCTGGAGTGCCTTCGGCCACCGCCAACGGGATCGGCCCGGCACTGGCGCAGCATGCGGGTTATGCGCTGATTACTTCGTCGGATCCAGCTACCGTGCGGGAGACAATTGTTGTATATGGAGTCGGCCTGGGCGCCGTGTCGCCGGCGGTAGGGGATGGAGCGCCCGCGCCATCGAATCCGCCCAGTCAAAACACGGATACCGATTACGTGGATTTCTCCAACCCCAACGACCCGGGTAACCTTCTGTTCGCGGGACTTACGCCTGGCCTGGCCGGGCTCTACCAGATGAACGTCACCATCCCCAGTGGCACCAGTTCGGGCAATGTGACCGTCGATATCTCTACTCCCGATGCCTACACTCAGGAAGCGACTATCAATGTTGCCGGGGCGGGTGCAAATGCCCAGGCAAGGAGCGTGGTTGAGCTATCCCATCAAAGGCCGAAGCGGGCGAACAAGAAAAGCCTCGTCGAGAATTGATGAGGGACATGCCGCCCTGGCGGCAGCGCTACGGCACGATACTCACTGACACAATTCGGCGGCTGGTGACTCCCACCAGGTTGTTGCCGTCTGCACCGACAAGGTGAAAATCCGGCGAGTTAGCCAGAACTGCTAAATCGCCGGATTTCTTATCTATCGAGTAGATAGCGATTTGACGTGGCTGCTTAGACTGAACCTGCACAAACCTTTGCCCATCCTCAGTGACTGTCAGCCCCGTGACAATGCTCGTGGTGCTCGGGAACTTCACAGTGATGTCGTTGGTCACGTCACCGTCGAGCGATAATTCGAGGTAACGTCCGTCCCTGGGACATACCCAAACAAGTCCTTGCGGCGAAGCTGCGAACAGGGCGCTCGTTAGCGCAAGAGAACCAGGAAGCATGGTTGCAGACACAGCGGAACCTATTTTGTTTCCAAGCGAGTCAAAATGCCAGAATACGTTGTGGTCGGACGCGTTTTTTTGGGGGATACCTGCGGTCCAGACGGAACCATCTGCCGCCACGGCAATAGCGTTCGGATGATAGATATCGACCGGGATAGGAATTACTTTCCGGACCGAACCATCTGCTGGATAAAGAGCAATGAACTCGGTAGTCCGCCCCTCGAAATCCCCGGCGCCGCCCGCTATGGCTACCAACCCATTACTTCCGCGCGCTACCGAATACACGCCGACGATCCTCGCATCGGGGATGTTGACCGCCAATGCCGCAAGTTGGATTCCGTCGCGGCCAAACAGTCGAACGACGGGGAGGATGCTGGACTGCGCTTCCACAGCAAACAGCGCTCCTCCACTCCAGCCAATCGGACCTTTACCCGCAACGTCATAGTCCATCTCGGTCGACGATTCCGACTTCGCGAGAGACGCCGTCGAAGCAGCCTGCAGTTGGCAAGCAAAGCCCGTCAGCAAAAACGCAGCTATTCTCCAACGCATTAGAGTCTACGGCTCGACCCAGACGGTATAAGTCAGGGTCTCCTCCTTGCCTGTCTTGGGAAGGTAGTGCGCGGCTATTTCCCAGCAGCCTGCGGTTGGAATATCGACGCTGGTCACTATAGCCATGCCCTCAGGTGTACCGCTAAGTGGACCGTTCATGTTAGCGGCGCTCACGAGTGTCTCCCTGACCACGCTCGCGAGACTATCGAGCCGCGTGGCCGTGATCGTAAGATCGGGATGGCTCTCCACTCTCGCGTCAAAGCACTGCCGAAAATAGGGCATCTTTGACCCACCGGTTCCGTGGACTCGCCAGGCATTAGGGTACACTCCGGTCCACAGCGCGGGCGTTCCGTATAAAAACCAATCGCCGCCGCGTCGCGGGCCCGCCGGATAGGGTGCCGGCGGCACGAAAGGAGGGTCAGGCGCTTTGGTAACAGGACATGCCTGTCGGCCATCCGCTAAAAGGATAGACCAGGCAAGAAAGCAAATTCCGAGCCGCATTGCAATTATTATGACGCAAATCGCGCCCTACTCCCGAGAGCGCAGCCGTTTCGCCCGGCGCAGCAGAAAGTCGATGCGGCCATCCGCGTCGGGATGCGAATCGACGGAAAAATGCAATTCGGGAATGCGGCGCAGATTCAACCGCGCGGCAAGTTCGTGACGCAGGAAACCGGCCGCGTGTTCGAGCGCCGCCAGCGCCTTCTTCTCTTCG
>Ga0326727_10016629_pt1 | contig 15473 bp, 12 predicted proteins | sample MB2enrmetagenome_FD_207643 | JGI IMG/M metagenome (GOLD analysis project Ga0326727, IMG submission 207643) | Lab enriched peat soil microbial communities from McLean, Ithaca, NY, United States - MB29MY | ecosystem: Environmental > Terrestrial > Soil > Wetlands > Peat | place: USA: New York... | reverse complement strand
GGTCTCATTTGAAGAACTCGGCAGCGAGACGCCCAGTATAGGCGACGCGCTCGCGTCTATCTCCACATTTGTCGACGAATACCGCCGCTTTACAGGCAAGTTCACCGACCGCCAGCGCGAGTATCGCGATGACCTGGTGGAGTGGGCCGCGACAGCTCGTGCGGCCTATCGCGATGAGGACTGGCGCCGGTTGACCGCCGCCACGGCTGAATTCAAATTTCAGTCCTCCAGGCTGCACCGGGATTGGAAAGCGGATTTCGAAGAGGCGAAGCGGCCCGAAGACCTTCTCGGCGCGGTTATCGTGAAGCTTTATGCGGACGAACGCCGCACCCTCATCGAGATATTGCGGCGTTTCGACCGGCTCTACGCGCAGGAAAAACAGAAGCTCGGCGTGCTGGATTTTTCCGACCTGGAACATTTCGCCATCCGGCTGCTGGAAGAGCACGCGCCGGTGCGCGACCGCGTGCAGGCGCAGTTCCGCCAGATCCTGATGGACGAGTATCAGGACACCAACGGCCAGCAGGCGCGCCTGCTGCAACTGCTGCGCGGCCGCGGGAATTTCTATGCGGTGGGCGATATCAATCAATCCATCTTCGGTTTTCGCTATGCCACGCCGGAGGTTTTCCGGCGGCATCGGGAAGCCGTGGAAACGGCTCACCAGCACCACGTCGAGCTGTTCGACAATTTCCGCAGCCGGACCGATATTCTGCGCGCCGTGGAAGCCGTGCTCGAAGGCGCGCCGGGGGTAGAGTCGCGGGACTTACATGCCCGCCGCAATTTGCCGCTCAAGGAAGTGCCCTCCGTCGAGGTGACGGCCGCGCGGGCCGAGACGGCCGACCAGGCCAGCCGCGTGGAAGCCGAATGGATTGCCTCGCGGATCCTGGAGCTGCGGGGTTCGCTTACCGTGGGCGACGACAGCCGGCCGGCTGATTTCCGCGACATGGCGGTGCTGGTCCGCAAGACTTCCCTCGTGGGCCCGCTGATGGAGGCGTTCGACCGCTTCGGCGTCGCATACCAGGTGACGCGCCAGATCGGCTTTTTCGAAGCGCGTGAAATTCGCGATCTGACTCATCTGCTGCGCGCGATTTCCAACCCGCGGGATGAAGTCAGCCTGGCCGTGGTGCTGCGGTCTCCGTTCGCGGGTTTGTCGGATGAGGGGCTGCTGCGGTTGAAACCAGGCGTGGACAATCTGGCGGGCGCGCTCGAGGGCGATGTCGCCGGGCTGGATTCGCTAGACGTGGAACGCTTCCAGCTTTTTCGTGCCAATTTCGCGCGCTGGCGCTCCACCGCGAACTGGCTTCCGGCGGACCAGTTGCTGACCGCGGCCATGGCCGACTGCGGTTACCAATGGATACCGGGCAGCGCCGCCGGGAACAACATCGAAAAGCTGCTGGCGCTGGCGCGTAATGCGCGGAGAGATCAGTCGCTGGCGGAATTCGTGCACGAGATTCACCTGATCCGCGAAGAGGACGCACGCGAGGCCGACGCTCCCTTCGACGAAGCGCTGGACGCGGTGCGGGTGATTACCGCTCACGCCTCCAAGGGACTCGAATTCCCCATCGTCTTCATCCCGGGCATGGAAAGCCGCATGGCCGTGCATCTTCCGGACCTCACCTTCACCACGGCCGGCGGGTTGGGGACGAAGTGGCGCAATCCCTCGGGCGGCGACGCGGTTGCGGATTGGTTCAGGACGCGCAATAAAGAGGTCATCCGACGGCGCGAGAAGGACGAATCGGACCGCCTGCTCTATGTCGCCATGACCCGCGCGGAAGAGCACCTGGTGCTGTCCTACGCCGTGGGAGAAAAGGACAAGCCTCACGATTGGGCGGAAGCGGTGTCGCGAGTTTTCGCCATGGAGTCGCTCCAGCCGGATGCTCCCGCGCGCGTGATCTCGGCCGGCCTTCCCGGTAGCGAGTTTGCCGCCGCGGTCCGGAGCATCACGCGCACGCCGGCTGCGGTCCCGGTGGAGCGCGTTGGAGCTTTCGCCGGCAACATTCAGGAGATTGCGCGTCCGGTAGTTGCCGGAGAGGAAGAATCGAGCGTGACGGTGACGGCGTTGACGCTTTTCGCGGACTGTCCGAGGCGATATTATCTGGCGCGCTATTTGGGTTGGGAATCAGATGCGCGCAAGCCTTCTCCGTCAAGCGAGTTGGGGCGGCAGGTGCATGCATTGCTCGCTGGCCAGGACGTCCCGGCGCCGGATCTGGAAGCGCTGCGCCTGGCCGATACGTTCGATCGCAGCGCGCTGGGGCGCCGGGTCAGGAAGGCTCGCCATGTAGAGCACGAATTTGACGTCATGTTCGCGCTGGGCGGGATGGTTCTGCGCGGGCAGATCGATTTGTGGTTTGAAGATCGTGCCGGCCAGATCCTGGTGGACTACAAGACCGACGACATCGCGGCCGCCGACGCGGAAGCGCGCGCCGCAAGTTACGAGCTGCAACTTCGCTACTATGCCATGGCCATTGAGAAAGTGACCGGAGCGCTGCCCACCGAAGCCTGGCTGCACTTTCTAAGGCCTGACGTGCCGGTAAAGGTAGACCTGGCGCGGCGTCATCTGGATTTAGCGCGGGAATTAGTAGACGAACTGGCCGCGGCGCAGAGAGAGAATCGCTTTCCACTGAAGGAAGGCGCCCATTGCACCAGGTGTCCATTTTATAGGGGCAAGTGCCCTGCGGAATAGGCCTTTGGCCCATAACCGCTAACCGGTTGAGGAGATGTTCCGTGAAAACCTCGATCGCTTCACCACCGCGCAAAAAGCGGCCTGAAAACCGCTCAAAAAGGCAGATCGACCCGACGCCGGCGCCACCCGTCTGCGCAAACTAGCTTAATGGATGGTATCCGCCAAGGAAAAAATCGGCAGATACAGCGCGATCAGCACGAACGCCACGAAACCTCCCATGAAAATCATGATAGCCGGTTCGATCAATGACAGCGCCGCCGTCATCCGCGTGTTGACGTCGTCTTCGTAAAATTCGGCGACGCTGGTGAGCATGGCAGGCAGAGCGCCAGTCGATTCGCCTACTTCGATCATGTCGATGGCGAGCGGCGGAAACACGCCCGTCGTGCTGAGCGCGCCGGAGAGCGGCTGACCTTCGCGCACCAGGCGGCCGGCTTTTTCCAGCGATTTGCGCAGCAGCGCGGTGCCCAGCGAATCGGCCGCGGTTTCCAGACCCTGCACCAGAGGAATGCCGCCGGTAAGCAGCGTGCTGAGCACGCGGGCGAACTGCGCCACCTGGTATTTGATCCAGATGTTGCCCAGCACCGGAATGCGCATCCGGACACCGTCGACCTTCTCCTGGCCGGACTCCGTTCGCGACCAATAGAAGAACAACACGCCGCCCACCGCCAGCGCGGCCGCGGCCACCAGAACGTAAGCGCGCGCCGTGGTTCCGATGGCGATCAGGAACAGCGTCACGCCTGGCAGCTTGGCGTTCATGCTGGTATAGAGTTCGGCGAAACTGGGGACCACGTACGTGACCAGGAACACCATCAGCAGGATTACCAGCGCGATCAGCACGCAGGGGTACATCAACGACACCAGCACCTTTTTGCGCACCGCCAGCGAAAGCTTCTGGTAGGCGATGAAGCGTTCCAGCGTCTCGCCCAGGCTGCCGCTCTTTTCTCCGGCCATCACACTGGTAACGTAGGTTTTGGGAAAAATCCCTTGCGCGCGGAAGGCTTCGGAGAGCAGCGTGCCCTGGCGCACTTCGTCGCGTACGGCTTTGATGTACGGGCCGAGTTTGGGGTCGGTGAGGCGCTCGGCCAGCAGGTCCAGCCCTTTGAGGATAGGCAGACCCGCGCGAATCAGCGTCACGAACTGAGAATTGAAGATCAGGAATTTTTCCAGGTTGAGCTTCTTACGCCTGGCGAACACGCCCGAGCCGGCAATCGCCCCGGCCACCGACTTGGGCTTGATCGAATAGACCATGAACCCCTGCTTGGTGTAGCGCTCGCGCAGTTCCTGCTCGGAACTGGCCTTGGCCACCTGCTGCCGCACTTCGCCGCGCGCATCGGCATACTTCAGGACGTATTCGGACATTATTGCTGCGCCTCGCGCTTCGGCGCTTCGAGTTTGAGATCGCCGCGCTCGGTATCTTCGACGATTTCCGTTCCCGGCGGAGGTTGGAACGCGAACATGGATGCGGTCACCGGCGCGTTAACTTGCTCGTTGGTGAAGGCAAACTCCAAAACCGAGTGGTCCTGACCGGTGACGCGCACGCGCTCGATGTGGGCATCCGGCGCGACCAGAAAGTCGACCTGAGTGTAAGCCAGTTGGTCCGAATTGGGAGCCGCGGATATCCAGGTGGAAGCACCTTCAGGGCGGGAGGTGAAGGAGCGGAATTCCTTGAAGAAATTCAGCTTGCCGAGCAGGAAGGCGAGGGGCGCGCGCATATCCTCGCTTTCTTTCAGGCGGGATTTCTCCAGGCGATTGTTGCCGGGTGTATAGAGTAGAACGTTCTTGCCGTCCGACAAAAAGACTTTGCCCGCCGGGGCCGCATAGTCCCAGCGCATTTTCCCCGGTTTGCGCAGGAAAAGGGTTCCCCGTTCGACTTGCGTGGGCCTCCGGGGAACAGTATAAGTCTCTGAAAAATCGAGCTTTAACGATTGGGCGTGGTTGTAGTGGCTCTCCACCTGATGGAGCAGCGGATCAAGCCTGGCATCGGTAGCCGGCAAGGCCGGCAAGACCAGCAAAAAGAGTAGCGGAAACAGTTTCCCCACAAAATCTTGACGCGTGACGCGAGGCATCCGTGTACCTCTTACAATAAAGGACACCTTCCATGTTATTCGTTCCCGATTCTGTGATGGAGGCCAGACAGAAGCTTCTGGCCGATGTTGACAGCGGCAAGTTGGAGTCAGAGCAGGCGTTCAGGCAAGCGCTCGAACTGGATCCGGACGATTATGTCGCGTTGGCCGCTCTAGGCCACATTCGTCAGAAAGCCGGCGATCTGGCCGAAGCCGAGGAATTGTACCGGCGAGCGATGCGGGCGCAGCCCTGTTCGTTCTTGCCGTACATCGATTTGTCGTTTGTCACGGCGACCCAGGAGGCTCTTGCGTCTGGCTTCGCCGAGCTGGCGATCCGCAAGTTTCTGCTGGATGCCAAGGCTGGGACCGAGTTGGCGAATGAGCACTCTCCAGTTTTCCTGCTGGCCAAAAAGGCCAAGGGCCCGAAGGGCCTGAATCCTCGACAGAAGCTTGAATGGCTGGCCGATCAGTTTAGTCAAACGCGGGATACCGAACCCGTCGCCGTGACCGCGGAGTTGCACTCGCTCCGTCTGATCCATCAGTTGCAGGAGCGCGAAGACCTCGATACCGAACTGGTGGACGCGCTGGTGCAGGAAGGCGAATCCATCGTTCCGCTGTTGATCGGGGTGCTGCGCGGATGGGCGCAGGACGTGTTGGACGAAGACGATACTCACATAGTGGAAAACACCGCCGCTTTGCTGGGCGAAATTGGCGACGCGAGCGCGGTTCCTGCGCTGTTGGAATTGGCGGGCATGGAAGACCCCAACGTGTCTGGTCCTGCCGGATGGGCATTGAGTAGAATCATCGACGAAAACCTGGATCGCGTGTCGAAACTGTTCTGGGAACTTGCGCCTGAACTCGATGGCCAGGGCAAAATGACTATCGCTCAGAAGATTCTCCAGCATCCCAAGATTCCCCCTTCCGCCGAGATGTTAGCCAGACTCTTCGAGAATCTGGACCGGCTCGAAGAAGAAGACCGGGAACCGGTTTTTCAAACCCTGATGTCCGCCGCCATTATGGTGCTGGGCCGTCCGGGAATTGATTTCGCCCGATCCATGCTGCGCCGTCACGGCGATTTACTTTCGCGAAACTTCCGCCGCGAGTGCGACGAAATGATCGAAGAATTCGCCGGCATCAGCATTCCGCCTCGTCCTCCCGCGGAACCGTCCAGCTGGACCGTCTACGACATCTGCGCTGGAGAGGTCGACTGGGAGTCGGAGGAGGAAGAATCGGAAGAATTCCCGGATGACGACGAGTTCATCCCCGAGCCCATCAGAAGACAAGCCCGGCCGGGCCGCAATGATCCCTGCTGGTGCGGCAGCGGCAGGAAATACAAGAAATGTCATCTCGATTCCGACGAAGCCGCCGAAGACGAGATACCGGAACCGCCGCACAGTGACCAGGCGCAACCCGAGGGCGAGTTCGATGCGGTGCGCCGCCGGGTCGGCCAGTTCATGACCGATGCAACGCCCAAGCGCGAGATGAATGCTGCCATTGCGGAAATGTTCGGCGATGCGCAAATGGACGAAATGGGGCCGCTCACGCTGCTCGATTGGATGATCCACGACCGCGTGTTCAAGGCTTTTGGACGGCCGCTGATTGAAGAGTATCTGCGGCGGAACGGTTCGTCCCTCACCGGCCGCGAGCGTGCGTTCCTGGAGTCGTCGGCGGAGAGCTACATCGATCTGTACGAAGTGCAGGACGTAAAGGAAGGCACCGGCGTCGAAGTCAAAAGCCTCACCTCGGGTGAGACGATGTTCGTGCGCGATGTCTCGACGTCAAAGGTCGCAGTCCGCTGCGACGGATTGTTTGCCCGCGTTGTGGACGCCGAAGACGGAGCCGGATTAAGCGGCCCCGCCGTGCGCGTGCCGCGGATGCACCTCCAGACGATACGCGACCGGATGGAGGAGGACCGGCGCGCCGCGGGTTTGCCGTGGCCGAAGTACCTGAAGCGTAATTGGCCGCGCATCCGTGCGCGCAACGACGAAATCGCCGATGAATGGCTGGACACGCTGCGGCTGAGCAATGGCGATGGCGAAGAATTGGTGGAATCGAAGGCTTATTACCAGATCGTGGACCGCGATGCGCTGTTGACGGCCTTACGTGCAGCGCCCAAGATTCACGAAAACGACGGTGTGTTTGTCTGGGTCACGGCGGAGGAAAAGGGTACGGTGCTGGGTGATTTCCGCATCGAAGGTGAGCGGCTGGTGCTGGAATGCAATTCCCGGGAACGGCTGGCGCGCGGCAAGAACATGATTGCCCAACTGGCTTGCGCGGCGGTGACTTTCGAGCAGGACGCCTTCGTCACGCAAGCAGAGATGAAGCGCAACATACGGGAGAATCCGGCGCCGCCGAAATCGCGCCAGAGCGAGATCTCCGCGGCGGATAAGCGCAGGATCGAGCGGGAGTTTGTGGAGGACTACTACGCCAAATGGCCGGATACGAAGATACCGGCGCTGGGCGGGAAGACTCCGCGCCAGGCGGTGAAAAATGCCGCCGGCAAACGTAAAGTAGCGGAGATCCTGAAGGAAATTGAGAACGGGGAAGCTCGTAAGCGTAAATCCGGCGAATACGGTTATGATGTCGGACGGCTTCGCGCGGAGTTAGGGATTAAGGGGTAGTAGTTCATTTCAATTCCTTGCGCTCGTAGAGCAGCACTGTGGCTACGGAAAACACCACCACCAGCCCTGCGACGAACAGAAGCGGCCACGGTTTCCACCGAGCGAAGCCGGCGAGTTCGGCGGGTGTCACGGCGCGGCTGATGTTCAGCCATTGTGCCGCGCTATTGACGCTGACGCTCATAGTGCCCGCCGAGCAATCCGGAGAGAAATCGTAGAAACTGTCGGGAGCAAATACGCCAATCAGCGTGAGCACCGTTAGGGACACGCTTACGGCCAGCCACCAGCGCCGCACCGAGGCGGCGACGATCGCGGACAACGTGAAGCCACCGAGCATCGCCAACGAGCACCAGACCGAACCGCGCAAGGCGCCGGCCATCACAGCGGCGTAAACAGCGCCTGAGCCGGCAATGGTGACGCGTCCGCTGAGCAGCATCAGGGCGTAGATGATGGAGGGCGAAAGCATCATGGCGAAGAAAGTCGCCGCGACGACATGCAATCCGCCGTTCAGCAGCTTGATCGCGGCATACCGTCTGCGGCCGAAGGGCTGCTCGAACATGTAGAACAACGAATGGTCTGCGATCTCGGGATTGAGCGTCGCAACCGCAAGATATGCGGCAATGCCGGTGAAGACGGTCACCAGAAGGATGGAAATCGCCAGCGAAAACGGCAAGTACCTCCAAATGGTGGCATCGGAGAGATCAGCGAAGGGAACCCGAGCCGTGTGGCTCAACGCGATGGCCGAGCACAGAATCAACACCGGCGCGCTGAGCGTGAGCCAGAAAGCCGCGTATCTGGCGCGATGCTCATGCCATTCTTTCCACAGAATTGCGCGAATCATGCTTGCCTCCTTACATGTTCAAAAAAGACTTTCTCTAGCGAAGACGATTCCTTCAGACTGTCGATCAGATCGCTCACGACCACGCGCCCGGAGTCCATGATCACTACGATGTCGGCCATGCGCTCGATATCTTCCACCAGGTGCGACGAAAAGATAATCGTGCGGCCGGGCTGGGTGATCTCCTCGATGAGAATCGTTAGCAGTTCGTGGCGTCCAACCGGGTCCAGTCCCGAGGTCGGCTCATCGAGCAGGATCAATTCGGGGTTATACGCCAGCGCCAGTGCAATCTGCAGCCGGACGTAATGGCCGCGCGACAAATCGCGAATCCTGGTATCGAGCGGGAATTCGAGACGCTCCACCAGGTGCTTCACCTTGGCTTCATCCCACCCAGGATGAAAGGCGCGCGTGAAACGCAGGCATTCGGCCGCCGTCATCCATCCCGGCAGGTAACGCTGCTGCGAGACATAGCCGATGCGCGCCCATAGGGCGGGGTCCGGTTTGCCGATCGGATGCCCCAGGACCGTGCCCGACCCGGTACTGGGCCTCAGGTGTCCGACCAATATCTTCAGCAGCGTCGATTTACCGGCCCCGTTGGGGCCCAGCAGGCCGCACACGACACCCTGCGGAATATCCAGGGAAACAGCATCCACGGCGCGTGTCTTTCCGAAGACGCGCGTGAGATCACGAGCTTCGATGACGTTCATGGCTTCTCCAATTTCCAACGCTGCACCGACTGGCGGAAGATTTCGGCAATTTCAGAGTCCGACATCCCGAACCTCGCCGCTTCGACGATGGCTTTTTCAAATAGCCCCGCGACGATCCGGTTGCGTTCCCGCCGCGACGCTTCCGCGGCTTGCTCGCTCACGTATGTGCCTTGGCCCTGCCGCTTGTAAATCACGCCCTCGTGTTCCAGCTCCAGGTACGCCCGCGCCACGGTGTTGGGGTTAATGGTCAGGTCCAGGGCGAGCTGGCGGACCGAAGGCAGCGGATCCTCCGGTTTCAGTCGCCCCAGCGCGACATTGCGCTTGATCTGCTCCACGATCTGGAGGTAGATCGGAACGCCGTCGGTAGTGTCGATTCGCAAGTCCACTGTACTAATTGAATTAATACAGTAATACGGCACCCGTGTCAAGAGAAATTTTTGAGGTGTTGCGTCGCGACGGCTGGCGGCTCACAATGAAGGTATGGCGCGCGGCTGGGAGAGTAAGTCAGTCGAGTCGCAGATAGAAGCAGTGGAATCGAGACACGGTGCTTCGCGGCGGGTTCCCCGCACCCCGGAGCAGATACGCGTGGATCGCGAGCGGGAGGGCCTCCTGATGTCTCGCAAGCGCGTTCTCCATGACCTCGAGACGGCCACTCATGAACGTTATCGCGAGCAATTGAAGGCCGCACTGCGTTTTCTGGATACCCGGCTGAAGGCATTAGAAAAGTGAAGCTGCTCATCTGGCTGGCCCTCGCGCAACTCGCGTGGTGCCAGTACAACGTGTTGACGTTCCACGGTGATGCGCAACGCACCGGCTGGATTTCCAACGAGAAATCGCTGACTCCCGCGAAGGTTGCCGGCGGGGAGTTCGGGCCGATCTGGAACTCTCCGCAGTTCGACTCGGTCACCATCAACGGCGTCACCTATGCGCCGCATCTTTACGCTTCCCCGCTCTACGCCGATGCCGTGAAGATTGGCGGGCTTTACCGGCACGTGGTGTACGCCGCGTCCAATAACGGATTCGTTTACGCGGTGAGTGCTTCTCCGCCATCGGGCGCGATTCTCTGGAGCCGGCAACTGACCAATCCCATCCCCACGCTCGATCCGGATCTGCCGATCGGCATTCTGGGAACCCCAACCATCGATCTCAACTCCAACCGCCTCTACGTCGCTTCCGCCGACGCCGTGCAGGGTTGGGAAGTCTTTGCGCTGGATATCACGACCGGAGCAATCCTCCCGGGTTGGCCGCTGGCCATCAACAACGCCACGCTCGCGCCGATTAATCAAAACGGACCCGCCACGTTTCAAGCCACTACCGAGATGAGCCAGCGCGGCGGTCTGAATTTGAGCCCGGATGGCCGCTTTCTCTACGTTCCCTTCGGCGGTTACAACGATCGCGCCGCGGGATGGATGATCGCCGTCGATACCGCGAAACCCGCGCTTGCCAGCGCATTTTCCGCTGCTCCCTCCGCGGTGCTCGAAGCGGTCGGCGGCATGTGGGCTTCGGGAGGTCCCGCAGTGGATGCGCTCGGCAACGTCTACTCCACCACCGGCAACACCACGACCGGCATCACCACCGCTAATGGCTATTGGAGCCAATCGGTGCTGCAATGGGGCCCCGGTTCGCCGCTCAATCTGATCGGGACGTATACTCCGTGGAACTACTGCCAGATGGACCAGGACGATGCCGATCTCTCAGGCGGCGCAGTGGTGGTGCTGCCCGATCTCGGCGCGAACAACACCAGCACGCCGCATCTCATCACCTTTGGCGGCAAGCAGGGCAACCAGTATCTGGTAGACCGCGACCACATGCCCGGCGGCCTCATCCGGCATCCGGATTGCAGCGCCGATCCCTCCATCGAGACTTCGCTCGTACCGCCGGGACCGCAGCCGCAATTCGGAGCGCCGGGTCCTTTGAATGTTTTCGGGCCGTACTCCGAGCTGTACGCACAGGTGGATTACGCCAAAGGACGCTCCACCGGCGCTTTTTTCCGCGCCGCTGACGGCAGCAATTTTCTCTTCGTCACGGGGTCGAGCAAAGCCGCGGCCGATTCAGTGGATACCGTGCCGCCGGGCCTCGTCAAGTTGCGCATCGTTACGACTCCGGGCTCACCGGCGTATCTGGCGGTGGAAGCATCGCAGAATACGCTCGATTTTCTTTCACCCGGATCTCCGTGGGTGACGAGCAACGGCGCCCATAACGCAATCGTCTGGGTCCTGGTAGCGAATGTGCCGCGAGGCGCGTCCCTCGACGATCCCAATGCCGCGCGTCCCACTCTTTACGCCTTCGATCCGGTCACGCTGCAACCGCTCTGGAGCAGCACTCCCGGCATGCTCAACGTCGGCGGCAAATACAACACCCCGGCATTCGGCAGAGGCCAGGTTTTCGTGGGGATGGACCGTATCCAGGCTTTCGGCCTTAAACTAACTCCCGCAAATCCAGGTCGAGGTCGCGAGCCTGCTCAGGAGTGAGCCGCGTCCCAGCGGCCAGAAGTTTGCGCCCCACCATATGGTCCGCGGGACGATTGATGGAATCGATGGCGATCAACCGATTCTGTCTGAAATAGAAGACCGAGAACTTTTCACTTTCCGGGTTGCCGCGAGCGACCGAACGGTCGCAGCCTTGCGACAGCCCCACCATCTGCAATTTGATGTGGAACTGATCGGTCCAGAACCACGGTACGGCATCGTACGGATGAGGCCGGCCCACGATTCCCGCCGCGACCGAGCGCGCCTGATCGACCGCATTCTGCACCGACTCGATGCGCGTCCTGCCTCCTGCATAGCGATTGGGATGCGAGGCGCAGTCGCCGATTGCATAGATATCGGGGTTTGCCGTCCGGAGATATTCATCCACCACGATGCCGTCCGCTACGGCGAGTCCGCACGATTCCGCCAGTTCCACGTTCGGCAACACGCCGATGCCTGCGACCACCAGGTCGGCTCGGTATTCGGCGATTTCCCGTTCAGCCGTGCCAAACACAAACTCGACGCCCTGGCTCAGATGCAAATCGCGGTAGAACTCCGACAGCACCGGCGCAACCACCCGCGCCATCAGCCGTCCCTGCGCTTCGACCACCAGCACCCGCTTGCCGAGCGACCTTGCAACCGCCGCGATTTCGAGGCCAATGAATCCGCCGCCAATGATGAGGATCTCGCGCGCTCCTTCCAGACGCTCCCGCAGGCCGATCGCTTCTTCCCGCGTTCGCAGGTAACACACCTCGCGCTCCAACGGAAGCAGGCGATTGCGCGCTCCCGTGGCCAGCACCAGGTGCGAATAGGGAACGTGGCCTCCGGACGCAAGTTCCACACGCCGGTTAGCGTGATCAATGTGGACGGCTCGCTCGCCCATCAACAAGTCAATCCGCTGATCGCGATAGAAGGCCTCGGGCCGCAGACGCGCGGCTTCGATCTCCTGTTTGCCGGCCATGAAAGCCTTGGAGAGCGGAGGCCGCTGATACGGCAAACCAGGCTCCTCGCCAATCAGTGTGATGGCGCTGTCATAACCCTCGGAGCGAAGCGATGCCGCAACCTGGAAGCCGCCCTGGCCGGCTCCGGCGATCACCACGCCCGCGGGCATTTACTGCTGCGCCTCTGGCGTCGTGACAACCAGTCCGTCGAGCTCTTCGGTCAAGTGAACCTGGCAGCCCAAACGGCTATTCGGCTGACGTTTGCAGAACGTATTGTTCAGCATCTCTTCTTCGTCTTCGGCGATGGGCTGGAGCTTGTCCAGCCAACTCTCGTCTACATACACGTGACAGGTGGCGCACATGCACGCGCCGCCGCACTCCGCTACGATGCCGCTGACACCATTGTTCACGGCGCCCTCCATCACGGAAGAGCCGATAGGAACAGCGATTTCGCGTTGCTCGCCGGCGGAAGAAATGTAGGTGACGTTGGCAGTAGGCTTGGGAGTTCGTTTAAAAAGACTCATGTCGAATTGGCCAGCGTAACACAGACTTCAGTCTGTGCATTTAAGTCGGTTGAGAAAAGGCACAGGCTGAAGCCTGTGTTACTTCCCAATACAAAATGTCGAAAAAATCCGATTGAGAATATCGTCCGCCGTAGTCGCCCCGGTGATGCCGTCGAGCGCCCGCAGCGCGCCATACAGATCGAGCAACAACATCTCGTGAGGAATGCCTGTAGTCGTCGCCGTGCGCGCCTGATCGAGCGACTCCTGGCATTCGCGCAGCAGCCGCTCCTGCCGCAAACTAGTAATCAAGCCCGACTCAGCGCCTGCGGCGCTCCCATCTCCCGGCGAAACCGCGCCAATAATCGCCCGCCGAAGCCCGTGTATCCCCTCGCCAGTCCGCGCCGAAACCAGCAAAGCCCCTTCGATATTCCGCTGCCGGGGCAAATCGCTCTTATTCGCCACCAGCAGAAACCGCCCGTGCGACCGCGCCCGCTCCATCAACTCAAGATCCCGCGCCGACTCCGGCTGCGACACGTCCATCACCACCAGCGTCAGATCCGCATCGGCCATCGCCTGGTAGCTGCGCTCGATGCCCAGCTTCTCGACCAGCCCTTCGCCCTCGCGAATTCCAGCCGTATCCACCAGCCGGACCGGGATTCCTTCAATCGCCGCAACCTCGGAAACCAGGTCGCGCGTGGTACCGGGAATATCGGTGACAATCGCCCGCTCCTGCTCCAGCAGCGCATTAAACAAGCTGCTCTTACCCGTGTTGGGCTGACCCACGATGGCCAGTGTCAGACCTTCCGCGACCAGCGCCCCGTACTGATAGCTGCGCACCATGCGTCCCACCGCATCGATCACCGGGGCGAGGCGACGCAGAATCTCTTCCGCCGGAGCCACACTGACGTCGTCCTCGGCGAAATCGATGCCGGCTTCGAGCAGGGCGATCAATTCCACCAGTTGCGCCTTTACCGGAGCCAGCCGGCGCGATACCGAGCCCTCCAACTGCTCCACCGCGACGCGCGCCTGATAAAGAGTCGTCGCGTCGATCAGGTTGCGCACCGCTTCCGCTTGCGGCAGATCGATGCGTCCGTTAAGCAGCGCGCGCAGCGTAAACTCCCCCGGCTCGGCCAGACGCGCTCCGGACCCAATCGCGCGATCCACGCAGGCCCGCAGAACCACCGGCGAACCGTGACACGCGATCTCGACTACCTCCTCGCCGGTGTACGAGCGGGGAGCCTGGAACCACGTGACGAGCACCTGATCAAGCGTGCAGCCGCTTTGGTCGAGAAGTTCCCCGAGCGCCGCCACTCGCGGTTTCCATGCCGAATTGCGACGCACCAGCCGTTCAGTAATGGCGCGAGCATTCTTGCCGGAGAGACGAACTACTCCGATGCCCGATCGGCCGGGAGGCGTGGAGAGCGCGACGATATCGTCGTGCGGGTTCACTACCGGGGAGGGCGCGGTCCGCGAGGTGGACCACCGCGTCGATCGCCATGCCGGTCGCCGCGCCTGTCACCGCGTCCGCCGCGATCGCGATCGCCACGAGGTGGGCCGCCCGGACGGCCGCTGCCATGCGAGTAGCTGCCGCTGGGACCCTGCCGGTGATGGCTGTACGCTTCCGGTCCCGGCTTGGGAGGTTCCGGCAGGCTGGCCATGGACGCCGGATAAACGATGACGTGCCGCTGCGGACCCCAGCCCAGGCTTTCGCTGCGTACGCCCGCATCGTGGCGTAGAGCGATGTGGATGACGCGCCGCTCGCGGCTGTTCATGGGATTGAATTCGAAATACTGGCCGGTGCGGTGCACCTTTTCGGCCGCGGCCAGGGCGCTCATCCGCAGCTCCTCGATGCGCAGCATGCGGTAATCATTAGCGTCGAACGAAAGGCGGCTGTGGTCTTCCGAGGGGATGGCCAGCGCCTCCATGGTGACGTGCTCGAGCGCCAGCAGAAGCTCGGCGCGATTGGCCAGCAGGATGTCCACATCGCGGCCGCTGAACCGGACAATGACTTCCGGATTCTCAATCTCGGGATCCGCCGACTCGCCCGCGGCAATCTCGAATTCCAGGTCGAACCCTCCGCTTTTCAATACGGGCCGCAGGAACTTGTCGATCCTGGGTCCGGTTTCAGAGAGGGTATATTTGGCTTCGTTCAACGGCTATTTCCTGCTTTTCTTGATGTCCTTGGCAACTGGCGCCGGTGCCGGCTTGGGCATTGCCCGATTTAAGACCCACTGCTGCGCAATACCCACCAAATTGCCAGTGAGCCAGTATAACACCAGCCCGCTTTGCGCTTGATAGAAGATAAAGCCCATCATCAGCGGCATGAACATCATGGTCTTCTGTTGGGCGGGATCGACCGTGGCCATCGGGGTCATCTTCTGCATGATGAAACCGGTGATGATCAGCAGAATGGGCAAAACGCGGATGGCCAGTTGCTCCGGCTGCGACAGGTCGTTGACCCAGAGCCAGCTGGCTCCCCGCAGCGCGATGGAGACCGCCAGCACTTTATAGAACGCAAAGAGAAACGGCATCTGCACCAGCATCGGGATGCAGCCGGACATAGGGTTCGTTCCGGCTTTCTGATACAGCGCCATCATCTCGGCATTTTTGTCCGCCTGCTTGGGATCGCGCAACGAAAGGCTCTTGTATTTCTCA
>Ga0326727_10016628_pt1 | contig 15474 bp, 13 predicted proteins | sample MB2enrmetagenome_FD_207643 | JGI IMG/M metagenome (GOLD analysis project Ga0326727, IMG submission 207643) | Lab enriched peat soil microbial communities from McLean, Ithaca, NY, United States - MB29MY | ecosystem: Environmental > Terrestrial > Soil > Wetlands > Peat | place: USA: New York... | reverse complement strand
CGATCTCGATCGCCTCGCCCGGCCGCCAATAGGAGGAGATCTGCAGGATCGCCGGCCCGCTGAGCCCGCGATGGGTGAACAGCATGGCCTCGTCGAAGGCGGTCTTGCCGCAGCGCACGCGCACGTCGCACGAGACCCCCGCCAACGGCGCCAGGCCCGCCAGCATGCCCGGCTCCAGCGTCAGCGGAACCAGTCCGGGCCGCGTCTCGGTCACGCGAAGGCCGAACCGGGCCGCCAGCTCGTAACCGAAGCCGCTCGCCCCCATCTTCGGGATCGACTTGCCGCCGCTCGCGACCACCAGCGACCGGCAGGCGATGGCGCCGTCGCCGACGCTCAGGGTGAACCCGTTCGCGGCCCTCTCGATCTCTGTCGCCTCGACCCCGAGCCTCAGCGCCACGCCGTGCGCGCGCATCTCGCCGAGCAGCATGTCGACGATCTGCCGGGCCGAGCCGTCGCAGAACAGCTGGCCCAGGGTCTTCTCATGCCAGGCGATGGCGTGGCGATCGACCAGGGCGACGAAGTCGGCCGGGGTGTAGCGGGCCAGCGGCGAGATGTAGAATCGCGGGTTCTGCGAGATGAACGCCTCGGGCCGAGTGCGCAGGTTGGTGAAGTTGCAGCGCCCGCCGCCGGAGATGCGGATCTTCTCGCCCGCCGCCCGGGCGTGGTCGAGCACCAGCACCCGGCGGCCGCGCTTGCCCGCCTCGATGGCGCACATCATCCCGGCCGCGCCGGCCCCGATCACCACCACGTCGAAGCGTTCCATGGCCGTCTCTTGAAGGACCCCGCCGGCAAAGCCTAGACAGAAACCGATGGCCTGGACCCGACGCTACGACGAGCCCGAACCCCAGCGGGTCAACCGCTGGCTGGCCCAAAGCGGGGTCTGCTCGCGCCGCGAGGCCGAGGCCCTGATCGCTCGCGGCCTGGTCACCATCGACGGCGCCGCGGTGGTCGACGCCGGCCACAAGATCGCGCCGGGCCAGACCCTGACGCTGGCCGATGACGTCGCCGCCGCGCCTGGCGGCCCCTTGACCGTGCTCTTGCACAAGCCGGTCGGCGTGGTTTCGGCCCAGCCGGAGAAGGGCCAGGTCCCGGCCGTGCGGCTTCTGACCCGCGAGGCCCTGGTCGGCGAAAGCCCGGTGATCCCCGACCGCGACACGCGCCTGGCCCCCGTCGGCCGGCTGGACATGGACTCGCGCGGCCTCCTCATCCTCTCCGAGGACGGGGTGGTGGCCAAGGCGGTGATCGGCCCGCAGTCGGACCTGGAGAAGGAGTATCAGGTCCGTGTCGCCGGCGAGGTCACCGACCATGCGCTTGGCCTGCTGCGCCACGGCCTCAGCCTCGATGGGCGCCAGCTGAAGCCGGCCAGGGTCGCGGTGATCGCGCCGCAGAAGCTGCGCTTCGTGCTGAAGGAGGGTCGCAACCGCCAGATCCGGCGGATGTGCGACCTGGTCGGCCTGACCGTGGTCGACCTGTTCCGCGTCCGCATCGGCCCCCTGCGCCTCGGCGACCTGCCCGAGCGTCGCTGGCGGGTGCTGACCGCCGAGGAGCGGCGAGCGCTGGTGGGGGGATCAGTCTAAGAACCCTTCCCCCTTGAGGGGGCCGTCGAGCTCTACCCCCGTTTGCGCACGAACACCGTCCCCGCCGAATAGCCCGCGCCGAAGCTGCAGATCAGCCCTAGGTCGCCGGCCTTCAGGTCCTGCGAGTGGCCGTGGAAGGCGATGATCGAGCCCGCCGAGGAGGTGTTGGCGTATTCGTCGAGGATGATCACGTTCTCCTCGGGCGCCGGATCGCGCCCCAGCACCTTGCGGCCGATCAGCTCGTTCATGTTGATGTTGGCCTGGTGCAGCCACAGACGCGTCAACGCCGTCGGATCGAGATCAAGGTCGGCGGCGTGCTCCAGGATCATCTCGGAGACCATCGGCACCACCTCGCGGAACACCTTGCGGCCCTCCTGCACGAACAGCTTGTCCGGCTTGCCGATCCCCTCCGGCGCGGCGCGGTTCAGAAAGCCGAAGTTGTTGCGGATGTTGTTGGAGAACACCGTCTTCAGCCGGGTCCCGAGGATGTCCCAGCCGCCGCTCGCGTCCTCGGCCCGCTCCACGATCACCGCCGTGGCCACGTCGCCGAAGATGAAGTGGCTGTCGCGGTCGCGGAAGTTCAGGTGGCCGGAACAGATCTCCGGGCTGACCACCAGCACCGCGCGGGCCGAGCCGGAGGCCACGAAGTCGGCGGCGGCCTTGATCCCGAAGGTGGCCGAGGAGCAGGCGACGTTCATGTCGAAGGCGAAGCCCTCGATCCCCAGCGCGTTCTGGATCTCGATGGCCATGGCCGGATAGGCGCGCTGCATGTTGGAGGCGGCGCACAAGACCGCGTCGATCCGCGCCGCCGGCTTGCCCCAGGCGGCGATGGCGTCCTGGGCCGCGGCCACGCCCATCTCGGCCATCACTGAGATCGTCTCGTTCGGCCGCTCGGGAATGATCGGGCGCATCACCTCCGGATCGACGATTCCCGTGCGGTCGACCACGTGGCGCGAGCGGATGCCCGAGGCCTTGACGATGAACTCCGGCGAGGAGGGCTGCAGCGGCTGGACCTCGCCGGCGGCGATGGCCTGGGCGTTGGCGGCGTTGAACCGCTCGACGAAGGCGTTGAAGGTCTCGACGAGCTCCTCGTTCGAGACGGTTTGCGGCGGGGTGTAGAGCCCCGTCGCCGCGATCACGGCCTGATGCAAGGTTGAGCGTCTCCTCAGTCGGGGCCTCTGGCGCTTGCGGACCCCGGCCCTTGATAGCCCAGCCGCTCGCCCCGCGTCAGCCCCGCTCCGTCACACTCCCGACACAAGACGCCCATTCCCGCCACGAGCCGGACTCGATGGCGCCCCGCGCCCGTCCGAAGCTGCCGACCGGCTGGGAGGAGCAATTCGTCTCTCAATGACTTCAGTGGAGTACCCCATGAAAACCGTTCTGATCACCGCCGCGGCCGCCGCCGCGCTCCTCGCCGCCGCCCCGGCCATGGCCCAGGGGACGGACGCCACGCCGTCGTTCTACGGCGACCTCGGCTACGCCAACTTCGACGACCACGCCGACACCAGCGCCCTCACCGGCCGTCTGGGCGCCAAGATCGGCAAGTATTTCGGGGTGGAAGGCGAGGCCGCGGCCGGGTTCGCCACCGGCGACACCCACGCCTTCGGCGGGACCGACCACGTGCGGCTGAACGACGAATACGCCGGCTATGCGGTCGGCTTCCTGCCGGTGGCGCCCAACGCCGACCTGTTCGCCCGCGTCGGCTACGGCGCGACCGATTCGCACATCGCCAGCGCCACGGCGGCCTTCGGCGAGAGCCGCTCGGGGGTCGCCTACGGCGCGGGCGCCCAGTATTTCTTCAATGGGCCCAACGGCGTGCGCTTCGACTACACCCGGATGGACTACGGCCCCACGACCGGCCAGTCCGACACCTGGTCGCTGGCCTATGTGCGCAAGTTCTAGGGTCTGATTCGAAGCAACCGGCTTGACCGGGCCCAGGCTTGCCGTGATCTAGGACGGCATGTCCTGGGCCTTCGTCATCCAGACCGCGGTCTCCGCGCTGGCCATCGCCGGCCTCGTCGGCCTGGCCGCCTGGGCCAGGATCGCCGCGCCGCGCCCGCCGCTGACGCCCGAGTCGGCCAGGACCATCCTGGCCGAGGAATTCCCCGACGATCGGCCGGACGCGGTCTGGATCGCCGCCGACGGCAAGGCCGCCGTCGCCCGCGCCGGCGAGGCCGCCCTGATCCTCTGGCTGCGCGGCGACGACTATGTGGCCCGCTCCGCGCCCTGGAGCGCGCTCGCCGAGGCGCGGCGCGAGCCCGGCGCCGTGCGGCTCGCCCTGCGCGACATCGCCGCCCCGGCGGTCCGGCTGGCGCTCGGCGCGAACGGCGCCTGGCCGCCGGCGCTGGAGGGGGCGCGATGAAGATCAGCCTCGACCCGGTCACTCTGGCGACCCCGTTCTTCATCCTGTCGGTGATCCTGGAGATCGTCCTGGCCCGCTTCGGCCTGGCCAAGGCCCGCTACGAGCCGCGCGATACGGCGACCTCGCTGTTCATGGGCCTTGGCCGCAACGTCGCTGGCGTCGCGACCGCGGGCCTGGTGGCGGCGACCACGGTCTGGGTCTACCGGCACCGGCTGTTCACCGTGCCGATGAACGCGGCCTGGGCCTGGGTGGCGATCTTCTTCCTGGAGGACCTGACCTACTACTGGTTCCACCGGCTCAGCCACGAGCGAAGGGTCTGGTGGGCGGCGCACGTCAACCACCACAGCTCCCAGCACTACAACCTCTCCACCGCCCTGCGGCAGACCTGGACCGGCGGGGTGTCGGGCGCCTGGGCTCTGTGGCTGCCGCTGGCGCTCCTGGGCTTTCCGCCGGCGATGATCGCCATCGAGCAGTCGATCAGCCTGATCTACCAGTTCTGGATCCATACCGAGGCCATCGGCCGGCTGCCGGCCCCGGTCGAGGCGGTGTTCAACACCCCCTCGCACCACCGCGTCCATCACGCCCGCAACCCGCGCTACCTGGACCGCAACTACGCCGGCATACTGATCATCTGGGACCGGCTGTTCGGCACCTTCGAGCGCGTCGCCTTCCACGAATGGATCGCCATCGGCCAGGACCTGATGACCGCGCGCAGCCCCGCCGAAGCCTTCGCCTACGTCTTCGGCCCGCCCGGCTGGAGCCCCGACGGCTCGCGCGAGACCTCGGCCGAGCTGAAGCGCAAGTGGCGGGCGCGCGAGGCGGAATCGCCCGCGCCTAATCCCTCAGCCGCGGCAGCGCCAGACCCGGCGCGGGACCGGCCCGCACCAGTTCGCGCCTGAAGCGGAACAGCTCGGCCGGCCGCCCGCCGGTCTCGGCGTGCAGGCGCCCCAGGCCCTCGACCAGGTCGGTGCGCTCCAGCATCCGGCGGAAGTTCTGCTTGTGCAGCGACACCCCCGCCACCGCCTCGACCGTGCGCTGCAGCTCCGAGAGGGTGAACTCCTCGGCCATCAGCTCGAAGGCGACCGGCCGGTACTTCAGCTTGCCGCGCAGCCGCCCAAGGCCGGTCGCCAGGATGCGCCGGTGGTCGGACAGCATCGGCTGGCCCAGGGCCGGCGAGGCGGCGGACGGCTCCTCGGCCGGGCGGCCGCGGGCGCGCTCGCGGTCGCGCGCCGCCTCGGGCGCCAGCCCCGCCTCGTAGAGCAGCTCGTAGCGCTCCAGCACCCGCTCCTCGTTCCACGGCGCGCCGTCCAGCGCGAACAGGAGCCGCGCCCGCGCCAGCTTCTCCTCGCCCGCCGCCCAGCGGCGCAGCTGGGGCGCCAGGACCTCGTCGATCAGGGACGGGCGGCCGCGCCGCCAGTCCTCCCAGGGGAAGAAGCTGGCGATGGGGGTCCAGACCGTGTCCGGCGCCTTGGTCTGCACGGCCCGGGGCGCGAGCGCCAGATAGCCGACCGAGATGACCCGCGCCGCGCCGGCGCCGACGTCCGCCAGCGGCGCGTCCCGGCCCTTGTCGCCGAAGGTGTAGAGCTGCTCGACGAAGCCGAGCTCGAAGCGGGTCTGCTCGCTGACGAAGGCGCGCACCGCCAGCTCGAAGGTGCGATGCCCGTCCGGGTCGAACGGGCCGAACGGCAGGCCGGCCAGGGCCGCGGCCTTGCCGGTCAACGGATCGTGCGGCCGCACGGTCAGGGCCACCGCCTCGCCGTCGCGCACGGCGATGATCACCGCGGAAAGGCCGATGACGATCGCGCTCATGACGTTCCTATTCGGTGTCGAAGGCGGCCGCGGTCGCCTCATGCCCTGACGCCTCGGCCAACAGATGGAAGCGGTGCAGGTAGCGTTCCTGCGCCTCGGCCGCGGGCAGCGGATCGATGTGCAGCGTGTAGTGTTTGGGCGGCCGGCCGAACAGCTTCAGCGCCTCGCCAGGCTCGAAACCGGCCAGCTGGGTCGCTTCGAAGAAGGCCGAGGCGCGGTCGGCCTGTTTGATCAGGGTCTTGACCATGGCGGGCGTGCGCGCCGGCAGGCCGAAGCGGATGTGGATGGCGCTCTCCAGCCGGTCCTCGAAGCTCCTGTAGTTCAGGCCCAGCGCCGCCTTGAACGGCGAGATCATGTCGCCGATCACATACTCCGGCGCGTCGTGCAGCAGGGCCGCCAGCCGCCAGCGCGGGTCCAAAGTCGGCTGCAGGTGGGCGACGATCTCCTCCACCACCAGCGAGTGCTGGGCCACGGAAAAGCCGTGCTCGCCCAGGGTCTGGCCGTTCCACCGCGCGACCCGGGCCAGGCCGTGGGCGATGTCCTCGATCTCGATGTCCAGCGGCGAGGGGTCGAGCAGGTCGAGCCGCCGCCCGGACAGCATCCGCTGCCACGCACGCGCCGGTGGCGGGGAATTGATCTGGCGCAGCGCTTTGCCCACGACCGCGTTCCTATGATGCAAGGCCAGAGCCGGCCCATGGAAACGTGCGAAGCGGTTTTCCGCCCGCAACCCGCTCTGGCGATTTACAACTGATCACGATGAGTTTGGATTGATTCAAGCGAAACTCATCGTGATCGGGATGCGTGATGTATCGTACCTGGATCACGAAAGCTGGCGTCGAATAAGCAGGGAGCACAAAAATGGCCGTCGAAGGCGTCTCCTGGGCGCGGATCATGGCGCCGGTCGCGGGCGGCGACGCGGACGCCGGCGTGCTGGCCGCGGCCGCGGTCCTGGCCGCGCCGTTCGGGGCGGACGTGGCCGCCGTCTATGCGCCCGCCGACGTCGCCGACCTGATGCCGTGGATGGGCGAGGGCTTCATGGGCGGGGTCCAGGTCACCGCCGTCCAGAGCCTGAAGGAGGCCGCCGCCGAAGGCGAGGCGGCCGCGCGCGCGGCCTGTGCGGCCCTGGCCTACGAGCGCAAGAGCTTCACCGCCCTGACCTCGCCGGTGTGGTCGGCCCTGTCGATGGAGGGCCGGCTGTCCGACGTGGTGGTGTTCGACGATGCGACCGCGCGCGGGCGCGGGCCGCTGGCCGAATCCTTCCAGCAGATCGTCGCCGACGAACAGCGCCCCACCCTGGTGGCGCGTCCGGGGCTGGGGCTCGGCTGCATCGCCGTCGCCTGGGACGGCGGCAAGGAGGCCAGCCGCGCCGCGCGCACCGCCCTGCCGCTGCTGCAGAAGGCGGCCAAGGTGGTGATCCTGGCCGCGCCGGCGTCCTCGGCCCGCTATTTCGATCCGGCCCGGCTCCAGGCCTTCTTCGGCGAGCGCGGGGTGATGGCCGAGATCCAGCTGCTGGCTCAGGCCGGCGATCCGGCGCCGGCCCTGCTCGCGGCGGCCAAACAGGCCGAGGCCAACCTGCTGGTCGCCGGCGCCTTTGGCCATCCGCGGCTGCAGGAGTTCATCTTCGGCGGGACCACCCGCTCCTTCCTCAATGCGAACGGCGGGCCCTCGCTGTTCCTGTCCCACTGACCCTGGAAAGGACGCCGCGGCCATGAGCTTGAACCGCATCGTCATGCGCCTTGCGCGAAACCCTGGCACCGAGTTCGCCGAGGGCGACGACCATCGCGGCTATACGCTCATCGCCCCGCTGACCGATGACGGCCGGCTGGACGAGGCGGCCTTCCGCGCCCACAAGGCGGCGTTCACCGTGCGCCATTTCGCGCCGGACGAGGACCCGCAGGAGGGCCGTCTGGCCCGTCGCGGCGAGCGCTGGTTCTTCGACTACGGCGAAACCGGCGAGGCCGACGAGCCGCTCTACCGCATCGGACAGCATCGCTTCGCCGTCGGCGAATACGTCAGCATTTCCGACGAGGACGGCCGGCTCCTGACCTACAAGGTCACCGAGGTGACGCCGGCTTAGAGCGGGTTGAGGAAAAGTGCGAAGCGGTTTTCCGCCCGCAACCCGCTCTAATCTATTGGAATTGATCACGTTTTGTGATTTTGGATGGATTCAATCCAAAATCATCGTGATCTAGGGCGGATGGTCCTGGCGGGGCTCGCCCGCCTCGCCCTCAGTCCAGCCGCAGGGTGACGATCTGGAACGGCCGCAGGCTCAGCGTCAGCCCGCCGTCCTCGATCGCCAGCGCCTCCAGCCGGTCCTCCAGGGTGTTGCTGATCCAGGCCCGGCTCACCGGAACGCCGAAGCTCAGCCGCACGGTCGCATGGGCGCCGGCGGTCTCGTACAGGCGGGCGACCCAGCCTTGACCGTCCTCCGCCGGCTTGAGGGTGTCGATCGCCAGGTTCGGCGCATCCGCGGCGGCCAGCGGCCGCTCCAGCACCGGCGCGACCGGTCCTTCGCTCCACAGCACCGGCCTGTTGAAGGCGATCGCCTCGGCCACGGTCCCGGCCGCCCGCCAGTCGCCCGCGTGCGGATAGAGGGCGTAGGCGAAGCGGTGCTCGCCGAGGTCGGCGCGGGCGTCCGGCGACTGGGTCCCGCGCAACAGGCTGAGACCCATGAACTGGCCGAAGGTCGAATAGCCGTAGCGGGCGTTCGACAGCAGCGAGACGCCGAAGCCCGGCTCCGACAGGTCGGCCCAGCGGTGGCCAGGCACCTCGAACTGGGCAAGGTCCGCGTCGGTGTTGGCGTGGGTCGGCCGCTCGACCGCCCCGAACAGGGTCTCGTAGGTCGCCGTGCGCGCGCGGCAGGCGAGGGGGAAGACCGCCTTGACCAGGGTCCGCCGCTCGCGCCAGTCGATCAGGGTTTCGAACGCCAGATGGCCTGATCCGGCGTCCAGGCGGATGGTCTGGACCATCACGCTGGCCTTGCCGAGGCGTCGCTCGAAGCGGACCTCGGCGCGCAGGGGGCCGGGCGAGACGATTTGGCGCGCGTGCGCCGGCTCCGCCTCCCGCGCGGTCTCCAGGGCGAAGGGGTCGATGTCCCAGGCCTCGAACTGGATCGGCCGGTCGTCGAACAGCACGATCCGGTTGGCCTCGGCCGACAGCGCCTCGCGCCCGCTCGCCTTGTGGATCAGGGAGGCGACTCCGCCGCCCGGCGTCAAGACCGCGATCAGCCGGCCGTTCTCCAGCCGGATGCGGCCGCCGGCCTCTTCACTCGCGCTCGCCTGGTCATCCGGCTCGACGACCGCGCCGGCGCTGAAGGGCGCGCAGCGGATGAACCGGAGCGCCCCGTCCGGCCCGCTCGCCACCTCGGCGCGGTCAAATCCGGTCGGGTTGATCGGCCGCGCCGCCCCGCGCGCCGTGGTCAGGCCGGCGACCAGCGCCTGGGACGCGTCGGCGACCTCGTCGGTCAGTTCGGTCAGCTCGGGGATGGCGCGTTGATAGACCTCGCCGATCGAGCTGCCCGGCAGGATGTCGTGGAACTGGTTGGTCAACAGCACCCGCCAGTACGCCTCGACCGCGTCCCGGCCCGGCGCCGCCACGCCCGCCAGCGTCGCGGCCGCCGCCAGATAGTCGAGCGTCTGCAGTCGCCCCTCGGCCAGCCGGTTCAGCCGCTTGATCTCCGCCTGGCTGGTGTAGGTGCCGCGGTGGTACTCGAAATAGAGTTCGCCCTCGATGGTGGCCAGGTCGTCGGCCGCGGCCTCCAGCCGGTCGAAGAAGGCGTCGGGCGCGCGCAAGGCGCAGCGCGGCGCGCCGAGCAGGTCGCGGGCGCGCAGCAGCGTCTCGATCATTCCCGCGTCCGGCCCGCCGCCGCCGTCGCCGTGCCCGAACAGATAAAGGCCGTCGGCCGAGCGGTCGGCGTCCTTGTAGTTGGCGGCGTGGTAGCGCAGCTCCTCCACCGTCGCCGTGGCGGTGTAGGTGTCCACCGGCGGGAAGTGGGTCAAGACCTCGCTGCCGTCGATGCCGCGCCATTTGAAGCTGTGGTGCGGCGGGCTGGTGAACCTGTTCCACGACAGCTTCTGGGTCAGGAACCGGCCCATGCCGGCCTGGCGGATGATCTGCGGCAGCTGGCCGGCGTAGCCGAACACGTCGGGGTTCCAGAACAGGGTGGCGCGCCGGCCGAACACCCGCTCGAAGTAGCGCTGGCCATAGAGGAACTGGCGGGTCATCGCCTCGCCCGAGGGCAGGTTGCAGTCGGGCTCGACCCAGCTGCCGCCGACCGGGATCCACTGGCCGGCCTTGGCCTTCTCGACGATGCGGCCGAACAGGTCCGGGTCGGCCTGTTCGATCTCGGCGTACTGATAGGCCTGGGAGCAGGCGAACTTGAACTCGGGATAGAGGTCCATCAGGTGGACGGCGGTGGAGAAGCTCCGCTGGCACTTGCGCCGGGTCTCCTCGATCGGCCACAGCCAGGCGGTGTCGATGTGGGCGTGGCCGATGGCCGAGAGTTCATGGACCACTCCGCCGTTGCCCACCGCCAGCAGCCGATCGAGGATCGCCCGTCCGGCCGGCCAGGTCGCCCGGTCGTCCGGGTCCAGGAGGTTGCAGACCCGGTTGAGGTCATGCAGCAGCCGGCCGGCCCAGGTGGTGTCCAGCGCCGGGCGCACCAGCTGCGGCGCGACGCCGCCGAACGAGCGCGGGCTCTGCGGCGGGGTGCGGTCGGCCTCCAGCTGGCGCAGCGTCTCGAAGTCGTGGAACAGCGACCAGGCCCCGGGATCGAAACGGGCCAACTGGCAGGCCGCCAGGCGGTACGGCTCGCTCAGGCTGTGCGGGTCGCCCCAGTCCTCCGAGGCGCCGAACGAGCGGTTGCAGGCGACCTCGACCTGGAACGTCAGGGTCTCGCCGCCGCGCGCCGCGCCGGTCAGCCGCGCGAATCGCCGGCCGATGTTCAGTCCCTGGGCCGAGCGGCCGTCCAGCCAGAGCATCGCCTCCGAGCGCGAATCCCAGTCCAGCTCGACCACCTGGCCGGCCCAGGCCTCGGGGACGCGGGCGCTGATCCGGAACCACCAGGTCGACCAGAGCGGGCCCAGCGTCTCGCCGATCGCCGCCGGGCGGAAGTCCAGCCGCTTGGCTTCGGCGAAGCTGATCCGGTCCACCGGCCCGGCGACCTCGATCGCCTCCACCGGCGCGGTCTCGGCCCGGGCTAGCCGCTCCAGCCGCTTGGCGAACGCGGCCAGCCGCGCGCGGGTGTAGCGGGGATAGCGCCCGCGGATGCGGCCGAACCCGCCCGCGCCGTCCGTTTCAGGTTCCCGATCCAACACGCTTCTCCCGCGCACGCTTCCACGCCCGTTGCTTGATCCGCATCTTCAGGCCGGCGCGCGCCGGTGCAATAGCTGGCGAGGCCTGCTATTGCGCACCCCGTCGGGGCGGCAGGAGGAAACGATCGAATGGACGAGGACTTCCGAAAGGCGGCGCTGGACTATCACCGCCTGCCGCGGCCCGGGAAGATTTCGGTCGAGCCGACCAAGCGCATGGCCACCCAGCGGGACCTGGCCCTGGCCTATTCGCCGGGCGTGGCGGCCGCCTGCGAGGCCATTGTCGCCGACCCCGCCAGCGCGCGCGAGCTGACGGCCCGCGGCAACCTGGTGGCCGTGATCACCAACGGCACCGCCGTCCTCGGCCTCGGCAACATTGGCCCCTTGGCCGGCAAGCCGGTGATGGAGGGCAAGGGCGTCCTGTTCAAGAAGTTCGCCGGCATCGACGTGTTCGACATCGAGGTCGACGCGACCGAGATCGACCGCTTCTGCGACGTGGTCGCCGCGCTGGAGCCCACCTTCGGCGGGATCAACCTCGAGGACATCAAGGCGCCCGAGTGCTTCGTCATCGAGCGCAAGCTGCGCGAGCGGATGAACATCCCGGTGTTCCACGACGACCAGCACGGCACGGCCATCGTCTGCGCCGCGGCGGTGCGCAACGGCCTGGTCCTGCAGGGCAAGCAGCTGAAGGACGTCAAGCTGGTCACCTCGGGCGCCGGCGCGGCGGCGCTGGCCTGCGTCGACCTCCTGGTCCGGATGGGCCTGCCCGTCGACAACGTCACCCTGACCGACATCAAGGGGGTGGTGCACGCCGGCCGGGGCGACGAAATGGCGCCCAACATGGCCCGTTACGCCCGGGTCACCGATGCGCGCACCCTGCCCGACGTGCTCGGCGGGGCGGACGTCTTCCTCGGCCTGTCCGCACCCAAGGTGTTCCATCCCGAGTGGCTGCCGCTGATGGCGGAAAAGCCGCTGATCCTGGCCCTGGCCAATCCCGATCCGGAGATCACGCCGGACGAGGTGCGCGCCGGCCGGCCCGACGCCATCGTCGCCTCGGGCCGTTCGGACTACGCCAACCAAGTCAACAACGTCCTCTGTTTTCCCTTCGTCTTTAGAGGCGCCCTCGACGTCGGCGCGACCGAGATCAACGAGCCGATGAAGGTGGCCGCGGCCGAGGCGATCGCGGCTCTGGCCAGGGCCGAGGCCAGCGAGGTCGTAGCGGCGGCCTATGGCGGCTCGGCGCCGGTGTTCGGGCCCGACTACATCATCCCCAAGCCGTTCGATCCGCGGCTGATCCTGCACATCGCCCCGGCCGTCGCCCGCGCGGCCATGGACTCCGGCGTCGCCCAGCGCCCGATCGCCGATTTCGACGCCTATCACCGCGAGCTGGAGCGGTTCGTCTATCGTTCGGGCCAGCTGATGCGGCCGGTGTTCGAACGCGCGCGCAAGGCCCTGCGCAAGGTCGCCTACGCCGAGGGCGAAGACCCCCGCGTGCTGCGCGCCGTCCAGACCGTGGTCGACGAGGCCCTGGCCCGTCCGGTCCTGGTCGGCCGGCGCGAGGTGATCCGGGCGACCACCCGCGAGCTTGGCCTGCGCCTCGACTTCGACCGCCAGGTGGAGATCCTCGACCCCGAGGAGGACGCCAAGACATTCGCGCCCCTGGTTTCCGCCTATCAGCGCCTGGTCGACCGCAGAGGCGCGCCGCCGGACATCGCCGCGCGGCGGGTGCGCACTCGGCCCAGCGTCGCGGCCGCCATGTTGCTGGCCGAGGGCGTCGTCGACGCGGCCCTGTGCGGCGGGGTGGGGGACTGGTGGCGGCACATGACCTATGTGCTGCCGATCGTCCCGCTGCGGTCCGACGCCAGCCGGGTCTATTCGCTGTCGGCGCTGATCCTGCGCAACGGGGTGCTGTTCTTCTGCGACACCCACGTCAACGTCGATCCGACCGCCGAACAGATCGCCGAGATGACCGTGCTGGCGGCCGAGGCGGTGCGCCGGTTCGGCCTGACGCCCAAGGCCGCGCTGCTCTCCCACTCCAGCTTCGGGGCCAGCAACTCGCCGACGGCGCGCAAGATGCGCGAGGCGCTGAAGCTGGTCCGGGCCTGCGCGCCCGAGCTGGAGGTCGACGGCGAGATGCACGCGGACGCGGCGCTCAGCGAGGCCCTGCGCGGGCGGCTGGTGTCGTCGAGCCCGCTGACCGGCTCGGCCAACCTCCTGATCATGCCGACGCTGGACGCGGCCAACATCGGCCTGACCCTGCTCTCGGCCGCGACCGAGGCCCTGCTGGTCGGCCCCGCGCTCCTGGGCGTGGCCAAGCCGCTGCACGTCCTGGTGCCCAGCGTCACCGCCCGGGGGATCGTCAACATGACCGCCCTGGCCGCGGCCCAGGCCAACCACACCGGGGACTGACGGCTCAGCGTTCGCGAAGTCCCTTCTGGCCCATGCGCCAGACCAGGTCCGCGATCCGGTCCTGGCCGAAGAAGGGCTCGTTCTCGAACACGAACAGCGGCACGCCCCAGTGGCCGGCCTTGAGCTGGTCGGCCTCGTGCTCGGCGATCTGGACGTCCAGCCGTTCGGCTTCGGCCTCGGCCTTGGCCTCCAGGGCGACGGGATCGAGCCCGGCGGCCTCGATGGCGCGGGCAATGTGGTCGCCCTCGTTCCAGCCGGGCGTCTCGCCCGACCAGATGGTCCGGCCGACCTCGGTGAGGAATTCCAGGCCGCGCCCGGCCTCGACCGCCGCCGCGCCCAGCCGGCTGAGGCGCATGATGTAGGGCTGGCGCTCGGGAACCTCGCCGGTGGCCATGTTCATCACGATCGGGTCGGGCCTGGGCCAAGCGTAGGGTATGCCCAGCCGCTCGGCGATGCGCAGCGTGTCGCGCATCAGATAGGGCGGCCACAACGGGTTCACCTGCTTGAAGAAGCCGGGGATGCGCACGGCGATTGGCCGGACGACCTTGATGTCGGCGGCGACGTCGTAGCGCTTCGTCACTTCGACGATCTGCGGGGTCGCCAGGTAGGAATAGGGGCTGCGGAAGGAGTAGTAGAAGTCGAACCTGAGCGGACCCATGACGCCTCTCTCGCAAGCCGCGCCCCAAACCTTCGGCGACGCTGAATATGGCATAGACGATGCCGTAAGAACTTCAAGCCGCCGCGCGTTGGTTGCATTGGGGCGGCCGGATTCTCGTCCGGCGAGAAAGGTTGCCGCTGAGACCACCCGGGGGGATGATAGCTGCGAACGTCGGATCCCGGAGGGCGTCGGTCGGCCCCATCCGCGGTCGCGTCGGCGGTGCAGGGGGAGAGAAGCGAGGCGGAGACGGCGCCATGACCTTATCGTCCGCATCAAAGCCGCATGACGTCGGCGTCGGTCCCGATCCGATCGACCTCGCCGTGGGCGCCCGCATCCGCGCTCGGCGGATGGCGCTCAAGGTTAGCCAGACCGCCCTGGCCAAGGCGGTGGGCCTGACCTTCCAGCAGATCCAGAAGTACGAGAAGGGCGCCAACCGCGTCTCCGCCTCCACCCTCGTGCGGCTGGCGCGCGAATTGGGCGTGTCGGTCGGCTTTCTGGTGGGCGAGGACGGCGAGGCGACGGCTCTGGCCGCCGGGGCGCCCAGCGGACTCGGCGGCGTGGCCATCGCCGAGGCGCTGGAATTGATCGAGGCCTTCGGCCGGATCAACGACGCGGAGGTGCGTCGGGCGATGATCCAGCTGCTGCAGACGATGGCGCGGCCGCACTGACCGCCACGCCCTTGCCGGCCAAGGGTTCGCGGAGATCGCGCCGGGTTCTCCGCAACAAGTTAATATTCTGTGTACAGATTAACTCGTGTGTGCTTTCGGCAACACATGATCCAACTAAGCCGTGGATAACAAAACCGTCGCGCAGCCGTTGCAATAGTGTCATGCGCCGCGATTAAGCGGGGCCCATTCCTGGTCCGAGGGGCTGGGAGAGGGCAATAGGGATTCAATGATGCAAAAGAAATCGGCGCTGCTCGGCGGCGCGGCGCTTGGCGTGCTGCTTGCCGTTGGCATGAGCGCCTCCGCCGACGCCAAGACCGTCAAGCACCACCATAAGCCGGTGGTCCATGGCCCCACGGTCGAGGAACAGAAGGTCGAGGCCCTGACCGAGGCGGTCAGCACCCTCGAAGCCCGACTGAACGAGGAAACCCAGGCTCGCCAGGCCACGGAAGCGCAGGTCCAGGCCGCGCAATCCGAAGCCGCCGCCGCCCGCGCCGACGCTCAGGCCGCCCGCACCGAGCTCTCCGAGCAGATCCAGACCATCCCGGGCGCCGTTCAAGGCCAGATCAACACCGCGATCGCCGCCAACAAGCCCAAGACCGACAAGATCTATTACAAGGGCATCACGGTGACCCTCGGCGGCTTCCTCGAAGCGGCCGGCATCTACCGCTCGAAGAACGACGTC